>Ga0197142_1001690_pt1 | contig 19939 bp, 21 predicted proteins | sample GBS60_MetaG_FD_148614 | JGI IMG/M metagenome (GOLD analysis project Ga0197142, IMG submission 148614) | Sediment microbial communities from Great Boiling Springs, Gerlach, Nevada, United States - GBS 60_MetaG | ecosystem: Environmental > Aquatic > Thermal springs > Hot (42-90C) > Sediment... | reverse complement strand
TGCTATACTTGAGGTGGGTGGAAGATAAAGAGAAGGGTGTGGGAGTTAGTTTTACTGGATCCGCGAGGTTCGTAAAATCAATCGAGTGTCCGTGGCGCTAGAAGATCGGAAGAGAGCACGGGAGGCCCAGTTGAGGCACGAGGAAGAGGAGATGGATGTTGACTCAATATTGAAGGAGTTCGAGCCCTCCCTGGAGAATCTGATTCCCATTCTCCAGAAGATGCAGAGGGCCTTTGGCTACTTGCCCATCTCTGGGATAGAGAGGGTAGCCAATTTTTTGGGGGTTCCCAAAGGACATGTATATGGAGTCGCTACCTTTTACAACCAGTTTCGTCTGACCCCCCCTGGGAAGTACCAGATCAAGGTCTGCACAGGAACAGCTTGCCATGTCAAGAGGTCCTACGTCATTTTGGAGGAGTGGGAGAGGAGGCTTGGCATCAAGGAAGGGGAGACAACTCCAGACAGGCTCTTCAGCCTCGAAAAGGTAGCCTGCGTGGGTTGCTGTGCTTTGGCCCCAGTTGTGGTTGTGAGGGAGGATTCCACGGAGACTTTCCACGGTCACATGATGACGAGCAAGGTAAACGGTCTTCTTCTGGAGATGCTCAGAAAGGAGGGAAAGCCCATTGTCCAAGGAATTGGAAGCTAAGTTCGAGGACCTCAAGAACAGGGTCTTTGAGGGCTCCCCTCCTTCCTTTGATGTCCAGAAGCCCCTCATAACAGTGGGCACAGGGACCTGCGGCCTGGCACAGGGAGCTAGGGAGGTCGTCCTGGCACTGAGGGATGCCGCCCAAAAGATGGCCCTAGATGTGGAAGTAAAAGAAGTGGGATGCTTGGGGCACTGCTATGCAGAGCCCTTGGTGACCGTGAAAATGCCGGGCCTGGCCCCCTATCTTTACTCCAAGGTGACCCCTGTCAAGGCGGAATTGATATTGCGGTACTTCGTTAGGGACGGAGATCCCTTTCTGGATTTCGTCATGGGCTCTCTTGAGCCTGATGAGATCATGCCCCTTGTGTGGGAGCTGCCCAGGTTCTTTTACGAGAAGAGGGTCATCATGGAGCATTGTGGCCTCATAGATCCAGAGAACCTGGGAGATTATCTGGCCATCGGCGGATATCAGGGACTGGTCAAGGCCTTATCCATTGAACCGGAGGAGATAATCCAGAGGGTCGAGGAGGCTCGCCTGAGGGGAAGGGGAGGGGCTGGATTCCCCACGGCTCTGAAGTGGAGGATATGTAGGGCCAATGCCAATGGCTCAGCCGTTGTCATATGTAACGGCGATGAGGGGGACCCAGGAGCTTACATGGACAGGGCCGTCATGGAAAGCAATCCCCACCAAGTACTGGAAGGGCTGGCCATCGCAGCCAGGGCAGTGGGGGCCAAAACGGCTTACGTTTACGTGAGGGCCGAGTATCCCCTGGCAGCTCGAAGGATGAGGAAAGCTGTGATGGAAGCCAAGAGGGTCGGGCTTCTGGGCCCTTCCATTCTCGGGACAGAGATGGCCCTGGAGGTCAAGGTCTTCGAAGGCTCTGGGGCCTTCGTATGCGGAGAGGAAACGGCCCTCATAGCCTCAATCCAAGGGGAGAGGGGTATGCCGAGGCCGAGACCTCCCTTCCCAGCAGAAAGGGGCCTTTGGGGGAGGCCTACCCTGGTGAACAACGTGAAGACATTGGCATTGGTTCCCAAGATCCTGGTAAAAGGCCCCCAATTTTTCTCAACCATAGGAACCCCTTCTAGCAAGGGAACAATGGTATTCTCAGTGGTTGGAAAATGCGAGCAGGCTGGCTTGGTGGAGGTTCCCATGGGGACAACCCTTAGGCAGCTCGTGTTCGATATTTGTGGGGGAATTCCCGAGGGGCGGTCCTTCAAGGGAGTGCAAATAGGAGGTCCATCAGGAGGATGTATCCCGGCAACCCTTTCGGACATTCCCATAGATTACGAGGCCTTGAGGGATGCTGGGGCTATGATGGGCTCGGGGGGCATAGTGGTGCTGGATGAGGACGATTGTATGGTGGAGGTGGCTAGGTTCTTTCTAGAGTTCACCCAGGGGGAGTCCTGCGGCAAATGCACCTTTTGTAGGATAGGTACCAAACAGCTCCTCGAGATCTTGGGGGATGTCACCAAAGGAGTGGCGACGAAGGAGGACCTGAATCTACTCCGGCAACTTGCGCTCGATGTAAGAGATGGTTCCCTTTGTAATTTGGGATCCACAGCTCCAAACCCAGTGCTGACCACCTTGAGGTATTTCCTGGATGAATACATGGCCCACATAGAGGAGAAGAGGTGCCCTGCGCTCCAGTGCAGGGATTTGATCGCTTATTATATTGTGCCTGAGAAGTGCGCAGCGGGCTGTGATGCATGCGTGGGGACCTGTCCCACAGAGGCGATCTACACAATGAAAACTCGAAAGAAGGCTGTGGATCAGGAAAAATGTGTGAAGTGCGGTGAGTGTATGAGGGCATGCCCTCCTGAGTACAGGGCTGTTGTGAGAATTTCACCCACGAGGGATGTCCCACCTCCCCAAGCACCCCCTGCTGAGGATGGGAAGCACGAGAAGACAGGATGAGAAGGATGAAGATGGTGACCTTGATCATAGATGGACTCACCTTGGAAGCAGAAGAAGGGGAGAAGATCCTCGATGTCGCCCTTCGAAACTCCATCTTTATCCCCCATCTCTGCTACTTGGAGGCGGATGACGAGCCATTTGGAGGCTGCAGACTTTGTCTTGTGGAGATAGAGGGGAAAGGCAAGCCCGTTACAGCTTGCACAGAGAGAATTCAGGATGGAATGGTGGTCAGGACGGAAACTGAAAGGGTGACGGCTCTCAGGAGATCCGCGCTTTCCCTTTTACTTTCCAATCACAGGGTGGACTGTGGCCACTGCTTTGCCAATGGCAGATGCGCCTTACAGGATCTGGCAAGAAGGTTCAATATGGGCTTAAAGGCCAAAGGCCTGAAAGATCTCTCCATGGAGGAATCCCTGGACAGGACCTTGTCCCCCCTGCTTTACGATAGGAGCAAGTGCGTTCTTTGTGGAAGATGCGTGAGATGGTCCAAATCCAATGGAACGGGGATCTTTCAATTCGCAAGGAGGGGACTTGCCACTACCATAGCCCTTTTCCCGTGGGACGGGGACAGAAAGTTCATCGACGAGGCCTGTAAGGTCTGCCCCGTTGGGGCCTTGTATCTCGAAGAAAAACAAATCTGATTCATTCCCTATGAGACCAGAAAATCGGGAATAAGTATCGAGTCTCGCTGGAGGGATGTGCCTCCTCCCTGGCTTGAGGGACCCTTCTCGACAAATGCTCTTCAGCAGATGCCCGATTTTCCAGCGGAACTTCCTAATGGGATGGGATCTCGTGCAGGAACTTCTCATCCTCGGATAAGCAGAAAGGCCGGGCATGACCCGGCCTCTCTGTTGAGGGATTTCACTCCCCATCAATACTCGCCGCCATAGCCTCCGCCCGGCATCTTAGGAGATTTCTCCTCCTTGGGCTTCTCCACAACGACAGCTCCCGTTGTGAGGAGCAGGGAGGCCACAGAGGCTGCATTCTGCAGGGCGAGCCTTGCCACCTTGGTGGGATCAACTATCCCGGCTTCCATCAGGTCCTCGAACTTCTCAGTGGCAGCGTTGAATCCAAAGGCCCCGCTTCCGGCTTTCACCTTCTCCACGACCACAGAGCCCTCCCAACCGGCATTCTCGGCTATCTGGCGGATGGGCTCTTCCAGGGCCCTCTTCACGATATTGACGCCAAACTGCTGATCCCCTTCGAGCTTCAGGTTCTCAAGAGCAGCCTGAGCCCTTATATAAGCAACTCCTCCGCCAGGCACTATCCCCTCTTCCACGGCCGCCCTTGTGGCGTTGAGGGCATCTTCTACCCTGGCCTTCTTCTCCTTCATCTCGGTCTCAGTTGCCGCTCCCACATTGATAACAGCGACACCGCCCACGAGTTTGGCCAATCTCTCCTGGAGCTTCTCCCTGTCGTAATCGCTCGTCGTCTCCTCTATTTGAGCCCTTATCTGTTTCACCCTTCCTTCGAGAGCGCTCCTGGAGCCCTGCCCTTCCACTATGGTGGTATCGTCCTTGGTCACGGTCACTCTTCTTGCACGGCCCAGATCGGCCAGGGTCACGTTCTCGAGCTTAATTCCCAGGTCCTCACTGATCACCTGGCCACCGGTCAGGATGGCTATGTCCTCGAGCATCGCCTTCCTGCGATCTCCGAAACCGGGAGCCTTCACAGCGCAGCATGATAGGGTTCCCCTGATCTTATTGACCACAAGTGTTGCGAGGGCCTCTCCCTCAACATCCTCTGCCACCACCAAAAGGGGCTTGCCCTGACGAGCTATCTGCTCCAGGATGGGAAGCAGATCCTTCATGTTGGAGATCTTCTTCTCATGGAGAAGGATGTATGGATCCTCCAAAACAGCTTCCATTCTCTCGGGGTCTGTGACGAAATAGGGCGAGAGATAACCCCTGTCGAACTGCATTCCCTCCACTATATCGAGGGTCGTCTCCATGCCCTTGGCTTCCTCTACCGTGATCACACCCTCCTTGCCAACCTTGCTCATGGCCTCAGCTATGATGTTGCCAATGGTCGGGTCGTTGTTGGCGGAGATGGTGCCCACTTGAGCGATCTCCTTCTGATCCCTGGTGGGCTTGGAGATCTTTTTGAGCTCCTCCACCACCACCTCGACTGCCTTGTCGATCCCTCTTTTGAGCTCCATGGGATCGCTACCAGCAGCCACCAGTTTGAAGCCTTCCCTGTAAATTGCCTGCGCCAGAACAGTGGCCGTGGTGGTCCCATCACCTGCGACATCGGAAGTCTTGCTCGCGACTTCCTTTATCATCTGGGCGCCTATGTTCTCGAACTTGTCCTCCAACTCTATCTCCTTGGCCACTGTCACGCCGTCCTTGGTGACATTTGGAGATCCAAATGTCTTCTCCAAAATCACGTTTCTTCCCTTGGGGCCAAGGGTCAACTTTACCGTGTCGGCCAGACGGTTCACGCCCCTCAACACCTCCGCCCGTGCCGCCTCCTGGAACTTTATCTCCTTAGCTGCCATCTCTCCGAACCTCCTTTTTATTTGCCACCAAGTTTCACATCACCCTCTATCAGGTGATGATAGCCAATATATCGTCCTCCCTCATGATGAGGTGCTCTTCGCCGTCAATCTTGACTTCCGTGCCGGCATATTTTCCAAAAAGGACCCTGTCGCCCTCCTTCACCTCCAGCGGGATGACCTTCCCGTCCTCGGTCACCTTCCCCTTGCCCACAGCTATCACCCTTCCCTGAATCGGCTTCTCCTTGGCTGTGTCGGGGATAATGATCCCGCCTTTGGTCTTTTCCTCCTCCTCTATCCTTTTGATCAGGACACGGTCATGTAGCGGCTTCACGTTCATGGGGAAACCTCCTCCTTGTATTTTGTTTAAGACCGCACTCGGCGGCCCAGAAAGGCCTCCATCTACGAGCCGACACAAAAATCTGGTTTTCTTATAAGCACTCTTTTTTCGGATGCAAGGGGGTGAAGAGATTTTTTACAACTCGAGCCTGCTTCTCACGAAGTTTTGGATGCTCCTATCGCTCAATTCTATTCCCATCTCCCTTAGTGCCTCGAGCGGTATCTCCGCCCTAGCAGCCCCCTTGTGGCCACCCGCCGAACCATACAGGGCGAAGGCCCTCTTGGCCAGACCCCCGGCATCCTTCCTGTAACCATCGTTCCTCATGATAACTATTAGCTTTCCCCTGTACACCCCGGAGACAAACGTCCACTTCATCCCGTGCACTCGCATGAAGAAATCCGCTATCTGAACACAAATATCCGGACTTTCCACCTCCCCCAAGTGAGCAAATAGACCTTTTTTTGTGACGACCATCCTCTCGAGTGCCAGACGAAAGTACCTCAAATCGCCGAGCCTCAACTCCGATAGCTCTATCTTCCTCAGAATGTTCATGTTGGCGAACTGGAAGACATATCTGAATTCCTTGACGTCTTGTTCGGTGGCATCCCTCTCGAAGTTGGCCGTGTCCGTCTTTATGGCATAGAGGAGGGCGGTCGCCAGATTGGCCGAGGGCTTTATCCCAGCCGCTCTCAGGTACTCGATGAGAATTGTCGCTGTTGCCCCATACTCCGGTCTTATGTCCACAAAGGTGGCTTTTAGCTCTCCTCCCAGAGGGTGATGGTCTATGATTGCGTCATAGGGAATCCTGCTGAAGGCCTCGTAGTGGTTTGGCTGCGAGTCCACGAGAACCTTTTTGTGGAAATAGTCGATGTCCACTTGGCTTACCTTGACCATGGGGATGTGGAGAAGCTCCATCATTGCCTGGTTCTCGAGCCTCTGAATCTCTCCTATGTATGCTATAACCACCCTCTGGACGTGCTTCCAGAGAAGTCTCTTCACTGCCAAGGCACTGGCCATGGAGTCAGGATCTGGATAGAGAAGCACTAGGACATTGTCAGAGTAGCCAAATAGTTCCATGAAGGCTCGAAGCCTGCTTTTGGCGCTCGAGAGCTTTTGAGCTCCTTTTGTTTCAGATAAAGCTCCGTGGGGCGTCCTCATCCCCTCTCCCTGAATCTGAATTTGATCTCCGTCGGCTCTATTTTGAGCACCTCCAGTTCATGAGTTGGAAGGATCACATCTCCTTTCCCGATTCTGAAGGTTCTCCTTCCAAGCTTGGCCAGGCTAAGATCCAACTCCACGAAGGCGCCTGAATTTTTCAAGCCCACCAAGTCCTTTCTCATTCCCTTTATGGTGACCATGACCTTGGGGTCCAGAGGTTCGACTATCTCCCACTTCTCTGGCAGATTCCTGGTCTCAACAGGCAGAAAAAGGCTAACCTGGGCATCTTGCCTGCCCGCAAGGAAAAGCCAGATTAATCCTACCATCCCTAATGAGACCACCTTTGCCCCAGCCCTTTTGAAAGCCAGCTCCCTGAATCTTCTTACCAATGGCCTTCTCTCCCTCTTTCCGAAACTCCTCTCAAGAGCTTGGATCACTTGCTCCGGGCTTGTTACCTCTTCCACCTTTCCGGAAGAAGCCACGGAAACCCGACCTGTCTCTTCGGATACCACAAATATTATAGCGTCACACCGCTCCGAGAGTCCTACTGCTGCCCTGTGGCGTGTGCCCCAGCTTTGGGGTAATCCATCCGAGAGAGCCAGAGGAAGGTAGCAGCCTGCCTTGAATATCTCCCCGGCGCGCAGGACCACAGCCCCATCGTGAAGGGGAGAAGTTTTCTGGAAAATCGAGAGCAAGAGGGGGGATGTGGTCTCCGCATGGAGCAACACGCCTCCCGAGATGTTTTGGTCTATCCTGTCTCTCCTTTCCACCACTACGAGGCCACCGAGTCCAGATCTGGCAAGGGAGAAAAGGGCCTCCCCGATTGGTTCCATCCATCGGGAAGGGCCCTTACTTGAAGCCTTCCCCAACCAACTGAGAGGGCTCGCCTTCTCAAAGAACTCCCTGAGTTCCGGCTGAAAGACAACAACAATCAGTATGAGGGCAACTTGCCATAGGATCTGGAAGAGCGTACTCGTTAGGAAGAGTCCCAAAACCTTGGCTCCTGCAAAAATAATTCCTATGGCCGCAAGCCCAGCGAGGACCTTCAAGCCCCTAGTCCTCTGGAACCAAACATAGAGCCAGTAGGCGAGGATGCTGAGAAGCAGGATGTCCAGGATATCCTGCCACCTCAAATAAGCCAAAAACTCTACGATCCTGGACATCCGGTCGAGTCCTCCTCGAGACTGGATCTCCGCCCAAGCCGACCTCCCACCGAAAGTGGCGCGATCATGCGACTGCTCCGTACCTTTAAGTCTCCAAGCCTGGCTCTCCCATTTCCCATAGACGATCTAAACCAGGCCTGAAACCCGACTCCGCCGAGGCACCATAAGACTTTTTACTCTACACCTTTTTTCCACACTCGTCGAGGAAGCTAAGATCCTCGAGACTCTGGCTTTCGTTGTGGAGGCCGGGTGTGTGTGGTATAAAGCTCTTGGAGGTGAAGAAGTTGGATCTTTTCGAAAGGGACCAAAGGCCTCTATCAAAATCCAAGGCCCCTTTGGCAGAGAGGCTAAGACCCAGGACATGGGAAGAATTCGTGGGGCAGGAGCATCTTGTGGGCCCTAGCGGGCCCATAAGGAAAGCCGCTCAAGCTCGAAGGCCCTTTTCCATGATCCTGTGGGGCCCACCGGGGACAGGAAAGACCACTTTGGCCCATCTCTTTGCACAGGAGACGGGGTGTATCTTGGTTGCCTTTTCGGCTGTGCTTTCCGGGCTCAAGGAGGTCAAGCACCTAATAGAGGAGGCCAAGAGGGCCAAGGCCCTGAGGGGCTTGAGAACTATTCTCTTTGTAGATGAGCTTCATAGGTTCAACAAGGCCCAGCAGGATGCCTTCCTCCCCCATGTGGAAAAGGGAGACATTATCCTGATAGGCGCTACCACCGAGAATCCTTCCTTCGAGGTGAACTCCGCGCTTCTTTCCAGATGCAGGGTATTTGTCTTGAAGCAGTTGAGAGAGGAGGAAATCCTGAAGGTGCTGTCGCGGGCCCTGGAAGACAGGGAGAGGGGCTTGGCTTCCCTCTCACCCAGAGTGGAAGTAGAGGCCCTGAGGCTGATTGCGAGGGCCTCGGCCGGAGATGCTAGAGTGGCCCTAAATATGCTGGAGTCCCTTGTGGAATGCACGGCCCCCAACGAGGCCGGAATAAGGGAAATCGGGCTTGAGGCCGCAAAAGAGGCCGTTAGCTCACATCCCCTCCTTTACGATAAGGGGGGAGAAGAGCACTTCAACCTCATAAGCGCATTTCACAAAAGTCTGAGAGGAGGGGATCCGGATGCCGCCCTTTATTGGCTTGTGAGGATGTTGGAGGCTGGAGAGGATCCCCTCTATGTGGCGAGACGAATGGTGCGCTTCGCCTCCGAGGATGTGGGGCTCGCCGATCCCATTGCCTTGCAAGTGGCCCTGAGTGCCAAGGAGGCATTCGACTTTCTGGGGCCTCCAGAGGGATATTTAGCTTTGGCCGAGGCAGCTATATATCTCGCTATGGCTCCCAAAAGCAACTCAGTCTATGTAGCCTACGAGAAGGCGAGAGAGTCAATTGAGGAAAAAGGGCCATTGCCTGTTCCCCTCGAGATAAGGAACGCCCCAACCCCTTTGATGCAAAGACTTGGATACGGCCGAGGCTACCTCTATCCCCACGATGATCCTGACAGGGTGGTTGCCCAAAATTATCTGCCCCGAGAGCTCTCCTCCCGAAGATTCTGGGAGCCAACGGACCAGGGAATGGAGAGGGCACTCAAGCTCAGATTCCTCAGGTGGCTGGAACTGAGAAGGACGAAGATGGAGATTGATGGTGAGGATTAAGGCAGTGTGGACGACCTTGGTTGCCGCTTCTCTTTCCTTTATTTGGTGTGACCAATCCTTTGGACAGGCGCCCATGAGGGAAGACCCTGAAAGGCTTTTGTCTTTCGGCCATCATCTCCTGTCGAAAGGACAACCTTACAGAGCGGAAGGGGAGTATATGGCCTTTCTGTCCCTCTTTCCTAATCATCCCCTCGCGGGAGAGGCTTGGTTCTATTTAGGGGTGGCGAGAAGGGACCAGAAACTTTGGGGAGAAGCACTGGAGGCTTTTGACAAGGCCAGGGAGTCAGCTCGCGGTGACTTGTCTCATGAGGCAGCCATGGAAATCGGGAAGACCCTGATTCTCGCTGGCGAGCCCAAAAGGGCAGCGATCTTCTTGGAAAAGGTGGCCTCTGAGACGGAGAACTCTACCCGGGGCAAGATGGCCTTGATCATGGCATCTGAGGCCTGGATCATGGCAAGGGAATTTGAGAGGGCCATCACTCTTCTCAGTCTGGTGAGACCTGAGGACCCTGGTTTCCATGAGGCATTGGATTTGAGGCAACGGATAGAGAAAGGGCTAGGGAATTTGCCCAGGAGAGATCCAACTGTGGCAGGCTTTCTCTCTGCCCTGTTCCCGGGGATGGGGCACCTGTATGCTGGCAGACCACTGGAAGCCCTGACATCCTTGGCTCTAAATGGCACTTTTCTTGCGGGGATTGTCTATAGCGCAAAGGAGGGCTGTTTCGTGAGCGCTGGAATCCTGTCTTTTCTCGAGTTGAGCTGGTATTTGGGAGGGGTGGAGAGCGCTATGGACTCTGCCAAGAGATTCAATGAGGAGGCTCAAGAGCGCTGGCTCAGGGACCTGGGGCTTCCCTCCTCGGTGGGCCCGGAAAAGACGGGAGGATCCACTTGGAGTTTGGGCTTCAAATGGAGATTTTGAGGGTCTTGAGTCAATATTTTCGCAAACTGGACTCGCTCGTCTATTTCCATCGGTCCGGGGTGTGTGGAACGAGGAGGAAAGGGAGGTTGGGAGGCTAGCAGACGGCTATGGCAACCGGTGCGTGCGGGATAAACTGTGAAGTTTGCCGCCTCAACAAGGAGGGGAAGTGCTCGAGTTGCGGACCTGGGACCAGTGAAGAGGCAAGCAGGAAGATCGCAGCCCAGGTGCGCCTTCTAGGAGAGCCTTGTCCGGTGTTGGAATGTGCTTGGCAAAGAAGGAAAGCTCATTGTCTCAGAGATTGCGATGAATTTCCATGCGACAGGTTTCAATCGGGCCCATATCCCTTTAGCTCGTCATTTCTCGTTATGCAGGAGCGGAGAAGAGAAATGGAGGTGGGCAACTGGCGCAAAAGGACAAAGCCCTTGGAGGTGGACGAGTCCCACTGGCTGGCCTTGGAGCGATCGGATCCCATGGAGGTGGCCAGAAGATGTCGATGCCTTTTCCAAGGTCCCAGGGGCTTCCTGTTGGAATTCTTGAATGAGAGGTATTGGATTCAACCCTTTGAGAGAAAGGTCACCCCCGAGACGGCTGGGGCACCCTTTGAGCCATACCTCCCCCTGGTTCTTGTAATTTTCCTCCTCAAGTCCAAGGACATTCCCCTCGCTGGAGACATGGTGAGTGAGAGGGAGCTCCCAGGCGGGGAGCTTTTCTTCAGGCATCTCCACAGACTGCCCACTGAGGCCATTTCCGACAGGTTCGGATCCTCTCCTGAAAGGTTCCTGGAGATAGCAGTCTCCCTGGGAGGACAGCCGGAGCCCTATTCTCCGGCCTCGGTGAAGCTTATGCCCCTTCCCAGGATCCCCCTTTGGGTTCATCTATGGCCATCGGATGAGGAGTTCGAGGCGAGATGCAACTTCACCTTTGACTCGACCATAGCGGAGCAGTTGCCCCTAGATGTCATATGGGCTCTTTGCCAGGTTGTGGTCCAGAGGATCCTGTTCCTGGAGGAGAACTGGAGGGCCTCTTAGGCCGGATCATTCGCCAAGTTCAGATCCATACCACGGCCTTATCTCAGAGGGGGATCAGGACCTCTCTGGCAAGGAGCCCTCTGTCAAGAAATGTCGTCGAGGTAGACAGCATCTGCCAGTTATCATCGGGAATCTTGGCGAGACTCATCCCTCCTTTTCAGGGAACTGAGCCACCTTATGGGAACCACCATGGCAAAAAAGGGGATCATGTACATTGCTGCAACAAGAGGAGCCCTGGCCTCAAAATAAAGGGACGAGAAAACCACTATGAGCACGTTGTTGACAAAAGTGAGGCAAACAGATCCAGTCACGGGATCAACGCGGGCTGGAAGAAATCTGGCGGAAAGCCATGCTAGGCAGGGTGAGAGGGCTGCAAGCAGGCTTGCCACACAGAGGGCCTTCACTACCTCCAAGGGGTCAGTAAGGACAAGCGCCCTGTAAGAAGCGAATATGCCCATATTTATGGCGAAGAAAAGAGAGACGGACACTGGATACTGTATGCGGTTGAGGAGCTCCAGGATAGTTTTCGCCCATATTCTAGCTGCCACGGCGAAACCCAAAGGTATGCATATCACAAACCCTAGCATCCTTGCCATGTGAATGAACGGTATATCGAATTCCTGGCCTGTGAACCACTTGACCCAGAAGGGCAGGGTCACGGGAACCAAGAGAGAGCTCACCACAACGACTTGCATTACCCTTGCTGAGTTAGCCTCGAGCAACTCAGCGAGGAAAGGAGCCACAACCCCAGTAGACACACCTGCAAGGAGCATGACGGGAAGAGCGTAAGCAGGCAGGAGGAGCTCTGCCAGGGCCCACGTGAAAAGGGGAAGGAACACGAGCTTCATGAAACTCCACACCAGGACCTCGATCAGATCTTTCCCTCTCATACCCAAGAGGGCCTCGGGTTTAATTCGAATGAAGCTGAGAAAGAGAAAGACCATCATTAGGTATAGGACCCAAGGTGAGACCAAGGACGAGACCTCTGGGATGAAAACGCCAGCTGCCATCCCTGCCAATTGAACCCCTACGAGAAAGAGATCCCTTATCCTCATCGCGGCCCCGGACTCACCCAATGAGGATTAAAAATGAGGTCTGGGTCCATGCGGGGACATCTTCCAAATCCAAGCGCCTGGCCACATTGCGGGAAGCTTTCCGGCCAACTCTGGGAAGATGGGCTCCAATGGGATTCACTCGAGAACTTGTTCCGTGATCTCAACGAGAACTCGCCAAGCTTCTGCCTCATCCTTCGAGGCGAGGAGCTTCTCTCTCGCTTCTTTCTCCTTTAGAACCCCGACAAGGCCAGCCACGATCTTCAAGTATAGGGAGCTTGCTGCCTGAGGGATGACTGAGAAGAAGATTATTCGGGTGAGTCTCCTTGCCTGGGGTGCAAAGCGCACTCCTTTCTTGCTCAGACCCACAGCCATGACCAGCCCTCCCCCTTCTACCCCCCTTACATGGGGAAAGGCCAGGCCGTGGTCCATGGCAGTTGTGACCAGATTCTCCCTCTCTATCGCTGCCCTCAGGACCCTCTCGGTATCTTGAATCCACCCGGCCCTCTCCATCTGCCCAACCAATTGCTCGAGGGCCTCCTCTCTTGACCTCCCAGAGACATTGGGCACGATGAGATCTTTGCTGGAAAACCTGGCTATGCCGCCCTTGCCCATCCTGGAGGAGCCTGCTGCAAGGTGAAATCCCCCCTCCTGGGGCACATAGAGGATGCGGGCGCAACACGGACACTGATGGATCCTCGCTGCTCTTCTTACCTCCTGGTAAACCTGGGTGGGAACCTGTATCCTGCAATAGGAGCAGAAGCCGTCCGCGGCTGGCACAATAGCGGGCTGGCCTCCTCCCTGGAGCCTTCGCATGACCCGCATCCACTCACCGGGAACCTCTCTCGAAAGCCTTTCCAATGTTTCCTGAATCTCCTTGATGGAACCCTTAGATTCAGCGGCTTCGTGCTCCATCATGGCGAATCTAAGCTCCTGGATTCTCAGGAGGAGCTCTATCAGTTGCTGGACGCTTCCCCCCCATTTGGATTCAGAACTCATGATTCTCCCCCCGTCTTCATCCCCTGTGGACGGTCTCTCTCAGGAGTTCTATCCACTCTCCTATTCCCTCTCCTGTCCTAACGCTCGTTTTGAAGGCCCTGGGGACATTGATCAGTGCATCTTTTATCATCTTGTCCGGGTCCGCATTCACTAGGTGGGCCAGATCCACCTTGTTGACTATCGCCACATCCGCCTCCTTGAAGATGACGGGATGTTTGGCCACTATGTCGTCGCCCTCGGTAACGCTCACAATCACGACTCTCAGGTGCTCTCCGAGATAAAATTCGCTGGGGCAGATGAGATTGCCCACATTCTCCACCATAAGGAGCTTTATCTCCTGCAAATTGAGTTCTTCCAAACCGTGCTGGACAAGGTGTGCGTCTAGATGACACTCCTTCCCTGTATTGAGGGGAACGACCTTAACCCCTTTTTTCCTGAATCTCATCGCGTCGAATTCTGCTAACACATCTCCGGCCATAACTGCCATGGGGATTTCCGAACCCAGAGCGTCTATGGCCAACTCTATGAGGGAGGTCTTCCCAGATCCTATAGCACCCATCACGTTTACAGCCTTTACACCTTTCTTGTCCAGCAACTCCCTGTTCTTCAAACCCAGTGCTCTGTTGGCTTCTATGAGGTCGAGACCCAGTTCTATCTTGGAGATATCATGCATGGTCTCCTCCGTCTTGGCCTGAAAACTTGGCATGGATGTCGACGATTCTCAACTCCTTTCCTTTCAAGATCCTGGTGTGCGGGCTCCCACATTGAGGACATTGGAAGATCGGGACCTCGCTGTGGGATGAGTCTCCTATGGCCTCGTGTCCGATGGGGCCTTCGTAGCCGCAGTCGTCACAACAAATGGTTGCCCTCACGACAACCCACTTGAAAAGCGCATCATGGGCAATTGTCCCTTGAGCCAACATCCTCATGTGCCATTGGAGCTGATCCATATTCACAAGAGCGACCTCTCCCACTTCCAGATTCACCTCCTCGATTGAGACCGCTCCGTGTTCTCTCGCCACCCTAAGTACCGTTTCCACGACTGCTTGGGCGAGGCTGAATTCGTGCATTTCCCTCCCCTATCTCTGGCTCAAGGCTATGCTCAGGGCAGTGGTCAACTTGACTACATCCTCACTTGTCTTCCTGAGACGGTCGCAGACCATACGGGCCAAGTTCTCGAACACCACGTAACCTATTTGGGGATTCTCATCACAGAACTTGAGAAATTCTTCCCTCCCCAATGCGTAAAAGGAGCAATTTGTCAGGCACTTCACTGTGGCGGAACGGGCTCGTTGATCAAATAGAGAGAGTTCTCCGAAGATGGCCCTGTCCTGAGCCCCGCATCTCCTGAGGGCCTTCTCGGTGGGGCCCGTTTTCCCTCCCCCCAAAGGGAGGGTCAGGGCCTTGGAGATCTCAACCTCGCCCTGTCGAATGATGTAAAGGGTGTCACCCTCTTCCCCCTCTTCCATGAGAACTGCCCCTTGGGCCAGCTCTGCTCTCTTTGCCATGGACATTATCTTGGCTATTTGAGAATCATCGAGCCCCTGGAGGATTGGCACACCTCGCAGGTATTCTATCTCCCTCGGGTCCAAGCTGTTCTTTTCCTCGAGAATCTCCAATCTTGCCATGGACTTCACTCGCGCTCTCTGGGAGCAATGACGAAGACTTCTTCCTCCTTCCCGATGAGCTCGGTATCCTTGGGCTTCACCCTCACCCTGTGTCTCTTGCCGGAGATCGTCAAGGGAAGATTGGCCTCCTCGAGTTTCCTCATTATGAACTGATCTATGGCGCTCATGTCGTGAGAGAGCACGTCCACTAGCTTGAAACTAGGAGGCTTTTTGACAAGGGCCACAAGTGTAGCCTCTTTCTCCTCCACAAGATATCTTCTAAGTGCTCCCACTGGCCTTCCCACGAATCTCTCGGGGATCTCCCAACGGGCCAGACTGTGCTCGGCCTCCAAGGAGAGGATCCCGTCCAGAACTTCAAGCAACCTGGGGAGAGGGCTGCCCCCCGCTGTTATGAATCCTGTCCTCTCCCCCCTCACGATGATCTCGTCCATATTGGCCCTTTGCAAGTGGGGCTTGTTCGCTTCATCGAGAAGAACCGCGGTCCTCCTAGTTGTGGGGGGCCAAGGTCTTTATGGCCAAAGTAGCCAGGATCGTCATCTCATCGGCCCCATCCGTCACTTTTCCGCCGGAGCTGTCAGATACCGCAACCACAGCCGATACTACCCCCACATTGGCCCTTTTGAGCGCGTTCTCGTGGATGAAGTTTCCCCTCACAAACTCTATCTCGTGGCCCTCGTACGACTGCCCAATCTCCGCCACCTCCTCCAAAGAGAGCTCATTCACTAGGACCAATTTGATAGTCTTACCCTTTGCGTGACGAAACATTCCCTCAATCAGTTCCTCTGCCCAGTGATTCTACCCCCACAGGACAGGATGGCCCTGGGGCTTTGTCGGTTCCAATCCCTTTTCTCCCTCCTTCTCTTCTCTACGTAGACAGAGGCTCTGGTGGCCATGATTATGGAAAGAACCCCAACCCCGCCCAGTATAACGCCTACACCCACCATTGGGCCACCTGTGGTCTTGGGCATAAGGTTCGCGTATCCCCCCGGTGCTATGGTCACTGTGGACCACCAGATAGCATGCCCAAATGTCCTTATCTCGCTCGATGGGGACCTCCTTCTCAAAGGAACAAGGAGGCATTGCAGGGCACAATGGCTTACAGCATTCCTACTCTCCCGAGCGCCCTGTCGCCTTTAAGCCTCATGAGAAGCTTCTGTGTTTCTCTGCTGACCTTCATCTCCAAGGGATCGAGCGAGTTCAAAGGGCCGAACCCCTGAGGAGAAGCCTCCCGACCTCTCCCTTTCTGAAGCTCCTTCTACCAGGTGGCAATTCCACGAACCCATGACCCAGAAGGGGCGAAATGTTTCCCTTGGAGCAGGCGTCCTGCACAGGGTGTGCTAAAAGCAGACCTTCCTTTATCTCGAGCCTCACTTCCACAAACCTGTAAGCCTCGCCTCTAGAAGTTATGCCATTCGCCAAGTAACACTCCACCCATCTGGGACCTTCAAGCCTTCTTCCTTGGAGACGCTTGATGCACGGAACCACCAGAAGCTCGCATCCCACCCCAACCCCACCAGCGCCTCCTGGAAGGCATATTACAGGGACACCTTCCAACAAAAAAGCAGATATGGTCCTTCCGGGCCTGATCTTCGGGTAACGAAATATCTCTTTGGCCCCCATGCTGAGGATGGTCCCACCAACAAGATCCATCTCCGAGCCACCCGTTCCGCCAGTCGTAACTATGAGTTGAGCACTTCGGGCGGCTAACTCCAGACTCTTCCGAAGTCTCTTCGCCACATCTGGAACCGGATGGAAGACCTTGGGAATACCACCCTCCTCCCTCACTCTCCATGCCAGGTACCATACATGGGATACGAAGGATTGGCCAGGGCCATATCTTTTCCTTGAATCTCCTGGGGCCGCAAGCTCGGTCCCTGTGGGGATGATTACCACGAGGGGTTGCTTGAAGACCATCACCTGGGCTATTCCCGCTGAGCTCAAAAGGGCTATCTCCCCAGGGCCCAGAACCTCTCCAGCACCGAGCAGGAGATCCCCTTTTCTCGCCAGGTGTCCCCTCCGGCCGATATTGATTCCCTCCTCCAGGAATCCCTTCGCAACCCTTATCTTCGAGGCCGAAGAGTCCTCTTCCACACATTCACGAGCCATCACTGCCCAAGTCCCCTGGGGAAGGGGCGCCCCGGTCCTCACCTTCAATGCCTCCCCGGCACCCAAGGCCATGCTGGAGGGATTCTTTGAGTGGGGAAAAGTCCGGATATAGAACTCCCCCGTTTCAAACACTGGGGGGCCTACTGCGTACCCGTCCTTGAGGGCTCTATCCTCTTGGGGAAGGTCTGTAGGCGAGACTACATCTTGGGCCAGGGTTCTCCTCCAAGACTTGACAACCCTCATTCTTTCCGCTTCCAGAGGTTGAACGAGGAGTTTGATCGTCTCCCAGGCCTCGTCGGGGCCCAAGGTCTCCTTGATCATTGGGAGTTGACCTTCTTATCTAAGACTCAGGGCCGTCTCTTCAGATGATCATATCAGAAGGGACTCATGGGGATCTAGCCCCGGAATACTCGAGAGGCCAAGGCACCAACACGTCTTCCACGGGAAAGTCCGAATCGTAAGACTCCCCGACCCCATCTCGTGGTCCCGCAACCCATGGGCATGGGTTTTCGAGCTAGGGCCAATCTCTTTTGGCGTGAAAGGATGGTAGAAGACGGCGAGTCCCAAGTTTTGATCATGGGCTTCTCACTGCGAGCTTTTCTCCTGGCCTCACCAAGTACCCTTTCAGCCCATTCCACCGCATGAGATCCTCTACCGCCACCCCATATTTGCGGGCTATGGCCCACAGAGTTTCTCCCCTTTGAACCACGTGCACTTTGGGGCCATGGGTCTTTTGGTTGGCCGAAACTCTCATCTGAGTCGCAGCGCGCTTTGCTTGGGAGCTAACGAGCGGGCTTCCCTGGGGACCTTTCTTTTGCAAATGGACCTTTGGGCCTCTCTCCATCAGGAGACTTCTCAGCTCCTCACCTTTGCCCTCTGGAACCCTTAGTTCCAGGCCTTGGTTTCCAGGATGAATGGCTGAGCTCTTGAGCTGCGGATTCAGGTTTCTGAGCTCCTCTTTGGAACAGCCGAGCATGCGCGCCAGTGTATCCAGGTCCACCGTTTGGCTTATTCGTACCCTATCGAAACGCCACAGGCTCTCCTCGCTCTCGCCCAAACCCAAGGAGTCCTCTTCCTCCTTAGCCACCTGTATCGCCGCAATCACCTTGGGAACGAACTCCTTCGTTGCCCTCCTCAATCTATTTGCTCTATACAGATCCCAAAAACTTTGGGCACCTTCTGCCTCCATTGATCTGGCTATGGCCATCTCTCCAGCATTGTATGCTGCTATGGCTAGGTCCCATGAGCGGAAGTTCTGGTAAAGGTCCCTCAGGTAACGAGCGGCTGCTCTCGTGGACCTCTCAGGGTCCCTTCTCTCATCCACGAACGAATCTATCCTGAGCCCATACCTTCTGGCTGTCCCCTCGGTTAACTGCCAAATCCCAACGCATTTTCCAGGAGATGATGCCCAAGGGTTGAATCCGCTTTCCACAAAAGCTAGATAGACCAAGTCTTCTGGCACTCCTTCTTCCCTGAATATCTCCCTCATCCTCGGAAGATATTTGCTCGCCCGACTCAGGGGAAGGCCCCCTTTCCCATCCCGAAGTTGGCGCAACTCCCTAACGTGTTGATCTATGACGGGGTGATCTTCTATCTCCAGATCCACAAGGGGTCTCTTTCTCATGGCCTTTTTCCACCCTTGGGAAAGGGCCTCCCATCCTGGCCACTCCTCCGTCTCTTCTTCCCCAATTAACTTGAGGCCTTCCGATCCCATGTCCCAATCGTCCAGGAAGAATCGATCCAACCCCTCTCCCGAAAAGGTCTCGCCGTCACTCTTTGCACTGCCTGGCTCTTTTCCCCACAGCTCCAGAGCGGACAAATGGCCTGTGGTTTTTGTGGCACATCCATTCCAGGCAAGAGTCATAAATCCAAGAAAGACGAATCTCTCAACAACCTTCTGGCGAATCTTTGGAAGAAATCCTTTCATGACTTTCTCTGGCCTCCAAGCCAAGAGGAAGACCTTTTGGAAATACCATAGGTATGAAGGCACTGTCAACTTTAGTGGCATTTCCGTGGCCGATCCATAAAGTGAATGGTTGTAGAAGGGAGCTCACTCGACTGAGATATCCGTGAAGATATTTGTCAGCCTAAAGGCCCATCTTCTTGGAGGATGGGAAACTGGCCTTTCTTCAAGCCAACCTGGGGAGGAGGAGCATATTTCCTCCCCATGGGCCACCTCAGTTGCCACGAGCATTGGCCATGGAGCTCTTTTGGACCGAAGGGTCTGAGGTTTTCGAGAGATCTTTTCTCCCAGTGGTAATGTCTCATGGCCACTCTATGCCCTTAGAATCCCGCATTCCCGGCCCACTCTCTCCCTCCCAACATCGTCTTCAGGAGCCAGAGCCGGATCCTCAACCATAGGACGGTGGGCCTTGCTCCCTATATGCCGAAAGCACTGTATCGTACGCGCTTATTAGCCTCTGGCCTATAGTGGCTGCCAGACGTTTGAAGAAAAGAGCCTGGGCGCTCAAGTCCTTCTCGAGGATCTTGTTGAGCTTCTCTTTGGGGATCCGGACGAACTTGCAGTCCTCGAGGCATTCCACTGATGCAGTATAAAAGGGTCTGTCCACAAGACTTGGCCAACCAAAGATGTCTCCCACGTCGCAGGCCAAGAAGTGGATATTTCCTTTCTCCCCAATCGTTACCCTCGCTCTACCTTCCTTTAGGATGTAGAGAGAGTGGGCCGGCTGTCCCGCGCGAAAGAGAAATTCGCCCCTGGGGCATGCTATTTCCTCCCCACTCGCGTTTATTTCCTGGAGAAGATGGGCCGGTAAATCCCTGAAAAGCTCCACCTGCTGGAGAAACATCCTTCCCTCCTTTCTCGCCCGGTGGGCCAAGAGGATCCGTCAAA
>Ga0197142_1001687_pt1 | contig 19967 bp, 15 predicted proteins | sample GBS60_MetaG_FD_148614 | JGI IMG/M metagenome (GOLD analysis project Ga0197142, IMG submission 148614) | Sediment microbial communities from Great Boiling Springs, Gerlach, Nevada, United States - GBS 60_MetaG | ecosystem: Environmental > Aquatic > Thermal springs > Hot (42-90C) > Sediment... | reverse complement strand
CATGGGTAGAGTTATAAAAGCTAAGTTTACCGAAGCCCAACCCACACCTGAGAGAATAGCATCCAGAACCAAAGCCAGAATCCAATCTCTTTCGTTCATAAGAATCCATATGGCAGGTGTAATTGAGACTATTGATAAACCAGCAATAAGAACGCTTTTATGACCAAACTCGTCCGATATCCTACCCCACAGTGTGTAAAAGACCATAGATAAAAGTGACGCAGTTATCGAAGCATAGCTTATGTAGGTCATCGGAAGTTTCAAGTTGTGAAGATGGTGATAAGGGAAAAATGGAGCAGCCATTAAAACAACAAAGTTCCAAACAAAATAAGCCTTTGATAATTTCATAAAATTTTTGTCTGAAAGTACTAATTTCAAATCATTCATTATTCCTGTTCTGCTACTTCTTTTTTCCTCAATTGGAGCAAGTGATAGTATTGATATGAAACTTCCAACCATCGTTATAAGTATTATCAACAAAAAACTATACGGTTTCTTAACACCATCATTTATTACTGAGAATAGATAGAATACACTAAGAGTTGCAAGCGATGTAAAGAAGTTCCTCAATCCTAAGTATTTTCCTCTTCTGTCTGGTTCTATTGCATCAGAAATCATGCTAACCCATATATTGCCAGCAAATGCTGCAAAGATTTGACTCAGGGCAAAAACCAATATGAAGAGCTTTGGCGATCTGTGTTCTGAAAAAAGAAATGGAAGTAAAATCAGCCATAGGAAACGTCCCGAGTTAAAAAAACCAAGCAAGAATTTTTTACTTGGTATTTTTTCTATAACTGCCGGTGCAAAGAGTTGGAATATTTGGAATGCCATGGGAAACGAAGCAGCAAGTCCGAGCCATACTTCGTCCAGACCAAAATATAGTGCTGTTGCTGTAAAAATGGCTGTTTGCGTTAAAACAAGATAAAATGAAGAAAAGACACCTTCAATTGTCAAAAATAGCTCATTTTTATTTTTGTGAAATTTCAAGGTGTATTTCATCCTTTAACCACTCCAAGAGGAATGGATTTTGCTACTTTTTTCGATATTCCGAGTTCGTCAACAATCTGAATAACTTTGTCAACATCTTTATACGCTTCAGGTGCTTCTTCTACAATTCCCTTTTTGGATTTTGCCATAAGTGTTATCCCTTTGGCTTCAAGTTCTTTTAAGACCTGGGGTGTTGTCAATTCACGTGTTGCCTCTCTTCTTCCAAGTGCTCTTCCTGCACCATGTGCAGTTGAACCGAAAGTCATTTCTTCTGCTTTTTTAGTTCCCACAAGTATGTACGAAGCAGTTCCCATACTTCCAGGTATTATAACGGGTTGTCCTGTCTTTCTGAATATTTCAGGTAATGCTCGATTTTCAGGTCCGAATGCCCTTGTTGCACCTTTTCGATGGACTACAAGTCTTTTCTTTTGTCCTTCGATTTCGTATTCTTCAACTTTTGCAATATTGTGCGTAACATCGTACACAAGTTTTACGTTCATCCCAACAACACTCTTAAAGACTTTTCTTATAAGATGTGTAATAATCTGTCTATTAGCAAAAGCATAGTTAGCAGCGCAATTCATTGCACTGTAATACGCTTGCCCCCATTTACTCTGAAATGGTGCGTTTATGAGCTGCTTATCTGGAATATCTTTATTATGTTCCTTTAAGTTATCCCTTAAAATCTTTATATAATCAGTTGCAATCTGATGCCCAAATCCCCTGCTACCTGTATGGATTAATATGGTTATGTCACTTTTCTTTATGCCAAAAACAGCGGCAATTTCTTCATTGTAAACTTCTTTCACCTGCTGGATTTCTATAAAGTGATTTCCAGCTCCAAGTGTTCCAAGCTCATCTTTTCCTCTTTCGTAGGCTTCTTCACTAACATCTGAGAAATCACAATACTCAATAACTCCCCCGTCTTCAATTCTATCTAAGTCTTCTTGTATGCCATAGCCCATCTCAATAATCTTCTTTGCACCGCGTTCTACAACCTTTTTAAAGTCATTTTTTGAAAATCTCAATTCACTTCTTTCGCCAACGCCAACGGGGACTGTTTCGTATATGCGCTTAATTAATGTTTCAATATTTTTTTGAACAATCTCCGAACTTCCTTCAACAACAAGCATTCTTACACCGCAGTTGATGTCGAACCCTACACCTCCCGGGCTTATAACGCCATCTTTAACATCGAAAGCAGCAACACCACCTATTGGGAAACCATATCCCCAGTGGATATCTGGCATTGCATATGCAGCTTTTACTATCCCAGGTAGTGTAGCGACATTTCGAATCTGTTGAATAGCATCTTCATCTATCGTTTCGTAATCTGCTAATATTAATGCATCAACGCGCATATTATCTTTCTTCTTAATACGGTAAATATACTTTCCTTCCTTCTCAACACCCGGAAGTGACATAGAATGCACCTCCTTTCCGGTAAGTAGCTTATTTGTTTATTTGAAAAAACCACCCAGGAGTTTAAAAAACCTTGGGTGGTTCTAAGAAAAAACTACACTCTTTCGTGTGGATTGTACTTCTCTTTTGATTCTTGTATAAATTTGTAAATCTTTTCAAAGTCAGCTTCTACTCTAAATTGCTGTCCTGTTCTCCATTTAATTTCAACAAATCCTTCGTTTAGAGCTTTTCCAATGGTAATTCTGAACGGTATACCTATTAAATCTGCATCACTGAATTTCACACCTGGCGAAGCGTTCCTGTCATCAAATAGAACTTCTTCGTTATGATTGTTCAGGTATTCATAAAGTTCTGTAGCAAACCTCATGAGATTCTCATTGTTACTAACAGGCGTAATCACAGTTGAGAATGGTGCAACCGATAATGGCCATATTATACCCTTTTCATCGTGTAATTGTTCGACAATTGCGCCCATCGTTCTTGAAATTCCCCAGCCGTAGCATCCCATTATAAATGGTTTTAGTTGACCATCTTTGTCCATGTACTTCGTTCCCATGGCTTCGGAGTACTTTGTGCCAAGTTTGAATATGTGACCAAGTTCAATACCTTTTTTCATATTTAGTGGCTTTCCACATGCTGGGCATGGATCACCAGCAGTTGTTATAACAAGGTCCGTCCAATCCGCTGGCACAAAGTCGCACCCAACGTTAACATTAACAAAGTGATAATCCTTTTCCATACCGCCAACCACAAAGTTCTTCATACCCTTTATCTGTTGATCGGCGATGATATTTATTCCTTTCACACCGACAGGTCCTAAGAACCCAATGGGTACACCGAAATCTTTAAATATATCCTCTGGTGTAGCAAACGTCAAAGACTGGTCGTTTACATAAGCTTTTAGTTTCTCTTCATTCAACTCTCTATCACCTGGTACAAGTGCCATGTAATACCCGTTTCTACCTTTATAAATGAGGGTCTTTACAATCTTCTTTACTGGTACTTTGAGAAAGTCAGCAACATCTTGAACAGTCCTCACATTTGGTGTATAGACCTTTTCAATAGTTTTTTCCTCTTCGTTTTCATATACAACTTCACCAACAAATGGAACACGCTCATCGTTTCCAGCGTATCCACACTCACAGAACAATATGTTACTCTCACCTGTGTCTGCAAAAGCAACAAATTCATGGCTCTCACTACCACCAATTGCCCCAGAAGAAGCTTCAACAACAGCGTATTTCAATCCTATGCGTTCCATTATATTTGAGTAAGCTCTTCTGTGTGCTTTATATGTTTCGTCAAGCGAATCCCAATTATCGTGAAAGCTGTACCCATCTTTCATTATGAATTCTCTTGCTCTTAGGACTCCAAATCTTGGTCGAATTTCATCTCGGTATTTATTTGCCATCTGATAAAGAGTTATTGGTAGTTGCTTGTAGCTATTCAATTCATTCTGAACAAGAAATGTTACAAGTTCTTCGTGGGTTGGTCCAAGAGTGAAATCTCTACCGTGCCTATCCTTCAACTTCATCATTTCAGGACCATAATCGTCCCACCTACCTGATTGTTTCCAAAGTTCTGCCGGTTGTACAATCGGCATCAGAATTTCATTTGCACCTATTTTGTCAATCTCTTCTCTGACTATCTTCTCTATCTTTAAAAGAACTTTTCTACCAAGTGGTAGATAAGTGTAAATACCTGCTGCAATCTTTCTTATAAAACCGCCCCTAATCAACAGTTCTTGGCTTGGTACATCAGAGTCCGATGGTGCTTCTTTCAATGTCGGTGCGTAAAATTGACTGTATCTCATTTCTCTCCCTCCACTATTTCGTATTTTGTACCTTCTGGTGTATCGAGCAATTTAACTCCAGAATCACTTAGAATATTCCTAAGCTTATCAGCCATATCGTATTGCTTCGCCTTTCTGTATTCATTTCTCAAGTCTATTACCGACTTAATCAAAGTATCAAAATTGCTCAAACTTGCAGATTTCTTTTGAGTTTCACTATCAAATACGCCAAGTACGGGTCCAAAAACTCTCTTTATGAGGTGGTACATCTTCAATGCCCTTTCGTCATTTCCATTATCCATGGCTTTGTTCAACTCTCTCGAAACGTCGAAGATTATCGAAAGTGCAACGGGTGTATTGAAATCGTCAGAGAGTACTTCTGTGAATTTCGCAGTAATGTCTTTCATCTCTTCGTCTTCTTTTGGTACAAGAGGATATGGATATTTCTCTCTGAACCTATTCAATGTAGCCTGAACCTTTGCTGCTGCTTTGGAGTTATCTTCGAGTATATCATCAAAAAACTCCATTGGAGACCTATAATGTTTTGAAAGTAAGAATAGTTTCACGCCATCTTTACCATATTTTTTTACAGCCTCTCGAACCATAAAGGTGTTACCAAGAGATTTACTCATCTTATCTCCGCGTACTATAATCATTCCATTGTGCATCCAATATTTTGCAGGTGGCTTTCCAGTGAGTGCTTCACTCTGTGCTACTTCATCTTCATGATGTGGGAATATAAGGTCTTCGCCACCACCGTGTATGTCAAACATATCGCCCAAGAGTTTTTGCGACATTACAGAACACTCAATATGCCAACCCGGTCTGCCAGCACACCAAGGACTCTCCCATTTAGGTTCTCCCGGTTTTGCAGATTTCCAAAGAACAAAGTCAAGTGGGTCTTTTTTCAAATCACTAACTTCTATACGCGCTCCGACTCTTAAATCATCGGGATTTTTTCCGGAAAGTTTACCATAATCCTTTAACTTCCTAACACTAAAATAAACATCTCCGTTTGATGCTGTATAGGCATATCCATTCTCAATAATCTTCTGAACGGCTGTAACTATATCTTCTACAAAGTCTGTTGTTCTTGGATGGTAATTTGCTGCACGCACTCCAAGAAGTTGTGCGTCATGATGGTATTCAGCAATGAATGTATCAGCAACTGTTTTCCAGTTAACTCCCCATTCATTTGCTTCATTTATTATTTTATCATCAATATCAGTAAAGTTTTGAACCATCATTACCCTGTATCCAATGAATTCAAGAAACCTTCTGAATGCATCAAAAACAACCATTGGTCGTGCGTTACCAATATGTATGTAGTTGTAAACAGTTGGTCCACAGACGTACATCTTCACAATACCAGGCTCTATTGTTTCAAGTGGCACTTTTTCCTTTGTCAAAGTGTCGGTAATGTAGACTTTTATCATTTAATCATCACCACTTTCAAATAAATTATCGAAACATCAAGATTTCAGAAAATTCTCAATTCTTGCTAATACTTCTTCTTTGCCAAGTATTTCCAATATATCTATTAGTTCAGGTCCTTCGTGTCTACCTGTGAGAACAAGTCTTAGCGTCATATAGAAATCTTTTCCTTTCAGTTTTGCACTTTTCATAACTGTTTTAAATACAGCATAGATATTTTCCTTATTCCATTCTTCGACAGTTTCTAAGGCATTTAAGAGGGCTTCGTAAGTTTCAACAGCTTCAGGTGTCTTTTCTGGCAATTCACTTGGTCTTTCAAAGAACAAAGACGTTAATTCTGGCAGTTGTGAAAGTTCTTCAATCCTATCCTTTATGGCAGGTATTATCTTTTCTAAGTAATTCTCGCTCACATCTCTTCCTATAAATGGTTTAGCCAAGGTAACGAGTTCCTTCAATTCTTTCTTCCTTATGTGTTCGGAGTTCATCCATCTTAGCTTATCTGGGTTGAATATAGCGGGATTTTTAACTAATCGTTCAATGGAGAAACTTTGAATGAGTTCATCTTTTGTCAAAATCTCTTTTCCTTCCGGATGCGACCAACCAAGTAGAGCAAGAAAATTAATGACTGATTCTGGCAAATATCCTCTTGCCTTAAACTCTTCCACAGATGTCGCTCCATGTCTTTTGCTTAATTTACTTCCATCTGGTCCTAATATCATGGATACATGTCCAAAGACTGGAACAGGCCAACCGAATGCTTCATAAAGTGCTACCTGTTTAACTGTATTTGAGAGATGGTCATCACCTCTGAGCACATGCGTTATCTTCATCAATCCATCATCTATAACACAAGCGTAGTTGTATGTCGGCATTCCATTGCTTCTAAGCAATGCAAAATCACCAACACTACCTTCCTTGAAAATCACTTCGCCCTTTATAACGTCGTTTATAACGTAGTCTTTCCTTGGCATAGAGAAGTATATGGCTGGTCTTAGACCTTTAGCTTCATATTCCTTCTTTCTTTCAGGTGTATTGTATGGTTCTAACATTTCACGAGTATAGTGAGGAGCCTTACCTTCTGCAAGGAGCTTTTCACGAAGTTGTTCTATTTCTTCTGGATATGCATAAACCTCGTAAGCCATACCTCTTTCAATCAGTTTCTGTGCATAAGAATGATAAAGTTCCTGTCTCTCACTCTGTCTGTAAGGACCGTATGGACCGCCAATATCCGGACCTTCGTCCCAGTCAAGACCAAGCCAACGTAAAGCACTTATGAGCTGTTCTTCAAATATTTTTTCTGAACGCTCAAGATCAGTATCTTCAATTCTCAAAACAAACTTTCCACCAGTCTTTCTGGCAAAAAGATAGTTAAATAGAGCAGTTCGTGCTCCACCCACATGCAAATATCCTGTTGGACTCGGTGCAAATCGAACTCTTACTTCGGAACCTTCCATCATTTCAATCCCTCCGATACATTGATTATCGATTAAAAATAGCAATCTATCTATGGATAAATCGGGGGGCATGCCCCCCGAATTTTCAACTTTTTTGCTGCAATGTCCTTACATAATAAATATAAAACTAAACTCTTTCATCAATCAGTCTTCAAGAGGTTCGAACATATCCTTACTTACTCCACAAACTGGGCATGTCCAATCGTCAGGAAGATTTTCGAACGATGTCCCTGGATTAATACCAGAATCTGGGTCTCCAACTTCTGGATCATAAATGTAACCGCAGACTGTGCATCTGTACTTCATATTTTTCACCTCCAATAATTGCTGTGGTATGTTAATTATACCATATAAAAATCAATATTTTCAACTGTTATTTTCTTGAGATATATAACTGAGTGTGATAAAATGTATTAAAAACGTCGAAGAGGGGGATAATACCTATGTTTGCTGAAATAATAAATTTTGGCGGAAGTATCAGAGTTCCAAAGAACGTTGAGATTGCGTACTCTACTCCTTTGTTACTTAGAGATACTAAGCGTTTAATCCTCGTAGACCCTGGAGATTATGTTTCATTTAACTTCTTGGAGGAAGAACTCGAAAAAAGAGGTATTGCTCTTGAAGATGTGACTGACATACTTCTCACTCACTTACACCTCGACCACGCCTACGCAACAAAAATCTTCCCAAATGCCACTATTTATATCCATGGTGCGTACAAGAACAAACCCTACAATAAGTTTGGACTCATTAAGAGTAAACTTTACCTTGAAATACTTGGTTCTTGGAAGAATATTGTTGAAATTGATGCTGGTATGAAATTATTCGATAATAAAGTTACGGTCTTTCACACTCCATGGCATGCAAAAGAACATTGCTCTTTTTTAATTGAAAGCGAGAACATGGGGAAAATTTTGTACACAGGAGATATCGTTATGAATCGTGTAGAGTTTTATGATATAATAAGATGGTTGAGGAAAGATAACTGTGCAAGATTTATCAATACGGTTGGTAAAAAGTGCGATTATATTGTTTTCACACATGATGAATATGTGAAGAGTTCTGACTATTTTAGGGGGTGAGAAAGATGAGAGTTGCAATGGTATCTTACGAAGTATACCCATTTGCAAAGGTTGGTGGGCTTGCAGATGTTGTCGGTGCACTGCCAAAATATCTTGAACGTCAAGGTGTATCAGTAGATATATTCATGCCATACCACAAAAAAGTCGATGAGAACGCTAAGAAATTTGGATATGTTATTGAAAAAGTATCGGAAAGTATTCCTACCCCACACTTGTTAACAGAAGAGAAATTCGACATCTATAGAACAACATTACCCGGTTCTAAAAACGTAAATGTCTTTCTCATTTCTAACAAATATTATTTCAGTGCCGATGAAGTCTATGACGGACCTGACCTTGCCGAACAGTCAATTTTCTTCTCTAATGCTGTTCTTGAAGCAATTAAAAAGCTTGGTTTCAAATATGATGTTATTCATGTGAACGATTGGCAAACTGGTTTAATCCCACCATATTTGAAAACACTCTACAAAGATGATGAGCTATTGTCAAGAGTAGCATCTGTAGTAACAATTCACAACTTAGCTTACCAGGGATTGTATGAACCTTCTTACATGAGATTCTCAGGTCTACCAGATCACTTGTTTAATATTGATGGACTTGAATTCTACGGAAAAATGAACTTTTTGAAAGCTGGGTTGATATTCGCAGATGTAATTAATACAGTCAGTCCAACTTATGCTCGAGAAATACAGACAAAGGAATACGGTGAGAAACTTGATGGAGTTTTGAGAGTTAGATCTTCTGATTTGTATGGAATACTTAACGGTATTGACTACGAAGAATATAATCCAGAGACTGATAAGAGAATATATGTAAATTATAATTTGGAAACTATTGAGAAAAAGAAGGAAAATAAGAAGATGCTTCAGAAAGAACTCGGCTTACCAGAGCGGGATGTACCTGTTATTGGTATGATTAACAGACTTGTGGTACAAAAAGGGCTCGATATAATGGCAGAAATTATGGATTATGTTTCTCTCTTAGATATACAATTTGTGTTACTCGGCACTGGTGATAAAGAGTATGAAGATATGTTCAGAAAACTTGGTGAAAAGTATCCCGAAAAGTACTCGATAAATCTCAAGTTTGACGTTGTATTAGCGCAAAAAATATACGCTGGGTGTGATATGTTCTTGATGCCGTCACGTTACGAACCATGCGGACTCGGTCAGATGTACAGCTTACGATATGGTACAATTCCTATAGTTAGATATACAGGTGGACTTGCCGACACGGTAAAGGAATACAATCCAGAAACCTTGGAAGGAAATGGTTTTGGATTTGAAGGGGTCGATTCTGCACATTTATTGAAAGCTATAGCAAAAGCTGTATACTATTATCAGGACAAAGAACACTGGAATAAGATTGTGAAAAACGCAATGACAACAGAACTTAGTTGGGATAATTCCGCAAAAGAGTATGTAAAGCTCTATCAAAGAGCAAAAGCGAAGGTACAATAGAAGCTCTATTAAATACATCAAAATCTGGGAGGAATCTGTATGCCTGAATACCGAAAGGACCCTGTTGTAAAAAGATGGGTAATTATTTCCACAGAACGAGCAAAAAGACCTCATGACTTCCAGGTACAACCAGAAGAAGTTAAAGTTGCGTTTTGCCCTTTTGATTACGGTAATGAACACACCACTCCACCAGAAATTCTCGCTTTTAGACCGGCTGATACACAACCAAACACACCTGGTTGGTGGGTTAGAGTTGTTTCAAACAAATTTCCAGCGGTTGACCATGAATTGCCGGTAGACCGTTACGGACATGGAATGTACGATGCTATGACCGGATTTGGTTACCACGAAGTAATAGTTGAAACTCCAGACCACGATTCAACATTCGCTTTATACGACTACAAGCAAGCTGAGGAAGTTATATGGGCGTATGTATCAAGATTTAGAATGATGGCAAGCGATGAGAGGGTAAAGTATATTTTGATCTTTAGAAACCACGGAAAAGAAGGTGGAGCATCGCTTGCACATCCACATAGCCAAATAATAGCTACACCCGTAGTTCCAAAGACTGTTCAGGAAGAACTTGATGGTGCTAAGGATTACTATTCATATAAAGAACGTTGTGTATTCTGTGATATGATAAATCAGGAAAAAATTGAAGGTCGAAGAGTAATCGAAGAAAACGAACATTTTATCGCATTCGAACCGTACGCAGCCCGTTTTCCATTTGAAACATGGGTATTACCAAAGAGACATTCACACGATTTTGGTTCGATTAACGAGGAAGAAGTTAGGTCATTTGCCCATATAATGAAACATGTGCTTCACAGAATCTATGTTGTACTAAATAATCCACCGTACAATTTTTTGATACACACTGCTCCGGTATTTGAAGAAGGAAAGATTTATTACCACTGGCATGTTGAGATAATTCCAAGACTTACACGCGTTGCCGGTTTTGAATGGGGTTCTGGATTTTACATTAATCCTGTTCCGCCTGAAGATGCTGCGAAATACTTAGTTGAAAATTACCAAGAGATAATTGAAAGACAAAACAAAAAGTAATTAATCAGTGTTGAGGAGGCATAAGAATGAACTTTAACATTAACAACGAAGATTCGAAGATTAAGGGATTAAAAGAAAATGTAAAGCACTTCATCGCAGTACTAAGTGGAAAAGGTGGCGTTGGTAAAACGACAGTTGCCGTTAACCTTGCGACAGCTCTTGCAGAGAGTGGTTACAACGTTGGAATTCTCGATATCGATATACACGGTCCTGACATTATTCGAATGCTCGGTGGAAATGCAATTCCAGCAGTAGATGAAGATGAAAAGATAATTCCAGCGGAAATTCTGCCAAACCTAAAAGCACTATCAATATCGATGATGGTAGAAGAAGGAAAGCCCATAATATGGAGAGGACCACTTAAACATTCTGCAATAAAACAATTTCTTGGCGATACAAAATGGGGAGAGCTTGATTTCATGATTTTCGACTTGCCCCCCGGGACAGGCGATGAAGCACTCAGTCTTTTTCAAACCTTGGGTCAATCTGATGGGGTAATAATGGTTACTACACCACAAAAAGTAGCACTTGATGATGTTAGACGTGCAATAGCCTTTGTCGAAGCAATGAATCAGAAGGTGATTGGAATAGTGGAAAACATGTCGTATATGCGATGTAAAGAAGAAGTTGTATACCCGTTTGGTAAAGGCGGAGCTGATATACTCGCTCAAGAATATAACATACCCGTTCTTGGACGAATACCGATGGATCCAAAAGCACTTGAATTGCTTGATGAAGGAAAACCGATAACGCTTTACTACAGAGGCAGTGAAGTAGAGAAAGCATTTAGAGAACTTGCAGAAAATGTTGCAAAAGCGGTTGAAAAGTAATCTAATTCCAAACTTCAAGTAATTATCTCATCTGTAAGGTGATTAACAATGCGTATAGAACCACCAAGCAACGATCCAAAACTGAAAAGTTCATCCGTAAAAGGTAAGAAAACGGGCAAAAAGGAAAAGATTCATACTGAATCGAAGAGTTCCTTTCTGGGTATCTTCGAAGAAGCTGAAAATGAAGCCGTTAGAAAGACCATTGAAGAAATGGTAAGTGATGTTGTTGAAGCTGGAAATGATTTTGTTAGATCTCCGACGCCCGATAACTTAAAAAGGTACAAAGAGAAGATTAAAAACGTTCTAAAATATATAGAGAAGAATCTATATAAACTATCTGGAAAATACGATTACAATCTTTCTCAACCAAGACTTCACATTATAGCTGAACAGATAGATGAAAGGCTGGAGCAGATTACAAACCTCTTGATGCAAGCAGAGAAAGATACACTTCGAATGGCGGAAAAAGTTGGAGAGATTAATGGTATAATTTTTGACATTTACAGATAAGATTTTTGAAAGGAGAGAAAAAGTAGTGAAAGATTTTCTTTTAGGCGTTATACAAGGATTAACGGAATTTTTACCAGTGTCAAGTTCTGGACATCTTGGGCTTTTTTCAAAACTGTTCGGATTAAAATCAGATTTATCTCTTTTTGCATTCTTGCATCTCGCAACATTCTTAGTTGTTTTAATATTTCTCTGGAAAGATGTCTGGGAAATATTACATGGAATGATTAAATTGGATAAAGAAACGTGGAATATTGCACCAAAGATAATTGTGGCAACCATTCCCGCAGGTATTGTTGGTTTGTTGTTTGAGAAGAAAGTTGAGGAAGCATTGTCAGCTCAGTGGCTGATTGGAATATTCTTTCTTTTAACAGCGGCATTCATGTGGTTTTCTGATTCAGTTTCAGGAAAAAAATCTATCAATAGCATCACGTTTTTAGATGCATTTTTAATAGGACTATTTCAAGCTGTTGCAGTGCTTCCAGGTATTTCGCGAAGCGGTATTACTTTGATTGGAGCTCTTCTAATAGGTATGAATCGATCAGATGCTTTTAGGTTCTCATTTTTACTAAGCTTACCTGTCACACTGGCTGCTGGATTGTTTGAACTCAAAGATGTCGTACTTAATGTAGGTGCTTTTGCTGGTTTTGGTGGTGCGTTTGCCGCCGGATTGGTAGCTCTCGTAATCGTTAAGCAACTCACAATATCTGCACATTTAAAATATTTTTCGATATATCTCATAATTCCGGCAATTCTCAGCTTTTTTGTAAAATGACTGTATATTATAAAGAAATTTGAGATTAGAAAATCCTCTGGCTTTGGTCCATTAAATTACCAGAGGATTTTCTTTTTTTATCTTCTCAATTCTTTGATTAAATTCTTTGTGGTATAATGATACTGAGGGGTAATACTATAAAGAAGGAGGCAAAGTGAGATGACACGTTTCTTTAGAAACCGTCTGCTCACAAGTATTTTGATAATTTCAAATGTATTTTTAGCTATATCGGTTTTGGCAAATGAATTCTACTTCAATACTAAAAATGGTTTTGGCATTATGGGAAGCGTTGATTCGATAAACTACAAAATAGGATTCCCCTACAGTGAAATAGGTTTTAAAATACCGCTTGATGGTGGGAAGAGTATCTTTATCTCGACATATGGAGGTTACGATTTCAATAATTCAACTTATTTTCTTAAGGTTAGTCCGGATTTTGTATTTAATTCATTTTCGATTTCAACAGCATTTGAGTTTGCTAGTAAAAGCATTATTACCGACGAAGCAACAGAGACTGGTAGATTCAATGCAGGGCTCGATGTAACTTATAGATTTGAAGACCTTATTTTCCAAGCAGTAGCTTATAATTCAGTTTTTTATCTATACTATGATCCAGCATTCAACCTTAACATCCCCACTATATTCACAGACAATATATTTCGTTCTTCCCTCGACATAAGGATTTCTTATGTTCAGCCTACGTACTCAATTTCGATAGGTTATTACGCTGTTTTACGTTGGCTTTCTTATAGGTCATCTTTTATAACCGGTGAAAATACCGGGTACATAGAGGGTAAGTTCAAGATAAAGTTTTAAAATTTTTCTCAGCTATTTGGAGGTTTTTCAGTGGAGAATAAACTTAGGAAAGCTCTTGATAATCTTATAAGAACAAATGCATTTTACGGTTACATACTTATGGGAAGCAAATTCAAAGAAGGAAACGTAAAAAATGTAACTCTTTCGCTTACACGAAACGGAGACTTACTCTTTATATACAATCCAGTAAGTATTGCTGCAAAAAACTTAGTAATGATTGAAGGATTGTTACTACACGAACTAATGCATTTTATCAACAGACACTATCTAATAAAGCCAAAAGATAAGAGAGATAGAGCTATTTGGGAACTTGCAAAGGATGCTGCAATAAATCAATTTATACCTCAGCTCGATGCTTTTAGTATACCATTAAATGTATTAATTGAGGAAGGACATGGCACAGATAATGATATAATATTTGCTGGTCCGCCACTTGATATGTTAAATAGAACAATAGAAGAGTACCACGATTACATAATCGATGAACTCATGAAACGAGGAAATTTTGATATTGAAGCACTCGCTCAAAAGTTACCTAATGACACAGAGATGATAAGCGAACTTCCTGTAGAAATGATTGTAGAGATAACTGAACAAAAGATTGGAAAGGCTTTTAATCTATTTGGTGGTGAGTTACCTTCTGGTGTAAAGCAAAACATAGAACTATCTTTGAAAAAACCTATTATCAATTGGGAGGTAGCTATAAGACGCTTTACTGGACTTTCACAAAGAGGCGAAAAATATTCCACTCCACTAAAACCAAACCGAAGATATGATGTTCAACCTGGTTGGAGATATGTTTATAATCCAAAACTTTGTGTAATAATAGATACAAGTGGTAGTATACTCGATGAAGAAATAAATGCATTTATGAGTGAGATAGAATCAATAGCAAGGCAAGGAATAACGCTAAAAGTTATTCAAGTCGATAAATCAGTTACATTTATTGGTGATTACAAAGCTGGTGGTTGGAAGAATTTTGAAGTTTATGGAGGCGGTGAAACAGATTTGCAACCCGCTGTCGATATTGCAGAGAACCAATTCAGAAGCGAAGGAATAATAATATTTACAGATGGATATGTTGACCTGCCAAAAGCAAACAGACGTATTTTATTCATTCTGAGTAAGAAATACAATATTGACTTCTATCTCGATGCTAAGAACATCTATGGTTCTGTTTATATCTTAGACTGAGAAGTCATAACCCTCAAAAAAATAAGACAGATACTTGGAGGACTTAATATGGGAGAGATATTTCAAGTTGATCATATGAATAACAAAATCGAGAAGATAGAATATTTTGAGTTTTTAAAACGGAAGATAGACTATACGCTTGTGTTAAACACATACAAGGCCTTTTGCTTTTCTTCTCTTGGGAAGGAATACCTTGACACTTTGTCACCGTACAATGTCAATTCAGAACAAGAACTTACATATGTAGCTGAACTTTGCGACTTCGTACGAGAAAATGGCTATCCAAATGCCGATGCATTTATAGACATACGTCAGATACTTCAAAAAGTTTTAGAAGGGTTGCTTGTTGATGGTGAGGAATTCTTGCTTATTTTAAAGTTCTTAATTGGTATCAAGTCTTTGAAAGATTTGTTCAAAAACCAAAGACTTTTCTTATCGCAAACTTCGATTGTCAATCTTATTCAAAAAATTGGAAATTACGATGAAATAATTGACAGTATCAAACGTGTAATAGATGAAAACGGAAGAATAAAAGACAACGCTTCTGTGCTGTTGAAGAATGTAAGAAACGAATACTCGGAAACACTTAAGGAAATCAGAAGAAAAGTTGAAAGATTCATTACAAACCACCAAAACCTTCTCCAGGAAGTAACGTATACAATAAAAAATGAAAGATATGTCATTCCAGTAAAAGCCAATGAACGCGGAAAGCTTAGAGGGATTGTACATGGGGCATCATCTTCTGGTTCTACTATCTACTTTGAACCAGAAGAACTAATACCTTTAAATGACAAACTAAGAATTCTCACAGAGGAAGAAGCAAAAGAAGTTTCAAGAATTCTACGTGAATTGACATCGAAAGTATTTGACCGTGTTGCTCAACTAAATAATGACATCGAAATAATTAAAAGACTCGATGGATTGTTCGCAAAGGTCAGATACGTTATTGAAAAAGGGGCTCAAATAATAATTCCTGGTGGGAACTATCTAAAGTTATCGAGGGCAAAACATCCACTAATACCTTCAGAAAGTGTTGTACCAATTGATATAGAATTGCCTACTGATAAGATTGGAATTGTAATAACTGGACCTAATACCGGTGGAAAGACAGTTTCACTAAAGACGATTGCACTGTCGATTGTATTAGCAAGAAGTGGTTTTCCCATACTTGCTGGAGAGAGTTCACGTATACCGGATTATGACGTGTTAGTTGATATTGGAGATAGCCAAAGCATTCTCGAAAACCTCAGCACATTCTCAGGTCATATAGTGAACATAGTAAATGCACTGAAATTGGCTGATGAAAATTCTCTAGTTTTGATAGATGAACTCGGCTCTGGAACAGATCCATATGAAGGTAGTGCAATAGCACTTGGCATCATAGAAGAGTTAGTGTCCAAGAAAATCCGATTTGTGGTCACCACTCACCTGACCCCCGTAAAACTGTATTCAATGTCTCACGATAGACTTGTCACGGCGTCTATGGAATTTGATCCAGAGACCTTATCGCCCAAGTATAGAATATTGATGAACATTCCTGGAGCATCGCATGCGTTTGAAATTGCGAAAAAGTATGGTCTAAATGATGATATTCTTGAGCGTTCTCGAAAGCATCTTGATGAGGAGCACGTAAAGATAGAGGAACTTATTAAAAGTTTGAATTATCAAGTAAGCGAATTAGAGAATCGCAAGAGAGAGCTTGAAATGACACTGCTAGAATATCAGAAAAATAAGAAAGAATTTGAAGAAAAATACAAACTTCTTAAAATCAAGAAGATGGAAGAATTTGACAAAGAGATTCGTGAAGTTTACAAAGATATTCAGAAAGCAAAAAAGGACTTGCAAGTGACTTTGCAGAGTAAGAATACTGAGAGCGAACAGCTAATAAAGAAGAGACTAAAAGAAATTGAAGGTGAAGTAAAACATCTCGAACAAGTTCAAGAGAAGCTCGAAAAGGTATTCTACGAAACAACAACGTCCATAGAAGAGCGAGAAATTCAAAATGGAGATTTAGTAAGAATCATAGATGGTACTGCAATTGGAAAAGTCGTCGGGTTTAAAGGTTCAAAAGTAATTGTTGACTTTAACGGAATTAAATTAGAAGTCAAACCTGAGAAACTGAAAAGAGTGGCAACTCAGCAATCTGGCAAAGAACATGATATAAAAGGTATTTTTGGAAAAAGTTCTACACCGAACAAGAATATTGTTCATGGAGTCATATCGCCATCATTAACAAGTAACGAGATTGATGTTAGGGGAATGACTGTAGAAGAAGCTATCGAAAAGATAGATGAATTCATAGACCAGTTGCTAATGTCTGATTTTACTATAGGATACATTATTCACGGTAAGGGAACTGGCAAGCTTGCAACAGGAGTATGGAGCCACCTTAGACACGACAAAAGAATCAAGAATTATCGTTTTGGCAGACCCGATGAAGGCGGTGTTGGAGTAACTGTCATAGAAATCTAACTTTGAACGCAAAAAAGTCGCTTTTTTGGAGGTGTTTCGATGGTATTTGCACTTGATATTGGCACGCGAAAAATTGCAGGTATGCTTGTTGATATGGACGAAGATGGTAAAATGACAGTCTTTGATGTAGTGCTAAGAGAACACGAACATAGAGCAATGCTTGACGGTCAAATACATGATGTGGAAAAGGTCGCAAGAGCGGTTAAAATGATTAAGGAAGAACTCGAACAACGGAACAATGTAAGACTTGATAAAGTCGCTGTCGCACTTGCGGGTAGGTTTTTGAAGACCTACTTCGGAGAGGCATCTATAGATGTTAGCGAACTTGGAGAAATAACTTCTGATATTATCACAAAATTGGAACTTGACGCCGTTGCAAATACGATGGAATATGTTGAGCCAAATATGTATTGCGTTGGCTATTCTGTAATTAGATATGAACTTGACGGAATGTGGTTTAAACGACTGGAAGGCTTGAAAGGCAACCATGCCCTCGTGAAAGTTGTTGCTACGTTCTTACCAAGTCATGTTGTTGAAGCAATGCTCTCTGTGCTGAAGAAAGTTAATTTAACAATCACACACCTAACACTCGAACCGATTGCTGCAGTGAACATAACTGTACCTGAAGATTTGAGGATACTGAACATTGCTCTTGTTGATGTTGGAGCAGGTACGAGCGATATTGCAATATCAAAAGATGGTACAATCATTGCTTATGGTATGGTTCCATTAGCAGGTGACGAGATAACTGAAGCAATAACTAAGAACTTTTTACTCGATTTTTCCACAGCGGAATATGTTAAGCGAAATTTTGAGGAGAATCCAATCCTGAAGGTAAGAAATATCCTCGACAAAGAGAAAGAAATTAAGAGTGATGATGTACTCAAAACGATAGAACCTATTGTGGATTACATGACAAAGAAAGTTGCCGAAGAGATACTTGAATTAAATGGTGAAAGACCACAGGTTGTTATGATTGTCGGTGGTGGTGCAAAAGTCTCATTATTTCCTAAATTACTTGCGTATAATCTCGGAATGGAAGAAGAATACGTCTCTTTGAAAACAGCGAAGAGTCTTAATATTATAGATAAGACCGGAAAAATAGTTGGGAGTGAATTCATAACTCCACTTGGTATAGGTTATACAGCACTTACTAAGACTGGCAGTGTATTTGAATATGTGACTGTAAATGGCGAGAAAGTACAATTAATAGGATTTAGAGGTACTTACACAGTATGGGAAGTTTTGGCACAGGCCGGAAAAGATATTCATTCACTCCTTGGAAAACCTGGAAAGTCTGTAGTTGTTGATATAAATGGAAAACCAGTTATCATAAAAGGAAAGATGCCAATTCCAGCCCAGGTAAAGATCAACGGAACGGAAGCAAGTTTACGTGACATTGTTAAACATGGTGATTTTATAGAAGTTGGTGAAGCCATCGACGGAGAAGATGCTCAACCTTTCTTGTATGATCTCATAAAACCAATATACTTGAAAGCAATTGAAAGCGATGAAGTCATTGAATTCTATCCAAAAGTTAAGCTAAATGGAAAAGATGTTTTACAGAACGTCCCATTAAAAGATGGTGATTCAATAAATTATGAAAATGTAAAAATTGATGAAATACGGAAGTTTTTAAGTCAAGACTTAATTAGAATAGAATACTCGATTAATGGTTTATATAAAGAAGCATACGCTGGTGAGGTAAAGATTTTCAGAGGTGAACTTGAACTTAGAGACGAAAATAGTGTAGAACCGGGTGAGGAACTAAAATATGCTTTAGTTCTTAATTATCCAAAGGTGCGGGACTTACCGGAACTTGAAAAGATAAGTATAGTTCTTAAAGTTAATGGTCAACCAACTGTGCTAACAAAAGATGGGGTCGTCATTTTGGTAAACGATCAACTTGTTTCTCCTGAATACGAAATCAGAGATGGAGACAAAATTAGAACGCAGATACCTGAAGAACAAAATTTCATCGTTGCAGATATTCTAAAACTCTTCGACTTTGATCCACGTAAAGTAAAGCACTATACGTTGTTGAAAAACGGAGAAAAAGTTGGATTCACTGACATACTCAATAGTGGAGATGATATTACTTTTGAATTTGAACTCATAGATGAGGAGCAAAAGAATGAGGTCAAAAACAAAACATATTAGAACCCGAAGCAGAAGAACAAGAAGAACAACTGGACATCGAAAAAACAGAGTAATTCTTTAAATTTCCATAGAGAAAATACAAAAAAACGAGCTTTCTTTTTTATGGAATATGTTTAGAAAGCTCGTTTTTTTTCATTTCAGAATTTAATTTCAGAATTTAAGTGTTGCAGGAGTATAATGTTGTTAGAAAAAATTCTTTCTTTGAATTTCTCAAAGAAGGCTTAATATCAATATGGTTTAATCTTAATAGCACTTTATCACTCTTGGCTTTCTTTTGAATTACCGGAACACATTTCATGGTACTTTACCTTGATAGTGTTAACTTGTAGTGATGGAAGTAGCTAATTGAGAAATAACATTATCGATGTTGCTCTTGTTGGTTTTCCAAAGATTCTTCACTACACAAAAACCATGAATATATAAATCAAGATTTTTCAACTTCTTCAGACCTCGCTTAAGTCGGAAAAAGTCTTTCAGTAGTGAGAATTTAGATTCACACATGTTTTTACCAAGCGAT
>Ga0197142_1001686_pt1 | contig 19974 bp, 11 predicted proteins | sample GBS60_MetaG_FD_148614 | JGI IMG/M metagenome (GOLD analysis project Ga0197142, IMG submission 148614) | Sediment microbial communities from Great Boiling Springs, Gerlach, Nevada, United States - GBS 60_MetaG | ecosystem: Environmental > Aquatic > Thermal springs > Hot (42-90C) > Sediment... | reverse complement strand
GCATCGGGGCAATGGCCTAACTGTTTGTGAATCTTGGATTTAGGAAAATGCATGAACAAATGCGGTATGATTTGTAACTTTCGATAACACAAAGAGTTACGGAAATTGGCAAAAGTCAAGGTAAGAGGCTGTCCCGAAAATCCGTTTTGCCCTATCCGAGCGGTTCCATCCTGGGGCCAGAGAATCTCAAAAAACCCCTGTTTTTGGAGGGTGTTAGCAACTGGGTGGGTAGCCCCGGCTGCAGGAGAACCGCGAAGTGGTCCATTTCGGGACAGCCTCTAAGGGCGAAAAATCGGATCGACCCCCACCGATTGTGGTAACTGGTCCCCGGCGCATACAGGGCACTTAGCCGAATGGTAACATCTTAGCCGAATGGAGAGGCACATTTGTCATGCCCGCCAAGTCCCTCCCCCCGGCCATTGAGAGGGTTACGGGGGGTGAGGATGTGTCCTTGCTTCGTGGGCAGGAAGAACACATCGCATCGCTTCATTCGGATAACATGTTACCCATCCGGCTAAACTGTTACGGAGCATCAATGAGTCCGAGAGGGAGAAGAGAGGCTCCGTCGATTCGGCAGCAAGGTGGTCGTTGTTTACCGCCGATGGGCTTCTTCCAGGTAGGTGTAGCCTTCCAGGGAGGCTTCGTAGAAGCGTAGGAATCGTCCGGCTTGTTCGTCGTTGATGCGGCCTTCGCGCACGGCCTGTTCGACCGAGCTTTGGAGTTGATCGACGAGGGTTTTCGGGTCGAACTGGACGTATTGGAGCACTTCGCGTACGGTATCGCCGGTGATGACGGCTTCGACGATGGCTTCGCCGTGCTCATCCATTCCGATGTGCACCGCATTGGTATCGCCGAACAGGTTATGCAGATCGCCGAGGATTTCCTGGTAGGCGCCTACCAAGAAGGCGCCCAGGTAATAGGGGCGGCCGTCGAAGGGATGGAGGGGCAGGGCGCGTTTGATGGCGCGGCGGTCGATGAACCGGTCCACCTTGCCGTCGGAGTCGCAGGTGATGTCGGCCAGGATGGCCTGGCGGGTGGGGCGTTCGTTGAGCCGATGGATCGGCATAATGGGGAACAATTGCTTAATTGCCCAACTATCCGGCATCGACTGGAAGAGCGAAAAATTGCAGAAATAGGTCTCGCTCAGGAGGGTTTCGATCACCTGAAGGTCTTCCGGCACGTACTGGAGGTCTTTCATGAGGCGTTGGATTTTTCGGCAGATACCCCAATACAATTTTTCTCCGATGGCTCGATGTTCCAGGGAAAGATAACCGCCGGAAAACAGGCTCAGGATCATGTCCAGGGCCTGTTGGGCGTCGTGGAACGCCTCCAACACGTTATGCAGATGCACCTCCTGGTAGGTATCTCGGAGGGTAAGTAGGGGCTGGTCCGCGTCTTCGGGCAATTCTAGAGGCAGGTGGTTTTCGTCCTGGCCGGAGACGCCCAATATATTGAAAATAAGAACACTATGGTAGGCGGCAATGGCCCGCCCACTTTCCGACAGGATGGTCGGATGCGGCACTTCAGCGTCCTGGCAGACGTTGTGGATATGATAGACCACGTCGTTGGCGTATTCTTGGAGGGTGTAGTTGACGCTGGATTCGAAGTTGGTCTGCGAGCCGTCGTAATCCACACCCAGGCCGCCGCCTACGTCCAGATATTTCAGCCCCGCTCCCAGTCGCACCAGATCGACATAGATACGGGCGGCTTCGTCGAGGGCCCGTTTGATATACTGAATATTTGTAATCTGGCTCCCTAGATGGAAATGCAGCAGTTGGAAGCAATCGGCCATCTGCCGGGCCTTCAGCTCCTCTAAAGCGCGCAAAAGCTCTGTGACCGTCAGGCCGAACTTCGACCGGTAGCCGGCCGAACCTTGCCATCGGCCCGTGCCGCGGGAGGCCAGCTTGACCCGCATCCCGATGACCGGCCGAACCCCAATCCGCTCCGCATGGTGCAGAAGCATCTCCAGTTCCGTATATTTTTCGATCACCGGGATGATCCGGCGTCCGATCTTATGGGCTAAGACGGCCATCTCGATAAACTCGTCGTCCTTAAACCCGTTGCAGATGATGGGCGTCTGGTTGTCGGCCAGAGCGATGACGGCCAAAAGCTCCGGTTTGCTCCCAGCTTCCAGACCGAAACCATACGGTCGGCCAAACCGCAGCACCTCCTCAATAACCTGCCGCTGCTGATTGACCTTGATCGGGTAGATGCAATGGTAGCCGCCCTGGTAGGCGTGTTCCTTAATAGCCCGTTGGAACGCCGCATAGATTTCCGAAAGCCGATGTTTCAAAATGTCGCCGAACCGGAGCAGAATCGGCGGGTCGATTCCACGCAGTTGGAGCCGATCCACCAACACCTTCAGATCGATGGACCGATCCTTTTCTTTGTACGGATGTACACATACATGACCAAACTGGTTGATCGAAAAATACCCCTTGCCCCAGTCCTCCACCTGATACAGCTCACTGGAACGGGCCACCGTCCAATGGGCAGTTTCCTCGGCCACCTCCAACACCATCTTCTCCTACCTCATGGAAAGAAACCTCGGAAATCGACCTACACCATATCAGTTCCGCCCAGTAGATGCCAATTCCTGACAACCCGGCCCTCTCCTCCGGATTCCTTCGGGGCGACGTCTGGTCTGCGGCGGGGCCGGGAAAAGTGCGAGCGAAAATCAAAACGACTCCGTTCGGCCCCCATATTCCCCCGCCCTTTCTGGTTTATCGGTTTATCGGGAGGGGGGCCATTACCCTCTGACTGCCTCTTCTCCGGAGGAGGGTCCACGCCACCCACTGCCATGGGAACGACCTTTTGTAACTATTTAGCCGAATGAAGCACAACGCCTCTCCCCTGGTGGGAGAGGTCGGCCTGGCTGAAGGCCAGGCCGGGTGAGGGGGATTTCGAAGGCATAAGAAGCCTGGATTCCTGCTTACGCAGCAGTGACACATGGGGCCTTTCAACTCGGCTAAATTGTTACGACCTTTTTTATTTTATGGAAATCGGTGGAGATAATAAACCACTTGGGCAAGAATTTTTCCGACTTTTGTCGGACGTTGGGTTGGCGGAAATCCCATGCCGCCGAGATGTCTAAACCATCTGGGCAAAAATGTTTTCGACTTTTGTCAGGGCAGATCGGCCAAACATAACCGTTCACGGACTTCTTCCGGTTGCCAAGCAGCAGCGGACATGACAAGTAGGTCCCTCCGAACCGGATCTGTCAGACAAGTCCCTCCACCTTGTCCGATGCGTTTGATGAGACCGGCCCTTGCTAGAAAATCCTCTCAAAAATAGTAGGAACTTTCACGGAGGTTCGCCAGACCGATCCCGGAGCCGGCACGATCTCCATGTTTTTCGGGACTGCTGCTGGGAGGTTTGAGGGATGGGCGGGAATGGCAGCCCCCCAAGATCCCAGAACCAAACCCTCCCCCGCCTTATCCCCATCGGTTGACGCCGGTACGTCGGCAAGGGAAGATAGAAGAACGTGGGTAACATTTTAGCCAAATGAAGGGGGCCGATGTGTCACTGCTGCGTAAGCAGCAGTCCAGGCTCCTTGGTGCCTGCTACGGTGTTGCTGGGGAACACCGGGGTATCAAGGCAACATGGAGTCCTGCTACGTTCTGGATTCCCGCTTGCGCGGGAATGACACCCCTGGACCGGCTATATTTCCGCTTAGCCGTCCTCACGGCGGCCAGGGGAGAAGCGATTTGCTTCATTCGGCTAAAGTGTTACGAACGTGATTTTTCTGGCATCGGTTTCCTTTGGAGCAAGGAGCACGTGATGGCGAACTATCGTTGCAGCAGGCGAGAGGTGTTGTCCGGGGCGGTTGGGGCGATGGTGGGGGCGGCGGCGACGAAACTCGGGCTAGGGGCCGATGCTCCATCGGCCAAACGCATTCCCATCGGGCTGCAACTCTATTCGGTCCGTGAAGACTGCCAAAAGGATTTGCCCAGCGTGCTGGAAGCGGTGGCTAAAATGGGCTATGAGGGTGTCGAGTTTGCCGGCTATTATGGGCGTAGCGCCAAAGAGCTTCGCAAACTCCTGGATCAAAACGGGCTTCGTTGCTGTGGCACGCATACCGGTCTGCAGACCCTGCAAGGGGATGCCCTGGCCGCCACGGTGGAGTTTAACCAGATTCTGGGCAACCCGTTTTTGATCGTGCCGTCGATGCCGCACGAGAAACTGGCCACGGTGGAGGCCTGCAAGAAGACGGCACAAATGTTTAATGAACTTGCTGAGAAACTCAAAGAAAAAGGCATGTACGTCGGCTACCACGCCCACGCCGGCGATTTCAAAAAAGTAGGCGACCAGACCGCCTGGGACCTATTTTTCAGCTTCTGCAGCCCCCAGGTGGTCATGCAGATGGATGTGGGCAACTGCCTGGCCGGCGGCGGCGATCCGTATGCCAGTTTGGAAAAATTCCCCGGCCGATCGAAAACCATCCACCTGAAAGAGCACGGCGGACCGCCCGGCGTATGCATCGGCGAAGGGCAGGTCGATTGGAAACGGGTCTTCCATCTGTGCGAAACCACGGGCGGCACCCAGTGGTACATCGTCGAGCAAGAGTCCTACGGCCAGCGCAGCCCCTTGCAAACCGTCCAACGCTGCCTGGAAAACCTGAAAAAGATGGGCAAATAACCCCAGATCGGCTTAGGTAGGCACCGAAATCTCTTCGACCAGGCGTTGGATGAGGGCTTCGACGGCCGATCGCTGCCCGCCGTGCAGGTAGCCTTTCGGGATGACCCGATGGGCCAGCACCGGGACGGCCAATCGTTTGACATCGTCGGGTACCACAAAGCTGCGGCCCTCCAGAAAGGCCAAGGCCTGGCAGGCCCGATAATAGGCCAACATCCCCCGCATGCTTACGCCGACATACAGTTCCTCGCACCGGCGGGTGGCCTCCACGATGTCCAAGAGATAATCGGCTACCGACGGTTCCACATGCACCTGGCGCACAGCCGCCTGCAACTGGAGCACCTGTTCGGCGGTTAAGACCGGATGGAGATGTTCGACCGGTTCCCCTTGCCGATGGGTTTGGAGGATTTGTAACTGTTCGGCCCGGCCCGGATAGCCGATCGAAATCCGAATCAAAAACCGATCCATCTGGCTTTCCGGCAGCGGATAGGTGCCCTCGAACTCCATAGGGTTTTGAGTGGCGATGACCATAAACGGCTGGGGCAAGGGATAGCTTTGGCCATCGACCGATACTTGCCGTTCGCTCATCGCTTCCAACAGGGCGCTTTGCGTCCGGGGGGTGGTCCGATTGATTTCGTCGGCCAGCAGGATGTTGGCAAACACAGGGCCTTCGCAGAATCGGAACGTACCGGTGTGCGATTCATAGAGGCTACTGCCGGTGATGTCGGCAGGCAATAGGTCGGGCGTAAACTGGATGCGTCGGAAGATACCCGACACACTCCGGGCCAAGGCCTTGCCCAGCAGGGTTTTGCCCACCCCAGGTACATCCTCCAAAAGCAGATGCTCCCCGGCCAACAAGGCCACCAAACACAACCGCAACGTTTCCGCCTTGCCTAGCACTACCTGATTGATATTGGCCTCCAAACGCTGGACCAACGGGCTAAACTCTGTCAGTTCGGCGATCCGGTCCGCCGGCCTCCCCTCGGCACCCAACACACTCGAAGCAGGCTGCTGCCTCGGCACACTGGGCTCTATGCCCCCCTGCCCCACCGGATCAGAGCCTACCGGACACATCAACCAAAACTCCCTGGCCGAAAAAAAGAAAAGAATCTCCTATTCCACGAAATGGTAGCCCAATCCAAGGGCCCCAGTGGCTTTCGGAGTGAAAGGGTTGCTCCCGGTTCATTTGTCCCCCTTTCGGGTGGGCAAACCTATTGACTCAAAGCCCTCCCGTTTATCCTACTGGCTCGGACCGCCCGGGTCTAGCCCCGAATACACGATACCCCATATTCGGGTACCTTTCGCAATTTGGTAACTATTTCGCCGTATGAAGTAAGCCTTGGATTTTTTGCCATAACTTATGGAATGCTCATTACTTAGGACTTTTGCTAGCACTGCTAGCACCCCAAGGAAAGCAAAAAACTAACTTGTTTATTGATAAAGGGTTATGGCTGATTTGGTTCATTAGGCTAATTGGACTGTATCTACCGGAACCGGCCACTACCAGATGGAGTGGCTACGAGTCGGCCCGAACACCACAGATTGTGGTAATTAGGTCCGGTAGATACAGTCAATCTAAATAGTTACGCACTTTGCAAAATTGTGAATGAACCAATAGGGGAAGGAAAGGATTTGGGCCTCATGAACCCCTGGAGAACGACAATATACACAACATAAAAAAGATAGCCAAAAATTCCACAGAAAAACCCGGCTGTTTTACAAGGGCATGAAGGGAGATAAACGGTCATCTGATTATTATTTTGACTGTATCCACCCGGTCCAGCCACCACCATATATAGGGGGCAAAAACCGGCTGGGACTCACCGATTGGGGCAATCGCTCCCGGTGGATACAGTCAAGTTATAAAGGGATTACCTGTTCCTTCGGTCTCCCAGATTCCTCCCCAGGCCCACCAACTGCCCCCACCGAACCATTCCACCTTGCAGTCCAAAGTGCGAAATGCACCCCCTAGCTTGGCTGCCTGAAACAAATAGCCTGCCAGGTACCAGAACCAATAGCCTGTTAACTGCCCGAAAGGTACAATTCCCAGGGACCTAGGAAAAAACCGTTCCTACCCGGAAACTGTCGGAGGAGAAGAAGGTTGGGGCTGGTTTTTCGGCAAGGCCACCATGGGGGCTCACAGGGAGTTGTGGTGGGCATACGATTACCCCCAAAGTAGGAGCGTATATGACCAGGAAGGGGTATTTTGCAGGGATTTTCCCGGGTTTCAGAGGGGGAAATGTGCGATGTACAAGCGCTTCGGGGGGTATTGAATTATTTTACAGAGGGTATTCCCTGGCAACAATCCCCCCCTTGAACCTGCCCACCAGAGTCCGGGGAGAAGCCCCAACTTTGGCCCCCCTGGGTTCTGGGGCAAGAATCTCCCCGGTGAGCCTGGCCGGCTTGGGGGCCGGCTGCCCTAAACTCCTAAGGGGGGTTTGGCATCTACTTGGGGTGGGGGTATTGGTGCTGACCGGCCTTTGTGAAGGGCAGACGGAGAAAACCGAACCCTGCCCAGCACAATCCCCCCGATTGTGGGAAGAGGTTGCTTTAGCACAGAGGGGTTCGGTGCCATCCGGAAGCACCCCAGCGTCTTACCGCCGATTGATAGGTGGGATTGCTTTGGCAGAGGAGGCAAAGACGCAGCAGGTTCCTTCGGCGGAACTGCCCCCTGCTGCCCACCCGGCCCAGACGACAAAGGTCCCCGGCAACGAGGACCATGGGGCGAACAGTGCCTGGCCGATGGAGCGGATCGAACTGGCCGACGGCCGGACGCTCATGGGCCTGATCGAATCGGTCGATGACCAGTGGGTCCACATGGTGGTGATCAAGCGAGAACCGGGCCGACGTACCCAGCTTGTGGTTCGGCCCGTGGAACGTTCGGCAGTGGTGCAGATGGATCGGCTTCCGGAGCCGCTGCGGAAGCAACTGCAGGAGCGGGTGGCTGCTTTGGCCTTTCGCGCCCGGATCGAAGCGGCTCGGATGGAAGCCGTCGGCCTGGAGAAGAAGGCACAAACCAATATTCCTGTATTTTTGTATGATGGCCGATGGTTTTGTCTGGAAAGTAACCTGCCGGAGCAGATGACCCGGCGGGTGATAGTTCGGCTGGAGCAGATTTTTTCGGGGTATCGGCAGTTATTGCCGCCCCGAACGGAGCCACAACGACTTTTAAAAATCCAGGTTTTTTCCTCCCGAATGGAGTATGAGGAGGCAATCGGGCGATATGGTGTTCGGCTTGCCAATCCGGCCCTGTTCCTACCGAAAGAAAACCGAGTGCTGGCGGGCACGGAGTTAGGCCAGTTTGCCGCTCAACTTCGGCAACTGGAGGAAGAACATGGCCGACTTCGAAGGGAGTTGAGTGGGCTTCGAGGCCAATTGGCGGAAAAGCTGGAAGAATTGGGCCGCAAACTCCGCCAGCAAGGCGTACCCCGTCAGGAAGCCGCCAAAATCCTTCATCGGGAACGGGCCGCCTTCGAAAACCAAATCGCCAAAAAATTGGCCGACATCCAACACGTCGATCGCAAAAACGCCGAACTTTTTTGCCAACTCATGGACCAAACCCTCCGCCAACTCTACCACGAAGCTTTCCATGCCTACATGGAAAACTACCTCTTTCCCAGCAGCCAATACCAAATACCGCTTTGGCTTCAGGAAGGGTTGGCCATGCTGTTTCAGGAAGGCATCGTCGAGGCGGACACGTTGCGTTTGGATGCGATCAGCCAAGAGGCGGCTTCGCTGATCCGAAAAGATCGTCGCCAGGGGGCCGCCATGCCACTGGAGCAACTCCTGGGCGCCGGAAGCACTGAGTTTCTCCAAGCACGGGAGAGCGGTTCGACGATGGGGAATCGGTATTATGCGTATGCGTGGGCGGTGGTGTATTATTTATGTCAGACGGAGCGGCTGAGCCTGGCTGGTTTGGAGGCCTATGTGAATCCGGCGGCGCAGGGGCTGCCGCCTCGGCAGCGTTTGGAGCGGCTCCTGGGTATGGAAGTGGACCAGTGGGAGGAAGGTTGGCGGAAGTTTCTGCGAACCTTGTAGCTGGGCGTGCTGTGCAGACCGAAAATAACCAATCAGCCGGGAAGGTCCCAGAAGTTTCTGCGAACCTGAGGTCGGCGTAGATCGAACCATAATTCCCTAACATATCCCCCATAACGATATTAGCCGACACGTGGCTTTGCCCGGCCGGGGACGCAAAAATTTCTACGTTGCCTGTACCACCGAAGCCAAGGAGCCCTTGGCAGGAGTTCGCGCCTATGGTTAACTCTTGTTCGTGGTGGAGGTCTGGCCGAGCAGATACCTTCAAACTCCGGATTGAGGAGCCGATGGTTGGCAGCCGGGCTGAGTGTGCGCCCGGCCCACCCCCACCGTCGGTGGCGGGGAGGGAAAACGATGCAATTTACTGAGGTAGTGGAAATTTTAACCCAACCGGAGCGTGCCCAGCAGCATTTGGCTGGTTGGGGTTTGCAGGACCCGAAGAAGGCGCAGGAGGAACTTCGGCAGATTGCCCGCTCGGTTCTCACGCCGGATTTGGTGGAGGTTTTGGTGGAGCAATTGGCCCGGTATTTGCCGGGCTGTGCGGATCCGGATATGGCGCTGCGGAATTTTGCTCGGTTTGTGGCCCGTGCGCGGAATCCGCTTTCCATGGGGGCGCTGTTTGAGCGGGACCCGGAGGTGACGGCTACCTTGCTTCTGATTTTTGCCGCCAGCCAACATTTAAGTGATCTTTTGATCATCGACCCAGAGAGTTTCGATCTCCTTCGGCTTACCGAAGGCCAACCGGTCGTCCGAGAAGAACTGATCGAGGAGCTAACCGCAGAAGTGGCTGCCCTGGAGCATGAGACGGCGGTGCTTCGGGCGCTGCGGCGGTTCAAACGGCGGGAACTCCTGCGGATTGCCTACGGTGACATCATTCGCCAACAGCCGTTGCAGACGGTTACCTTGCAACTTTCCTATCTGGCCGATGCGGTAGTGGAAGGGGCCTTGCGGGCGGCGTGGCGCCGGTTGGGACAGCGATGGGGTTGGCCCCTGACGCCTCAAGGGCGCCGTGCACGTTTTGTGGTGCTGGGCTTGGGGAAACTCGGCGGAAATGAACTGAATTACTCTAGCGACATCGATCTGGTCTTCCTCTACGACGAGGAGGGCCAAACGGACGGCCCCGGACGATTGACCAACCGGGAGTTTTTCGAGCGTCTGGCCCAGGAGATCGTTCGTTTGCTCACCACGCCGACCGAGCTGGGCGCCCCCTACCGGGTGGATTTACGTTTGCGTCCCGAAGGCCGCTATGGCCCGATGGCCCTGAGTTGCCAAAGTGCCTGGGCCTACTACGAAACCCGGGGCCGGACCTGGGAACGCCAAGCCTATATCAAAGCCCGTCCGGTAGCTGGCGACATCGACCTGGGCCGGGAGTTTTTGGATCGCCTGCAACCGTGGATATACCAACGGTATCTCAGTCGTGCTGATATTACCGGCATCAAAGCCCTCAAACGCCGCATTGAACAACGGGCCCGGTTGGAGGGGGCGGATCAGCGGAACGTCAAGACCGGCCATGGCGGCATCCGGGACATCGAGTTTGTGATCCAATTTCTCCAATTGCTCAATGGCGCTGAATTGCCCCAGGTGCGGACCGGCAACACGCTGGAGGCCATCCGTCAACTGGCCGCCGCAGGCTGCCTGAGTGATCAGGAACGGGCCATCCTCGAAGAAAACTACTGCTTCCTCCGTCGGATTGAACATCGCTTGCAGGTGATGTTCGACCTGCAAACCCATACTATGCCCGAAAACCCGGCGGAACTGCGGAAACTGGCCCTTCGGCTTGGGTACGGCCAGACGGCCTCCGACCCGCTGAGCGCCTTCCAACACGACTACCAAACCCGCACCGAACTGAACCGCCGTATCCTGGACCATCTGCTGCACGATGCCTTTCCCGACGAGTCGGCCGCCGAAACCGAAGCCGACCTCGTCCTGGATCCCGATCCGCCCGAAAGCCGTATTCAGGAAGTCCTGGGCAAATATCCGTTCCGAGACCTCAAACAGGCCTACCAGAATCTCATGGCGCTGGCCGAGGAAAAGGTGCCGTTCCTTTCGACCCGACGGTGTCGGCATTTTTTGGCGGCCATAGCGCGGAACCTATTGGAGGAGATCGCTGCCACGCCGGACCCGGATTCCACCCTGTTGCAATTGGGGCAGGTGAGCGATTCCTTAGGCGGCAAAGCGGTTTTGTGGGAGCTGTTTAGTTTCAATCCGCCCACCTTGCAACTGTTTGTCCGGCTGTGTGCGTATAGTGGATATTTGGCAGGGATATTGACCAGCCAGCCGGGCATGATCGACGGCCTGATGGACAGCCTGGTGCTGAACAAATTGCCCGACCGGGATTTTCTCCGCAACACGTTGACCGAGCTTTGCCATGGGGCCGAAGACCTAGAGCCGATCCTCCATAGCTTCAAAAATGAACAGTATCTCCGGGTGGGCGTCCGAGACCTCTTGGGCAAGGAAGACATTCAGCCGACGGTCCAAGCCTTGACCGATATTGCCGAAACCTGCCTGGAACAGGTGATCGTGCGGGAGTGGAAGCGGCTGACAGCGCGGTGGGGCCGACCTATCGTCGGCGCCGGACGTCGGGCCGGACAAGACTGCGAACTGGTCGTGCTCGGTCTGGGCAAACTCGGCGGCCGCGAAATGAGCTATTCCAGCGATCTCGACGTTATCTTCCTTTATGAGGCCGAGGGCGAAACCCTGCCGTCGCCTGGACAACGGGAAAAAACGTCCAATCAACATTTCTTCTCCGAACTGGCCCGCCGCATCATCCAGACCACCACCACCTCCGGGCCGCATGGCCGACTATACGAAATGGACCCCCGGCTTCGGCCCACCGGACGCAGCGGCACGTTGGCCTGTAGCCTAGATGAGTTTCTCCGTTATTACCGGGAAGGACACGCCGAACTGTGGGAACGCCAGGCCCTGTGTCGGGCTAGGGTGGTCTATGGCTCGGAACGGATGGAGCCGTTGGTCATGGAGGCGGTGGCCCAGGCCGCCTTCAGCCCTTCCTGGCGAAAACAATACGCTCAAGAAATCCGGCAGATGCGGGCCCGCATCGAGCAATCGGCACCGGCTTCGGATATCAAAAGCGGCGCCGGTGGGCTGATGGATATCGAATTCCTCATCCAAATGCTCCAGCTCAAACACGGCCGCCGGGACCCCAGACTCCGAACCCCCAACACCCTGGAGGCCCTGGCCGCCCTGCATCAGGCGGGCCATCTGGCCGACGAAGACTTCGGCTTTTTCACCCGAAGTTACCGATTTCTGCGGAGCTTACAACTGAAGCTCCGCCTCCTGTCGCCCACACGCCGAACTACCCTGTCCGACGATCCGACCGAAATGGTCAAACTGGCCCACCTGCTGCGATTGCCTTCTTCTGGAGAGCTTATGGTGCGGCTGGAGGAGTTCCGAAAGGAGACCCGCTGTAGATTTGAACGAATTTTCATCAATGAAATGGACTAATCCCCTTGGGTTCTTCGCAAAACGTAACTGGAAACTCTGAAAAATCCTGAAAATATAGTGAACTAGGTGGTCTTTTGATTATATTGTCGGCCTCTGAGGTTGCCCAAGCTACCCCCAGTGGATTGTATCTAGCATTGACAGCAGCTCGATATATGGGGTTTTCGGAAAATTCTCCTGAAATACTTCCATTTTGTCCACGTTGAATTATTCAGAGGTTCCCAGAGGTTCCAACTATTTAGCCGTATGAAGTAACCCGGTAATTTGACTGTATCCCCCGGGAACTATGACCACAATTTGCGGTCCTCGTTCCGGGGGAAACAGCAGGTCAGTATCATTTTTGCCGAATGGAGGGCGATCCTTCACCTCTCCCCTTTGCGGGAGAGGGTGAGGGAGGGTGGACATCCTCAGAGAACGGCCACCTGGCACACCTTCTTTATGCGGACCGAAACCCCGCATTCCCAGCAGTTCCCTCGCCCGGCCAACCTACGCTTGGCAGGTCTCTACCCGGGCGGGCTAAAGGCAGTGTGTCCTTCCCGCGAAAGCGGGAATCCAGAAACCAGAAACAAGGAAAAGTTCCTGTGGCCCTTGCGCGGGAATCAAACTGGATTTCTGCTTGCACAGGAATGACAGAGCCAATCCCTCCATTCGGCTAAAAGGTTACCAAAATCCCAAGCAACAAAAATGGCCGGTTCAGCACCGGCCATCGTAGCCAAGGGACAGCCTCTGGGTCGTAGCCCAGGCTGTGTGGCTGGGCGAATCGCCGTCTAACCGAAAGGCGTTGCCGACTTTCCCTCCCGGGTTTGGTTCCGGGGGAGGATCAGAGCTTGTTGGGGCGGGTCGTCGGCGTGGGGAATACGCTGCCGGCCCACGGAAACCGAGCGGAGATGCGACAGGGTCGGGTTATTGGCCTTTAGGAGCCCTCTACGGGGCCTCGGAAGATGATTTGATGTACATGCTAGCGTGGGATTACGGGCTTGCGGAAACCCTCTGGCGGCCGACGGAAACCCAGCCGATGGCAACCGGGCCTGAGATGCCGGCAGTGAAACGTTCTGGCGGCAGGTTCCTAGCGGGTTATCGGTTGCCGGCGGAGGATTTCAGAACCACAAACCGGGAGCCCTGAGCGGTGCGCACCAACAGCAACACCCCCTTCTCCAAGGGAGATTTTTCCAGGGCCTTTTGAAAGTCCTCCATGGTTTTGACGGGGATTCGGTTGACCTGGACGATGACCTGGCCGCTTTCCAGCCCGGCCAGGGCAGCCACGCTGTTGGGCCGAACATGGGTAATGACCAACCCTTCGGTGAAATCCAGGCCCAATTGGCGGGCCACGTCGGGGGTAAGTGGTTCGAGTTCCAGCCCAAGGTCTTCTACCGAGCCGCCCTGTTCCAAACCCCGGCCAGGCAGCCGGCTCCGGCCCCGGACCAGGCCATAATCTTCCGGCTGTTCCCGCACCGTAACCTGGAGCATCATCCGTTTGCCGTCCCGAAGAATGGTTACGGCCTGTTGGCTGTTGATGGGGCAGCGTTCGACTAGCTCTTGGAGTTGGGCGGGGGTGGAGACTTTGGTTTCGGCAAATTCCAGGATGACATCGCCGGGTTTCAGTCCGGCGGCTTCTCCCGGAGTATTCGGAAACACATCGGTAACCACCACACCTTCCCGGACGTTGAGGCCGAACTGTTCGGCCAACGGAGGAGTTAACATTTGAATAGCTACTCCCAAATAGGCCCGTTCCACCTTGCCTTTACGGATTAACTGCTCAGCTACCCATTTGGCCAGATTGACCGGCACCGCAAAACCTACCCCCTGGTAGCCGCCCGAACGGGTGGTAATGGCCGTGTTGATCCCGACCACCTCGCCGTTAAGATTCACTAGGGGGCCACCGCTATTGCCGGGGTTGATAGCCGCATCCGTCTGCAAGAAGTTCTCCCGGGGGGCAATCCCTAAGCCTCGGCCTTTGGCACTGATGATACCAGCGGTAACGGTGCCTTCCAAACCGAACGGCTGGCCCAAAGCCAACACCCAATCGCCCACCTGCACTTTGTCGCTATCGCCCAGGCGGGCTGACGGCAGGTCCTTGGCCTCAATCCGCACAATGGCCAGGTCGGTCTTCGGATCCCGTTTGACCTCCTTGGCCTCAAACTCTCGGCCGTCATGGAGCCGGACGATAATCTTGCCCGCCTCCTGCACCACATGGTTATTGGTCAGGATGATGCCGGTCGGATCGATGATCACACCGCTGCCCACCCCTTCGGGCATCGGCTGGGGAATGGAAGGCATTTGGGGCAAGTCGCGGAAGAAGCGGCGTAGCTCCGGATGCATTCGGAACAGATCCCCGAAGGGTCCTTCCTCGTCGAAGGGGAATTGATCCCACCTATCCGGGGGAATGCCACGCCGGCTGCGCTGCTGCCGATCTACGCCCGGCAAGGTGCGGATCATGACCACCGCCGGCAGGGTTTTTTCGGCAGCCTCCCGAAATGCCCGCGAAAGACTTTCCGCATAATTAGAACCCTCGCGGGCAGCCGGACTTTGTAGGACGGGCCCGCCCACCTGGGCGCCCGCATGGTCCCCACCGGCCAAAAAACCCCAAAGCAAAAGCCCACCCACAGAAATCCCCACCAAAAGAAGACCCCACATTTTGGGGGAATTGAATAATACCTTCTGGGTCATACACACACCTCCTCTTTGTCAAAAAGGGCCCCTTAAATAATAAATAGGGAAAACTTTATCCGAATCAAGCAATTCGCCTCTCCCCTGGCGGGAAAGGCCGGGGAAGGGGAAGGCGAAGCCGGCTGTGGGGTGTGATTCCCGCAAAAGCGGGCATACACCAGGTATCTCAGAGTTTCCGCTTGCCCAGCAGAAGCACCGTAGCAGACCACAAAGCAGCCAGGATTCCTGTTTCCGCAGGAAGGGCACCTCGTGCCCTCCCTTTGGCTAACATGACAGTATCAACCGGGACCAACTACCCCACAATCTATGGTGTGTGAGGCAATTCTTAGCCCCTACAAATGGTAGAGTTCTGGCCGGGTGGATACAGTTCCAACGAACGTGTTACAAAAAAACATGTTAGCCATCCGGCGGAATCCTTTACGCATTTTTGTTCTTACGGGTTCATCGGTAAAGTCGATCCCGGTTTCTGCCCAATACCGTCCAGAACCCTCGTGCTGGCCAACGGGTGGAATTTCCTCGCAGAGGGGATGCCTGTGCTAGCAGGGGAGAGTGGTAGTTCGGTAAGCCCCCCTCCGAGGGTTTTTTCAACTATAAAAGTTGTCGATCTCTAGGTGGATGTTACATATTCCCTGCATTAATCTAGACACTCTAGGAATTCTAGATAAAATAGGGTTTTTCATCAATCCGATGGTTTTCCCCTACGGAGAACCTCGAACAGAAACCCCACCGGAAAGGCTGTCCCGAAAATCTATCTTTAGCCCGGCTCCAGGACCAAAGGGCGGTCCCGATCCTCCCAAAACTCCACTAAAACGGCATTTTGGTAAAGCAGACCGGTTCGAAAATGGACCAGGCTACCTTTCGGCCCCGTAACATTTCAGCCGAATGCCGGAGTTTATGTGTCATTCCTTCGCAAGCAGGAATCCAGGCCGTTTTGTGCCGGCTACTGTGTTGCTGTGGAACACCGAGGTACCAGGGCAACATGGACTCCTCCTACGTTCTGGATTCCCGCTTTCGCGGGAATGACACGCCGGGTTTGGCCTGCCGAAGGAGAGGCGAGTTGCTTCATTCGGCTAAAGTGTTACTCGGCCCCCAATTTTGGGACAGCCTCTGAAAGAACTTTCCGATGGGAGGTGGCGGAGCATTTCCACAGCGGAGGGCACTGCGGGATTCCTGAATGGTGGGATAGCAAGGGGGAGCGGTTCACTTTGGTTACAATGATCCGCATGGGATAGCCTGAGTGATCTTCTTTGGCACTTTTGCAGAAGGGAATTCACCGATGGATTATGCAAGGCGGCGGGAGCGGCTGCGTCGGCTTTTGCGTCGGCAGAATCTCGAAGGCCTTTTGGTTACCGATCGGCTGAATGTGCGTTATCTGAGCGGCTTTACCGGCGATGATAGTTTTTTGTTTATATGGGCAGACAATCAGTTGCTCCTGACCGACGCCCGGTTTACGCAGCAGGCTCAAGAGGAATGTCCCGATCTGGAGGTAGCGGTTCGGCCGGTGGGCACTAGCATGGTCGAGGCGGTGCGTCGGGCGGTTCGGTCGGCCAAAGTGGGACGATTGGGCATCGAAGCAGACAATGTGTCGGTGGGATTTTTTGATCGGCTTTCGGCTCGATTATCGAGGGTCGAACTGGTCAAAACAAGCGGGCTGGTCGAACAATTGCGCCAGATCAAGGACACGGAGGAACTGGAGCGGATTCGGCGGGCCGTCTGGCAGGCCGAGCGGGCCTTCGGGGCACTATGGGCTACTCTCCGATGGGAAAAGACGGAGGTGGAGTTGGCTCACGAGTTGGAGATGCATCTACGGGCCTTTGGCGCCTGGGGGAGCAGTTTTCCGCCGATTGTCGCTTCTGGCGCTCGGTCGGCCTTGCCTCATGCCCGCCCCATGCCGATCCCGATTGCATCGGGCCGGATGCTGCTGGTGGATTGGGGAGCCAACGAGGGGCTTTATCAGAGTGACTTGACCCGCACGTTGCTTCTGGGTAGAATCTCCGCCAAATTGCACCGGATGTATCAGGTGGTTTTGAAGGCCCAGCAGAAGGCGATCGAAGCGATTCGGCCTGGGGTGCCGGCGCAGGAGGTGGACCGCCTGGCCCGGCAGGTGATTGCCCAGGCCGGGTGGGGCAAGCGATTTGGCCATAGTCTTGGCCATGGAATTGGCCTGGCGGTGCATGAAGGGCCTCGGTTAGGTCCGGCGGGGCGGAACTCGGCGGGGTGTTTACTGCGGCCGGGGATGGTCGTTACGGTGGAGCCGGGGGTCTATTTGCCCGGCTTTGGCGGGGTGCGGATTGAAGACATGGTGCTGGTTACCCGCAGCGGCCACGAACTGCTCAGTAGTTTGCCCAAGAAGTTGGAGGAGATGCTTTTAGGTAACACTTTAGCCGAATGAAGCAACTGGCCTCTCCTTCGGCAGGCCAAACCCGGCGTGTCATTCCCGCGCAAGCGGGAATCCAGAAAAGAAGTCCGGAGTAGCTAGGTTCCCGCTTTTGCGGGAATAAACCTGGACTGCTGCTTACGCAGCAGTGACACGTTAGCGGCCCTTCATTCGGCTAAAATGATACGCTTTTAGGATAAAAATGTTTCTATAAGGTCGCTCGGGAGTTTATCCACCAAGCGTCGGATAGGGAGTTTTGTATGTCCGGCTCGGAAGTTCCGGAAGATGTATTGGATTTGCGGCGGATTCACCGCTTATTGCGGTTGATGGAAAAGCACGAGGTGCAGGAGATCGAGCTGCGTCGGGGCCAGATGCGGATTCGGATTCGGCGGGCTGTGCCGACGGCGGGCGTGTCGGCCGGTGTAGCACCGCCGGTCATCGCGGCGCCGCCGGTTCCGGCGCCGTCGGCCTCCCCTGCCCCATCGCCGCCGAGCGAACCCAAACCGGCGGAACCGGAATATATCTATATCAAAAGTCCGATGGTGGGCACTTTCTACGCCGCTTCCAGTCCGGACGCCGATCCCTTCGTCCAGCCGGGCGATGTCGTCGGGCCGGACACCATCGTCTGTCTGGTCGAGGCGATGAAAGTTTTTAACGAAATTCCGGCGGAGGTCTCTGGCAAGATTGTCGCCGTGCTGGTAGAAAACGGGGCGCCGGTCGAGTACGGGCAACCGCTTTTTAAGGTGGAACCGATCACGTAAAAAGAAACATATAAAAATAAACATATGTTTCAACGTATCTTGGTAGCCAATCGAGGCGAAATCGCCCTGCGCATCTTGCGGGCTTGTCGCGAAATGGGCATCGAGACGGTCGCTGTCTATAGCGAGGCCGACCGAGGCGCTGCCTATCTGCAACTGGCCGACGAAGCCTACTGCATCGGCCCGGCCAAACCGTCGGACAGCTACCTGCGGATCGACCGGATCATCAGCGCTGCGGAGATCGGCAATGTGCAGGCGATTCATCCGGGCTATGGTTTTTTGGCCGAGAACGCCCATTTTGCTGATGTCTGCCGGAGTTGCAACATTGAGTTTATCGGGCCATCGACCGAGTCGATGATGCTATTAGGGGACAAAAATTCAGCACGCCAGGTGGCCAAAAAGATTGGCGTGCCGGTGGTGCCCGGCAGCGAAGGGTTGATTCGGGATGAGGCCGAGGCGGTGCGGATCGCCCACCAGATCGGGTTTCCGGTATTGATCAAGGCGGCTGCCGGGGGCGGCGGACGCGGCATGCGACTTGCTTTGAATGATCTGGCCCTTAAATCCGCCTTCCAGCAGGCGCAGGCAGAGGCGAAGGCGGCGTTCGGCTCCGGGGATTTATATATCGAAAAGTACATCGAACGCCCCCGCCATGTGGAGGTGCAAATCCTGGGCGATCACCATGGAAACTTTGTCCATCTATGGGAACGGGATTGCACCATCCAGCGACGGCATCAGAAGCTGATCGAAGAGAGTCCTTCGCCGGTGCTTCGGCCCGAGGTGCGTCAGGCGATTTGCGAGGCGGCGGTTCGGCTGGCCCAAGCCGCCGGTTACACCAACGCCGGCACCGTCGAATTCCTGGTCGATAAAGATCAAAACTTTTATTTTATCGAAGTGAACGCCCGAATCCAGGTAGAACATCCGGTTACGGAAATGATAACCGGCATTGATCTTATCAAGGCCCAAATTCGTGTAGCCGCCGGCGAGCCGCTGCCGTTCCGCCAGGAAAATATCCAGAGCCGGGGAGCGGCCATCGAATGCCGCATCAACGCCGAAGACCCCAAACACAATTTCCGGCCCAGCCCCGGCAAGATCGGACACCTGATCGTCCCAGGCGGCTTCGGCGTACGCTTCGACAGCCATGTCCATGCCGGTTATACGGTGCCGCCGCATTATGATTCGCTGATCGGCAAACTGATCGTCCATCAGCCCACACGCCAAGAGGCAATTGCCTGCATGCGCCGGGCGCTGCAAGAACTGCGCATCGAAGGAGTGGTAACCACCGTACCGTTGTATCAGGAGATTCTAGCCCATCCGGCCTTTGTGACCGGTCAGGTGGATACCACCTTTGTGGAACGGACCTGGCTTGCCGAAGAGTAACCCCGCCCCAAAGCCCCAGGAACAAGGCAAAACGGAGCACCTTGCGCGGACAGTTGGATATCCCGGAGACCAACCCGGCGCAACGCCTACTGTTTGCGCGGCCCGCGGATGCCCTATGCGGTTATCGGGGCGATTTGGCCGGAGCGGCAGCCGCACCCGGACCTTCTGAACCTTTCTCCCGGAACTCCTCCACGTCCGATCAGCCGCTCAAACAGATCGGCGGCCGTCCGAAGTTTTAGAACCCTGCCGTCGGAATTGGTTCCGGAAGAACCATTCTCCTAGGGTTTGGCAGGTTCCGAGCTATTCTGCCGGAGTTTATCCGGTTCGGGTAACATGTTAGCCGAATGAAGGGCGATGTGTCATTCCTGCGTAAGCAGCAATCCAAGCCAGTTCTCGCACAAGCGGCAATCCAGGTTTATTCCTGCGGAAGCGGGAACCCAGGAAATATGGACTTCTGGAACCTCTGAATAATTCAACGTGGACAAAAGGGAAGTATTTCGGGAGATTTTTCAGACAACCCCATATATTAAGCTGCTGTCAATGCTAGCATACAATCCATTGGAGGTACCTTGGGCAACCTCAGAGGCCGACAACATAACCAAAAGGCCACCTAGTTCACTATATTTTCAGGATTTTTCAGAGGTTCCTTCTGCTTTTTTCTGGATT
>Ga0197142_1001685_pt1 | contig 19981 bp, 17 predicted proteins | sample GBS60_MetaG_FD_148614 | JGI IMG/M metagenome (GOLD analysis project Ga0197142, IMG submission 148614) | Sediment microbial communities from Great Boiling Springs, Gerlach, Nevada, United States - GBS 60_MetaG | ecosystem: Environmental > Aquatic > Thermal springs > Hot (42-90C) > Sediment... | reverse complement strand
CCTACCTGAGGATGTCAACTGCGACGAGGTAGTTGACGACGCTGATGTGCTTGAAGTGCTGTTTGCGTTTGGCAACGGGTGCTAATGCGACCTATGGGTACAGGCGCGGATACTGCGCCTGTACCTTTGTGCAGGCACTTATTATCTTATCAAAATCGGCTCCCCTCTCCTCCAGTGTGCAAGAGGAATCGGGCTGGAGATTCGGGCAAAAAAGCCGAAAAGAGGGCGGTTCGCTGTCCGCTTTTGCGCTAATTTTGAGTCTGTTAAGGTGGATGACGCTGCAGGTAGAGTAAGTCAGCCCTGCCCGTCTCCAGCAAATACACTCTGAAGGAGGTTATGTGATGAAACGAGTGAGCAGTGGGATCATGCGCCGAATTACGGGCGCACTGGCGGCTACTGTTGTATTGATGAACCTCGCGAATGCGGCGGGCGACCTCGTCTGGTTCAACGGCAGTTTTGACAATGTGAACGGTCTCGCCAGCGAGAGAAACACGTTGGTGTCCGACGCACGCACCTACGACAACTTCTCCCTGCCGAGTGGCTACAACCAGGTCACAGGACTGCTGGGGCAGTTCTACCTAACTAACGATCTCGTGAGTCGACCCGTTTACTGGGAGATTCGGCAAGGTGCGGGTCCTGGCACGGGCGGCACGCTGATCGCGTCGGGAACTCAATCAGGCGCGACCTATACCGCCATCGGGCAGGGCTTCGGGTTCACCATCTACGAGATCCGCATGAAGTTGGATACTCCTGTCACCCTTGCATCCAACACCGTCTACTGGATGACGATGGCGCCTGTCGGGAATGGCGATGGTCGCGCCTTTGTATGTACGACCAGCGGCGCGGGCGCAATCGGCAGCCCGATTGGCGGCGACGACGGGCTGTTTGACTCGACCTACTTCGGCTTCGTCTGGACACCTGCAAACCAAATTCTTGGTGAAGGTGTAGCCAACTTCTCCTACGGTGTCCAGGCGATTCCGGAGCCTGCGAGCATGCTCGCGCTGGGCGCGGGTCTGGCGGGCTTGCTGGGTCTGCGCCGTCGCGCCCGCAAGTAAGGCTCTCTGAACTAATGCGTCGTGTTGCGCCCCCCAAGATTGGGGGGCGTTTTTTATACCAAATTGCTGTACCCTTCCCAGACCCTGAGGAGGGGTTCTCGTTCATCCTTGCTTTTACGAACTTTGGCTCGGCGGTCGGTATTCTACTGGATCTTGAGGTGCGGGTACAATTGGCGCGATGTCCGAGAGCCTCCGAGCCAAACTCAAGACGCTGCCGAAGCGGTCGGGCTGCTACCTCTTCAAAGACGCGCAGGGCGCGGTGCTGTATGTTGGCAAGGCGGTCAACCTGCGCCAGCGCGTGCGCTCCTACTTCCAAAAATCGGCGCAACACACGCCCAGAACTGCCCGCATGGTGCGCAAAATCGCCGACTTGGAGTGGATTGTCACCGACAGCGAGCTGGAGGCGCTCATCTTAGAGTGCAACCTCATCAAAAAGCACCGTCCCCCCTACAATGTGCTGATGCGGGATGACAAGTCGTATCCCTACCTGTGCCTGACGGTGCGCGAGCGGTTCCCGCGCCTGTTGGTGACGCGCCGCGTGCGCCAAGACGGCAACCGCTACTTCGGTCCGTTCGCGAACTCGGGCGCGGTGTGGGAGACGCACCGCCTGCTACACCGTACCTTCCCGCTGATTCCGTGCGGTAAGGTATGGGACGGCACGCCGAAGCAGCGTCCGTGCTTGTATCATCACATGGGGCGGTGCCTTGCGCCGTGCGCAGGGCTGGCAGACGCCGCGCAGTACCGCCAGATTGTGCAGCAGGTCGCGCTGTTTCTGGAGGGCAAGGGCGATGACCTCATCCGCCAGCTCACCGCGCAGATGGAGCAGGCAGCGGAGAATCTGGAGTTTGAGCGCGCGGCTGCCCTGCGCGACCAAATCCGCGCCCTGCAGGAAGTGCTGCAACGCCAGAAAGTCGTGCAGCCCGACGGTGTGAACGAGGATGTGATAGCTCTTGTGCAAGACGCGCGCGGCGCGTGCGTGCAGATGTTTTTTATTCGCAACGGCAAACTACTGGGGCAACGCGCCTACTTCCTCTCCGAAGGCGCAGAAGAGAACCCCAACGCAATTATGAACGAGTTTTTGAAGCAGTATTATCAAGACGCGCCCGAAGTGCCCGACCGAATCCTTTTACCGTATGAGGTGACCGAGGCGCAGATTATCGCACAGTGGTTGCGGCAGAGGCGCGGGCGCAGCGTGGAGATTCGCGTGCCCCATCGTGGCGAGGACGCGCAACTGCTCGAACTTGCGGCGCACAATGCCGAACTTGCCCTCCAAAGCCTGCGCGAGGAGCTGGCGCACCAGACCGAGTGGCTGGAGAGCGCGCTGCAGGAGTTGCAAGACGCGCTGGGGCTGCCGAGCCCGCCCGTGCGCATCGAAGCCTACGACATCTCCAACATTCAGGGTATTGCGCCTGTCGGCAGCATGGTGGTGCTGGAGAACGGGCAGCCGAAAAAGTCGGACTATCGGCGGTTCCGCATCCGCTGGCATCCCGAAAGCCCCGACGACTTCGCGATGATGCGCGAGGTGGTTACGCGCCGCCTGCGCGAGGCGCTCTCAGGCGACGAGAAGTGGCGCACGCTGCCCGACCTAATGCTCATTGATGGGGGTAAGGGTCAGTTGAACGCCGCGTTGGAGGCGATACGCGCGCTGGGACTGCAGATCCCTGCCGTCGGACTGGCTAAGCGTCAGGAGTTAATTATCTTGCCCGACGCCGACGAGCCGCTGGAGCTGCCCCGCCATAGCAAGGCGTTGCAACTGTTGCAGCGCGTTCGCGACGAGGCGCACCGCTTCGCGCTCAGCTACCACCGCAAGCTGCGCGACCAGCGCGCCGTCAAATCGCCCTTAGACGAAATCCCTGGCGTCGGTCCGCGCCGTAAGAAGATGCTGCTGCGCCTGTTCGGTTCGATTGACCGTATCCGCGAGGCGAGCGTGGAGGAGCTGGCGTCCGTGCCCACCATGACGCGCAAACTCGCGCAACAGGTGCTGGAGTATCTGCGGGAAGCGTAGAGGAGACCGCATAGGAAGTGCTTGGGGCTGCCCAAATAGGACGCCCCAAGCACAAGAGCGGCTTAGCGTGGGCGGTCGTCGTCAACGGTGAAGCGGAACATCACGCAGGTCGTGCCGCACACTTGCGGGTTGGTCTGCGCCAGATAGTTCAGCGTGACCGCCTTCGCGTGCCCGTCCGCCCACACGACATTGGAGAGCTTCATGTGCCGTCCCAGAATCGCGCCGTTGTTGAAGCGGTTCAGCAGTGCAGGGAAGGGGAAAGTCTCCACTGCACGAGTGGGCTGCGGGTCGTTCAGGTCGCGGCGGTAGAAATCCGCGCTCTGCCCCATGTTCTGCACTTCCGCCACCAACACGGTATCGGCAGGCTCAGCGATAATTGCCAACGGCTTGTTGTTGGGTGGGGTGCAAGTAGAGAGCGGAGAGGTGAAACCGCAACCTGCATAGTACATATTGTTGATGGCGTAGCTGCCGAAGCGTCGCCCGACATTAGTGCTCCCGTCTCGTGCGCCGCAGTCCGCCTCGCGGAACACATTGCGCCCGTCGGGCGAGTAGGGCTGGTACACATAGCGCTTGTTCTCCGCCAGCGTATGGGGCGTGCCGTCGGGCAGCGTGCCGCGAATCGGCGCGAACGGGTCGCTCGGACAGTTGTGAATCTGGGTGTTCTTCACATAGGGCTGCATCACATCCATCCAGCGCGGCGAGGAGCAGTTCACGAAGTGGTCGCCTTCCTGCACGCGGGGTGGATCCGCAAACGCATTGCGCGGAATATATTCGTTGAAGTCCTGCACATACATTTGAATGCCAAGTCCAATCTGCTTGACATTGCTCAGACAGCCCGTCTGGCGCGCCTTCTCACGCGCCTGTGCAAACACAGGAAACAAGATCGCCGCCAGTATCGCGATAATCGCGATGACCACCAGAAGCTCGATCAAAGTGAATCCCTTACGCATGGTTGGTGCCTCCGCCCAGATTAAACTCAGCCAAGTGTTATGAAAGTGTTAAGGGGGGTATCTACTCCCACAACGCAGCGAGTTGCGCGAGGGCGTAGCTGGCGGCGTGTTCGGTGCGCAGCACGCGCGCGCCCAGCGACACGGCGTAAGTCTCGGGCTGTTGCTGCATCCACGCCCGCTCGTCGGGGCTGAAGCCGCCTTCGGGACCGACGACGAGGCTCAGCGCGTCCGGGATAGGTATGCGTCGCACGCGCTGCTTGAGGGGCGTGGCGCCTTCCCACTCGTCCAGCACGAACACAGGGCGCGGCAAGCCCGCAAACGCCTGCGCCCAGTTGGACAGCACGCGCACTTCGGGCAATCGCGCGCGGCATGCGAGTTCCGCCTCCTCCTGCGCAATCCGTTGCCAGCGCGATTCGCGCGACGGTTGCTTGGCAGGCTCCAGCTGGGCGACCGACCGTTCGCTGGGGGCAAGCCAAATCGCGCGCGCACCCGCTTGCACGCACAGCCGAATCGCCGTCTCCGCCTTTTCGGGGCGCACCATCGCCTGCAGCACCGTGACGGCGAACGGCAGCTCGGTCGCCAGCGCGCTTGGCTGCAGCGACTCGATGCGCCCGCTCTCGCCCAGCTGCGCCAAGTAGACGCCCCCCACGCCATCCAGCAGGCAAATCCAATCGCCCGCCCGTAGCCGCAGCACGCGCTGCACCTGATGCGCCACAGGGTCGGGCAGTGCGCGCGTCTCCAGCGTTATAGGCGGTACGAAGAAGCGCGGCAGTGCGCGCGGCGTCAGGGCTTGCGGAACACGGCGGCGACCCATGTGCGGCGTCTGCGCACCTCCTCCAACGACAGTCCCGCGCCTTCAATCGCACGGCGTACGCCACCCCGCCAGTTGCGCCCGCTTGTGCCCGACACGATATAGACACCCCCAGCATTCAACAACGGGGGAACCTGCGGCGCGGTACTGATTAGAAAGCCGCTGATAATGTTGCACACGATGAGGTCAAAAGTTCCCTCCAGCGCGTGGAAGCCATTCCCGACTATGGCTCGCACGCACTCGGCGACGCCGTTGCGCTCGATGTTGCCCTGCGCGACCTTAACGGCGAGCGGGTCGTCGTCTACGGCGATGACCTCCCGCGCGCCGAGCTTCGCCGCCGCGATTGCCAAGATGCCCGTACCCGCGCCCACATCCGCCACACGCATCCCAGGCTGCAGGGAGCGCTCCAGCAGCTCCAAGCACAGCGCAGTGGTCGCGTGCCCGCCTGTGCCGAACGCCAGTCCGGGGTCTAACTGGATGAGAATCTCGTTGGGGGCGGGCTTATGGCGGCTCCAACTGGGCTGCACGCGAATACGCTGCCCGAACCGCCGACTGCGAAAATAGCGCCGCCACGCCGTATGCCAGTTCTCCTCCGTGACGGGCTGCACCTCGAACTTGTGGACAGGGGGGAGGTCGTATTCGGACAGCTTCTGCAGCTGCGCCTCGATAGAAGGCAGTCGCCCCTTCTCGGTTGCGGGCAAATATGCGACAACGCTGTAGGGCTGGTCACGCAGCTCTACCCCTGCGCACCCCGAATCGATAAGGACAGCTGCCACAGCATCCCATGCAGGCGGCGGCGCCACCACACGGATACTGAGCCACTCACTCGGCTTCATTACGGGCAATTATACCAGCAAAAAGCCCCTCGAGGCGGAGGTCAGGACGCCCCGAGGGGCAGAGTATAGGCAGGCAGATAAGGCTTTGCGTGTCGCTTTCCCGTTCCACCGTTGAGAGTCAGACTTACTTGCCCATCACGGGGCAGCTTGGAACCCCTTGCGCACCCGTTCCGCACGCACTACACTAAATTATATGAGGCGCGCAAGGGAGATATCTGTAAAATATCCTCTCGAATCCGTGCAGTGAAAAAGGAATTAAGCGTTTTGAGGCGGCTAATCTCGGAGGGTCTGCAGTTTTCGATGCACCGAGAGGTTGGCGCGTTTCACAGCGGGGTAGGGTTTTGCGTCCAGTCGCAAGCGGATGTCGCTGGCTTGCTGGAACAGGGCGCGCGCCTCAGTGTAGCAGTGTTGACTAAAGCGCAGCCGTGCGAGTAGCTCCAGCGTGCGGGCGACGCCGTACTCGTTGCCGTAGCCCTGACGGATGTCCAGCGCGCGGGTTAGGTACTGCTCCGCCTCGTCTAAGCGTCCTTCGTGCCACGCGAGCCAGCCGAGGTTGTGCAGCGTGCGCGATTTGTGGGGCAGGTTCAGATAGGTCGGCTCAATCACTGCCCATGCCTCGTGTAGCAGGGCGTGCGCGTCGGGTTCGATTCTGTGCGTCAAGCGCCACGGGTGCTTCGCGTCGCGCGCCAGTAGTTCGATTTCGGCAAGGCGGTTGAGGCTCCAGCAAATCCAGCGGGGCTGCCCCTCGTTGCGCCAAAAGTCCAGCGCGGGCAGGTGGTGTTGTAGGGCGTCGTCGTAGCGTCTCAGCACGGCGAACAGGTCGCCCAAGCAGGCGTGCAGTGCGTGCAACGAGGGCTGCACAGGCTCTGGGTCGCCCTCGAAATGTCGAAGCCCCGCGAGGGCGTACTGTTCGGCGCGGGCGTAGTCGCCCAGTTCCAAGTAGACGCGGCTCAGTTCTCGGTGAGCGTTGTTGGCGTGCACGCCCAGCGCCGCGCTTTTCTCGTACAGTTCGCGGCTGCGGCGGAATCGCCCGCGTTGATAGTTCACATAGCCGCAAACATAGAGAAACCAGCTGCGCACCGCTTCCGACATGCGTGAGATACAGTGGCGGCGGTCAATAGTCCGCAGGATAGTCTCTGCTTCGTGCAGGTTGCCGACGACCGCTTCGCTCTCTGCAAGTTCTGCCGCATATCGCACAGCCTCTTCGCGCACGCCGTCGGACTCCGCACGGATAAATGCTTGTTCGTAGTGCCGACGGGCGCGGTCGCCGTCGCCGATATTGTGCCAAAATCGCGCCACGGCGGGCGCGTAGCGCGGTGAGCCTTCCAGGATGGGCGCCAAACGCTTCGCCTTCGCGTTCTCGCCGCTGTCCACCAGCGCCGTAAACACGGCGTGTGCCAGTGCGGTGCGCGACTCGTCGGGCATGTGCGTCGCATGCACGGTGTACTCTGAGCACCAGTCCAGTAGCTTCGCAGGCGGGCGATTTGCGTTGGCGATGGTCAACAGCTCCACAAAGCTTGTCAGTTCCGCGTGCAGCCCCCGCTCCGCCAAGTCGCTCAACACGCTTTGTAGCGTGTTCCTTTCCTGGAAGCACCATTCGCGCACTTGCCGTGCAGACTGCGTGGCGTACAGGCGTTGCAGGCGGTTCTTGTAGTAAACGCGCAGTCGCTCCATCACCACTTGTTGCTGCGCTTGGGTCAGCGGCGGGATTGCAGGGCGCACCTGCGGGTGGATGCGATACCCCTGTCGGTCAGCAGACCGCTGCAGGAAGCCCCGTTGTCGCATTGCGTCCAGAAACGACGCCATCGCTTCTGAGCTGACCTGCGCTGCTGCAGCCCCCGCTTCGGCATCGAAGCTGTCCACAAACACCAGCAGGCATCTCAGGATGCGCTGCTCCTCTTCGCGAAGCACATTGGTTAGACACCGTTGCGGCGTCTGGGGTTTCCACACGGCATCGGGGTTCTGGTGCAGGCACAGCCCCAGCCTGACCAGTTGGCTCGGATGTCCCCCCAACGCCGCGCACGCCTGCACCAATCGATGCGCCCTGTGTGGGGTGAGTTGGAACCGCTCGCCCGCCTGCTGCAGCACCAACGCAACGCTGGGGTACTGCAAGAGTTCGGGAATCGACAGGCGCGTATTTGGCGGGATGGGCAGCGGCGGTAGCAGCAGTGTCCGCTCTACTGTCAAGCCCAACGGCGTCTGGGAAGTCGCCAGAATCTTGGCGTTGGGCGCCGCCGTCAGCAACGCCTGCACATAAGCCGCGCCGTCGGGCAACAGACGGTCAAAATCGTCCAGCACAATCAGCTCGCCCCCGACAAACAAACGCGCGGCGACCCGCTGCCATACGCCCTCCGCAGGAAACGGAAGATCCAGCGTGTGGAACAACGACGGCAGGATTTGGTTGGCGTGGCTCAGCAGGGTCAGATTCACATACACGCACGGGACGCCAGCCGCCTGAACCTGCTTCGAAAACGCGCAGGCAAGGTGCGTCTTGCCAATCCCCGACGGACCCACCAGAGTCAACAACGGCGCGTTGGGCGTCTCGAACCACTGCTGGAGCGCGTGCAGCTCCGTATCGCGCCCCAGACACACATCGGCATAGCAGGGCGTTGACGCCGCCCCGCCACCCGCACGCATGCGCTCCCGCGCACGCGCAATCGCACGCATGTAGCGCCGAAGGTCTGCCTGCCCCTCACGGTACGCTTTCATATCACGCTTACCCCTTGCAAATAGTACCCGTTAGGACTGCACATTTACTTTTGACGAATTCTGTTGATCAGGACAGCACGATGTTTCTGGACAACGCGGAACAATAGTTGCTACCCATAATTATACATCTTCGCCAGTTCGCGATAAGTGAAGAGGCGGATTTGCTGCTCTTGCAAGATGCGTTTGAATTCGGGCTCTTGGAGGATTTCCAGTTCCTGCACGCGGTAGCGCCAGCCGCCCGTGATGGCGTTGCCTTCGGGGTCGTCCATGCCCAGATGCACAATTAGTTCGTTGACGCCTGGTTTGAGCGTGCGTAGGTAGTCGTACAGGCGCTGGCGGTGCTTCTCCTTGCTTTCGCCGGGCGCGTACTGCGGGTTGAGGTAGTCGATGCGGGGCAGCCCTGCCGCTTCGATGCGTTGGAACACCTCACGGTAGTTCAGCCCGCGCGCCGTCGCCATCGCGAGGATTTCGGGCGTCGGGCTGAACACCATCGGTGGAATGCGGTACTCCATCGCGACCTTCAGAAACACCTCGAAGAACCGCGCGTCGGCGTACAGCGTGCCCATGTGCGAATCGAGGTGAGTCGGCTTAAGCCCCATCTGCAGCGCGAGTTCGATTTGGGCGCGGATTTCGGTCTCCACCTCTTGGGGGCTGGCGCGGCGCACGACATCCTCCACGCTGCGCCACATGTAGCCCTGCGGGTCCAGTAGCCCCTTCACCTTGTCGACGGGTGCGACGGGACGCCAGCGGTTCGTACTCCACTCGCTGGTGAGCGTCAGGTGCAGTCCGACATCGGCGGTGGGGTTGCGCTTAATCCAGTCGGCGGCTTCGGCGACCCATGCGCAAGGCATCATCAGGCTCGCGCTGCTAATCGCGCCCGATTCGAACGCTTGAATCGTCGCACGGTTCGCCGAGTGGGACATGCCCATATCGTCGGCGTGAATGATGAGCAATTTCTCCTGCGTTTTCGGCTGCCACTCTTGCAGGGCGGTTCGTCGTCGCATGGGAGCTTAGTTCGCGTTGGTGAGACCTTTTCCTGCTGGTGTGCGCGGGGCTGCGCTTACAGATTATCCAGTAGTCGTCGCAGCAGTCGGTTGAGGGCGTCCAGCACAGCAGCGGCGACGGCGCGGTGGGGGTCGTCGCGGAGGAGTGCGCTGCCGACCAGTTCCTGTCGGGTCTCACTATTCTCCCACAGCACGACGGCGTTCACGATGGCGCGTCCTGCCTCGCTTTGGATTTCCTCGATTTGGAGGAGGCTGATTTGCACGCTGGCAGGGGTCAGCGGTTTGAGGGCGTTTAGGGTCGCTTCGGCGATGAGTCGTTGTGGGTTCGCCTCGCCTTCTGCCGTGCCTTCCAGCACGCGGTTCTCCACCTGCAGGTAGATGCGTGCTTTGGCGCGTCGCCCTTCGCGCTCGTAGGAAACGCTTTGGATTTTGACACGCCGCTCGGATGGCAGGGGCGTCTCCACAACCGCCTGAATGGGCAACGCAAGTTGTCCGCCCTGCGCCGCGCGCGGCACTAAGCCTTTCATCATCATACACTCCTGGCTTGCGAGGTTAACCAGGTTGTCAACAGTGGCGGCGTAATGCACCTGTTCGCGCTCGCGCGTGCGCTTGCCCCCCTGATACCCGTAGGAGACTGTGAGGGGAATATCGACCTCAGGGAGGTGAATACTGGCAATCTGCCGACTCAGTTGGTGTGCCAGCAGTCCTGCCTCTTCGCGGCGGCGCAGGGTGGCAATCGCGAACTCGTCGCCGCCCCATCGACAGACCACATCGGTTTGAGGGTCGATCTCGCTCGCCAACAGTTGCGCCACGCGCCGCAGCACCTCATCCCCCACCAGGTGTCCGTACCGCTTATTGAAAGTGCCGAAGTTGTCCAAATCGAAAAAGATAATGGTTATCTCGTTGCCTGCAGCGAGCTGTTCGATGCTCCATTCGCGTAGGTAGTCGGACCAAGGCAGCCCCGTCATCGGGTCATAGCTGCGCCCGATTTCGGAGAGCAGGTCGAACACGCTGATGATGCCGATGAGTCGCTCGTTTTCCACGACGGGGATGAGCGTCTGGCGGTGGCGTCGGAGCCAGTCGGCGACGACGCGCAAGGGCGTCTGCGGCGTGGCAACCATCAAATCGGTGGTCATCACCTCGCGCACGGGAGTTTCGAGGGCGACGCCCAGCAGGTGCTCCAGTGCCACAAGCCCCAGCACTTGCCCACTTTCGTACACGGGCAGCCCTTGTAAGCGGTGCCCCCGCATCAGCAGCAGTGCCGTCTCGACGGTGTGGTCGGGGTTCACCCACACGCGGACGGGCTGAATGAGGTTTTGGATGGTGCGCATCAACTGCTCACGCCCCCTCGACAGGCGTGCTGTCCGTTCGAGCGCGCGCGCAAGCTCCCCCTCCAGCGCATGCAGCGCCTTCGGGTTCACAGCCATGCCTCCGCGCTATCCTTTCTCAAAGTATACGCCGAATCGTGCCTCATGGCTTTCGTGAGAATTACCAGTTCTTCCGTTAGCGCGCGCGCCATTCGTACGGCACATAGACGATTTGCAGATCGCTGCCGCGCCCTTGACTGAGGTTGCGCATCAGGTTCGCCGCGCGCACGCCAATCTCTTCGGGGCGCTCCAAAATCAGCAAGTCAACCTGGCGTGCAAGGTACCAGTCCTTTGCCGATTCGCGCCAACTGAGTGCGCCTAAATTCTTTGGGCGCGCGACCTTGATTCCCTGCTGGGCGACTTCCGCGCCCATCATGAAGATACCCTGCACGCGCGGCTCAAGCGATAGTTTTTGAATCACCGACGGCGCGTTTCGGCTGTCGCTGAGGGGCACAAGGCGCGCGCGCAGGCGGCGATTGAACAGCAGCCCGTGTCGAAAGCCTTCCCAGAACTCTGAGACGGCGCGCGGCACGGGATGCCCTGCAACCACAGCGATTTCACCAGCGGACACGCGCTGAGCGTACCAAGCGCCTGCTCGTCGCCCCGCGTCGTAGTAGTAAGTGCCGACATAGCCCAAGCGCGTTGTGTTCGACAAATCTGCGCCCACCAGCACTACAGGGATACCCGCCTGAATCGCCTGCTCGACCGCCTGCTTCGCCCAAGCGTCGTTGGGGGCGCAGAAAGCTATCGTGCGCCAGTCCCCCTCCGCCATGCGTCGCGCGATATCCTCGCGCTCCGCCGCCGTGAAAAAGACCGTCTCCAGTTGCACGCCGGGCAGGTTCAAGCGTTGACGCATACCGTTTAGCACCGCGTCCCAGAAGTCGTTGGGCTTAGCCTGCACAAAGACTGCCATCGGGAACTGAAACGATTCGGCTGGGGGCATCGGCGTGTCTTGGCAGGCAAATAGTGTCCAACTCAGCACCGCAAGCGTGCCCAACCGACGCATCGATCAGTCCTCCAGCAACTGCCTAAGTTCAGGATAGAACTGATTGTAGTGTTCGATATTTTGGGCGGGGTTCCCCAGTAGCCAGTCGCGCAGATAGCCCGCCAGGATAGCGCCACTGGTGACGGTAAAGATCCCGTACTCGCGGTAGGCTTCTGCGCGCACAGGGTCATTCACCTTGGCGGCGACGCGCTGCACGCCGAACAGTTCCCGCGCCATCTGCACGACCATTAGATTGGTGTTGTCGCCGTTGGTGCAGGCGATGAAAGCGTCCGCCTTGTCGACCTCTGCGCGGCGTAGGGTGTCCTCGTCCAGCCCGTCGCCGATGACCAGCGTGCAGGTGTGCCGCTTGCCTAATCGCAGCAGCGCGTCCTGCGACTTCTCGATTATTGTCACCTGGTGCCCCGCATGGCTCATTAGCAGGGCAAGCATTGAACCCGTGCGTCCGCAGCCCATAATTACGATTCGCATCGTCAGTCCGCCTCCTGGGGCGCGCCGTAGAGCCAGACTTGGCAGCGTGCCTTGCGCAGTACGACTTCGACAGTGTCGTCCAGCGTAGGGCGTGCGCGTCCGTTGCGGTAGCGCGCCGTGATAAACAGCAAATCGGTTTGGAACTCTTCTGCCGCATTCACGATGGCGTAGCCGCAGTGGTGCGTGGGGCGCACGACAATCTGGGGTGCGGATACGCCCAGCTCTTCGGCGATTTCGCGGGCAGCAGCGGCGGCAAGCTCGCCTTCCTGCACGCGTTCTGGGGGGCACGCCTGCAGTCCTATCGAGCGTGGCGTCTCCACCAAGCACAGCACAGTGAGCTGTGCGTCGAACACTTGCGCCATCTCACAGGCGAATCGCAACGCCTCGCGGTCGTCTGCCGTGTTGCTGAACGGCATCAGCAGTCGCTTCGGCGGCGGTGCCTCCTGCAACGACTGCTTCGACTTCCTCCAGCCGAACAGTTTTAGCCCCATCGCTATTCCTTCGGTCGACTCGGCGCGCGGCGCTCCACGAACCACTGCAACACCCACAGGCGCACGAACGCCCAGCCAATCAGCATGCTGCCCAGCAGCAGTCCTTCCACTTGCTTGAACAGAAAATACTCGTAGTAAATCACCCCGACCCCCAGCCCAATCATCACCAGGCTAATCCCGTACCGTAGGAACTTGCGTGCGCCCATGTTAGCCTAACTCCTCGCGTAGGATTTCGCTGGCGCGTTGCGGGTTCGCGCGTCCTTGCGTCTCGCGCATTATCTGCCCGACCAAAAAGCCCAACACACTCGTTTTGCCTGCGCGGTACTTGGCGACCACATCGGGGTTGTCGGTGATGACCTTGCGTGCAGCCGCGCGTAGCGCGTCCTCGTCCGAGATCTGCACCAGCCCGCGCGCCTGCACAATCTTAGAAGGCATTTCGCCCGACTGGAACACCTCGTCGAACAGCTCTTTGGCGATGCGCCCCGAAATTACGCCCTTGTGCAGCAGCTCGATCAGGTCTGCCAAGTGCGCGGGCTGCAGCTTCGAGTCGCGAATGTCGGTATTGGTCTCGTTCAGGCGCGCCTGCAGCTCGACGGTAATCCAATTGCTGGCGGTCTTCGGCTCGACGCCGAGCGCGACGCACTGCTCAAAGTAAGTTGCTGTGTGGATGTCGGCGGTCAGGATGCGCGTTTCGGTCGCGCCCAGCCCGTACTGTTTGCGGTAGCGGTCAGCTTTCTGCAGCGGCAGTTCGGGAATCGTCGCCCGCAGCTCTTCCAGCCACGCATCGGTGATCTGAATCGGCACAATATCGGGTTCGGGGAAGTAGCGGTAGTCCTGCTCGTACTCTTTGGTGCGCATCGGGAAGCTGTACGCGCCCTCTTCACTCCAGCCGCGCGTCTCTTGGACAATCTGCCCGCCCGCCTGCAGGATTTTTATCTGGCGCTCCACCTCGAACTCGATGCCACGAACGACAGAGCGGAACGAGTTGAGGTTTTTTAGCTCGGTTTTGACGCCTAATTGCGTGCTCCCTTCGGGCGTGACGCTGATGTTCGGCTCGCAGCGCAGCGAACCTTCCTCCATCTTGCCGTCGCACACGCCCAAGTAGGTCAGCACGGCGCGCAGTTGCACAAGGTACTCTTTCGCCGCTTCAGCAGAGTGCAAATCGGGTGGGAAGTCGGTGACGATCTCCATCAGCGGCGCGCCCGCACGGTTGAAGTCCACTTCGCTTTCACCAGGCAGGTAGTGGAACAGCTTGCCCGTGTCCTCTTCCAGATGGACGCGGCGAATGCGCACGGCGAACCGCTCCCCCTCGACCTCAATCTCCAAGAAGCCGCGCGTGCCGATTGGGTGCGCTTCGCCATACTGTGAAATCTGATAGCCCTTCGGTAGGTCGGGGTAGAAGTAGTTTTTGCGGTAGAACATCGCCACAGGAGCGATGCGGCAGTTCAGCGCGAGCGCGGTGCGAATCACATGCTCGACCGCTTTTCGGTTTGGCACGGGCAGTACGCCTGGCATCCCCAGACAGACGGGGCACACATTCGTGTTAGGCAGATCACCAAACCGCGTTGGGCACGCGCAGAACATCTTGCTCTCCGTCAAGAGCTGCGCGTGTACCTCCATGCCGATGCTCGGAATGTAGCGCATAGCGAGTCCTTACGCCGTATGAGTATACCCACTTCTGGACAGAGGGGGCAATTGGGAGCGTGCCCTGTTTGGGGCAGCGTTTATCGGATATAGCGCGCGTGCGCGGTACCAGAAGGCAGGCAAAGACTGCGCTAATTCTGCACCGAGAAAGGCGTCTGCTACCCGCAAGTGATGGGCAACATCTGTCCACACGGTGCTGCACAGAGGCGTGTCCGCTTCCAGTGAGTAGGCGCGCGACGCAGGCATGCTCGAACGCGCTACCCCGCCTGATGAGGGAACCCAAGCGAGCCTTTTGAGGTATACTCATGCACGGAACCGTTCGCGTGATGCTTGTGAAATCCTTCGCGGACGCCGAAATACACTCTAATGGAGCGCATCAAACGCTATCGTAGGAGGCGACTCTTGAGTAAGAACGCACGCACTTTCTTGGTAATTGTGGGGTTTGTCCTAGCGCTGCTGCTCCTGATGCAATATTTGCGTCAATTGCAGCCCGTAGGGGCACGGGAGCTAAGCTACACTGCTCTGGCGCGCGCCATCGAGCAGCGGGCAGTCGCGAAAGCCACCGTTCAGGGCAGTCGCTTGGTGGGCACTTTGCGCGACGGGACGCCCTTCCACGCCATATTACCGCCTGAAGGCACTACGCGCGACAGGCTCTACCAAGAGCTGAAACAGTCGGGTGTTGATCTTGAGTTCACTGAAGACAGTCGCATGCCCGACTACCTCAGCCAGATGCTGGGGATGTTCTTGGTGATTTTGCTGATTAGCGGGCTGTTCTGGTTTTTGCTGGCGCGTTCAGCGCAGGCGAGCAATAACCAAGCGTTCTCGTTCGGCAAGGCGCGTGCGCGCCGCTATAACGAGAACATCCCGCGCGTGACCTTCGACGATGTCGCGGGCGTGGAGGAGGCGAAACAGGAACTCGCGGAGGTCGTCGACTACCTCAAAAACACGCAGAAGTACCAAAAACTCGGCGCGAAGATTCCCAAGGGCGTGCTGTTGCTGGGACCGCCTGGCTGTGGCAAAACGCTCTTGGCGCGTGCGGTCGCGGGCGAGGCGGGCGTGCCGTTTTTCCACATCAGTGGCTCCGACTTTGTGGAGATGTTCGTTGGTGTCGGCGCGGCGCGCGTGCGCGACCTCTTTGAGACCGCCAAAGCGAATCGCCCCGCGCTTATTTTCATCGACGAGATCGACGCCGTCGGGCGCCAGCGGGGCACAGGGCTGGGCGGCGGGCACGACGAGCGCGAGCAAACGCTTAACCAACTGCTGGTGGAGATGGACGGCTTCGACCCGAATCTGGGCATCGTTGTTATTGCCGCCACCAACCGCGCTGATATTTTAGACCCCGCGCTGCTGCGTCCAGGGCGCTTCGACCGCCATATCGTGGTCGACCCGCCCGATGTGGAGGGGCGCAAAAAGATTCTGGAAGTCCACACCAAAGGTAAGCCACTTGCACCTGATGTGGACTTAGAAGTGCTTGCCAAGCGCACGCCAGGCTTCACAGGCGCGGACTTAGCGAACCTCGTGAACGAAGCCGCGCTGATTGCTGCCCGACGCAACAAGACGCGCATCACGATGGATGAGTTCGAAGAAGCCGTCGACCGCGTGATTGCGGGACCTCAGCGACGCAACCGCGTTATTGACAAGCGCGAGCGCGAGGTCATCGCTTACCACGAGGTCGGGCACGCCATCGTCGGCGAATTGCTGCCTGAAGCAGAGCCTGTGCACAAAATCTCGATCCTGCCGCGTGGCATGGCGCTTGGCTACACAATCCAGATGCCCGAACGCGACCGCTACCTCTACACGCGCCAGGCTCTCTTGGATCGTATCACGACGATGCTGGGCGGGCGCGTGGCAGAAGAGATCGTGTTTGGTGAGGTCGGCACAGGCGCACACGACGACCTCAAACGCGCGACCGAACTTGCCCGCTCGATGGTCACCGAGTACGGCATGAGCGAAAAACTCGGTCCCTTGACCTTCGGCAGGCGACACGGCAACCCGTTTCTCGGACGCGACCTCATGGAAGACCGCAACTATAGTGAGCAAATCGCCTACGAAATCGACCAAGAGGTGCGCCGCATTATCGAAGAGTGCTATCAGCGGGCACGAGAGATCCTTACGCAAAACCGCGATAAGATGGATCGCGTAGTGCAGGCGTTGCTGGAACGCGAGAACCTCACGCGCGAGGAGTTTTTGGCACTGATGCGCGACGAGGAAGGCAACCAGCCTGTGCAGGTGCTGGAACCTACACCTGTGGAGCCGCCTGCCGCAGCCTCCGAAACCGCCGATGAGAGCGGCGCGCCTGCGAAACGCCTACGCCCACGCGCCGCACCCAGCTAAAACGCGCCCCAGGGGGAGGGACAACCTGGGGCGCTTCGGAGAGGGAGGGACAAGATGCTATGACCGCACTCGATACGCCCCGTAGCAACTTTCGTGCCATTTGTCTCTGCGCACGCCCCATGCTATAATATTCGCGGAGGTTGCCATGCCACTCGATTTTCGCCATCGCGCCGAGGAAGGCTTCTCGATAAAGCGGTTCCTGAAGACGGTGGGAGCAAGAATCGCCGTTTTTCTGGTTTTTATGGCAATCGGCTACTACGGCTTGGGTCCACGCATTAGCATAACCGAAGAGGGGCGCCTTCAACTGCGCCTCACAAGCCCGCAGGACGACACCATGCCCCCACAGGAGAACGCGCCCCAGTCGACCCGAATGCCTAAAGTGGTAGTGCAGGAGAGGCTCCCGCCCGATGTAACGGCGAACACAGGCGTTCTTGTCGGTTCACGCGAGGTTGCCCCGTTCGATTACGAGCGATATCAACAGAAGCGGCGCGAGCGCACGCCCAACCGCGTTACCGCCGTCGACGAACCGCCCGCCGACGCGCCACTGCCTATCGAGGACGAATACTTCGTACCTGATGAACCGCCCGACGAGCCGCCTGCACCTGAGCAAACCGCACCCGAGCCGCCCGCGCTAACACCTGTAGAGCCGAGCCTGCCAGCAGAGCCTGTCGACCCCCAACGCACCGAGACCGAACCGCAAGAGAACGCCCTGTACCGCGTGCAGGTGGGCGTCTACGAGAGCCGCGAGAACGCGAACCAAGTCGCGCAGAGCCTACTCGCCAGCGGGTTCGATGCAAGCATCGTGCCGTTCCAGCGCGACGGCAAGACGCTTTATCGCGTGCAAGCGTTGGCAACGCGCGATCGAGCCAAAGCCGAAGCGCTCAAAAATCAGCTGGCAAGCAAGGGCTTCCCAGCGGTCGTGACGAAGGCGCAGTAGTAGCATAGCGGCTTACTTCTCGGCGAAGTGCTCGCGCACCAGCGTGCGCAGCTTCGTCAGCGCCTGCTTCTCCAACTGGCGGATGCGTTCGCGCGAGGGACGCTTGACATGACCAGGCGGAATGTCGCTCACATCCATCCCCAAGTGGCGATAGAGCGCCCATCGCTCGCCAGGTGTCAAGCACTGCTCCACAATCTCCAGAATCTCCGAAATCCACACCCGCTCGATGGCGATTGCCTCTGGATCCTCTTCTTCGGGGCTGGCAAGCAGCCCCCCAAGGGGGGTACTCTGGTCATCGTGCGCTTTGTATTCCAGCGAGTAGTTCGCGCGGGCATAGCGCGATAGGCGCGCGACCTTACTCACTGGCATCTGCAGATGCACGGCAATCTCTTCGTTGGTCGGCTCCTTGCCCAGCGCCGCCCGCAACTCGTTGCGCGTGCGCTCGATTTTGCGCAGCGAATCGACGGCGTGGTTCGGCAGGCGTATCATGTTGGTCTGCGCGTCGGCGGCACGCCCTACGCTCTGGCGAATCCAGTGGACAGCGTAGGTGCTGAAGCGTAGCCCGCGATTCACATCGAAGTTGCGTATCGCCTTGATGAGACCAATCGCGCCCTCCTGCACAAGGTCTTCGAGGGGCAAGCCTGGACGCACATACCGCCGTGCAACGCTAATCACCAAGCGTAGGTTCGACTCAATCAGGCGGTTTTGGGCATCCTCATCGCCTTGCTGCGCCCGCTGGAGCAGTTCCAACTCTTCATCAGGCTGCAAGAGTGGGCGGCGTAAGACCCCGCCAAAAATTGTGTCCAGAGCAGTGCCGCTCAACCCTTGCTCCTGCTCTAACTCCAGAGCGTCATCGCTCCAAGATTCATCAGTATAACAATCTATACAATAGTACATTGCTCTAAACCCCCGCTTTGTGCTGCATGGGGTTTCACAGCAACTTTCGTGCCAAATGAGATAGGGTTGCGTCCGAATCGACAGTGGGGTATACTTTGCGTCAGAGGGAATTGGCCGAGTAGAGGCGCGGGTAAGCATGAGTACGCCGCGGGAGGCGCGCCGACGCCGACGAACGCTGCAGAAAGGGCTGCCCGCCGAAGCCATGCGGGGTCTCGGCGACCGCACGGCTGGGCTGTAGGAGAACATCCTGCAGACTGTCGCTTCGCCCCGCGCGAAGCGGAGCGCTACTCGATCAGGCAGACCGTCTGCTCGACTCGCGCTTGCCTCGCTCGCTGCGTTCCCCCAATAGTCCCGCGTTTACGGGCACTCGGAGACGACGATGCGAATCGGACTCATCGGCTACGGACGGATGGGACAGGCGGTCGAGCGGGCAGCGACCGCGCGCGGACACACGATTACGGGCGTTATCCGCCGCGACACACCACTCGACGCCCGCCTGCAGGTCGCCCAGCAGAGCGACGCGCTCATCGACTTCTCGCACGCGGACGCCGTGCCCGCGCATGTCGAACTCGCCCTGCACACCCGCACGCCTTTAATCATCGGCACCACAGGCTGGGACGCCCAGCGCGCGGCGATTGCGCAGCAGGTGCAGGCGAATGGCGGCAGCGTGCTGTACGCGCCGAACTTCTCCATCGCCGTGCAGGTGTTTTTGCAGCAGGCGGTGAGCCTTGCGGCGCAACTGCTGACGCTGGAGGGCTGGGATGTCGCGATTGAGGAGATCCACCATCGCGGCAAGGCGGACGCGCCCAGCGGCACCGCCCGCGCGCTGGCAACCCGCCTGCAACACGCGCTGGACAACAGGCGCACAGCGCAGTACCCCGCACCCGCTGACCATCGCCTGCCCGACGCGCAGTTCTCCGTCGGCGCGGTGCGCATCGGCAGCGAGTTCGGAACCCACCGCCTGATGCTGGACGGTCCGTATGACTGGATCGAACTCACGCATCGCGCCAAGAGCCGCGACGGGTTTGCCTATGGCGCGGTGCGCGCCGCCGAGTGGCTCGTCGGACGCACGGGCTTTTTCAACTTCGCAGAAGTGCTGCACGAAATCATAGCACACAAGGAGGAACGCTAATGCGAACACCGCCGTTTCGAGGGCTGGGCGTGGCGATGGTCACGCCGTTTACGCGCGACGGGGCAGTCGACGAACCCCGCCTGCGCGCGCTGGTTGACTGGCTGATTGAATCGGGCGCGGACGCGCTGCTGCCTGTCGGCTCCACAGGCGAGGGCGCGACGCTCACCCACGAGGAACACCGCCGCGTGATGGACATCGTGCTGGAGCAGGCAAACGGGCGCGTGCCCGTGTGCCCCGGCGCGGGCAGCAACGCCACCCACGAAGCCGTCGGGCTGGCGCAGCACGCCAAGCGCGCGGGCGCGACCGCCGTGCTCTCCGTGACCCCCTACTACAAC
>Ga0197142_1001684_pt1 | contig 19989 bp, 19 predicted proteins | sample GBS60_MetaG_FD_148614 | JGI IMG/M metagenome (GOLD analysis project Ga0197142, IMG submission 148614) | Sediment microbial communities from Great Boiling Springs, Gerlach, Nevada, United States - GBS 60_MetaG | ecosystem: Environmental > Aquatic > Thermal springs > Hot (42-90C) > Sediment... | reverse complement strand
CTTACTTCTATCCCCTTCAGGATATGGAGGAGCACCCGGAGGATCTCCCGCCCCTGCATGTGGTGACGGCCCAGGTCCATGGGACCGAAGGGCCCTTCCACCATCCAGAGGAGATCCTGGGCCGGCTTCAGGAGCGGAAGCGAGCGATCTCCTAAGCCGTGGGGATCCCCACGATCCCCTGACGGGCCAGCCCCTCCAGCTCTGCCGCTTCGTATCCCAGGCCCTGAAGGATCTCCCGAGTGTGCTCCCCCTGGCGGGGAGGCGGGCCTGCGGCGAAGAGGCGTTCCCCGTTCACCGTGAACGGCAGCGTGGGAAGGCCTGCCGCGAAGGCGGGCGCGATCGTCGACAGCCCTTCGATCGCCTCGTCCGGCTCCAGCACCGGCTCCAAGCAGGCTTCGATCCCCACCCGCAGCGCCTCCCACTCCGCGCGGGTCCGGCTCCGGAAGAGGGCCGCCACCTCCGGGATGAGGGCTGGATCGAAGGCGCGGGGGATCCATTCCGGGCGGCCGACGGCCTCGCAGAAGGCGCGCCAGAACGCCGGCTCCAGCGCCGCCAGGGCCATCGCCCCTCCATCCGCTGTGGGGTAAACCCGATAGCACGGAAAGGCGCCGTTGAGTGGCATCCCCTCTCGGGTTGCCCGGACGCCGGCCTGATGCGCGCGCCAGAAGGGTTGCATCCAGGAGACAATGACCTCGAGCATCGAGGCGTCCAGGATGAGACCCCGGCCGGTTCGCTCCCGATACAGCAGTCCGGCCAGCACGGCGATGACCAGCGCCATCGCCCCCCCGAGGTCCGCCACCGGCACCGGGGGAGGGATGAGCGGGCCTTCGCGGGGGCCGTTCAGGCCCAGGAAGCCAGCCAGCGCCAGGTAGTTGAGATCGTGACCGGCCCGCTCCCGCCAGCGGCTACCCGCCCCGTAACCCGCGAGGGCGGCGTAGATCAAACGGGGCTGGCGTTCGAGGAGGGCCTCCGGCGCCAGGCCCAGCCGGGCCATCACCCCCGGTCGGAACCCCTCCACCACCACGTCCGCCGATTCGACGAGGCGGAGGAAGATCTCCCGCCCCTTGGGGTGCTTCAGCTGGAGGGCCACGCTCTTCTTGCCCCGATTGACGGCGGCGAACCAGGCCCCGAAGCCCTCCACCACCGGCGGCATCTCCCGGAGCCAGTCCCCCCCGGCCGGAGGCTCCACCCGGATGACCTCCGCGCCCATGGCGGCCAGCCACTGGGTGGCGAAGGGCCCCGGCAGCAAACGGGTCAGATCCAGCACCCGGATCCCGGAGAGCAACATCGGACCTCCCGATCTGTGAAGCTGAGGAAAGCGATCAGCGGAACAGGTCGTAAGCACGCGCCCGGACCAGCTCCCGCGCGGTGCTTTCCCGCGGGAGGAAGGAAAGCCCGCGGATCAGCACGGCGGGGATGCCCTCGGCGGCCTGGCCCAGGAGCAGCGTGGCCGCCGAGGCCACCAAGTCCCCCAGAGCCACCTCCGTGTGCTGCAGCACATACCCGAACAGGTCCCGACGGCCCCGCCAGTCCTCCAGGGCCGGCAGGCCGCTCACCCCGATGGCCACGCCGATCACGCCTTTGCGGTGGGCCCGCCCGTGGCTGTCGGCGATCACCACGCCGACCTCCACCCCAAACCGCCGCGCCAGCCCTTCCCGGATCTGCCGGGCGGATCGATCCGGATCCTCCGGGAGGCGGAGCACGATCTCCTCCCCCTCGGGAGCCACGTTGGAACGATCCACGCCAGCGTTGGCGCAGACGAAGCCCAGCCGGTGCTCCACGATGATCAGGCCCGGGCGCACCCGCAGCACCTCCGCGGTGTCCCAGAGGATGACCTCGATCAGCCGCGGATCCTTACCGGTGATCTGCGCCAGCTCCAGCGCCCGAGGAGAGGGGGTCACCTCCGAGAGGCGAACGAAGCGGCCCTCCGCCTTGGACACGATCTTCTGCGCCACCACCAGAACATCCCCGGTTCGGGGTCCGCCCCGTCGCGCCAGCGCTTCGGCAAGCAGGGCGACCAGATCATCCCCGGGTCGAACCAGGGGGATGCCTTCTAAGGGGAACAGGGTGATCGGTTCCACAGCGTGCTCCCTCGACGGTTCAGGGGGCCTGCGGATCCGCCCGGCGGGGGATGCCGGTGATCCGGATCCCGGCCCCCCGAGTCTTGTAGCGGATGTTCAGGCCGATGAGCAGGGCAGTGAGACCTTCCACGATGGGCGCGTTGTGCAGGGGGCCGGCGTCGTAGGCGGTGAACCCGATGGCCTCCGCCAGCTGGATCACCCGGGCCTTCGCGGCCCGATCCTCCCCGACCACCAGCACATCGCAGTCAGGGGCGTCCTCCAGATCGTGCAGGTGAAGATGGGAGATGTTGTGGAAGGCGCCCACCACCGGCGTGTCCGCGCCCATGATGCGCTGGGCTTCCGCCGTCGCCGAGCCGTCAAGGGGAGGCGCATAACGCCGGGGGTTGTCTGGATCCAGAGGGACCACCACGTCAATAATCAGCTTGCCCCGAAGGGTCTCCCGGAGGGATCGCAGGAGGTCCGCGTGCCCGGCGTAGGGGACGGCCACGACCACCACCTCGCCCCACGCAGCGGCGTCGGCGTTCGAGAGGCCGAGGAGCTCGGCGCCGGGAGCGTGGGCGCGCAGGCGCTCGACCGCCTGACGCGCCCGCTCGGGATCCCGGGAGCCGATGACCACAGGGAAGCCCGCGCGGGCCCAGCGGAGGGCAAGCCCCGAGCCCTCCTTACCGGTCCCGCCCAGAACAGCAATGCGAGGACGGGGTTCCATCGGCGCTTCCTCCTTGAAGGCATGGATCCAAGGATCCATTTTACCCGGGGAAGGGTCCGTGCCGGCTCCGGCTTTGAAGAAACAGGAGGGCGAAAGCGATGGAAGGGGAAGGCTTTCCCTTGTGGAAACGGATCCCTGTCTTCACAGGTTCGAGACAGCGAATCCCTGCGGCGCCCGAAGCGGAGAGGCGCCCCGCTCACCGATGCGGTCGCTTGCGAATCGGCTTCCGGTCTCCGGCGCGTGCGAGAGGCCTTCAGGCGGGGGGTGCGCCGGCGAGGAACTCCTCATACCGCGCCAGGGCCGACAGCATCCCGGGAAGCTGGTTCAGGTAACGCTGGGTGGCCGTCTCCGCTTCATTGACCCTCTCAGCCATCCGACGATCCCGTACCCGCCCGGCGACGGCGGAGGCCAGGTCCAGGATTGAACCGCTCACCGTCTCACCGGGGAGCTCCGGGGATTGAAATCCGGGGGGGAGCGCCTGCCTCATCTGCTCGCGGGTCTCCTCCAGCCAATGGACTCGCTCCTCTGAAAGGGCTGGGAAACGCTCGGGGTCCTTCCGATGGGCGAGCAGGAGGCGCAGATCGGTTTGAAGGGTGAGGAGGATGGCCTGGACCCGGGCGCTATGGGCGCAGGCCCGGGCGAAGCCCAGCCAGGCGTTCAGCTCAACCAGAGGATCCTCGGAAGAGACCGATCCGCCGGAAGGGGTTCCCTGGGGGGGATGAGCGCCCAGATCCGAAGGGATTTCGTCCCACCACTGCTCGGACATGAAAGGATTCTCCTTTCAAAGTGAGGAAACAGGCCTTGTGTCTTGAACCTCAAGGATAAACTCGGAACATGAGACTCTGGCAGAATGTTACCTCTCCTAACCTGAATAAGCAAAAATGGACAGCAGCGCATCGTCATTTATTTCACCCCGAAGGGCGAAACCCATGACCGGCGGCTTCCTGCTTCCTCGACCCGTGGCTCGTAGACCGGCTCCTCGCCGTTCCGCCGCCAGAGGGATCTGGGGCACCCCAGCCGGTCTTCGACCGGCTGGGGACCCCGCAACAGGCGTCCCTTCCCGGGGAACTCCCGGTCGGGCCTTTCAGGGCGGCCAACCCGTAGTCTCTCAGATGGAGGGCCGCGTGGAGATCCCGATCCACCTCCAGCCCGCAGGCCCCACAGCGAAACACCCGCCGCGAGAGCGGGAGCGCGGGAGCCACCCAGCCACAGCGCGAGCACCGCTTCGTGGATGGGAAGCCCCGCGGCGCCACAATGAGACGGGCCCCATACCCGGCGCACTTACACTCCCGCATCCGCCGGAAGGTTCCCCACCCCCCATCCCGGATGGACCGGGAAAGGCTCCCGTTCCGCCCCAGGCCCCGTATGTTCAGGTCCTCCACCACCCGAACCGGCTTGGCTTTCGCCAGCTCCGTGGTGACCTTGTGGAGAAAGTCCCGGCGGATGTTCTGGATCCGACGATGCAGCCGGGCCAGGCGCAGGGCCGCCTTCTCGTAGTGGCGCGAGAAGACCGTCCGCTTTCGCTCCTCCCCCGTCTCCGGATCCCGATCTACTACCGTCCGCTTCTGCTTGCGGGAGAGCGGCTTCGAACGCCGCTTCAAAAGCCGCAAGGCCCTCGCCAGGGGCTTTGGGGCTTCGATTCGCGTGCCGTCCGAGAGAACCGCGAAGGCTTCCAGGCCCCCATCGATGCCCACCCCATCCTCCGGCCCCTGGACCTCCCGGGGCTCGGGGTCCGGGCGCTCCACCTCACCGGTCAGGGGCACAAACCTGCGATCCGCCTCCCGGGAGATCGTGGCCGAGAGGATGTGGGCCTTCCTGGCTTGAATGAACGCGATGAGGTGCGGGACTATTAGGCGTTATGGATTCCGCCTTATCCCGGCATTTATGAGGTTCAGGTCTTTGTTCCTTCCGAACATGCGACAACCTGGTGGGCTCGCTACTGGCTGGTTTCCCCCTTAGACTACATGCCGGCTCTTCCCGTGATTATCGATCAACAGGGCGTCTATGATCGCTGGATCAGCTTGGGCATCCATCCCTTCGGACGCTATCCGGCATGGGTAGGGATCTGGCTTGACGATGCAACGACTGAGAATCCAGCTGATGAGTCTCATTGCTGGAATTCCCAGGGGCAATCCGTCTGGTGTCAGATTGGAGTGGATGCTATACGCTTCCTACCGGTCTCTCCCTTCTTTCTGCCTCGGATTCTCCGCAGCCCATAAGCCCATAATTCGTCTCCTCCCCTCCTCTCTCCGAGTCGCTGGGGCCTGGACTATACTGAAGAACTGGAGCCATGACCCGGTAAGGAGCGCGCATGCGGATCATCACCCTGACGACGGATTTCGGGGATGAGGACGGCTATGTGGGGACGATGAAGGGGGTGATCCTCTCCATCGCCCCCGATGTGCGGCTGGTGGACCTCAGCCACCACATCCCGCCCCAGGACATCCGGCGGGCGGCCTTCGTGGTGGCGGAGGCCGTGCCCTACTTCCCCCCCGGGACCATCCACGTGGCGGTGGTGGATCCCGGGGTGGGCAGCGGGCGCCGGGCGCTGATCGTGGAGACGGAGCGGGCCCTCTTCGTGGGGCCGGACAACGGGCTCTTCAGCTTCATCCTGGACAATCGCCCAGAGGCCCGCTGTTACGCCATTGAGGAGTCGGCTTATCGCCTGCCCCAGGTCAGCTACACCTTCCACGGCCGGGACATCTTCGCCCCGGCCGCCGCCCACCTCGCCCGCGGGGTCCCTCCCGCCGCCTTCGGCCCGCCGGTGACGGACCCGGTCCGCTTCCCTCCGCCCCGCCTGGAGCTGGAGGAGGAGCGGATCGTCGGGGAGATCCTGCACGCGGACCGGTTCGGGAACCTGGTGACCAGCATCGGTCGGCTGCAGTGGCAGGGAGCCGCCCTGGTTTTGCAACCGGCCTTCGGTCCCCTGGCCCGCCGCTTCCCGGTCCTCTTCCGGGCGGGGGAGGCGCGGGTGGAGGTAGGGGATCGCGTGCTCTCCGGCATCCTCCACACCTTCGCCGAGGCCCAACCCGGGGAGCTGATCGCCTATCCGGGCAGCTCCGGCTTCTTAGAGATCGGCCTGGTGAACGGGTGCGCCGCGGCCGCCCTGGAGGCCCGGCGAGGGGATCCGGTGGTGGTTCGGGTGCGCCTGCTGGCGCTGGAATAGATGCAATACCCATTGCTCACGATCGGCCGGAGAGGAGCGAGGGGATGACCCGAGAGGCCTTTTTCGTGATCGAGGGAGGGCGGCGGCTCCGGGGGGAGGTGCGCCCCGGGGGCAACAAGAACGCCGCCCTCCCCCTGATCGCAGCCGCCCTGCTCGCCGAGGAGCCGGTGGTGCTGCGCAACGTGCCGCGCATCCGCGACGTCCGCACGATGGTGCAGCTCCTGAGCGAGCTGGGGGCGAGCATCGAAGAGCTGGACCCGCACACCCTGCGCATCGACACCCGGGATGTGCGGCCCCGGCCGCTGAACCCGGAGCTGTGCCGGGATATCCGGGCGAGCATCCTGCTGGCCGGGCCGCTGCTGGCCCGCTTCGGTTACGTGGAGATGCCGCCCCCCGGAGGCGACGTGATCGGCCGGCGCCGCCTGGACACCCACTTCCTGGCTTTCGAGGCCCTGGGGGCGCGCTATGAGGTGAACCGGATCTTCCGGCTCCGGGCCCCCGGCCGGCTCCAGGGCCAGGACATCCTGCTGGACGAGGCCAGCGTGACCGCCACGGAGAACGCGGTCATGGCCGCGGCCCTCGCCCGGGGCACCACCGTCCTGCGCAACGCCGCCTCCGAGCCCCACGTCCAGGCCCTCTGCCATTTCCTCAACCACCTCGGCGCCCGCATCGAGGGCATCGGCTCCAACACCCTGGTGATCCATGGGGTGGACCGACTAAGGGGCGGGGAATGGGAGATCGAGTCGGACCACATCGAGGTAGGTTCTTTCATCGGGCTGGCCGCCCTCATCGGCGATGGGATCTGGATCCGACGCGCCGTTCCCCGTCACCTGCGCATGGTGCAGTTGGTCTACCGGCGCCTGGGCGTGCACTTCGAGGTGCATGGGGAAGACATCTACGTGCCGCCGGAGCAGCCCCTCCGGGTGATCCCGGACATCGGGGGCCATATCCCTAAGATCGAGGACGCGCCCTGGCCTGGCTTCCCGGCGGATCTGATGAGCATTGCCATCGTGGTGGCCACCCAGGCCGTGGGGCCGGTCCTCTTCCACGAGAAGATGTTCGAAAGCCGCCTCTATTTCGTGGATAAGCTCATCGCCATGGGGGCGCGCATCGTCCTCTGCGACCCTCACCGTTGTCTGGTCCACGGCCCTTCCCCCCTGCATGGGGAGCGGCTGGAGAGCCCGGACATCCGGGCCGGGATGGCCCTGGTGATCGCGGCCCTCTGCGCCGAGGGCACCAGCGTCATCCGTAACATCGTGCAGATCGATCGGGGCTACGAGTGCCTGGACGAGAAGTTGCGAGCCCTGGGCGCGGCCATCGAACGGGTGGAGCGATGAGCCATGGGCAACTCGCCTCAAGACCTCCGGAACCGCATGTGGATCTGGATCGCCGCGCTCATCCTGATCGCCATGGCCTGCGGGTGCATCGGGCTGGCGGCGGGCGGGCTGGCTGGCTATCTGATCGGCCGGGGCGCGGGCGCTCCGACTCCCCCCGGGCCCACTTCTGGAACCCCCTGGTTGGGGGTGATGGTGACCCATGATCGCGATGGGGCACGGATCCTCCAGGTGCTCCCCAACAGCCCGGCGGAGGAAGCCGGCCTGCGCCCCGGCGACCGGATCACCGCCGTGGACGGCGAGCCGGTGGACGACCGTCATCCTCTCCCCGATGCGCTCCGACGCCATCGCCCCGGGGAGACGGTGCGCCTGACAGTGATCCGGGATGGGCAAGAGCGCACCCTCTCCGTCACGCTGGGCCGGGCCCCTTAGGACCCGCCGCTTTCCTGCCGGCCAATGGAACCGATCGCATGGAAGATCCCAGAGCTGGAAGTGCCAAGCCCATGACGGCCCGGAAAAAGCCCCTCCTCCCCGGTGTGGCCGGCCTGGTCCTGATCCTCATCCTGGGGATCCTGCATCTTCCGTCCGCGGTCGGTCCGCCCGCCTTCCTTTCCTTGCACGGGCCGGAGGGAAAGATCACCCTGTATGCGGTGGGCCCAGCCCAGTGGCGCGTAGAGGCCGGCTCGCCGCAGGATCAGGCCTTCGCGGAGGGCGTCCTGGATGGACTGGATGCCGCCCCGCTGCTGATCCTGCGGCGGGCGGCGGCTTACGGCCAGCTGGAGGCCCTGGTCGGGCCGCAGGCTAAGGAGGCCGACGCCTGGGCCCGGGAGCGCCTCGCCCCCGTCATCGCCCGGGCCTGGGAGGCCCTGGATGCAGAGACCCGGTCCCGGCTGGAAGCCTACGCGGCGGGGGTGAACACCGCCTGGCGGATGGGGATCCCGATGATCCGCCGGCTCCCCTCGGATCCCCTCGCCCGGCCCTGGGAGCCCCGGGATAGCCTGGCGGTGGCAGTGGGCCTGGCCCTGGCCCATCCGGGCTGGATGGAGGCCGAGATCGCGGCCGCCCTCCGGCGCCTCCCTCCTGCTCCCCGCGCCGCCCTGGAAGATCCCCGCTGGTCGTCCGCGACGCCGGCCCCGGATGTCGCGCGGCGTGAGGCGGCGTGGCGCGCCTGGGCGGCGGTGGGGGTGGCCCCCGAGCTCGGGCTCTTCCGGACGTGTCAGGAGGACACCGGGATCCGCCTGCACGCGATGGCCGCCCCGGTCTTCCCCCTGCCGTGGCGCCTGATATGGGTGGACGACGGCGTCCGCCTCCGCTGGCCCGGGATCCCGGGGGCTCTGGCGCGCATCCGCCAGGCGGAGGGCGCCCAGCTGGAGCCGAAGCCGGGCCCCGGAGACGTCCTGGATGCCCTGGGGGAGCTCTCCGTCCGCGTCGTCCGGGAAAGCGGGGAGTCCCCCCTCTGGGCCTGGCGGGGAAAGGACGCATGGCCCCGCTGCGCGCCGCCCGCGACGCCGGATCGCGAGGCGCTGCTCGCCCTGACCCCAGAGGGCTGGCTTCAGCGGCGGGTGCATGGGATGCTGGGCCGCTGGGACGGGCAGCTGGACGCAAAGAGCCCCTCCGCCCTCGTCTATGAGGTCTGGCGATGGGAGCTCATCCGCACGGCGCTGGGACCGGCGGTGGGGGAGGAGAACCTGCGACGGCTGCTCGCCCGACGGCCGGCGGAGCGCCTCCGGGCCGCTGCGCAGGCCCTCTGGGAGGCTCAGGGCAATGAGGTCCGGGAGCTGAAGGCGATGGCTTACCGGCGGGCGCTGGCCGAGATTGGACGGCGATATGGGGATCTGCACACCATCTGGGAATGGGGAAAGGCCCACGCGGCCCCTGTGCGGATCCTGGGCTGGCCGATCCGCGCGGAGATCCCTCTCGGCGGCGATGAGAGCGCCCCCTGGCCGACCCCGGTGGATCCCGTGCGACCCTTCGCCACGGCGTTCTGGCCTGCCCTCACCGTGCAGCGGGAGTCTCAGGTTATCCTGAAGATCGCCCCGACGCCGGTCTGGTGGAGATGGCCGTAGCGGGAGAAGGCGACCACCCCTGTTCAGGGCTCCGGAGGAGCTCGTCGGATCAGGACGGCCAGCTCGCGCTCCAGCTCCGCCCGGCGCTGGGCGGCGGCCTGCCGCCCCTCCTCCACGACCTGCTGCCATCGGCTCCGGATCCTTTGCCGCAGCTCCGGCCCGGAGCAGGGAGCCCAGAGCAGCGCCAGGCCGGCGCCGATCAGCCCCCCCACCAGAAATCCATAAATCCAGAGAAGCCCACGGCGCATGAAGATCTCTCCACAGGTATGTGAACGTCCACCTCTGCAGATATTGTAACCCAGACCGCTGCTCCCCTCCGGCCCCCTCGCATGCGCTGAAAGATCGCTCTGTGCTTCCGGCCGTGTTATCATCAGTTAAGGAGGGGCGTAGCGTGAGGATCCCTGCGATTCATGAGCGTGCAGGATGTTAAAGGATACGGTGACGCGAAGCGACATCGAGATCGAGCGGGTGGATCTGGCCATCGCCTGGAACTGGGAATACGATGCGCCGTTCATCCGGATGATCCGGGAGGCCTGCGCGCGCCGCGGCCTCTCGGTGGCCGAGGTCACGCCGGCGGATCTCCCCCAGATCCTGGAGCGGGCCGCAGATGGGCGGTGGACATGCGGGGTTTTCCTGGACCGCGCTTCGGATTGGGATGAGGACTTCGAGGCCCTGGTGGATTGGGCCCGGGCGGCAGGGGTGTTCCGCCTGAACCCAACGGAGCGGGCGCGGGCGGCATGGGACAAGGCGGCGATGCACCGGCGGTTCGTCGAAGCGGGGCTCCCCACCCCTCCCACGGCCATCCTCCCCCCGTGGGAAGCCGACCCCCGGACGCTCTGGCCCGAAGGGCTGGGGGAACCCCCGTGGATCGCCAAGCCCGCCTTTGGGGGCGGCGGGGAGGGCGTGCGGACGATCATCTGTCCAGAGGACCTGAACGCCCTGCGCACGGCCTTCCCCGATGAATCGATCCTGGTCCAGGCCTACGTGCGCCCCCGCCGGCTGGACGGGCGCCCGGCGTGGTTCCGGGTGCTCTATGCGGTGGATCAGGTGTTCCCATGCTGGTGGGATCCGGCCACCCATCGGTATACACCGGTGGAGGAGGAAGAGCGGATCGCCTTCGGCCTGGACGCGCTCTGGGAGCTGGGGCGTCGGATCGCGGCGGTCTGCGGGCTTCACCTGTTCTCCAGCGAGATCGCCCTGGACGAGGCAGGGCGCTTCCTGTGCATCGACTACGTCAACGATCCCATCGACACGCGTCCGCAATCCCTGGCCCCGGAGGGGGTGCCGGACGAGGTGTTGCAGGGGATCGCCGAGCGGATCGCCGAGGCCGTCGGGAGGATACGATGCCGCTCATCCTGGTGACCAACGATGACGGGATCCGCTCCCCGGGCCTGCGCGCCGCCGCTGCCGCCCTGCAAGTCCTGGGGCAGGTTGTGGTGGTCGCCCCGGTGGATCAATGGTCCGGCGCCGGGCGCTGCATGCCGGCCACCTCGGAGGGCCGGATCTACCCGGAGATCATCCATGTGAACGGCACAGTGATCCGGGCCTATGCGGTGGAAGGAACCCCCGCCCAGGTGGTCGATCACGCCATCCTGGAGATCCTTCCTCGCCTCCCCGATCTGGCGGTGGCGGGCATCAATTATGGGGAGAACGTCGGCTCTGGGGTGACGATCTCGGGGACGGTGGGGGCGGCCCTAGAGGCGGCCAGCTTCGGGATCCCGGCCCTGGCCGTGTCGTTGCAGACCCCGGTGGAGCATCACCTGGGATACTCTGAGGAGATCGACTTCGGGGCCGCGGCGCATTTCACCCTCCTCTTTGCCCGCGCCGCCCTCCGCCAGGCCCTGCCCTTCGACGTCGACGTGCTGAAGATCGACGTCCCGGCCCGGGCCACGCCGGAGACCCCCTGGCGGTGGACCCGTCTCTCGCGGCAGCGGTATTTCGTCCCGGTCCGCCCGATGCGCCGGCGCCCCACCGACCCGGGCCCGCTGGGATATCGGGTGGAGATCGATCGAGAGCGTCTGGAGCCGGATTCGGACATCTACGCCCTGGTGGTGGAGGAGGTGGTCTCTGTCACCCCGCTGAGCCTGGATCTCACGTCCCGCGTTTCCCTGGAGGAGCTGCATCGATGGTGGGAGAAAGCGAGGTAAGGATCCCCGGAAGGCCGATGGAGGCCCCGGCCGTTCCCCGGGGAACGGTGGGAACCCTCTGGATGCTGTTCCTGCTGCTCCTGATCCACGGGTCCGCCGCGTGGACGGTGACCCTGGCGGGGTGGGCCGATGGATTAGAGATCCTCCCTCCGGTGGCAGCCGGGGGGCTCCTCATCGGTTGGCTGCTGGCCATCTCCCGGTTCCCCGGCCCGGTGGCTTTTCTTCTCAACATCGGCTATGGCACCGTCTGGGTGGGCTACCTGAGCGCCCGCCTCATCCAGGTCCCCACCTGGTCGTTGAAGCTCCAATGGCTGGGCTACCGCATGACGGTGTGGGCCATGGAAGCCATGCGGGGCGGGCGCGGCAGCGATCCGCTGCCCTTCGTGGTGATCATGGGGGCCCTGATCTGGCTGGCGGCCAGCAGCAGCGCATGGTATTCCTTCCGGACCATCCGGTCGTGGCGGGCGCTGGTGCCGGCCGGGCTGATCGCGTTCATCAACGCGTATTACTATCTGGGTCCGCGCCCTCTCACGCTGTTCCTGATCACCTATTTGCTGGGGGCGCTGCTCTGGCTGGCCACCGTGCATTATGAGGAGCAGAGCCAACGCTGGCGGCGGGAGCAGGTGTGGTTCGTCCCGGATCTCGGCGTGGATGTGCTGCGGGCGGGGCTGCTGATCGCCGGGCTGGCCCTGGCCCTCGCCTGGATCCTCCCGCCGGCCGGCTCCAGCGAGACAGCCTCCCGGGTCTGGAGCGAGGTGAGCCGACCCTTGCGCCGGAGCCAGGAGACGTTCAACCGGCTGTTCAGCTCCCTGCGCTCCCAGCGCCCGGCGTATGTGAGCCCCCTGGGGCGCACGCTGCCCTTCGGCGGGCCCCGGCGGCTGAGCGACACGGTGGTGATGGAGGTGCGGGCCCAGGGGCCGGCCCGCTACTGGCGGGGGATGGTCTATGACGTCTACACCTCCAACGGCTGGCTTTCCTCGGGGGAAGATGAGCAGAGCCGCGCCCCGATGACCGCGCTGACGGCACGCCCGCTGTGGGAGGGCCGGGCGGTGGTGACGCAAACCTTCACCGTCTATCTGCCCGGGAACACCCTGATCTTCGCCGCTCAGCACCCGGTGGCCGTCAGTCTCCCCGCCATCGTGCAGGGCCGGTTCACGGCCCAGGCCCACGATCTGATGGGGATCCGCAGCCCCCGTCCCTTCGGCGCCCAGCAGACCTACGAGGCGATCTCCCTGGTCCCCGTCCCGGATGTGGAGAGCCTGCGTCAAGCGGGGACAGTTTACCCGGAATGGGTGCAGCGGTATCTGCAGCTGCCGCCCAACCTCGACCCCCGGATCCGACGCCTGGCGGAGCGGATCACGGCGAATGCGGATAATCCCTATGACAAGGCGGCAGCCTTGGAGGCCTGGCTGCGCCGCAACATCCGATACAACGAGAACATCCCGGCCCCGCCGCCGGGCCGGGACGGCGTGTCCTATGTGCTGTTTGACATCCGCCAGGGCTACTGCGACTATTACGCCTCGGCGATGGCCGTGATGGCGCGGGCCCTGGGGATCCCCGCCCGCGTGGTGAGCGGCTACGCCCAGGGCGAGTGGATGCCCGACGGGCGGTATCGGGTGCGGCAGCGGGACGCCCACACATGGGTGGAGATCTACTTCCCCGGTTACGGTTGGGTGGAATTCGAGCCCACCGCCGCCCAGCCGCCCATCCTGCGCCCCCAGCGCCCCGCGACGCCCACCCCCACGCCTCCGGCGAGCCCCGCCGCAGGGCCCACTCCCGGCGCCCCACAACCCACCCCCACCCGACGCAATCTGCTGGCCGAGGATTTCGATATCCAGCCCGGGGAGGCTCTCCCGCTGCCCCGCACGCCGCGGTTCCCGGTCGGACCGCTCACAGCGGGCCTGATGGGAGCGCTGGGGATGCTGGGGGTGGTCCTCTGGTTGCGCGATCGGCACCGCCTGCGCCGGCTCTCTCCCGCTGCTCGGGATTACCTGTGGATGAACCGCGCGGCGCGGCTGCTGGGGATCCGGCTCCCGGCCTCCTGGACCCCGATGGAGCGCGCTCGGCACCTGGCCGCGCTGGCACCGGAGATGGCGGAGACCATGAGGCAGATCGCGGAGCGCTACACGGCCGTGCGGTTCGGCCGACGCCCGCTCCCTCCGGGATCCGCCCCTCGGGGCTGGTGGCTTCTCTTTCTCTTCTATGGGCTCCGAGGGCGCCTCCGATCCATCTTGGCTCGGTGGATCTCCGCCCTCCGCAGCCAGACCCTTCCCACCTCGCCGCCCTTCGCCCGCTGAGGCCGGGATCCCGCGCCATCCGCGGGGAGAGGCCCCCCATCGCTCTCCGGGGTGTATTATGAGAAGGGGAATCGAATCCGAACCCCCCGGGATCGAAAACATGGATTCAGGGGATCCCACCGGAGGACCCGTGCCGGAGGAGCGGCTTCGGCCGTGATCGATGATGGCGAGCGGAAGCCCCTCCCCACGTAACCCGAAATTCATTTCGGCACCCCTGTTGTTGTAGGAGCGGCTTTCGCCGCGACCTTTGCGTCATCGACGGCGGAGCGTTCGGGGCTAAAGCCCCTCCTACTTCCGCCGCGACCCTTCCCGTCTCGAAAACAGGGGGTTCGGGCTGTAGGAGCAGCCTCCGCTGCGACCCTACAGGCATCGAAAACGAAGATGGGGGGCGGAAGGCCCTCCTCCAGGAAGAACCGGGGTGGAATCCGCCCCCCGCGGGGAGCCGGGGAGCAGAAGGACGGATGGGGATTGATCGCGGAGGGCGACCGGAGGAGCCGGGATGGAACGGATAAGTGGGACAGAGGCCTTCGACTCATTGCTGGATCGCCTGATGGAATACCTGGGGGAAGCGGAGCGGGCCCTCGCGCGGTCCGCGGCAGGCCCGGATTCGCCGGTCGAGCTCGTGCGGACCAGCCGGGATCTGGTGGAGATCCTGCGGTTGAGAGTCCACCGGGAGATCGGGCGGCTTGCCCCCATGCTGGATCCCGACCTGATGGCCTATCTGATCCGGGCGGATGGCCCGGAGGACCCGACGCCCATCCGGCGCGAGGTCACCGTCCTCTTCGTGGACCTCCACGGCTTCTCGGAGCTGTGCGAGCACACTCCCCTGGAGGCCCTGGTGCCCCTGCTGAACCGCTATCTGGAGCTCGCATGGGCCTGCATACGGGCCGAGGGAGGCGTGGTGGATCGATTTATGGGGGATGCGGTGCTGGGATGGTTCAACGCCCCCTTCGAGCTGCCGGACCATCCGTATCGGGCCCTGCGGGCGGCGTGGCGGATGCAGCAGGAGGTGCTCCATCTGCACGCCGCGCTCCCCCCGGAGCACCGCCGACGTTACCGCATCGGCGTGCACCTCGGCGAGGCGGTCCTCGGGCCGATCGGAACCCGTGCGTTCCAGACCTATACCCTGGTGGGGAGCACGGTCAATTACGCGCGGCGCCTGCAGGAGGCAGCGCCGCCCGGGCAGATCATGATCAGCCGGGCGGTGTTCGAGCGCGTGCGAGAGCGGATCGAGGCCCGCGCCCTGCCGATCTTCCCGGTTCGGGGAGGGGCTCAGGTGGTGCCGGTCTACCGATTCCTGGGGTTCCGGGAGGAAACGCCATGAAGCTCATGGCCGCGGCCAGCCTGGGGATCAGCGTTCTGCTGTTCCTGTATGCCCTTTACGTTCTGATCCTGTGCGGGCTCAGCCTGTGGGGACGGCGTCGCCCGGTCCCCCGCGCGAACCCTTCGACCTGGCCCTTCGTCACCGTGCAGCTGCCGATCTACAACGAAGGGAGCGTGGTGGAGCGCCTGCTGCAAGCCGTGGTGGCCCTGGATTATCCCCTAGACCGCCTGGAGATCCAGGTCCTGGATGACTCCACGGACGAGACGGCGCAATTGGTCAAGCAGCTGGTTGTCCATTATCAGGCCCTCGGCTATCCCATCGAGCTGCTGCGGCGCCCGAACCGGAACGGCTACAAGGCAGGGGCGCTGGCCTACGGGCTGCGAAGGGCCCGGGGCGAGTTCATCGCCATCTTCGACGCCGACTTCGTCCCACCGCCGGATTTCCTGAAGCGCATGATCCCGGTGCTGCTGGCCGACCCTACCATCGCCGCCGCTCAAGCCCGCTGGGACCATCTGAATGCCTCTCAGTCCTGGATCACCCGCGCCCAGGCCCTGATGCTGGACGCGCACTTCATAGTCGATCAGGTGGCCCGCTCCGCCGCCGGGCTGCCTGTGAACTTCAACGGCTCCGCAGGCGTGTGGCGGCGGGAGGCCATCGAGGCCGCCGGCGGGTGGGAAACCGACACCCTGACAGAGGACCTGGATCTCAGCTATCGGGCCCAGCTGGCCGGCTGGCGCATCGTCTTCGTCCCCGATGTCGCGGTCCCGGGGGAGATCCCCCCCACCCTCCCGGCCTTCAAGAGCCAGCAGTTCCGGTGGGCCAAGGGGACCACCCAGACGTTCCGGAAGCTGATCAGCCGGATCTGGCGCAGCCGCTGGCCGTGGTGGAAGCGGGTGGTGGCCACCCTCCATCTGGGCGGATATTTCACCCATCTGCTGGGAGTGCTCCTGTTGCTGCTCTCCGGTCCCCTGTTGCGCCATCCCGTGGAGCGCCCGAAGTGGGCGGTGATCCTGGGCCTGGGGCTGCTAACGGTGCCCCTGATGTATGGCCTCAGCCAGCAGGCCCTCTACCCCGACTGGCCCCGTCGGCTCTGGGTGATCCCGGTCCTGTTCGTGATCGGGACGGGCCTCACCTTGAGCAACACCCGCGCCATCATCGAGGCCCTGCTCGGCCTTCCCTCGGAGTTCCAGCGGACGCCCAAGGGGGAGCGGGCGGCGCGGGGCGAGCCGGAGATGGACCCGATAGGCTGGATCGAGGGGGCCTTCGCCCTTTACGCCCTTCTCTTAACCTGGCGGGCATGGCACCATGGCCTCGATGGGGTCGTGCCCTTCCTGCTCTGTTATGCCCTGAGCTACGGGATCGTCGCCGGCTTCAGCCTCTCCCCCGCCCCGCCCGCGCGGGAGGCCGTCTCCTCGGCGCGCGCTCCGCTCAAAGAAGCGGATCGAAGCGGCCCGTTCCCCCGCTGAATCCGCTTGTCCATCTCTCCCCGGAGGAGATCCATGCGCATCCTGGTCGCCGGCGGAGCCGGCTACATCGGCAGCATCGTGACGGAGCTCCTCCTCGAGGCCGGCCATGAGGTGGTGGTCTACGACAACCTGTGCCACGGCTTCCGAGCCGCCGTCCCGGAGGGCGCGCAGTTCGTCCATGGGGATATCGGGGACGGGGAACGGGTGGTGGAGACCCTGCGCCGGTGGCCTTGCCAGGCCGCCATGCACTTCGCCGCCTTTATTGAGGCCGGCGAGTCCATGGAGGAGCCTTTCAAGTATTTCCGGAACAACGTGGCCCACACCATCACCTTCCTGGAGGCCCTGCTGGCCGGCGGGGTGGATCGGGTGGTGTTCTCCTCCACCGCCGCCGTCTACGCCCCCGCCCCGGAGCCCCTGACGGAGTCTTCCCCCATCGGGCCGGTGAACGTCTACGGGGAGACCAAGGCGACCGTCGAGCGGATCCTGGGGTGGCTGCACCGAACCCGGGGCCTGCGCTACGCGGCGCTGCGCTATTTCAACGCCGGAGGGGCCACGGCGACGCGGGGGGAGGATCATCGGCCGGAGAGCCATCTGATCCCCCGTATCCTGCAGGTGGCCCTGGGCCGCCGGCCTTATGTGGAGATCTACGGGACCGATTACCCCACCCGCGATGGGACCTGCATCCGGGATTACATCCACGTGGTGGATCTCGCCCGGGCCCACCTCCTGGTCCTGGAGGCCCTCTCCGAGCGGCCGGTGATGGTCTACAACGTGGGGACGGGGACCGGCTACACCGTCCGGGAGGTGCTGGAGGTCTGCCGACGGGTGACCGGCCACCCCATCCCAGCCCGGGAAGGGCCGCGCCGGCCTGGGGACCCGGTGATGCTGGTGGCCTCCCCGGAGGCCATCCGCCGGGATCTGGGCTGGACACCGGAGCACACTTTGATCGACATCGTGGCCAGCGCCTGGCGCTGGATGCAGGCGCACCCCCACGGATACCCGGAGTAAGAGACTACCGGCCCAGCCATCGGATCAACGCCACGCACAGCACCAGCGCCGTGCAGGCGATGGCCAGGGCGAGCACCGGGTAAACCAGGAAAGCCAGGGTCAGGCCGGGGAAATCGATCCGCTCCGACGAGGATAGCCGGGCCCCGCAGACCGGGCACTGGTTCGAGCGAGCGGACACCATCGCCCGGCACCGCGGGCAGACCATCACCGGAGGCCGCTCCGGGGGAACGTCTCCCTCCCTCCTCACCGCCATCCCTCCTTTCGCGTCCTCAGGGCCAGCAGGAGCAGGAAGGGAAGCAGCCCCATCATCCCGCCGGCACAGATGGGCAGGGAGCGGATAGGCCGCCACGTGACCCGCAGGGTGACCGTCGTCTGATCGGGGCTGAGCGGCACCTCCCAGCGGATCCGACGTCCGTCCACCTGCGCATTGCCCCGCGGCGCGTAATCGATCACCGGACCGGGGAGCTCCAGCTCATAACGCAGCCGGAACCCGGCCGCCCGCAGCAAGGAGAGATCCTCCGGGGAGAGGGGAGGCTCCCCGGCGGCGATCCGCAGGCGCTCCAGGATCCCCGCGATGGAGAGGGTGGCCGTGAGAACCTGGAGATCCCCCTGGGTCTCCACCGTGATGCGTTCCAGGCCGGCCAGGGGATCGCCCTCCGGGAGCCGGTTCAGATCCTCCAGGGAAGAAAGCGTCCGGCGCAGGCGGATCCCCTCCTGGTCCCGGGCGGCGTCCCGAAACCGCTCGACGCCCCACCCGGAAGCCTCCGCCATGCGCCGCAGGGATTCCAGGGGCTGGACCGCCGCGGTCTGCAGCAGCACGCGGTCCACCGCTACCGTCACCGTCCGCTCCGCCGCGCCGTCGGCCCGCAGCCGCGTGTGGACGCTCAGGGTGAGGCAGCCGCTGAGAAGCAGGGCGGCGAGAAGGCCGATGAGCGCTCTCGAGATGAAGGTGTTCATTGGGCCCCCTCCTGCTCCGGAGGCCAGGGGGGAAGCTCGGGAGCCTCCGCCAGCGCCCGAGCCTGGGCCTCCAGCAGCGCCGCGATGCCCTTGCGGGCCAGCTCCATCAGCGCGGCGAACTCCTCCGCGGTGAAGGGCCGCCCCTCCGCCGTCCCCTGGATCTCCACGAAGCGTCCGTCCCCGGTCATCACCACGTTGAAATCCACCTCGGCGACGCTGTCCTCGGCGTAGCACAGGTCCAGGCGCGGCTCCCCTTCCACGATCCCCACGCTGACCGCGGCGACGGGCGTGCGGAGGACTTCGGGAGGGACGAGGCCGGCGGCGATCAGGCGGCGCAGGGCCAGAACGACGGCCACATAGCCGCCGGTGATGGCCGCTGTGCGGGTGCCGCCGTCCGCCTGGATCACGTCGCAATCCACGATCAGGGTGCGCTCCCCCAGGTGCTCCAGGTTGAGGGCCGCGCGCAGGCTTCGGCCGATCAGGCGCTGGATCTCCTTCGTCCGCCCGCTCTGCAACCCGGCCTCCCGGGGCGTCCGGGTGTGGGTGCTCCGGGGCAGCATGGCATATTCCGCCGTCAGCCAGCCCCGGCCCTGCCCTTTCAGCCAGGGGGGGACGCCCTCCTCCACCGTGACGTTGCACAGCACCCAGGTGCGCCCAGCCTCGATCCACACCGAGCCCTCGGCGTATTCCGTGAAACCGAGACGGAAGCGGACCGGTCGCAGGGCGTCGCTCGAACGGCCGTCCGGTCGGGGCATCGGTTCCCTCCTCCGTTCGGGTCGATGCGGGCAGTCCCCATCATCCGGCGGAGGCTGAAAGGGCCCGCCGGGGGATCAGGCGGAGGCGGGCGATGCGCAGGCCATCCATTGCCTCCACCCGCAAGCGCACGCCGCCGGCCTCCACCTCGTCCCCCACCCGGGCGATCCGGCCCAGCCGGCCCAGCACGAACCCGGCGATGGTTTCATAGTAAGGATCCCGCAGGTCCAGCTGGAACCGTTCGTTGACCTCCTGGATCGGAAGCAACCCGCTGATCAGATAGGAGCCATCGGGCATGGCCACCACGTCCGGCTCCCTGGACTCCATCCGCTCGTGGAGCTCCCCCACCAGCTGCTCCAGCACATCCCGCAGCGTGACCAGGCCCGAGGTCCCTCCGAACTCATCCACCAGAATGGCCAGGTGCTCCTCCCGCTCCCGGAACTGGCGGAGCAGGTCGTCCACGCGGATGGAGTCGGGCACCACCATCACCTCGCGACACAGATCGCGGGCCCGGACAGGTCGTCCGTCGCGCCAGGCGGCCAGGGCTTCCCGCAGATGCACCACCCCGATGATGTGGTCCAGATCTCCTTCGTAAACCGGGAACTTATCGTAGCCGGTGCGGATGGCGGCTTCCAGGATCTGGTCGAGGGACGCATCGGCAGGGACGGCCACGATCTCCGTCCG
>Ga0197142_1001683_pt1 | contig 19994 bp, 12 predicted proteins | sample GBS60_MetaG_FD_148614 | JGI IMG/M metagenome (GOLD analysis project Ga0197142, IMG submission 148614) | Sediment microbial communities from Great Boiling Springs, Gerlach, Nevada, United States - GBS 60_MetaG | ecosystem: Environmental > Aquatic > Thermal springs > Hot (42-90C) > Sediment... | reverse complement strand
TGGCGCATTCGCAATACCAGTCGTAACGTTACTCGCGCTTATCGCTTATCGAGAGCCGGAAATTATCCAACGCAGTGTGATGCCTGCATTGCAAAGCCCTTGGAGAGTGCCGCACATAATCTCGGCTGTACTGGCCTACTCCTCATTTACGATCGCCTATGTTGCCGCGGCTATGTATCTTGTCAGAGAAAAAGCAGAGTCTAAATCCGGGTCGTTTTGGGCATCGCGATTGCCCGCTTTAAAAGTTCTCGACCGGGTTATCTATCGTGCCATTGCGTTTGGGTTCCTGATGCAGACGGTGCTGCTGATAACAGGAGCCATTTGGGCACAGTATGCGTGGGGTAGATATTGGGGATGGGATCCTAAAGAAACCTGGGCGCTCATCACTTGGCTCATATATGCTGCGTATCTGCACACGCGCATAACAATGGGTTGGCGCGGACGGAAATCGGCTATACTTGCTGCAATTGGTTTTGTTGCGGTAATGTTTACTTTCTTCGGCGTATCTAAGCTGTTGAGCGGTTTGCATAGCTATGCCTAAGCGTAATCAATACTCGGGTCTTATGACCCAAAAAGGTTAAAATATAGACTGGCTCAACTCGACGCTGTGGAGAACGAAATGCCTCACTATCCAATAAGCATTGACTTGAACAATCGTCGGTGCGTCGTAATCGGCGGAGGAGAGGTGGCAGAAAGGAAGGTCGAGACGCTCTGTGAGTTCGGTGCGTGCGTCACTGTCGTTGCTCCCGATACTACTCCACACCTTGCCAAGATGGCAGCAGACGGTGCAATTGAGCTTGTATCGGGAACGTATGAGCCGAGCGTTCTGAAGGAGGCCTTTTTGGTGGTGGCAGCTACGAACGACCGCAAGGTAAACAAGGCTGTCTCCGAAGATGCCCAAAAACTCGGTATACTAGTGAATGTTGTAGACGATCCCGATCTCTGCACTTTTTTCGTTCCTGCAATTATACGTCGTGGCGATCTGGTGGTTAGCATATCCACATCTGGCAATAGTCCGTTGCTGGCCCGCCGGTTGCGAAAACAAATAGAGTTGGAGCTCGGACCAGAATATGGGCAATTGGTTGAGTTAATGGGTATGCTGCGGGACGAAGTAAAAAAGCTTTACGATGACCCTATACAAAGAAATCGCGCCTATGAACGCGTACTCGACTCGGACGTTTTGAATCTTCTGCGCCAGGGTAGGCGCGATGACGCGATTGCGAGGGCACGCGAGTGCATCTTACAGTCATTGGTTTGAATCACAAAACAGCTCCGGTTGAGATCAGGGAAAAGCTCAGCATTTCTGAGGAGCAGATTCCTACTGCTCTTTCGGAATTGCGCGCAACCACGTCCGTATCTGAATGCCTCATACTATCAACATGCAATCGCACAGAAGTTTATATTTGCGCCCCATCGCGATCGGACAATGAATCTATAATATCGTGGATGGGCAAATTCTTCCGCATAGCAATCGAGGAATTCAAGCCATATCTATACTTCCACACAGATCATAAAGTAGCCGAGCATTTATTCCGCGTATCCTCGGGAATTGACTCCATGGTAATCGGCGAAGCACAAATTCTGGGACAAGTAAAGGACGCTTACGAAATAGCTCTAGACTGCGGTGCTACCGGACCGACGCTGAACAATCTCTTTCAGCAAGCTATAACCGTAGGCAAACGGGCGCGAACCGAAAGCGAAATAGGCCGCGGTGCATTCTCGATAGGATCTGTGGCGGTGCAGATAGCCAGGTCAATATTCGACGATCTAAAGGGCCGAAATATACTCATAATCGGCGCAGGGAAGATGGCAGAACTCACAATCAGACATTTGATCGCATCTGGTGTATCTAATGTAACCGTAGCCAATCGAACCTTTAAGCGAGCTGAAGAACTGGCAGGTCGTTTCCGCGGACACCCAGTAAGTTTCGACGATCTGCCGTCTGCACTCGAGGCAGCCGATATAGTGATTACCTCTACTGGCGCACCGGAACCAGTGATTACGCACTCGTTAGCTGCAAAGGTCATGGACGCACGCCGCGGGAAACCGATGTTTTTCATAGACATAGCTGTTCCAAGGGACATTGAGCCACAGGTAGCAGCTGTAGACAACGTATTTGTATACGATATTGACGACTTGCAGTTTGCAGTCAAAGCGTATGCCGCCGATAGGCAAGCAGAGATCAAGAAGGTGGAAGCAATTATCGCCGGGGAAGTCAAGGAATTTATAACCCGTTTCAAGACCTCTCAGGCCGTGCCAGTGATCACAGCTCTACGCGAAAAGCTTGAGGGCATTCGGGCACAGGAGTTCGACAAACTCAAAAGCAAGCTCAAGCATCTTTCGGAAGAAGACATTAGGACTATAGAAGCCGCTACCAGATCTATTGTGAACAAGATTTGTCACCAACCTGTGATCCAAGTTAGAGAGTATGCAGTGGGCAACGACGCACCTGCAAAGTTAGAGACCATTTGCGAGTTGTTCGGCATTTGTCCAACTGATGAACAAAACGACAATTGATAAATGCCAATTCTTTATTTGAGGTAAGATGAACCCATCCGACGTTTTATTCGCAATAACGGCGGTCCTATACAGCGCAGCTTGTGTGTTGTATCTATGGAATCTAATCGAAGGTAAGTTGCAAGCTGGCAGATTTGCTTTCAGAACAGCGACTATTGCACTTATCGCTCATACTGCAGGAATTGCGCTTCTAGGCATAGCTCTTCGACGCGCCCCGTTTGCAAACTTGTTCGAATCGCTTATCTTCCTGGCATGGGCACTAGTGCTGATCTATTTGTTGACAGCACGCAAGTTTCGCGTCGCAGCACTAGGACCATTTGTGATGTCTTTGTCGGTTTGTATGATTGTTGTAGCATCCATAATACCGAGAAACCCAAGCCCATCGTTGCTAAGCGAGCTTAACAGTCGATGGAGTATTGTTCACGTAACAAGCTGCTTGATAGGCTATGCAAGCTTCACTCTGGCGTTCACTGCCGCGGTCAGTTATATGATTCACGAAAGGATGCTCAAGGCCAAGCGAGTGAACGTTTCACATATACACTTGCCTGCGTTGTCTGCATTGGATAGCCTGGCATATAAGTTGGTCTCGATTGGTTTTCCGATGCTTACACTGGGAATCGTCACCGGTGCGTTCTGGGCGCAATCAGCCTGGAGTTCTTATTGGCATTGGGATCCGAAGGAGACTTGGTCGTTCATCACTTGGTTGATCTACGCCACATACCTACACGTAAGGATCATACAAGGCCGACAAGGCAAGTGGTCGAACAGACTGCTTGTGATTGGCTTCATAGGCGTACTCGTAACGTTTTTCGGTGTAAACTCATTGGGTTACGGACTGCACCGCTATAATTGGTGATTATTAATCGCCTACAGAAGAAAATACATATTCGATGCAATAAGATTTATTAATATGCTCTACTGCTCTACCGATTTTAGATAGTAGTAAGGAGGAGTTTCAAATCTCAGATATAGGAACAGTTTATATCGTCGGTGCCGGACCCGGCGACCCTGGACTAATTACGCGAGCTGGTGCGAGTGCGATTAGCCGTGCGGATGTTATAATCTACGATCGTCTCGTCAACCCAAACTTGCTTGAGTTGGCACGCGACAGCGCCGAACGTATTTATGCTGGTAAGGCTGCATCATGTCACACTCTAACTCAGAATGAAATCAATGCGCTAATCGCTAAGCACGCTTTAGCTGGAAAGATAGTCTGTCGACTAAAAGGCGGCGATCCTTTTGTATTTGGGCGCGGAGGCGAAGAGGCAACGTATCTACGCGAGCGAGGAATACCGTTCGTCATCGTCCCGGGTATAAGTTCCGCAATTGGAGGACCTGCTTATGCAGGTATTCCCGTAACGGATCGTAACTGTGCATCGTCCTTTGCAGTGATAACAGGCCACGAAGACCCAAATAAACCGGAGTCGGCGCTGGATTGGGAGAATATAGCACACGGAGCCGATACTCTTGTTTTCTTAATGGGATTAGCAAATATTTCTGAAATAGCGTCAAAGCTTATTGAACACGGTAGGTCTCCTGAAACGCCTGCCGCGGCTATACAATCAGCAACCACACCATCACAGCGCGTTGTGGTAGGAACTCTGGCTGATATTGCTCGCAAGGTGCGCGAAGCAGGCTTGGAATCGCCTGCACTGACGATAGTCGGAGAGGTGGTATCGCTTAGGTCAAAGCTTGCATGGTTTGACAACAGACCACTCTTCGGAAAGCGCATCGTGGTCACACGTGCACGAGAACAAGCTAGCGAGCTTTCACGACTACTACACGAAGCTGGAGCTGAACCGATTGAGGTTCCTTTGATTCGAATCGAACAGGTTCCTCCGGCGGAAAACCTGATCCTGCGTTTGCAGAGCGCAGATTGGATAGTCTTTACGTCTGCAAACGGCCTCCCGTGCTTACTCAACCAGCTTAACGTACTCGGATCAGACATTCGTGCGCTCGGCAAAGCAAAATTGGCTGCGATTGGTCCTGCCACAGCAGCCAGCTTGCAAGAGCGTAACTTGCGAGTAGATTTTATTCCGTCAAAGTTTGTGGCCGAATCTGTGGCAGAAGAGTTTCCAGATCCCACCGGGAAACGCATACTGATCGCACGCGCTCAGACAGCCCGCGAAGCTCTGCCATCTTTGCTGCGCAAGCGCGGTGCTGAAGTCGATGAGGTCGCAGTATACCGCACCGTAATGGAAAACAGTGAGCTTCCAGACCTTTCGAAAGTAGACGCTATAACGTTCACCAGTTCATCTACGGTCCAAAATTTCCGTGAGCGATATCCTCACAAGATTGTCGGCCCCGTGATAGCATGCATCGGTCCGATCACAGCTCAAACAGCGCGCGAAGCCGGCCTGCAAGTGCATATTCAGCCGAAGCAATATACTATACCAGCACTGGTTGAAGCGCTGAAAGAGTACTTCGCACACTAATTTAACGATACAAACACTGCGCTGAAACCGCTTTGTATCCTACTTGACCTCCAAACCGATTTCGCGAGCGTATTCGATCATTTCGTCGATGCAAGCTTCTTTTATTACCTTGATGGACTTCGCCGTAAAATCCGGCGGATCGGTAGAACGCGCAACGGTTTTCTCCCACTTCGGAAGAGCCTCAATCGCCTGTCGCAGCGAATCGACATACATCTGCATATAACGCTGCGTCTTGGCACGATCTGACGGCGCAACTGTGTTACCTTTGACAGCTTTCTTGATCTCCCACAGCGCTTTCAGCGAGCGAATGTAGCCTTGCGCAATTAGACTTTCCTGAATGAACTCCTCGACCCCCATTTGCATAGCCAACTTCACGGCCTTATCCGCTAACAACTGGTCGTTGTCAAGCTGCTGCTCATCCTTGATGTTTCCAAATGGCTGCCTAATGAAATCCCACAACACAAACCCCAGATCCGGCAGCTTGCCTTTGCGAAGTTGTGAAACGACAGTTCCAACTGGACGATAATCGGCGCGCGAAGGCCAATCCGAACCCAAAGAATCCCAAAGCACCTGACCAACTGCCTCCGCGTATTCGGCAAACGTCGCAGGGTCTCTCAGGCCCTCTCGCACAGCCCAAGAATACGCAAACTCGTGCGTGGATCGTCCATTGACGTTCCACGACCATTCCGCCGCCGCCTCCACATTAAACCTGTTGAAGTGAACGCGCGGTGTAGCATAACCAAGGAGTCCTTGAACACCCTTGGACACAAATTCACTCATGCGATAGTGAACAAACTGAGCACTGGTGAAAGGCTGAGTAAAGCGAGGGACATCTCCTATGTTGGGACATACACCGAGCCAACGACCGCTCTTTGTAAACTCAACAAGATATGGTCTGAGCATCGGCTGCCTGCCGCTGGTATAAGTAAGCAAGCTGTGATAGTACACAACCTTGACCTCGGCCGGAAGCTCCGAGAATATAACTTTGTTAAATTTTTCTGTGGTTTCGCTGGTCAAAACTCGCAGGCCAATATCCTTGCCGGTCTTCTTCTTGGCAAGTTCCCATGCCTTCACTATTGCACGAGCCTCGAGTACAATCGGATCCACACCGGTCTTCTTACACTCATCACACTTGCAGCCGCCAATACCCAGAATGTTCTCGGTCATCCACACATCTACTTCCTGAACGCCGGGCAAACTGCCTAAAATGGCGATCCAATCAGCGATGATCTCAATAACCTTCGGCTTCGAGTAGCACATCAAACCCGAGTGCTCGCTTTTTGCTTTGAGTTCGGGATAGACTTGGACGACGCTGTGGCCAGACTGCTCCAGATGAAGCACCACGGGCACAGGCTTCATTGCATAAAGTGGTCCCTCGTTGATTAGAGTCTCCCTACCCTCTTTGAGGCGAGCAAACGGCTTGCCTTTCTCATCAATACCGATAGCAGAAATCTGCTCGATCCAGTTCATTTTGCGATCGGCCATCCAGCGCACGTGTGCGAAATTGTCGCTTCCCCAAAGACCGCGATCCTGCATATCGGGCCAATCCGTAACCACCAGCAGCGGAATCTCGAGCTTGTCTGCAGTTGCCTTAGGTTTGATGAGCTGTTGAAGAGTCTTCGCACCATAGTATATTCCGGCGGGTTGTAAAGCGGTAACCTCGATCCACGAACCGTCCTGAGCTGGATATATAAGATAAGCCTGCTCGGAATTTTGGTACCTTCGGAGCAGCTCCGCACGCGGACCACCGAGTTTGAGCTTAATAGTCAGCAAAGACTGCTCTTTAGGCGCGCCACCTAAGACTTCGTAAAGCTCTTTGGCAGCCTGGCTGATCACGATTCCCGATCCGCCATCAATCCTGACGCTCACAGAACCTTTTGGAACAACAACTTTGTGAGTAATGGTAATCGACTTCGGCAAAGGAACCGTGTATCGTATCCAGTTGATCTCCTCGGACTTCGTAACCTTCTGAACTACGGCATAGCCGTAAGTGATCGAACATACAAAAAAGAAAACTAGTGATAATAGCGTGGTGCAACGCCGCACTTGATAACTCTCCCTTTTTATCTAGGCTTACGTCTCGCCTGCGAGAAGTTTGCGCTTGGCATCCATATAATAACGAAAATTGTCCCACGAAACATTCGGCGGAACGGTATGATCCACTGTTGGAATATAGCCGCCATCCTCAACAAGGGAACGAAGCTCGGCCAGATGCTTATTGATCGCGGCAGGTCCTTTGGCTATTTCACGTTTGTCCACACCTCCCATAAGACGCAAACTCTTCCCAAACTTGCGCCGGATTTTTAGCGGATCCATATCGGAAGCACGTTCCAAAGGCCAGAGAATATCTACACCCGCATCCATAAGAAGTGGAATCAGCGGCTCAGGATTGCCATCAGAATCAAGCGCGACATAACGCGTGCCATGAGCCTTGAAGAACTCGACAAGTCGCTTGAGATGTGGATAGATGAACTTACGAAAAGTATCTGGCGACAGAAGCGGACCTGTCTTCATCGCAAAGTCTTCGTTGAGGTTGAAATACTCGACATCGGTCTCTTCGAGGATTGGCTTTGCACATTCGATAGTGAAGTCGGCATAGAACTCCATCATCTCGTGCATTAGGTCGGGTTGGTCATACCACGCATAGGAAAGATTTTCGGTGCCCATCCACTCCCGCGCACGCCAGTAGAATCCGCAAGCGGAACAGTTATGACCAAGAACAAGTACATAATCGCGATTCCGCCAACCCGGAGCCAGATTCTCGCGCCATCCAACCGGGTAACGCTCATCTATTGCAGCCACATATCGGGCTTTAAGTTTCCGAAAATCGTCACGGTTAGCAACCGGAAAACTGATATATTGGTCCATGCACATCCGGCCGCCATCAACTGATCCTTCGATGAGTGCCTTGGTTACTATGCCGTTAGCATGGCGAATAATCTCGTAGCGATCAGTGCGCTCAAGAACTTGGACCTCGAACGGCGGGATCATTCCAAAATTGACTGGCGTATATTCCCGTCGGTCGATACCTAAGTAGGGTTCCGAAACGAACCAATTGTACGTCAGCGTACCCGGTGGTAATCCTTCATCGGCCCACCGCTGAGCAGTCTGAGGCCAGACACCTAGCTCATAGTTGGGACCCCGATCGAACTCCCCGTATTCCATCACCTCTATGAAGCGCTCGCGGCCGGTCATAACAAACCTCACAAGTTTAGGCTTCCTCACCTCGAGCGCTTGTTCCTGCTTAGTGAACAAATCTGCATCCTGCGAAAAATTCACTCCGGAGTCCATCGTTTTCTTAGGCGGATCAACTTTCTCAACTTTGCAGTAAAAAATGTGAACTCTCTGGCTTAGAGCGCCCTGGCTCACTAATCAATCGCCTTGCCTAAGGTAGCCAATGAGCCATCAACGCCGCACTTAGGCACACCAGCCTTATAGTCTGCGTAAAAGTTGCGAGGTAAGCATAATGCCCTTATGGATTGTTGAGTTTGTCTGGGGGATTCACGCATGCAAAACAGCAAGACGCAAGCAACACAAAAACATGCTCTAGCATCGTCACACCTAGGCTTAATCTCGACGGCAAGGTTGAGCTAAGCTTAGTCGCTGCAATCAATAAAGCGGAAACAATTGCGCAACGCGGTAACCGAATCTATCAGCTAAGACTAATGAAGAAACGGATTCGATCTTCTTTCTTCTCCAACCGAGGTAGCAGGACCGTGACCTGGATATAGACGCGTGGAGTCGTCCATCGTTAGTATCTTCTTGCGAATGGATTCGACGAGTTGTTCAGACGAACCACCTGGAAAATCCGTACGGCCAACAGAACCCGCAAAGATCGTATCCCCGCAAAAAACTCCCGCATCGGTCACAAAGCACAATCCGCCTTGTGAATGACCCGGAGTATGTATTACGCTGATCGCGGAACTGCCCAGGTTGATTACGTCTCCATCCGTCAAAAAACGTGTTGGCGTAAAGCGTTCGTAAGCGGATATATCGTAGTATAACGCCGCAATCTCGAGACCATCTGTAAGATGCCCAATATCGGCAGGGTGCATTCCTATCCCGGCACCGCACCTCCTTGCAATTGATCCAGCACTAAAACAGTGGTCTAAGTGCCCATGGGTAATCAAAACCCATTCAACATCTAACTCAAGGCGTGCAATCTGCTGAGCAATCAAATCATCGTCGCCACCTGGATCTATAACCGCTGCCTTTCGCGTATCCCGATCCCAGACTATATAGCAATTAGTTTCAAGCGGGCCTACACTTAGCTGTTGAAAATCGATCACTTGCTGCGTGCCTCCGCGTATCTACGATATACGGCCAGATTGGCAATGTCATAATCGTCCATGTCTCTGGCATAACGTCCGTGCAACTCTGCACGCTTATGGTTTCCGCACTCACGGTAAATCTCAGCCAGCACGGCATGATAGGTACGCTCGTTCGGATCCAAATGGATCGCACGTTTGAGAGCAGCGATAGCGTCTTCACGATATCCGGCTTCGAAATAGAGCAGTCCTAGACGGAAGGTATAATACGAATCTGTAGGACTGAAAATGGTAGCCTGCTGCATTTCGACGATTGCATCTCCCAGCCTTCCGCATTGAGAATAGAAATCCGCAAGCCAGAAGTGATAGAACCCGTCAGTCGGTGCAATCTGTACAGCTATTTCAAGCTGCATAATCGCTTCATCGTAAAGTCCGATATGCCAAAGAGCAGTGGCAAGCTTATAGCGGTAAAACGGATTCATAGCATTGTACTCAGTCGCTTTACGATATTCGGCGACAGCAGCCATCCATTTGCCGTAGCGGCGGTATATCTCCGCCAAGCTATAGTGAGGTTCCGCACGTCGAGGACTAATCTTGAGGGCCTTTCGATACTCTGCTACCGCTTTGACGGACATTTCCGAGTAGGCATAAGCATCGCCAAGGCGAGTGTGATAATTAGGATTATCACCCTCCATTTCAACCGCCTTGCGGTAGTGGGCGATAGCTTCGCGAATTCGCCCTTCATAGCAAAGTGCGTCGCCAAACTCCTGCCGCTCATAGGCAGTAGCCGGCTCGCGAGACGCTTCGCGAACATCACTTCGCATTCTCTCTTCAAAAACTTGTTCCTCGGCCTCCATTTGGCCAGAATCCCACTCAATACTCACCGAACCGTTCGTCCTTTATTGTTGCGTATCCAGAAGCATAGTAACGGGGCCATCGTTCTCGATAGTGAAAAGCATTTTCGCTTGAAACTGTCCCGTTTTGGTAGGCACCCCACAAGCTCTGAGCATTGTTACAAACTCATTATACAACGCTTCTGCCATGTCCGGGGGAGCTGCTTTTTCAAAACCCGGACGACGCCCCCTTCGGGTATCAGCATAAAGCGTAAACTGAGACACAACCAGAGCTTCGCCGCCGACATCTAGAACCGACAAATTCATCTTTCCAGCGTCGTCTTCGAATATCCTCATGTTGGCAATCTTCTCGGCCAGAAAGTTGACGTCTTTGACACCGTCCTCTTTGCCCACACCAAGCAATATCGCCAACCCGCGCCCGATTCGCGAGATTTCCCTTCCGTCCACAATTACGCTTGCGCCACGCACACGTTGTACAACAGCTCGCATCTTTAGTTATTCTTTCTCGCTCCTCGAGCTGATAACCTCTCTATCTTGATCACATCTGATAGATTTCCAACCCTAACCAGCAACGCATTCAGAACCTGTATATCTGACAATTCTACCGTTAGCTCGATGTTGGCAGTCTTATCGGGTTGTGACTTGACCCTAGCTCCGGTTATGTTAATTCTCATCTCCGAAAGTACCGCCGTAATCTCGTTTAGTACCCCTACGTGATCTACCGCTCGTATGCGGATATTGGTTGGGTATCGCTCCGAGTTGCTCTCGGTCCAATTGATTGCAACAAGCCGCTCGGGCTCATTTTGCTTAAAAACGGCAAGGTTAGGACACTCCGCAGTATGTAGAGTAACACCTTTGCCCCTCGATACATAGCCGATTACTTCCTCACCAGGAAGCGGCGCACAACATTTCGCTCGCGTTATCATCAGGTTGCGAACACCATCCAGCGTAACTGCAAGTCGTGTCCCGCCGCTGGGCTTAGTATCTCCAACTACTATAGGTTCCAGCCGAGGCGGTTCTTCACCGCGCAATTTGTTAACAACTGTGGTAACTGCTACATGGCCATTTCCTATTGCAGCAAACAAATCTTCGTCGCTAAGAAAGTTCAGGCGTTTAGCTACCCGAACTATCTCTTCGCTCTTCAATAAGCCTTTCTCGTCGAGTCCCTGCCGCCCCAGTTCAGCTTCCAGCATCTCTCGACCCCTGGCAACACTCTGCGCGAGATGCTGTTTTCTGTAGAAGCTTTTGATTCGATTTCGCGCGTGAGCAGTCTTCACAAACGAAAGCCAGTCAAGACTCGGCTGGCTATTTGAGCGAGTAATAATCTCTACAATGTCACCGTTATTAAATCTATAAGTCAGCGGCACTATGCGGCCGTTTACCCTGCTTCCAACACAATGATTGCCAACGTCGGAGTGAATACGGTATGCAAAATCGACCGGGGTTGAACCAGCAGGCAAATCAATAACATCTCCACGCGGAGTGAACACGAAAACCTGATCAGTGAAAAGGTCATTTATGACCGTTGTCAGGAATTCACCCGCATCGCGCGAATCCGCCTGCCAATCGAACAACTGCTGTCTCAGCCAAGAAAGTTTTCTCTCAAACTCATCTGCCGAAGTTGCCCGCTCCTTGTATTGCCAGTGCGCCGCAACACCAAACTCAGCAACTCGGTGCATATCCCAAGTTCTGATCTGCACCTCCAAAGGTTCACCTTTAGGCCCAATCACCTTGGTGTGTAATGATTGATACATATTGGACTTTGGCTTTGCGATATAGTCCGAGAACCGTTCAGGAATCGGCATCCAAAGATCGTGAACAACGCCCAGCGCATGGTAACATTCGCCCACCCTGTTGACTATCACGCGCAGAGCTGAAAGATCATAAATCTCAGAAAAATCAACGTCTTCGCGTTGCATTTTTTGATATATACTCCAGAGGTGTTTTGGCCGAGTTTGGATATGAGCCTCAATACCTTCGTTTTGGAGATGTCTACTAAGCATTTCGGCTGCCTCAGCCAGATCCTCTTCACGCTCCGCACGAGTTCTGGTTACTTTCTCGGCTATTTCCTCATAGGCTTTAGGCTCCAAATATTTGAAAGCGAGATCCTCTAACTCCCACTTGACCTTCCAGATCCCAAGCCGGTGCGCAAGTGGGGCGTATATCTGCATTGTCTCACGAGCTACTTTTATGCGACGTTCTTCTGGCAAACCATAGAGGGTTCGCATATTATGAAGTCGATCAGCAAGCTTGATGACCATTACTCGCAGGTCGCGAGCCATAGCAAGGAATATCTTCCTAAGATTTTCAGCACTGCGCCGAAACTCGGCCCGACGCTTCTTAGGAAGCTCATCGCGTCTAGATTCGTCCAGCTCGTCCTCAATATCTAGATCAAAATCCTGAAGTTTGAGTTTCGTAACTCCATCGACTAGACGTGCAACCTCTTCACCAAAGTTAAACTTGATGTCATCAAGGCTGTAGTCTTGGTCCTCAACCACATCGTGCAAAAGAGCCGCAGCAATGCTCTGAGAATCCATTTCAAGATCGGCGAGAATATCCGCAGTAGCGAGTGGATGATTAATGTATGGTTCTCCAGTAGAACGCGTCTGGCCCTCGTGCGCGCAAGCAGCGAATTCGTACGCTCGGCTGATTAGTTCTAAATCCGCCGCTTCGTTGTATGCCTTTACTTTCTCTATTATTGCATCGATCTCTGCCACTATTATTTATTTATCTTCAAAGCAAATATTTGCTATGCGTGTTCTCTTATAGCTTTACCAACCAGTTGGATCGATCTTGATCCGTTGAAAATATTGTGTCTTACATGGTAACACAGATCGACAAGAGTACCAAGCTCAAGGCTATTATACTTGTCGCCTAAACCAAACGCGATGCATTCCATGCTCGACCGACTCTCACCCTGTAACCATAGCTTGAGATGGGAACCGTCACCAACCTTTCGTTTTTCAATCACTTTCAGTCCGCGCGTTATGAAGAGCGGTTCAGCATTGCCCTCTCCAAACGGCTCCATAGCCAAAAGAGACTCTGCAAGCTCATCATTGATCTCATCAGGACTCAGCTCTGCATCAGCTTCGATACTTGGAATTAATCTTTCTTCTGGAATCACCTCGGCGCAAATAGCGTTAATTCTTTCCTCAAAAGCGTTGAGTTTGTCTAGACGCAGGGCCAATCCTGCCGCCTGCGCATGTCCACCAAATCCTTCCAGCAGATCTGCACAACGCCGAAGCCCCTCGATTATCGAGAAAGACGAAATACTCCTCGCAGAGCCACTTCCTATTCCAATTTCCTCATCTCGACTGATCATTATGGTGGGCCTGTTGTAAGTATCGCATATTTTGCCCGCAACTACACCAATAACACCAGTATTCCATCCCTCAGCCGATAACACCAATACGCGCACACTCGATAGGTCTTTCGAGTGCACTTGCTCGAGAGCCTGTGCCATTATGCGTTCTTGCTCAACCCTGCGTTCGCGATTCAGACTTTCCATTTCGCATGAAAGTGCCCAAGCTTCCTGCTCATCGTTAGTCAGAAGAAGACGAAGTGCAACACTAGCATCGTCCATTCGGCCAACTGCGTTGATGCGAGGACCAAGGATAAATCCAAGAGAGTGCGTTGTCAAAGACTTACCAAGAAGACCTGCCGATTTGAGCATTGTCTGTAATCCCACTTTTCTTGATTTCGGAATCGCCTCGAGGCCGTACTTGACGATGATACGATTTTCTCCCAACAGCGGAACAACGTCAGCAACTGTACCAAGCGCCGCTAGGTCCACAAACTTGGATATGAACGAGTCCTCGTTATAACCAAAGTATCTCACTAGCGCCTGAGCAAGTTTTAGCGCTACCCCCACACCAGCAAGCTCAGGAAACGGATAATCGGCATCGTGTCGCTTTGGGTTTACGACCGCAACCGCCCGCGGAAGTTCAGCGCCTTGCTCATGATGATCGGTCACAATAACATCTATTCCGCACTCATTGGCAAACTCGACGGTCTCACAAGCGGTAATGCCACAGTCACACGTAACTATGAGGCTGACTCCTTTCTCCAATGCTTCCTCGACGGCCACAGGTTTGATACCATAGCCCTCTCTATGGCGATGTGGAAGCCGATGACTCACGTTTGCCTTGAGCGCCCTAAGAGTACGCACCAGAACGGCGGCACTTGTAATACCGTCAACGTCATAGTCACCATGTATACATATCTTCTCGCCCGACTCTACGGCCTGTGCCAGCCGTTTGACCCCAGCTTCCAAGTCGGGAAGAAGAAACGGATCGTGAAGGTCAGAAGTGGACGGATTCAAAAATGCTTTCGCTTGCTCGACAGTCCTTATACCGCGATTTATGAGCAAGCGAGCAATGACACGCGGCACGCCTGCCTGTACAGCTAGCTCGTCCGCCAACATCGGATCAGTCTCAGTCACAATCCATTTTACTTCGTTGTTGCCCAAATCTAGACCCTCAAGCATAATTGCTTCGTATCACACGAATCAGCTTAGCAAAAGGCCCGCGAATCCCTTTTTAGGATACACGGGCCTCTACATTCTCTAACCCTAAGTCCTTCGCAAATTGCCTTTCCCAATTAAGCCAAAAAGTCAGAAGGGACCAGGCTATCTACAAAAAAGAATTAGAACCTGCGTTTTTTACCAGCCGCCTTGCGCTTAGCGCGGGCAGTCTTCGACGCAGCTTCACCCGACGATTTTGACTCAACCGCGCTCGTCTCCTCACCTGAGATCTCGGAACCCTCAGCATCCGAAGAATAAGCAACCGGTTGGTCTAGCGGGCTTGATATAGCCTTGGCAACAATTGGTTTGTCCTCGAACGCTCTTCTCTTAGGTTCGGAAGTCTTAGCTGCCAACTTATCCCATACGATCACAAGAGGCGTCGCGTTGAAAATCGACGAATACGTTCCAACAACGATACCCGCCAACAACGCGATGTAGAAGTGCCTCAATAGCGGCCCGCCTAAGGCGATCAATGCTGCCAAAGTCAAGATTACCGTAAACGAAGTATTGATGGAGCGAGAGAACGTCTGCAATATACTGCGATTGCAGAGTTGCTCAAAGCTCTCGCCTCTTTGTCTGTGGCGCAAGTTTTCACGAATTCTGTCGAAGACGACAATTGTATCGTGGACGCTGAAACCGATAATGGTTAGCACCGCCGTCACAAACAGGCTGTCAATTTCCCATCCAGCGACTCTGCCCAAGAGAGCAAAAAGTCCCAGAACGAAAAGCGAATCGTGTATAAGCGCGATGACCGCACATACTCCATACTTAAATCCCTGCGCAATTCCGCCAATCGCGAACCGTCCTGCCAAATATAGCACTATAGCAACCGAAGCGAAAACGACGGAAAGGAAGGCATTCGTCGTAAGCTCCCTACTGATTGTAGGTTCAACCTTGCTGACGGAATCGAACCTCGGCTCTCCATCTTTGTTGGTAGTTGCAAGACCAAACCGCTCATTCAACTCCGTACGCAAAGCGTTTTCTTTCTGCTCGGTCAGAGGCAGAGTTTTGATAAACGCTATTTTGTTCTCGCCGTCTTTCTTTCCAAGCTGTACTTCGTTTGCCTTGGAATACTTAGAGACGACATCTCGTATTTCGAGAAGCCGCACAGGCTCTTTGAAAGTAGCCTGGATTGAAGTACCAGATTTGAACTCAATGCCAAGCTTTAGGAAACTCTTTTCGGGGCCAAACCTATTGTAAAGTAGAAGAGCTATACTGCCCGCAATCAAAACACCGCTAAGCAGGAAGTAGTAAGCACGCTTACCGACCACATCAAGGCTCATGCCGCGCCTGGCAAACCAACTCAATCCAAGACCGAACCACTTGGGGTCCTGAGCCCACTCGGCTCCAACCAGCAAGTGGAGCATCGTCCTGGTCACCGTAATCGCGGTGAACATACTAATAGCAACACCGATCAGAAGCGTGAGAGCGAAGCTCTGCACCGACGGACTTCCATACCAAAGAAGAATGGCACAAGTAATAGCGGTGCACATATTAGAGTCGAAAATAGCTGTAAACGCTCGGCTGAAACCTGCGTCAATAGCCGCTCTCAGCGTTTTTCCGCTCCTTAGTTCTTCTTTGAGTCGTTCGAATATTAGTATGTTGGCGTCCACTGCCATGCCTATAGATATAATCAACGCTGCAATACCAGCAAGCGACATTGTCGCATGGAGTAGTTTGAACACGCCAACAACAAACAGTGCATACAAAATAAGAGCAACGCTGGCCAAAAAGCCTGGCAACCTATAGTAAGCCACCATAAACAAGACAACCAGCAGAAGCCCAATTACGCCCGCCCTTATAACCTTCTGAACGGTTTCGAGGCCAAGAGTTGGTTCTACCGTATCCTTAGCAATAACTTTGAGCGGAACAGGCAAAGCACCGGCATTAAGGTATTCGGCCACCTGCCTAGCCTCTGCCAAACTTCTGAATCCAGTAATCTCAGCTTTACCGCTAGGAATTGCTTCGTTGATGGATGGCGCGGTCAACAGTTTACCGTCAAAGAAAACCGCCAGATAATCGCCTACATGTGCACGGGTAAACTTACGAAAGATTTCGGTGCCTTCGCGGTTGAACTCTATATTGACAACTATCTGGTTGCGCTGATTGATATTAGCCCTAGCATTGGAAAGCAGGTCCTTACCAGTTAGAATTGGTTTGTTGTTCTTGAAATCAACTACCTTCTCAAGAACTTCTTCGGGCTGCTTCTGGCTATCGATAGTTTCTCCGCGGGGTCCAGTGAATATGTAGGCCTTTTCCTCGCCACCAATTGGCGCCTCCATCCGCCATTTGCCCATCGGATTGTTGGAGTTAACAACATCCTTCAGATAATAGAATTCTAGCGCCGCAGTGGATCTAATCTGCTCCAGCGCTTTGTCCGGATCTCTAACACCAGGCAGTTCGACTACTACTCTATCATCGCCTTGAACCACGACTCTAGGCTCTGCAACACCGCCCGTTCCCTTGACCCTGTTGTGAATAGTCTTCCGGATCGAGCGCATTTTCTCCAGGCGCTTTTCGTGCTCCTTAGGCCAATCTTCAGGGCTTCGTGGATCTACCTGCAGGACAGCCCGAATTCCGCCAGCTATATCGAGACCCTTAGTTAGCGGAATCTCCAAATTGATTATCACCGCAGCGATTGCAAGCGGAATAACTAAGAAGTAGAAGAGCTTATGATATCTGGACACTATTAATCAGTCCTCCATACACTATTTGGGCCGGCGCATGCTCTCCTAGGTTGCATACCCCAGCCCTTCAGCGCATTCGCAGTCGGTGCACCTAAGTCGACGCATCTCTGTGACACAACAACGTCATTATATCGGCATGAAGCCGCTGTGTCAATAAAGCCAGCACCGCCACTAAACAAAAGAAAAACTAGTATAAGAACACCGTTTCATATGGCAAATAATGCCTTGACAACCAGACTCGCATGGGATATTCTGCAATTGAACAACTGGTATTACGTTAGCTACCAAAACACAAGGGGAGTATATGAGAAAGAGTATATTTATCTTTATCTTGTCTTTGGTTGTATTTATCTCAATTGCTCCTGGGCCGTCTCACGCTTGGACGACTCCAGTAATAATCTCCGGACCAGGTGAGGTCGAGCCTTCAATTCCAAAGATAGCACGCGGAAGCGGCGGAAAAATGCATGTGGTTTATCGCCACAAAGAGCCTGGTTGGGACATCCTATATCGCGAGAGATCGGCATCCGGTATCTGGGGACCGATAGAGCAGGTATCCGTGCCTTGGTCCGAGCGTGCTGACATAATCGAAGATCCTCTCGGCAGACCACACGTGTTCTATGCTGGTACTGGCGCGGGAGGTAAGGTAGACCTATTCGAAGCATACAAGTCAAACGGAACTTGGACGATTATACAATTCACAAACACAGCTGATTTGGACGAGGATTACGCCAGACTTGATAAGGATTCTTTTGGTAGAATGCACCTTGTGTATACCAAATCCTCTGGCGGAAACGGTAGTGTCTATTATCGCGTTTGGCAGAATGGTACATGGTCCAACGAAACATACATCGGCTCAAACGGAAGCACCTACTACCATCGCCCGGATATTTCAGTCGATTCCGCTGGCAACGTACATGTAGTCTACTGCACCAATTCGAATTTGTACTATCGCAAGTTCAACGGAACTAGCTGGCTACCACAAATAACACTTGCAACAACTCCAAATTTCTTCGCTTATCCCAAAATTGCCGCTGCGACACCAAATAACATAGTAGTGGTCACTTTCGATCAAGAAACTCAAGCTACGCTAAAATATGTATACAGCAACAACGGTGGAACATCATGGTCGGCACTAACATTTCTTAATAACGGACATTATCCAAGCATGGACGCCTATGGAGGTTACGCTCACTTAGTCTACCAATGGGGAAACGCAACATCAACAGGTTACCGGCGTTGGGATGGCAACTCCTGGAGTCCTGCCGAAAAGTGCACACCGGATACAGGCTGGCAAGGATGGGCTGACGTAGCTGTAGATACGAACGGAGTAATCCATGTAGTTTACGATCGTCATTCTACAGACGTGTCTTATGTCAACAGCGCGCCGGATAACATCGCCCCGTTGGCTCCAACATCCTTTACGGCAGTATCCGCCGATGGAAGTGTACGACTATCTTGGAGAAATCCGGCTGACCCAGACTTTAAGGGCACAATGATCCGCTGCAAGACCACAGGTTATCCGACGTCACCCACCGACGGAATCCTGGTGTGTGATCGAACAGGCGCTCCAAACTCGACAGACTCTTTTACCCATAGCGGTTTAGTCAATGGGCAAACATACTATTACAGCGCCTTTGCTTATGACTTCGTTCCGAATTACTCTGTTCCGGCACAAACTACAGGCGCACCACGCGCAATCAATTGCTACGAAGTAAAAAGCTTGCCCGATAATTCGTTTGTATCCTTGGCAGGCAAAGTAGTGACTGCTGTATTCAGCTCTGATGGCTGCATATACATTGAAGACCCCTGTAGGACTTCCGGAATCAGAGTTGCAACAAACCAGAGCGGGTTTGCAATCGGAGATAGGGTTAATGTTACTGGAACCATCAGCACCAGAGTTTTGAGCGGATATCCGTCCGAAAGACAAGTATCGGCAACAAGCATCACAAAAGTATCTTCAGGCACTCCGCTCAAGCCTCTAGCTATGAGTTGTAAAGCTGTAGGTGGCGCAACTGTTGGGTTATTGCCTGGCGTTAAGGACGGTATCGGCACAAACAACATGGGCTTGCTGGTCAAGATTTTCGGCAGAGTAACGAAGATTGTGGGAAGCTATATCTTCGTAGATGACGGCAGCAAGGTTGAAAACGTCTCCGGTTCTGGTCCTGAGGTTGGGGTTATGGTGCGATGCACAACAACCCCGACTTTCCCAGTTGGAAGCATTGTTTCGGTAACAGGCATAATCGAGGGAAGCATACCTACGGGATGGACTGCCAACCGAAGATACATCAGAACGAGAGATGCTTCCGATATAGTTGTACACTACAATGCAAGTCTTGGCACCATATCTGGTCAAGTTACAGATTCAAATGGAACCGTTCTTGCTGGCGCGACGGTTTCAACAAATGTCGGAGGATACTCCTCCACGACTGGTCAGGATGGGAGGTATAGGATTTCAGGTGTTGCGCCTGGGACATACACGGTCACTGCGTCCAAGAGCGGATATCAGACTCAGTCGAAATCTGGTATTTCAGTGTCTGCTGGCCAAACCACTACGGTGAATTTCACGCTTGCTCCGAATCCGAGGGAGGTATTGGCCAATGGTAGCTTTGACGGAGGGTTTGTCGATTTCTGGGGCGGCAGGATTGCAAACTCTTGGACAGCGTGTTATCGCAACCAGTCCTCTGCTGACAACAGCGAGTGGGCTGATTTCA
>Ga0197142_1001682_pt1 | contig 19996 bp, 14 predicted proteins | sample GBS60_MetaG_FD_148614 | JGI IMG/M metagenome (GOLD analysis project Ga0197142, IMG submission 148614) | Sediment microbial communities from Great Boiling Springs, Gerlach, Nevada, United States - GBS 60_MetaG | ecosystem: Environmental > Aquatic > Thermal springs > Hot (42-90C) > Sediment... | reverse complement strand
CCCCAGCCATGATCCATGTTGCGGCAGCCAATCCATCTGGCTTTAGGGGCCATGCCGATCTGGTTTGTCCCATCCAGGCCGACCATCGTGCCCATGGTGTGGGTGCCGTGACCATCGTCGTCGCAAGGCTCAGGGGAATTGTAGGGGCAGTTGGCGGCCCTCACCCCCGGCCCTTCTCCCACAGGGAGAGGGGAGAAGGTCCTCACCGGAAGAGAGGCGGAGAGTGGGGCATGAATGGCGTCATGCCAGTTGTAATCATGGTTGGCCTGACTGCCATCCCAGCCACGATAGGCGTTTTTGAGCGCCGGGTGCTGCCAGTCATAGCCGGTATCCTGCCCGCCGATCACCACGCCTTGCCCCTCGTAGCCCAACGCCCAGACATCATCGGCGTTGACTTGCAGAAGATTCCATTCGATCCCATCTGCTCCCTGGGGAGCTAAACCTTCCATCCTGGGTGGCAAGGCTAATTGAACGGTCGGGTTGGCGACGATGCGCGCCACGTCGCGCCGCCGCGCCAGGGCAAGTACATCGTTGAGGTCACCCCGCACCCAGATCAGGTTGGCTACCCAATACGAACGATACGGGATGCCCCGCTGACGCAATTGTTCCAGCAGCGGCGCTTGCGTGCGCAGAGCTATGGCCGTCAACTGCCGATAAACATACCAGCCCTTTTCGGTCTTGGTTGGCAGGGCTTCGGCTGCGCTCAGGTCAGCCTGTTCTTTCAGGAAGACCAGAAATTCGGTCTGCCCCTCTTGGGCGGTTTGCCAGACCCAGGGGGCTATTTTGGCGCGCCAGTTTGCAGCCTCGAAATGGGCATGGGCAGTTTGACTGACATTCCCAAGCCAGCTAACAGCGCAGACAAGAGCCAGCAGAAAACCGAGCAGAAAGAGCCTCTGAACAACGATGCGACTCGGTAAAGTTAGCTTTGAGAAGACTTGGCGGCTTTTTTGCATGGCTCCAGCCTATAAGCGCAACAAGATTTTGATTTCTGGCAACGCCAGGAAGACCAGGACCGGCATCCCCAACGCGCCGGCAAGAATCGCCGTGGGAAGCGTGGCATGACTCAGGGTGAAGATCAAAGCCGGGATTGCGGCACAAAGGGCGGCGGCAATCAGCGCCCGTCCCAGCGTGCTGCCCATGAACCAGCGCGGTTGGTGTTGGCGATTGAGCAACCCCCATAAGACCAAAGCCTGACCACTGAAAGCCACCACATTTGCCAGGGCGATGCCGGCTGCGCCGAGTGGGCGATAGAAGAGCATACCGAGCAGAACAAATGCCAGGCTGGTCAAGCCGGCGCTGATCAAGGGGGTGCGGGCATCCTGTTGGGCATAGAACGCCCGCGTGGCTACTTCGAGCAAAGCGTGTCCCACTAAGCCCAGCAAATAGACGCGCGCCGTCCAAACCACCAGGTTTTCACCGTCGCTGCCGAAATTGAATATCGTAACGGCAGGGCGGATTACCACGACCAATAAAGCCATCAAGGGGATCGTCAGCGCCAGGATCACCTTCAGGCTTTTCTCTAAGGTTTGCTGAAAGGCCTGGCGATCCTGAAGGGCAGCCTGCTCGGCAAGGGTGGGGAGCAGTACCGTACCCAAAGCCGTGCCGATCAAGGTCTCCGGCACTTGAAAAAAGAGCCAGCCATATGCCAACGCAGTGATCGATCCCGGAGTGAGGCGGGAGGCCAGATTATCCTGGGCAATAAAAGTAAGTTGAATGAACAGCATGGTCAGGACCCGCGGCGCCATTAGGCTGAGGCTTTTCAATACCATCCCATCCTTCAGCCCTAAGCCTCCATTCCAACGAAAGCGGTAGCGAATCAAGCCCGGTATCTGGACGATGAGATAGAGAAAAGCGCCGAAAATCGTGCCAGAGACTAACCCATAAACGCCCCAGCCGAGTGCAGGCAGTTGGAATCCCGACAGTTGATACCCGGATTGAGGAGCTAAAAACACTACGCCAACCAGGCCGCCCAAATCGTATAAGCTAAGGGCGATGGCCGGCAGCCAGAAATGTTGATTGGATTGTAAGCCGGCAACCGCTAAACCGCCCAGGGAAAGGAGCAAGGTTCCGATCAGGTTCAAGCGCATCAAGTTCACCACCACGCCTTGTTGTTCGAGCGAAAAGCCGGGTACGATGCCCACTTGTGAACGCACCAGTTGATCGGCAAACAGGGCAATGAGCAGCGAGAGCGAGGCAGTCACCAGAAAGAGCAAATTCAGCACATGCGAGAAAACCCGCCAGGCGGCCTCTTGTCCCGCTTTCTGGCGGGTTTCGGTCAAAACGGGGATAAAAGCCATTGCCAGCGCGCCGCCAGAGATGAGCATAAATAACAAATCGGGCAGGTTGTTGGCGGCGTTATAGGCATCAAGCTCGGCAGAAAGCCCAAACTGGCGCGCTACCAAAAAATGACGCGCAAACCCTAAAATTTTTTCCAGCCCAAAGAAAACGGCAACGATGAGTGTGGAACGGGCGATATGCTTCACTGTTGCAGTTCTTCGATATACGCTCGAATGCTCGGGACGGCCATCAGGCGGTCGTAGAAAAAGGCGTTTACCTGACTCATCAATTCGGCTTGCGCTTCCAGCACTTCCTGCTCGCGTTCGCGGCTCGGGTCGTTGATCAGGGTGCGCAGGCGGAGCAGACGGCGGACAATCTCCTTCTCTTGCGCCCCTTCTAAGGCATCGATGGCGCCTAAGATCAGTTCGTCGAGTTGTTCGGTGATGGTCTCTTGGTTGATCTCCGAATCGCCGCCTGAGGCTTCATCTACGGTACGCACCAGGGCACTGATTTGATACAGAATTGTCGCCGGCTCATCGAACAATTCGCGGAGATAGGCAGCCTCGCTGTATAACCCTTGCAGACGAAAGACGTTGTACATCCGCTTGGCAGCTTTGCCATAATTGGGCGTTTTGGTGACGTACTTTTTGACCTCTTGTTCTAATTGCTCTAGATATTGATCCATGGCGTCCGCGGCAACCTGTTTGGCGAGCTTGGTGAACAGCGGAATCGACTCGGCTTCCAGATAGACTTCTTGAAAATAGGGGTCGAGTTGCCCATCAAGAGGGATAATTGTCCCATCGGGTGTTTCCCAGGTGACATCGAGGTTGTTGCTGGCATTCGCCAGTTGCCTGCGGGGTGGACAGGCGACCACCCAGTCCAGCTTGGTCCAACCCGGCTCCTGCGCCATTTCCTCCCAGGAGAGGGCTACGGCATTTCCCTCCCGATCCTGAACCAACACCTGACCGGTCTGGACATCCGCCAGACTCCACGAAATCGGCGCGCCTTTCTTGACCGGCTTGCCCTGGTGCAATCCATCGAAGGGATAACTGCCAAATTTCGCTTCGATAAAGCGATAGGTTTCTCCGCTGGCGGTGTTGAGAATCTTTTGGCGCAAGGTTTCCCCCAAGATGCGGCAGGCTTCGGTTTTGCTTGGGGCTTTGATGTTGACCCGCTCGAAGTAGTCGCAATCGCCGGGATAGGTTTGAATTTTGGATTGGGCAGCCGAGCCGGAGAGCGCCAGGGCAGTCTCGACCACGCCGGGCTGGTCAGGGATTTCAACGATCTGCCCCACCTGGCGAAAGTGGGCCAGATCTTCGGGGGTGAAATCCAGCAAACTGATTTTATGTCCGTAAACGCCATGTTTGGCATCTACACTGATCTCATCGCTCTGTACGGCTGCCATCGCCGTTAGCCATTGCAGCGCTTCTTCATCGACTTCTACGCCCAGGCGTTTGGCGGATTCAATGATGCGGTTTAACTCTTCTCTGGGGGAAAGGGACGGGTTCATAATTCTCTCTTTCTACGGGAAACCGAAAACCAAAAACTGCCAGGCGGGATGCCTGACCGCTGGCAATTATACTGCATTGGGAAACCAATGACACCTGAGCGGTCGGTTGAGCGTTTGGAGCAGATCGTTGTGGCTTTGTGCGCCCTGGAGTGCCGAATGATCTCTCAGGGCGAAGGCTAGGTCTGGCAGAAAACCTCTCAGCGCTCTTATATCAACTTGCGCAAAGCGGCGCCAAACTGCTCGATTTCGCGCACCGTGTTGTAATGCACCGGTCCAACCCGCACCATACCGCCATCTTCTTCCACTCCCAGGCGGGTGGTGACTTCCAGAGCATAATAATTGCCATCCCAGACGTAAATGCCGGCTTTATCGAGTTCCTCCGCTATCCGTCGGGGGTGCCAACCTTTGAGACGGAACGCCACGGTGGGAACCCTTTCGGTCAAGCGGTGCAAATCGCGGATGCCATAGATCGTCACGCCGGGAGTCTCTTCGAGGGTTTCCAGCAAGGCTCGCGCCAACTCCTCTTCGTAGGCGCGAATGGCGGTCATGGCTTTCTTTAGACGCAGGCGGCGGCCCTGATACCGGTTTGCAAGCTCGGCTTCAAAGGCTGCCCCATACTCTTCACCCAGCTCTTCGAGGTATTCGAGGGCGCCTAAGACGCCGGCGATCCCTTCGTGATTCAACGTGCCGGTTTCGAATTTTCCAGGCGGCTCTGACGGGGCAGGGCGCACTTTGTAGGCGAACAAAGCTTCCAGCAGTTCGTAACGGCCGTATAAGACCCCAACATGCGGTCCAAACCATTTATACGCCGACGAGACCAGAAAATCACAACCCAGGGCTTGCACATCGATGGGGCCATGCGGTGCGTATTGCACTGCGTCGACATAGACCAATGCCCCAGCCTGCTTTGCCAGGGGGATGATCTCGGTTAAGGGATTGATTGTGCCGAGTGCATTCGAGGCGTATCCCACCGCCACCAGGCGGGGTTGTCGCTCAAGGACTTTGCGGAAATCATCAAGGTTTAGCGTGCCATCTTCGGGGTGAAAGTCAACCCAATCCACGACGCAACCGCGCTCCTCGGCAATGAGCAGCCAGGGGCTGATATTTGCATCATGATCGAGGCGGGTAACCACCAAGCGGTCGCCTTCTTTTAGCCAGCGCGCCAGCGAGCGACTGAGGTGCAAGGTGAGCGTGGTCATATTTGCCCCAAAGACGATTTCTTCCGGGCGGGCAGCGTTATAAAAATCGGCCGCCGCAGCATGAGCTTCATAAAGAAGGGCATCGGATTGGCGACTGGTGGAAAAGGCGCCTTCATGATTGGCGTTGCAGGTTTGCAGATAGTCCACAATGCGCTTCAGGGAGGTCTGGCAGATTTGCGTGCCGGCCGGATTATCTAGAAAGATGGCCTTGCTCCTTTGCAGAGCAGGAAAGTTTAGACGAACGCTTGGAGGGTCTAGAGGCATGGTACGCTCCGAGTAGAAATGGGATTAAGGTTGTGAATGGGCTTAAAAAGCAGATGCCTGGGTGAGGGGGGCACCCAGACATCTGCTTGACTATAGTTTACCAGAAAATCAATATTAATCAAGGGTTTTTTAGTATTTAACACGTTAATATTTGTTAATCTTTAGGATAATATTTCACCCCTTCGATGGCGGCAAAATGCTCACCCTCACGCTCAATTTCGGTGTCTATTCCCGGTAATGAACCGCGCGCCTCTTGAATGAGGCGATCAGGGATGAGTACAATGCGGTTATTATAAGCCAGAATGATCATTGTTGCCCTTTAATTTGGGAGTATACTCAGGGGGATGCAAATCCTGACCCCCGTTCAACGCGCCAACTTTCGACATCTCTATGCCGACATCTTCTGGTTTGGGGTTTTGAGCGGCAGTACCTTAGCTTTTCTAACCGTTTATGTCGCTCGTTTGGGCGGCAATAGCCTGCAGGTGGGCTTGATCACCGCCATTCCTGGTTTTGTCAATCTGTTCCTCTCTATGCCGTGTGGCGTGTGGTTGCAGGGAAAACCCTTAAAAGCTGCCACGGTGAGCAGCCTTTTCTGGCACCGCCTGGGGTATCTGGCGCTCGTTTTTCTACCCTGGCTGTTTTCACCTCAGCGCGAAATTTGGGCGATTATTGTCATCACCCTGTTGATGTACATCCCCGGCACCCTGCAAGCGATTGCTTTCAACGCCCTTTTTGCCGAAGTGGTGGAACCAGAATTCCGCGCCGAAGTGGTTGGGAAACGCTTTGCCATTCAATCCTTCAGCATCTCGGCTGCTTCTCTCCTCTGCGGGCAATTGCTTGATCGGGTTGTTTTTCCCCTGAATTACCAGTTGGTCTTTCTGATCGGCGCGCTGGCCGCCATGCTCAGCACGCTTGCGGTTGCTCGTTTGGTGGTGCTGTCCAGCGATCACTGCGCCTCAAGAGACACTTCTTTTGCCAGGCGCTTATCCTCAGGCAAAGCTGGCGAGGCGTATCTTAGCCAGATAGCCCAAAACTACTTGCCGCGCCGCTTGGATTTATCTTCTGCCTTTTCGGCTCTGCGGCGCGAATGGCGTCTTGACCTGCTGCGCACTCCTTTTGGCCCCTTTATGGGTGCCTTGCTTGCCTTTTATACCGTGCAATATATTCCCATTCCGCTTTTCCCTCTGGTACAGGTGAACCTCCTGCAGATGAGCGATAGCCAGATCAGCCTGGCAAATGCCATCTTTTACACTTCCCTGCTCTTAGGTTCCTTAGGCATGAGTCGCCTTGCCCAGCGCAAAGGGCATCGCTGGCTTTTGGTTACCAGTGGAGCGTTTATTTTTGTGTTTCCTTTCCTCTACGGGATCGCCAGAAGCGCGGCGGTCGTTTATTTGAATAATATCCTGGGGGGTGTTATCTGGGCCGGCTTATATAATGCCACCACCAATCGGTTGATGGAACGCGTCCCCCAGAATGATCGCCCGGCGCACATGGCGCTGCACAATCTGGTGATGAACCTGGGAATGTTAGGCGGCTCACTGCTGGGTTCGGTGCTCGGCGAATCCTTGGGATTGCGCCCGGCCATGCTGCTGGCAGCCGCACTGCGCTTGCTTGGTTCCTATCTGTTGTGGAAGTATGGGTAGGTGAAGGGCGAACCTGATCCTCAGGCGAGGTAAATGACGCTGGTTTGCCAAATCCGTGAGTGGGCTGGAGGAGGCTTTATGACTTTAAAAAAACCTCCGAAGCCCCATGGCTTCGGAGGTTAATCATCGTTCAGGCGGTTGCCATTTCCTGCGGTGGTTGAGAAAGTTGCTCATCTGCCCGCCGCAACTTGATCTCTCCTTCAACGACATCTACCAGGATCGTATCCCCTTTATCGAATTCACCGGCTAATAAAGCGTCGGACAGGACATCTTCAACCTTTTGCTGGATCACCCGGCGCAGCGGCCGCGCCCCCATATCTGGGTCGTAGCCTAACTCGGCCAGCAATTCCCGCGCCGCGGTTGTAGCGTTGAGGGTGATGTTATGCTCCTCCAGGCGTTTGGCAACCTTGTTGATTTCGATATCGACGATCTTCTTGATATCTTCTTTGCTGAGGGAGCGGAAGACGATCACCGAATCTACCCGGTTGATAAACTCCGGGCGGAAGACCCGCCGCAAGGCGTCCATCAGCTTTTTGCGCATCTCATCATAAGCGAGTTTTTCTTCCAATTGCTCATCGCGCTTCAGGTTGAAGCCGATGCTGGTCTGGCGTTTGATCATATCTGCGCCGACGTTGGAGGTCATGATAATGATCGTGTTGCGGAAGTCCACCTTGTGCCCTTTGGCATCGGAGAGATGCCCTTCTTCCATAATTTGGAGCAGCATGTTGTGAGCTTCGGGGTGGGCTTTTTCGATCTCGTCGAAAACGACAATCGAATAGGGGCGGCGGCGAATGGCTTCGGTCAACTGACCGGCTTCTTCGTAGCCGACGTAGCCTGGCGGGGCGCCCACCAGGCGGCTGACGGTGTGACGCTCCATAAATTCGGACATATCCAGTTGCACCAGGGCATCTTCGCTGCCGAACATAAAGCGTGCCAGCGCTTTGGTCAGTTCGGTTTTCCCTACGCCGGTCGGGCCTAAGAAAACAAAGGAGCCAATCGGCCGGCGCGGGTCTTTCAAGCCCGCCCGGGCGCGGCGCACCGCTTTGGAGATGGCATCGATGGCTTCTTGCTGACCGATGATGTATTTGCCCAATTCTTCTTCCATGCGCAACAGGCGTTGCGATTCGGTCTCTGCCATTTGCATCACCGGCACACCCGTCCACATCGAGACCACTTCGGCAATATCTTCGGCCGAGACCACCGGACTGTTGGAGCGATCCCAGCCACTGCGCAGGCGTTCCAACTGGCGCTCCAGGGCTTCCTGTCGCTCTAACAGTTCCTGGGCATCGTCAAAGCGGTTATCTTCCAGCGCCAGCTCGCGATTATGGCGAATCTGGCGCAATTGTTCCATCAGTTCCTTGGCCGTCTTCGCAGCCGGGCTTTTATACATGCGCACCCGTGAGGAAGATTCGTCGATCAGGTCAATCGCCTTGTCAGGTAAAAAGCGTTCGGTCACATAGCGAGCGGAGAGCCGCACGGCAGCATCCAGGGCTTCATCCGAGATATTCAGGCGATGGTGTTCCTCATAAGCCGGACGAACGCCGCGCAAGATTTCTAATGCTTGCTCGATGGTTGGTTCTTCAACGTGGATGGGCTGGAAACGCCGTTCCAGGGCCGCGTCGCTTTCGATGTATTTGCGGTATTCATCCAGAGTCGTTGCTCCGATGACCTGCAGTTCGCCGCGGGAGAGAGCCGGTTTGAGGATATTGGCTGCATCTACCGATGACCCGGCCGCCCCGGCTCCAACCAGCATATGCACTTCATCGATAAACAGGATGGCGCCAGATGATTTTAATTCGTCGATCACCCGTTTCAAACGCTCTTCAAATTGGCCACGATACATCGTGCCGGCCACCAGCGAGCCAACGTCCAGTTGCAGCACGCGCTTGTTCAGCAAGGGCGCCGGCACATCCCCGTCGACAATGCGTTGGGCAAGACCTTCGACGATCGCCGTTTTGCCCACGCCGGGTTCGCCGATCAGGGCCGGGTTGTTTTTCGTCCGTCTTGCCAGCACCTGAATCACGCGTTCGATTTCCATTTGCCGCCCGATGACGGGGTCTAATTTCCCTTCTTCAGCTAAGGCGGTCAAATCGGTGGCTAATTGATCGACCAGGGGAGTCTTGGATTTTTGTTGGGGTTCTTGCTTTGCCGAGCGTTGCGCTTCGCCGACCGCCGTTCCTCGCCGGGTGGTAGTCGATTCCTGTAAAATGCGGTGGGTCTGGCGACGAATCTGTTCGGCAGTAATGCCGAGCTTGCGGAGCACATCCATGGCAACGCCTTCGCCATGGCGCACCAGACCTAAGAGCAGGTGTTCGGTGCCGATGTAGTGATGTCCCATCCGCCGGGCTTCTTCTACCGCTTGTTCCAAGACCTGTTGAGTTCCGGGGGCAAGGTCGAGCTTACCGCCGCGATATTGTCCAAACCCAACCAGGCGCTCGATCATCTCTTGAACGCGTTGGGTTTCCAGCCCCAGTTCGCGCAGAACTCTCCCGGCAACGCCGCCATCTTCTTCGATTAAGCCGAGCAAGAGATGCTCGGTGCCGATGTAATTATGGCGCATTCGTTCGGCTTCTTGATGCGCCAGGCTTAGTACGCGCCGAGCGCGTTGGGTAAAACGCTCCATCCCAGCCACGGCTCATCCTCCTAATTTTCATGAAAACCAAGTTGTTTTGTACCATTGTTATCTCATTTCGATATTCGATTGCGAGTCATTTTATCCGATATAGATTCTACCAAAGTTTCAGCACCTTAGGGGAATTCTTTGTCTGCAGAATCATAAGGTTTAATAAAACTCTTAGATAAGCAGAGGTTTCAAAAATCCCCGCACCCAACTGGATGCAGAGGTACATGCGGTCTGTTTTTCTAAAAAGCTTTGTTTAGTCGGTGTTTTCTTCTTGGGAGGACTCTCCAGGAGCTATGTCTTCTGCGCAGTTGCTCGATTCGGCTTGGGCCTCCCCCGGCGCAGATTTTAAAGGTGGAGAAGAGGATTTTTCCGCTGCGCCGCTCTCGCTGTCTGTGTCCGGCGGGGCAGATTGCTCTTCCTCTACGATTTCCTGAACTTCTTCCGCCAGCGCCATCTTCCAGTCAAGGTCAGCATACGCAGCCGAGTCGACTTTGCGCAAACTCAAGCCAATCCGCCGCCGTTCCGGGTCGATCTTGATGATGCGCAGAGTCAGCACTTCACCTTCTTTGACAACCTCTTTGGGGTGATTGATGTGTTGTTCGCTCAGCTCGGAAAGGTGTATGAGACCTTCCAGATCCTCGCCAATGCGGGCAAAGGCGCCGAACTTGGTGAGATGGGTAATTTTCCCCTCCACCAGTTGGCCTTCTTTGAGATGAGCCACTTTCTTAAGCCACGGGTCTTCCTGGAGCTGACGGATGGATAATCCGATGCGTTTTCGTTCTCGATCGATGCTGATAACTTTGACTTCCACCTCTTGCCCGACTTTGAGCACTTCGTTGGGGTGTTTGATACGATCCCAGGAAACTTCCGAGAGGTGCACCAGGCCATCTGCGCCTTCGATATTGACAAAGGCGCCAAAATCGGCCACACTGGTCACCCGTCCCCGGCGCACATCGCCTTCCTTCAATTCGTCTAAAAGGCGATCCTTCAAACTCTCGCGGGTTTCTTGAATTGCCAGCCGTTCTGACAGAATCAGACGGCGCCGTTCCTGATCGACTTCAATGACCCTGACCTGAATGGGTTCGCCGAGCATTTTTTCCCATTGCTGAGCGCCTTGTTTTTCTTCAAGCAGCGAACGCCTCACAGCGCTGATTTGGGAAGCCGGCACAAATCCCCGCAGACGGCCAACCGGCACCAGGAGACCGCCTTTATTGTATCCGACCACTTTGCTTTGGATGACTTCACCAGAGGCGAGGTATTCGTTGACTTTTTTCCAATCCTGTTGTTCGGCGGCGCGAGTATAAGAGAGAACAACGTTGCCGTTATCGTCTTCGGGGTTAAGGACATAAACCGGAATCTCAACCCCGGGTTGAAAGGTGGCGCGCTCCTCGGCGGGGATCGCTTCCAGTTCGCGGCCACTGATAATCCCTTCAGACTTGGTGCCGATGCTGACCAGAATTTCATTCTCTTTGACAGCCGCAATGACCCCGTGGCGAATTTCCCCCGCCTTGGGGAAGTCTAAACCCAATCCTTCCTTGCCTAAGAGGCTTTCCATGGAGTTTGGTTCAGCCTGATTGAGTTCGTTTGGGATGGCGTGTTCCACCTTGTTTGGGTCGGATGGCTCAACCCCCAAGCCATGGGTAGGGTCGTGTATTTCCATAAAAACGCGTGCTCCAAATCATGATTAAAGATTATGCTGAATTATAAAGCCGATGAAGCAACTTGACAACCTTTGTGATAAGATTAAGTGCACAATTTGAGAAGGTTTTTGAGGTTGTAACCCATGCCTGCGATTTATCCGTTTACTGCTATCGTCGGTCAAGAGCGCATGAAACGCGCTCTCATCTTGAACGCTGTAGATGCCCGGATTGGCGGGGTGTTGATCCGCGGCGAACGCGGCACAGCGAAATCTACCGCAGCGCGTGCCCTGGCGGCTTTGTTGCCAAAGGTGGCTATGGTGAAGGATTGCCGTTTTGGGTGCGACCCCGATCGGCCCACTACCTGGTGCACTGAGTGCCGCGAACGGGTAGCGCGGGGGGAATCGTTGCCGGTAGAACTGCGCACAACTCCTTTCATTAACTTGCCGGTTTCAGCAACCGAGGATCGGGTGGTTGGCACCCTGGATATCGAACGCGCCATCCAGAAAGGCGAACGACATTTTGAGCCAGGCGTGCTGGCCGCTGCCAACCGCGGTTTGCTCTATATCGATGAAGTCAATTTGCTGGATGATCATGTGGTGGATGTCTTGCTCGACTCGGCTGCGATGGGGATGAACATCGTCGAGCGCGAGGGCATTTCGTTTGCCCATCCGGCGCGCTTTATCCTGGTTGGCACAATGAACCCGGAAGAGGGTGATTTGCGCCCTCAGTTGCTGGATCGCTTTGCCCTTTCGGTGGAGATACATGGCATCCGTAACCCGCGCGAGCGCGTCCTGATCATGGAGCGCAATCTGGAATTTGAGACCGACCCAGAGGCTTTTCGGCAAAAATGGCTTCCCAAAGAACAGGAGCTTTCCGAGCAGATTGAGCGCGCTCGCCTGTTGGTGGATCAGGTAACTTATACCCAGCGCGATTTGCTGGCAATCGCTGCCCTTTCGGCCTCGCTCAACGTGGATGGTCACCGCAGCGATCTGGTGATCTTGAAGACCGCCCGCGCCCATGCCGCTTTTGAAGGACGGCGACATATCACCGATCGGGATATTGCCTTGGCGGCTGAATTAGCTCTGCCGCACCGCATCCGCCATGGGCCTTTCCATCAGACAGACATTTCCATGGAAGAATTGCAGGAACGCATCGAGCAGTTGCAGGGCGAAGGCGAATTGAGCGCCGAACCGCAAGGCGAGCCACAAGAGCAGGAGCTTGCCGAAGACCAAAAAAAAAAGCCGTGAGCGCCGAGATCGTTGAAGATGAGGGCGAACGCCGCGCCACCCAACCGACCCGTCAGAATGTCTTCGATACCGGTCGCACCAACTGGTGGGAGAACGGCGAACGGGTCAAAATCGGCTCCACCTTTACGCCGCGCAAAATCGATAACCCCCTCGATCGTCTGACGCGCAAACTGGGCGGGCGGCGGTCGCGCACCATCACCGACCGCAAGCGCGGCCGCTACATTCAGGCTCGTCCTTCTCCCGGTAAGGCGGAAGACCTTGCCTTCGATGCCACCCTGCGCGCCGCCGCACCTTTTCAAAAACAACGCGCCGAACAGCGCCAAAAGGTTGCCTTCGCCATCCGCTCCAGTGACTACCAGCGCAAAATTCGGGTCAAAAAAGCGGCCAATCTGGTCCTGTTTGTGTTAGATGCTTCCTGGTCGATGGCCGTCGCCGAGCGGATGAGCGCTACCAAAGGCGCCATTCTTTCCCTGCTCACCGATGCCTATCAGCGCCGGGACCGGGTGGGACTGGTGGTCTTTCAGAAGGATCGCGCCACGCTGGTCTTGCCCCCCACCAATTCGGTGCAACTCGCCCAACGCGCTTTGGAGGATATTCCGGTGGGCGGTAAAACGCCCCTTTCGGCCGGTCTGCTGCTCGCCCATGAGGTGATTAAGCGCGAGAAACTCTCCCATCCCGATGTCATGCCGCTGGTCATCCTGCTCACCGACGGGGCCGGCAATGTCTCGATGGGCGCCTTACCTCCTCAGGAAGAAGCCCATCTGATCGCCGACCAGATCGCCGAAGATAAAATTCGCTGTGTGGTCATCAACATGGAACATGCCGCTTTTGACCAGGGTCTGGCGCAAGCCTTAGCCGAGCATTTGCGTTCGCCCTGTTATACCCTCAGCGAGTTGAAGGCAGAGACGCTCTATCAACAAGTTCGCCGGGAAATGCTGAATGTCTAAAGGAGTCTTGCAATGAAATCTCTCTCATCCCGCCTTTCCAAAATTCCCGAATCGGCGATCAGCGAGATGAATGACCTCGCCCGCCTGACCAAAGCCATCAACCTTGCCTCGGGCTTCCCGGATTTTGACCCGCCCGAAGCGCTGATCGAAGCTGCGGTTGAGGCGCTGCGCGGCGGCTACAACCAGTATGCCACAACCGCCGGTGTCACCAGCCTGCGCCGCGCCATCGCCGCCAAGTTCACTCGCTTTAGCGGCCTGGAAGTGGATGGCGATGAAGAAGTAACCGTGACCGTCGGCGGCACTGAAGCCATGTTTCTCGTCCTGGCGGCCCTCTGCGAGCCCGGCGACCGGGTGTTGATTTTCTCGCCTTTTTACGAAAATTATGCAGTGGATTTGCACCTGCTCGATGCCCAACCGGTCTATGTCAGCCTGGCGCCCCCCGAATTTGAGATCGATCGGCAAGCGTTACGGCGTGAATTTGAGCGCGGCGCAAAGGCGATCATCGTCTGTAATCCCTCCAACCCCAGCGGCAAGGTGTTTAGCGAAGAAGAACTGCGTTTTATCGGAGAGCTGGTACAGGAATTTGAGGCGTATCTCATCACCGATGAGGTCTATGAACATATCGTCTTTCCTCCCTATCGGCATGTCTATGCGGCAGCTTTGCCGGGCATGTTCGAGCGCACCATTACCTGTAGCTCGCTTTCTAAGACGTATGCCATTACCGGCTGGCGGCTGGGGACGATCATCGCCAGGGCTGAAATCACGGCCAAAATTCGCACCCTACACGATTACATCACCCTGGGCGCTGCGGCGCCGTTACAACGGGCGGCGATCACAGCCCTGAATTTTCCCGATGAATATTATCAAAACCTTATCCGCCAGTATAGCGAAATGCGCGATATCTTTCTCGGTTACCTGGAGCGCATTGGCATGGGATATATCCCTCCTCAGGGTAGCTATTTTGTGCTGGCGGATATTTCTCCGTTTGGCTTTGAGGATGACTGGGCGTTCTGCCGCTGGCTGGCAAAAGAGATTGGGGTGGCCGCCGTGCCGGGTTCCAGTTTCTTTGCCGAGCCAATCCATCACCTCATTCGGCTGAACTTCGCCAAACGACCCGAAACCTTGCACCAAGCCGGCGAGCGATTGTACCGCCTGCGGGAGAAGTTGTGAGCGGCAAATGGCATTTTGCAGGGGTTAGGGATGCGAGACTGCTTTGTCCGCTGGTTTTCGCTCACGGTTGTTTTTCTGCTCTTTAGCAACCTGTTGCTGGCTGGAGGGTGCCTTCCCTCTGAGGCTGCCTCGCCGGCCCTCTCCCCGCAAGCCGCGGTTTCGACCTCCCCGGCTTCTCCAACGATCACCGAGCCAACAGCCCATCAGCCAGCCACCGCTACGCCGCAGCCTGCGCCGACAGCGACGCCAAATTTGATCCCCCAATATGCTCTCGAGGCAGAGCTGGATTATGGCCGGCACCTCCTGCGGGTCAATCAGCGCATTACCTATTTCAACCCTACCGCTCATGCGCTGAGCGAGTTGGTGCTGGTCGTTGAGCCCAATCGCTATCCGGGCACCTTTCACCTGAACAGTCTGCTGGTAGCCGGGACGGAGACGAAAGAGAAGGTTCTCTGGCAAGAGATCAACCAACTGCGCCTACCTCTGGCGACCGCCCTGCTGCCCGGCGAGCGCCTGGAGATTGCTATCGCCTATGAGCTGAACCTGCCTTCACCGCAACCCAACCCGGCTACCCGACCGGTACCATTTGGTTGGACGGCTCTGCAAACGAACCTGGTGGATTGGTATCCCTTCATTCCCCCCTATCGAGAAGAAACTGGCTGGCTGGCGCATCGGCCGGGTTACTTCGGCGAACATCTTGTTTCGGAGGTGGCCGACTACGAGGTGGTCATCCGCATCAAAGATGGGCTGAATGTGCGCACGACCGCCGCAACGCAACCGCTTGGCCGGCCCTCGCCTGGCGAGCTGACCCTGGCCGCCAGCGCGCCGGCCCGCCCCGAAAACGGCGCTTTTTTCTTTTCACTTTCTAAAGGGCGTTCCTTTGCCTGGTCGGTCAGCCATCTGTATACGGTGACTGCTGCGCAGGTCGGAGATACTGCTGTTTACAGCTACGCCTTCCCAGCCCATGAAACGGCCGGCACAGCAGCTTTGCAGACAACCGCTCAAGCCCTGGAGCTCTATCAGCGCCTTTTCGGTGACTATCCTCATCCAACGCTAAGCGTGGTCGAGGCTGACTTCTTAGACGGGATGGAGTACGACGGCCTGGTTTTCCTGAGCAAGGGCTTTTATAACCTCTATCAGGGGACGCCCACCGAATATCTGGTAGCCATCGCTGCCCATGAGACGGCTCATCAGTGGTGGTATGCGCTGGTGGGCAATGACCAGGCTCTCGACCCCTGGCTGGATGAAGCCTTATGCACCTATAGCGAGAAGATTTATTACGAACAGGTTGCCCCCGAGGCGTTGCCCTGGTGGTGGACTTATCGCATTGACTTCTATCAGCCAAGCGGCTGGATCAACGGCAGCATTTACGACTATACGGCTTTTCCCAACGCATATGAGGCTTATCGAAATGCGGTCTATCTGAACGGGGCAAAATTTCTGGAAGAGGTTCGCCAGAGCCTGGGGGATGAGGCTTTCTTTGCCTTCCTGCGTCAGTACGCCGAGATGTACCGTCACCGCCTTGCCACGGCGAGCGACTTCATCGAGCTGTTGAAAACGTTCGCCACCCCGGAACTGGAAACAATTTTGCACAAGTATTTGCGTTAAGGACAAATTTCCAATTTGTCCTACGTTGGAGCGGGTCAAGGGTTGCGCAGCACTAGGGGCAGAAAGAGACCGTAATGCTGATGCAAGAAAGCAAATAGGAATGGTATCACTTGGGGTATGAAAAAACCGATATTTGTCCGGGACCTAACAGCAGAATAGGAAGCCAGGCTAAAGCAAGGCTTGCGCTCGAAAGACGGCTTCGAAGTTCGCTGCAGCCAGATCATCTTAGCCGGTGCGCACAAGCAGACGGCGATCCAAATTGGGCGCAAGTTAAATTGGGATGATCAGACGGTGAGGAATGTGATTAACTTAACAATGTCAAGTTTTGGCTGATTTTTCTTGCTGTTTCCGCAAGCGAGATCGACGCGATTGGATACGATTAGTCAGATGCTTGATGACTAAGTTCGCGACTTCTTCCACGGACAGATTTGGCAACGGAATGGCTGCTCTCAGCAGTTCACGCACACTTCTAACCGATAGTAAGGGCAAAATGTCCGTCTCATACTCTGCGAGCAAGCCCGGGTTGTGTTCAAAGCGTTTCATCCAATCCAAACCGGTGAGCGCAATGAACCAACTCGCCAGGATGGTAAGTGCCAACCGATGTTCCCAAGCCAAGTACTTGATCGCCTGGAACTCATCCCAGCCCAATTCACTTTTTTCATCCCGGTTACTTCGTTCGATAAAGTAGCGATGCGATGTGCGCCATGCCATGGTTTCCAAAGCGATGGTCGGGCCGGCGTTACTGAGCGGATAGGTGATTCGTTTTTGGTCCTGGCGAATGAGCAGCCATTTTTGGCGACATTCGCCTTGGTGGACTAACCATACCCGACAGCGACCAAAACGGGCATGCAGTTGCCCCCGTTCGTTGGGGTGGCAAGGTGATTTCAGCCCATTCCAACAGCGGATGTTTCAGCAGCTGGCGGGCTGTGTAACGACGCTTGGCTACAATTCGGTACCGTTTACTCCGCTTGCCTTGCTTGATGACAGGATAAACAATCTGGGTCTTCTCCGGGTACATCACCGTGTTAGCCGGAATATCGCCATAGTATTCGATTTCAGCCTTGTTCAGACACTTGCGCACGTGACCATTGCGCCCATCCAGGTTTTCCATCGCAACGGCCTCGAAGGGTACGCCTCTGGCTTTCGATCGTTCGATGATCTCCCAGACCACTTGCGGCTTGGTTTTGAAGGTTCGGTCTCCTGGAAAACCAACTTTCCGGCGCTTATGGGCAGCTTCTTCTGCAAACCAACTGACCGGAAAGAAAAGTTCCCCTATTTATGCCACAGCTCCGCCATTTCGGCTAGGGTAGCTTGACATTGTCAAACTACATAGGAGTCTAGGCTATCGGTCTAGCTCGCGCTCGAAAAACCAGTCCTCGAGTTGTAGATAACCGCGCAAGCTGTAAGCAACCAGGCTGCGCAACGGTTCTGGCGGCCAGGGGATGATCCACCGGCGCACAAAGGGGCTTTCGGTCAATTCGGTTTTGCGCTCGAGAAGCAGATCGCGCAGGGTTTGGGCGTTGAGATGGCTGGCGGAGACGCCGTGTCCGATACATCCCACGCTATACACAGCCCGTTGATCTCCAATATAGCCCATCGCGGGGGTCAGATCAACGGTAACCGAGAAAGGTCCTCCCCAACGATGCGTTAAACGCACGCCTTTCAGGGAGGGGAAGAGGAACTGGATATGCGCTTCAAGATGCCGCCAGGCAGCTTCGTTGCGGTCGGCGTTCAGATCGTTGGCAAAGGTTAAACCGACCGGGCCACCGCCCATCACCAGCCGCCGGTCGGGGGTCAGGCGATAGTAATGAATCAGGTTGCGGGCATCTTCAATCCCTTCGCGCCCTGCCCAGCCAATCGGTTCGAGCTGTTTGTCGCTCAGCGGTTCGGTGGCGACCATGTAGGTAAAAGCTGGAATTTGTTTACGACGCAAGAGCTGAAAGAGATGAGTATAGGCGTTGGTGGCAAAGACGAGCTTTTCACAGCGCAGGTAGCCCTGGGGGGTGGTGAGTTGAAATTTGGGGTGGGTGCGGATTTCAAGGACGGGGGTGTTTTCATAAACCTCAACCCCCGCTTGCATGGCTAAATTGCGCTCAGCGCGCACCAGTTTGGCGGGGTTAACTAAAACCAGGCGCGGCTCCCACAGCGCACCCAAGTAACGTGGCGAGTTGACGCGTTGGCGGGTTTCTGCCTGATCGAGCCAGTAGATGTCGTCAAATCCGAAGCGATTCATCCGTTCGACATCTTCTTGCAGGCGTTTGACATACGCTGACGTGGTGGCAACGCGTAAAAAGCCCGGCCGAATGCGATCGCAGGCGATGTTCTCGCGCTGGATAAAAGCATCCAGTTCATCGACGGCGCGCATCATGTAGCGGTGTGCAGCTTTGAAGCGTTCTGCTCCCATCAGCAGCGGGGCTACGCCAAATCCCAGGCCCACCACTGTCATGGCGAAGGAGCCGTTTCGGCCGCTGGCGCCATAGCCGATCGTTTTTGCCTCCAGCAGCGCCACCCGCAGGGAGGGCTCGGCGCGCTTGAGTTCATACGCGGTCATCACCCCGGTGAAGCCTCCGCCAATGATGGCCACATCCACAACGGTTTCCCCCTCCAGGGAGGGTTGAGGCTGATATTCACCGTACGTATCCAGCCACAAAGAGAGCGGGGAGTCGGGTAAGGGTTTCATGGTTTAATTATAGTCGAATCGTTGACCAATTATCGAAAATATGGCATAATCTGCGCCAATCGGTTGCTAATGGCGATGATGGAAACGAGTACACCTCAACGGCGCTGACAGCGAACCCGCAAACGGTGCGAGGCGGGGCAGACCAAGGGGTGGAAAATCCTTCCGGAGCTGCAACCTGAAAGGCCTTTGCCGGCAGGCAACGCCGAGTAGGGAAGCCGGTTACGTCCACCGTTATTGCGGACGAGTGGTTGAAAGCCTCTGGCGGGGCTTTTGAGACCACTGTTGAGTTGCCTGCCTCGGCAGGAAACAGGGTGGCACCGCGGGAGATTGGCGATTTCCTCTCGTCCCTGATGGGACGAGAGTTTTTTTATCAGGCTGGTTATGATTTTCTGACAAGGAGTTGGAGGTCGTATGCCGTTTCGTGAAGTTCCTACCAAAGTTGATTTCCCCGCTCAAGAACGGGAGATTTTAGACTTCTGGAAGACTACGCAAGCCTTCCAGAAAATGCGGGAAATCCATAAGGGAAAACCGCACTGGTCTTTCATTGATGGCCCCATCACGGCCAACAACCCAATGGGTGTTCATCATGGCTGGGGGCGTACCTATAAGGACTTGTATCACCGCTTCTGGACGATGCGCGGGCGCGAACTGCGCTATCAGAACGGCTTTGACTGCCAGGGGTTGTGGGTTGAGGTCGAAGTTGAGAAAGAGATGGGCTTCAAGACCAAGAAGGACATTGAAAATTATGGCGTGGAGCAATTTGTGCGCGCTTGCAAGGCGCGGGTGTTGAAGTATGCGGCGGTACAAACCGAGCAATCGATCCGCCTTGGCTACTGGATGGACTGGAATGATCCCGACCAGTTGCGCTGGTTGGCAGAGCAACTCTTGCAAGACCCGCAAAAGGTGATCACCGTGCAAGGACCTGAAGGTCCCGTCACCGATACGGTGGAACAAATTGTCGGCCGTCTAGGAATGCCAGAGCTGGGCGGCAGTTACTTTACCTTCTCCAACGAAAACAACTACATGATCTGGTATTTCTTGAAGAAATGCTGGGAGAAGGGCTGGCTCTATCGCGGCGCAGATGTGATGCCATGGTGCCCGCGCTGCGCCACCGGCATCAGTCAACACGAAATCGTTACTGATGGCTATGCGGAGCTAACCCACCGCTCGGTTACCTTACGCTTTCCG
>Ga0197142_1001680_pt1 | contig 19998 bp, 18 predicted proteins | sample GBS60_MetaG_FD_148614 | JGI IMG/M metagenome (GOLD analysis project Ga0197142, IMG submission 148614) | Sediment microbial communities from Great Boiling Springs, Gerlach, Nevada, United States - GBS 60_MetaG | ecosystem: Environmental > Aquatic > Thermal springs > Hot (42-90C) > Sediment... | reverse complement strand
AGATCACCTTTTGCTTTTCGACCACGTTTTCAATGGCGCGGATCTGATCGCGGATCACCGCTGCCTGTTCAAAGTGTAAGTTCTCGGCGGCCTTTTCCATTTTGACCCTGAGCCGAGTAACAATTTCCTCGGTATGTCCTTCTAGAAAATGACACAAATCGGCGATCATCTGGCGATAGTTCTCGCGATCGATCGCCCCAATACAGGGCGCACGACACAACTTAATATCGTAATACAAACACGCCCTTTCGTCCTTGCCGGTGATCACCCGATCGCAGGTCAGGTAAGGGAAAATGCGCCGCAGCAAATCCAGGGTTTGGTGAACCGCCCAAACACTGGTATAAGGGCCAAAATAGCGCGATCCATCCTGGATCATCTGGCGGGTAACGGTCACTTTCGGAAAATCATCCGCCCAATGCACCTTGATATAGGGATACCGTTTATCATCCTTAAGACGCACATTGTAATGCGGGCGATACTTCTTGATCAAATTCATCTCGAGGATCAGCGCCTCGAGTTCTGAATCGACAATAATCCACTCGATGTCGGCAATTTTCTCCACCATGCGGCGGATGCGTGGACTGAGTTGCTGAGGGGCATGGAAATACGAACGCACCCGATTGCGCAGGTTCACCGCTTTGCCGATATAAATGACCTTCCCCTCGCCATCCTTCATCAGATAACAACCAGGGCGAGCAGGCAAATTCGGCAGCAAAGTCGCAATTCTATCTGGAAGTCCGCTATTCTTTTCCATCTTCAGCTAAATTTTACCAAGAGTTCCATCAGGCGAGCTTTCCTGAAGAGCAAGTATAATACCTGCCATGGAAACTCAGCCGATAGAATTTGTGCTTGTCGAACAACTCTCTGCTCTGCGTTGGACGCTTGCCCTTGCCGAATCGTGCACCGGTGGATTGATCAGCCATCGTGTCACCAATGTAGCCGGCGCTTCTGAAGTTTACCTGGGCGGCGTCGTCGCCTATTCAAATATAGCCAAGCAACAACTGCTCGGGGTAACCCAGCAAACACTAGAGCAATTCGGGGCTGTAAGTGAACAAACGGTAAAAGAAATGGCCCAAGGGGTTAAGCAACTCTTTCAGGCCCAAACGGCCATCTCCGTCAGCGGCATCGCCGGGCCAGGCGGCGGTGCCCCCCAAAAGCCGGTCGGCAGCGTGTGGATTGGGCTGGCATTCCTCGATCAAATCCATGCTCACCTCTATCGCTTTTTTGGCAACCGGGAACAAATCAAACAGCAAAGCGCAGAAGCTGCCCTCTGGTTGCTGGCTGAGCGGATTGCCCAACACGGGAACAATGCAACGCTGCAACACCATCTCAGGGCAACTCAACCCATTGCGGTTGAATTTAGCGGTACAGACCTTGCCTCCCTGCATATCCGCGCCATCTACTGGCAAGACAGATGGATTCCCATTGAGTCGATTGGACGCCGCTGGCAAGATGTTTCAGGCAGTCACTTTTTAACCCTGAGCTATCAGGGAAAGGTCTATGAGGTGATATATAAAGCGGACGGATGCTGGTACCTCCGTCCGCCCATGGAGAGCCTAGACCGGGCTTAACCCGTTCAAGCTCCCAGGCGGGCCCGCTCCTCGGCGACAATTTTTTCTTCAAGTTTTTTGAAGAGCGGCGCAGGCTGGATGAGCGCCTGACCAGGCGGCAATTCGCTGATCTTCCATTCCCCACTTGCCCGTGAACCATCATAGAGCAGGACCCGATGTTCGCCCAATTCATCGGTGCACAGCTCGGTTTTTTGTTCGCCAAAGAATGGTTTGAGATAGCCAAAATAGCGGTGTAACTTCTCCGTACTAAACGGCAGAAACGGAGCAAAAAGGACTTTCAACGTATCGATTGCGCGCAAGGCCGTGAAGATCGACTTGGCAGCAGCATCCTTATCAGTCTTGATTTCAAACCATGGACCGGTCACATCCAGGTATTTATTTACCTCGCCGGCAAGGTTCATCGTTTCCAAAAGGGCTGCTCGCAGGCGCACAGCTTCTAGATGTTCACTCACGGTTTGGAAACCCTGGCGAACTTTCTCCAACAATTCCTGATCAACGGCGCGTAGTTCCCCTGCTTCGGGAACATGCCCATCCCAGTGTTTGAAAGCAAAGGACAACACCCGATTGGCAAGATTACCCCAGGTCGCCACCAACTCGCTATTGTTGCGCTGATAGAAATCTTGCCAATCCCAATCGGTATCGCGCGTTTCGGGCATGTTGGCAGTCAGATAATAGCGCAACGGGTCCGGATCGTAGCGGCTAAGGAAATCATTTCCCCAAACCGCCCAGTTACGACTGCCCGAGATCTTCCTGCCTTCCAGATTCATAAACTCATTGGCCGGCACATCATACGGCAAGGTCAATCGCTTCCCATCAACGTTGGCAAAGAGTTTTCCAAACCATTCGCCAGAGCCGATGAGTTGACCCGGCCAGATGATGGCATGAAAAGGAATGTTGTCTTTACCAATAAAATAATACGCCCGCGCTTCGGGATTGAACCACCAATCCTGCCAGGCATCCGCTTGCCCCTGAATTTGCGCCCACTCGATCGTTGCTGAAAGATAACCGATCACCGCTTCAAACCAGACATAGAGGCATTTTCCCTCCCAACCTTCGATCGGCACCGGGATTCCCCAATCCAGATCACGGGTAATCGGCCGCCCGCGCAAATTTTCGGCCTGGATTTGTCCCAAGGATTGGCGCAAGACATTTGGCCGCCAGTAGGATTGACGCTCTTCCAAAAAGCGCACGATCTCCGGCTGTAACTTGGCGAGATCGAGATAAAAATGGGCTGTCTCGCGCAATTCGGGCGTCGAGCCATCGATCTTCGAGCGAGGGTTGATCAGTTGGGTGGCGTCGAGGAGATTACCGCAGCCATCGCATTGATCGCCGCGAGCGCCCTCATATCCACACAGATAACAGGTGCCTTCGACATAGCGGTCGGGCAAAAATCGATTCTGAGTGGGTGAAAACCATTGTTGTTCGCTCTGGGTATAGAGGTAACCATTGTGATTCAAAGCCAGAAAAATCGCCTGCGAGACCTTGAAGTGATTGGAAGTGTGGGTGCTGGTAAACAAATCGTAGGTCAAGCCGGCTTTCTGAAATAATTCCAGAAAGCCTTGATGGTATCTTTGATAAACCTGATAGGGAGTGGTGCCTTCAGCATCGGCACGCACGGTTACCGGCGTGCCATGCGAATCCGAACCCGAAACCATCACCACCCGGTTCCCCTTTAAGCGCTGAAAACGGGCAAAGATGTCAGCCGGCAGGTAAGAGCCGGTCAGGTTGCCAACGTGGATTTCAGAATTGGCGTACGGCCAGGCAACTGCAACCAGGATGTTCTGAGTCATGGCATGCCTCCTCCGGAGCAAGAATTAAAAAGGCTGTCCTTTTTGGACAGCCCATTCGATCGGTTTTTTGCATCTCAACCCGATTGGGAAGGCAACCGGGCTGTCCGTCTGCTTGGCGACTTGGGCATTGCCGCCATCGAAAGGCGCATCATCGGGTTGCGTGACATCATCCAACCATTCATATCAGAGTGAGTTTATCCGCGCCGATAGATTTTGTCAACCTCTACTTTGTCATTGTGGCTAGAGATATTCGCGCAGGATGCGCGCTCGACTGGGATGGCGCAAGCGGCGCAACGCTTGCAGTTCAATCTGGCGGATTCGTTCGCGGGTTAAACCGAATTTATTCCCAACTTCCTCCAACGTCAACTGTCTTTGATATCCCAAGCCATACCTCAAGCGGAGCACGCGAGCTTCGCGCGGGGTAAGAGTAGCCAGGGCTTGTTCCACTTGCTCCTGCAGCATCATTTGTTGCACAGCATCATACGGTTGTTCTGCTGTTTCATCTTCAACAAAAGCCCCAAATTCCGAATCCTCTTCATCCCCGTAAGGGTCTTCAAGAGAAAGCGGTGTTTGAGATATCTGCATGACCCAGTGCACCTTCTCAGGGGTTACATTTAACTCCAGGGCCAATTCCTGCAAAGTGGGTGGTCTGCCCAAATCTTGTTCGAGCGCATGCGCAACCTGTTGAAACTGGCGCACGCGATCGCCGAGGTAGACCGGCAAGCGGATGGTGCGGCTCTGCATGGCAATCGCCCGCATGACTGCCTGACGGATCCACCAGGTGGCATAGGTTGAAAAACGAAATCCGCGCTGGTACTCGAACTTCTCGACCGCGCGGATTAGACCCAAATTGCCTTCCTGGATCAGGTCGCTCAGCGGCACACCGCAGCCGATATAGCGCCGCGCAATCGAAATCACCAGGCGAGTATTGGCCCTTATCAGATGTTCGCGAGCAGCCAGGCCATCGCTGATCAGAGCTTTGAGTTCGGCTAATTTTCTTTTGCTGATTCTGCCTTTCGTGTTGGCAAGTTCGAGCTGAGCTTGCTTGCCCCGCTCAAAACGACGTGCCAGGTCGATTTCCTCTTGATGGCTCAGAAGGGGCACAGCAGCCATTTCACGGAGATAAATATCTAAGGTGTCCTCGCAAAAAAGGTCTGAATTTTCGTCAAACTCTTCCGTATCTGCCGGTTCAATTTCACTCAAGGACGTCAACAGAAAAGGATTGACTTCCTCAACAATGTCTACCCCTGATAAAACCATGCGCATCCCTCCTTTTGCTAGAACAGGCGAACAAGAACGAAAACTATTCGATCGCGTTGTGATCTAACCACGTTTTCAGGATTGATAACCTTGGATCAAGCTCTTCTTCAAGATGATTACAGACACCTTCATTTTGATTAGCGCCACAAATCGGGCAAAGCCCTTTGCAGTCTGGCATACACAGTGGCTGAATTGGAACAGCTAACAGCATATATTCGCGCACCAGTGGTGAAAGATCAATCTGGGCATCATCGGGCAAAAGCAAGCCGCTCTCGCTCATCCCATTACGGGAGAAAGCGTATAATTCCGTAAAATCAACTTCCAGGGGTAAGGTAAAATCATTGAGACAACGCACGCATTGGCTTGGTGTCGTTGCGTGCATCACGGCATGGAGCAATAGCCCCTGAGCTGTGCGGGTGATTCGCACACTGCCGCTCAACTCATCTAAGATCAAGTCGGATTCGAGGACGATATGGGAGATGTCAATATCAAAGTCGCGGCTCTCACCTACTGGAAGACCAACAATAAAGCCGACATTGAGACGAAGAGGACCTTTAGCAACCACGGATCATCCACATGCGGAAAGTTATGAAAATTATAGCATAATCCTTTCCTTCTGTCAAGAATTACTATTTATTTTGTATTTACAGAAATCTGTTGTAAAATTTATTGGACGCCATGACCCAACCTTTCAAGTTACTTCTCGCCACCGGAAATTTCGGCAAAGTCTATGAAATGCGCGCCCTTTTATCTACCCTGCCGATCCAAATCTTGGATTTGCGTGACCTTTCGATCCACCTGGATATTCAAGAAGATGGCGCAACTTACACTGAAAACGCAGCCAAGAAGGCTACCGCCTACGCGTCTGCTAGCGGCTTGCCAACTTTAGCCGATGATTCTGGACTGGAAGTCGACGCACTGAACGGAGAACCCGGCATTCACTCGGCGCGCTATGCGCCTTTGCCAAACGCCACCGATGCCGACCGCCGCGCCTATCTCCTTACCCGCCTGAAGGACAAACCGCGCCCCTGGACGGCGCGCTTCCGCTGCATTCTCGCCTTTGCCATCCCCCACCAGGAATTGGCTTTCTTTGAAGGCGTGTGTGAAGGTGAGATCATACCTGAAGAGCGCGGCGCAGGCGGTTTTGGTTATGACCCGATTTTCCTGCTACCCGCTTTAAACCAGACCATGGCTGAGCTCAGCATTTCTGAAAAGAATGCCGTCAGCCATCGTGGGCGAGCTTTACAAGTTTTCCTGCCCCACCTTACTAGATTGTTAAGCAAGTAGATAGAAAAGTATGTTTGAATCAACGCGGCTCAGGACAAAATGAACCGTTCCAGAACTGCGCTAACCTTATGGGATCTGCTTGGCATCAGCTTGCGCTGGATGTTTTTCTTGCTGCTTGCCCTCTTCGGTGAACTCTCTCTGAGCGGAAAACTTATTCTATTCTCCTACAGTCTAGTAAATTTGGGATTACCTTTCTGGTTGGCTTCTCCTGCCTTCACCCGCGCCATTCGAATTGGAAGCGTCACCCTGGATTTTCTCGTCAGCGGCGCAATTTTATGGCTCAGTGGCGATCAATTCTTTGCCCTCGGTTGGCTTTCTATCCTGCCTTTCTTGAGCGCAGCGCTGAACCTGCCGCTTTCCGGCTTGGTTGCAATAGCCATCTTGAACCTGCTCCTCTCAGGATGGTTGTTATTTGACCGGGCGGCTTTCTCCCCCTATTCGGTTCTGATGATTACCTATTCGATCCTTTACCTGCTGCTTGGCGGAGCAGTAAGCTTTCTGCTGTTCCGCATCCGGCAACGCCTCGCTCAAAAATCGCTCCCATCAAAAGTCAATCACGCCTCCCACCAGGAGATCGAAACCGAACGGCGCAAAGCCTTCTATCGGCTGATCAACACCCTCAGCGCCACCTTGAATTATCAGCAGGTTCTTGAAACAGCTCTGGATACCAGTACGCAGGCGCTTCTATCCGATGATGGCTCAGAAAACCGGTTGGTCTCGGCGGTGTTGATGGTCGAGGAGGGGAAGAATGGCGAAGCGCGCTTGCGCGTTGTCGCCGCTCGCCATTTCACCCCTGCCGATCAGCGGATTATCTTTTCTGCCACCAGCAAGATTCTGCACACCGCCCTCGAAAACCATCAACCCACCTTGCAATATCAGCCAATGCGCGATCCGGAATTGAGCAGAGCGGTTGCCCTCCGCCAGTGCAAGGTCGTTTATCTGCTGCCACTACGCAAAGGCTTGCAAGTGTATGGATTGCTACTTTATGCCCATCCTCAGGCGGATTATTTCACCTCTGAAAGGTGTGAAATCTTGCAGGTCATTGCCAACCAGGCCATGGTTGCCATCGAAAACGCTTTGCTTTATCAACAGTTGGAGCAGGAGAAGGAGCGCATCATTGAGATTCAGGAAGAAGCGCGCAAGAAATTAGCCAGGGATTTACACGATGGTCCGACGCAATCGGTCTCAGCCCTTGCCATGCGAGTTAATTTTGCCCGCCGCTTGCTCGAGCGCGACCCGCAGGCAACCGCCGAAGAACTGTACAAAATTGAAGAGCTCGCTCGCCGCACAACAAAAGAGATTCGGCATATGCTGTTTACCTTGCGTCCCCTGGTGCTGGAATCACAAGGGTTAATTGCCGCTTTACAAACCATGGCAGAAAAAATGCTGGAAACCTATAACCAAAAAGTCATCGTACAAGCCGACCCTGCAACCATCCAGGATCTGGAGATGAACAAACAAAGCGTGATTTTTGCCATCGCTGAAGAAGCCGTCAATAACGCCCGCAAACACGCCAAAGCCGATCACATTTGGGTGCGCTTGCATTTCGCCGCTCAGGACACCCTCTTGTTAGAAATTGTGGACGATGGAGTTGGTTTTGACCCGCTTGACCTTGCCAGTGGCTACGATCAGCGCGGCAGTCTTGGCATGGTCAACATGCGTGAACGAACCGAGCTGGTCAACGGATTGTTTCAAATCGACTCAAAACCGAATCAGGGCACTGCTGTTCGGGTATGGATACCCCTCAACGAGAACGCCGCCGACCGTCTAAAAAAAGGAACCTTCAGCTAAAGGAGCGATTCGTTGCCCACCTTTTCAGGCATCTTCTACACCCTCTCTCAACCACGCGAGACATCTCGTTTTCCGCCCCTGCTCTTGATCCATGGCGCAGGTGGCATGAACCTATCCTGGCCGGCGCAAGTGCGCCGTCTGGCGAATAAAACCGTGCTCGCTCCAGACCTCCCTAATCATGGCAAATCCGTCACCCTGGCGTTTCAAACCCTGGAGGAAATAGCTAACACATTGCTGAACTGGTTGGATGGTCTCAGGATGCGGCAAGTGGATGTCTGCGGCCATTCAATGGGTGGAGCGATCAGTTTACTGCTTGCGCTTCAGGCACCCCAGCGGGTGCGCAAGTTGATCTTGATTGGCAGCGCAGCGCGCTTAGCGGTCAATCCCATGCTGTTGGAACTCGCCGCTCAGCCAGATACCTTACCCCGTGCGGTTGAATTGCTCATCAAATGGTCTTTTGCCCCCGGCACACCCCACCGGCTCAAAGAACTCACCGCCCGCAGGCTGCTCGAGAATCATCCCCACACGCTATATCAAGACCTGGCAGCCTGTAACCGGTTTGATCTTTCTGGAGAACTGGATAAAATTAAGCAGCCAGCTCTGATTCTAACCGGGGAGCTCGATCGCATGACACCCGTTCCTGATGCCCAAGAGCTGGCAAACAAGCTACCGAATGCACAGTTCGAAATCATCCCCAACAGCGGGCATATGGCCGTGTTAGAACAGCCCGATTGGATTGCTCACCGGCTGGGGGACTTCTGTACCTGACCCAGACCTCCGCTCCACAAGGTAGAGATCTATCCCCACCCATACCCAGGTGGTAACGCTTGCCTTGCAACTTTTCAAAATGCCAATTTTGCACCGGCAGACCAAAATTTTCCCTTGAAGACATTTCAAGTCTGAGTTATAATTTGAGCAACGCGGGCGGATAGCTCAGTTGGTTAGAGCACTGCGTTGACATCGCAGAGGTCGCAGGTTCGAGCCCTGTTCCGCCCACCAAAAATGGCGTCGATCGGGACGAGTAGCCCTGCTCACCTTGCTCCAGAGAGCAAAGACCACTGGCTGAAAGTCTTTGCACAAGGCGAGGGCGAAAACCACCCGGGAGCCTGACCCTGAACCGACCTTGCTCAAAGTAAGGGAAACGGAACACCCCGTTATCGGTGCAAAGAGATGAGCTGTGGATCAGCTCAATCTGGGTGGAACCGTGTGAGCGTTGGCTCTCGCCCCAGGGGCGAGGGCTTTTTTTCTTTTATGTCAACTGTTCATCTGCCTTTGGATAACGGTCTGGATTGTCTGAACCTGAACTTGGAGGTAGGAATGAATAAAAAAACTGAAATGAAATCCGATGACGATCTCCTCTTTCGAATCCGCCACTCGAGCGCGCATGTCATGGCCCAAGCCGTTTTAGAACTGTTCCCAGACGGCAAATATACCATTGGACCAGCTATCGAGGATGGCTTTTACTACGACTTTGACCTGCCGCGCAATTTGACTCCCGAAGATCTGGAAAAGATCGAACGGCGCATGAAAGAGATCATTCGCCAAAATCACGCTTTTCAGAAAAAGGTGATCACCGCCGAAGAAGCCCGCCAAATTTTCAAGGACCAGCCCTATAAACTTGAGCTGATCAACGATTTAGAAAAAGGCAGCACGGACGAACATGGCAACCCCTTGGCCGAAAAGCCCGAGATTTCCATCTATACCCATGATACGTTTGTCGATCTTTGCCGCGGCCCGCACGTTGAAAACACCTCGCAGATTAACCCAGAGGCCATCAAGCTGATCACCGTGGCTGGAGCTTACTGGCGGGGCAATGAGAAAAATCCCATGTTGCAACGCATTTACGGCACCGCCTGGCGTACCAAAGAAGAACTGGATCAATACCTTTGGCGGTTAGAAGAAGCCAAAAAGCGCGATCATCGCCGGCTTGGCAAAGAGTTGGGTTTGTTCAGCACCTCGCAAGAGGTCGGCAGCGGCCTGATCCTCTGGCATCCCAAAGGCGCCTTGATCCGTCATCTGGCGGAAGAGTATTGCAAGCGGGAGCATCTCGCCAACGGATACGATCTGGTTTATTCTCCTCACATCGGACGGGCTTCGTTATGGGAGACCAGCGGTCATCTTGCCTGGTATAAGGAAAACATGTATGCACCAATCGATATCGAAGGGGAAGAGTATTTTCTCAAACCGATGAATTGCCCCTTCCATATCATGATCTACAAAAGCCAGATTCACAGCTACCGCGACCTGCCTATGCGCCTTGCCGAATGGGGAACCGTGTATCGGTATGAGCGGAGCGGCGTCTTGCATGGCTTGATGCGCGTGCGCGGCTTCACCCAGGATGATGCGCACCTCTTCTGCAGGCCGGATCAAATGCCTGAGGAGATCGATCGCGTCTTGAAATTCTGCCTGCATATTTTACAAGCCTTCGGAATGAATGAGTTTCATGCCTATCTCTCGACCCGAGATCCTGAAAAATCGGCCGGCGAAGCCGATCGCTGGGAAGACGCCACCCAAGCCCTCAAAATGGCGCTCGAACGAGCCGGCTTGTCGTATGATATTGATGAAGGCGGAGCAGCTTTTTACGGCCCGAAGATCGACTTAAAAATGATCGATGCCCTGGGACGAGAGTGGCAGCTCAGTACCATTCAATTCGATTTCAATTTGCCTGAGCGCTTTGACTTGACGTTTATCGGCGAAGATGGCAAAGCCTATCGCCCATATATGATCCACCGCGCCCTGTTGGGTTCGATGGAGCGCTTTATGGGTGTCCTCATTGAACATTTCGGCGGGGCGTTTCCGGTCTGGTTGTCGCCGGTCCAGGCCGTCTTAATCCCCATCGCCGATCGTCACCTCGCCTACGCCCACCAGGTAGCTGAAAAACTTAAGGCTGTCGGCTTAAGAGTACAAATCGATGAGCGCAGCGAACGGATGAACGCCAAAATCCGCGATGCCCAAATCCAGAAAATCCCTTATATGTTGGTGGTGGGAGATAAAGAAGAGGAGAGCGGCCAGGTTGCTTTGCGCCTGCGCTCGGGTGAAAACCCCGGCCCAATGAGCTTGCAAGCCTTCATTGAACTTGCTCAGCAGGACATTGCTGCGCATCGATAAAAACCTTTGAATTCGGCAAAATCCCCTGCCTTTCTCTCCTCTAACCTTGCGGGGCGTTGACTGCTCCGCAAGGTTTGTTTTGCAATCCCATCCCCAAAATTTGCCAGGAACATCGCTTTCTATTCATCTTCGATTGAAAAGAGATTGCTGTGTCAATCTGGGGTAGAGAAGCACTGTGCTTCCCTACCCCGCTTGATCCCGCCTATCAAAATCGCAAGCCTTTCTTTACGCAGAATTTATGGTTTATTTATAAAGTCAACGTTATAACCCCATCAGAATTGCACACGAATTGCAACAGATGAAGCAATCATGACTAACCCTACCCTACCTCTAACCATTCGCGTCCTCCTGGTTGAGGATGATCTGCAACAAGCGCAACTGGTTGCCGAACGCTTGCGCTTAGCGGAAGGATTCGAGATCTGCACCGCCAGCACCTTGAGTCAATTCTGGCAAATTCTCCCCGAAAGCAAAGCAGATGTGATCTTGATGGATTATCGTCTGCCGGATGGGACGGGGCTGGAAGCCCTGGAGCAGTTGCAAAACCGGAAAATCAATCTGCCGGTTCTGATGGTCACCGGACAGGGCGACGAACAAATTGCCGTGCAAGCATTGCAAAGCGGCGCCAGCGATTATCTGGTCAAAGGGAGCAACTACTGGCAGGATTTACCCCGCCGCATCGAGAAAGCGGTTGCCACGCACCGCCTGAAACGCGCCTTACAAAAACAACACGAGCAGATCCGCTATCAGGCACTCCTATTACAAAATATGCGCGACGCGGTCATTGTTTGGGACACCGAAGGTAAGATCACCTACTGGAATCACGAAGCAGAACGGCTTTTGCATTTCCCCGCCCATCTAGCCATCGGCAAGCCGGTTCAGGAAATCTATCGCCGTTTATTCAAACCACTGCCTCCATTTCCGCTCGAAGACAAAACGCTACCCGGCGATGTTGAGCGAAAAGTGATGGTCGGGAAGGAGGAACGGTGGGTCAGTTCCCGCCTGGCACCCCTGCGCGACGTGAGCGCTGACAATCGCTTGATCGGCTATATCGATGTGATTCGCGACGTGACCCAACGCAAGAAGATGGAGGAACGCATCCAGAACGCCCAACGCCAACTGGAGCAATCCTCCCACCTGGCTGCGATCGGCGACCTGGCTGCCGGAGTTGCGCACCATATCAACAACCCCTTGACAACGATCATCGCCGAAGCGCAAATCTTGCTCAACAAAATCCCCCCTGGTCAGCCGGGCCGCGAATCGGCCCTGGCAATCGAGGAGGCCGGCTGGCGGGTGCAAAAGGCCGTCCAGCAACTGATCGACTTCAGCCGTTCGCCTACAGATGTTCAGGAAAAGATCAACCTCAACGAAAGTCTGCACAAAGCCCTTTCGCTGATGGGGGAACAAATCAAAGCCGAAGGGATCGCCCTGGAGACCAGATTTGCCGAAGATCTTGCGCCTATTTGCGGCAATCCCCAGAAATTGACGGCTCTATGGGTCAACCTGTTGATCCTTGCCCGAGATGGGGTTGCTGGCGTTCCGAATGGCCGCATCTGGATTGTTACCTCCCAAGAGGAATTCCCCCAGGTCATCATTCGAGATAACGGCCGCGTGATTCCCCCTCAGGACTTACAAGAGATCAACGCAACCACGTTTTTCAAGACTCTTGGGGGAAGGGGAAATGGGATTGAGATCAACATCTGCCTTGAAATCCTTCGTCAACACACGGCCGAAATAACGATCACAAGCGATTATTCACAAGGAACTGTTTTTCGGGTATCATTCTTAAGTGGAGGTTAAGTGAGGATGAGCGCAAAAAATGTACTGGTTATCGAAGACGATGAGATTGTCGCCCGCACCATCGAGCGCAGCTTACGGGGAGAGGAATTTAAGATCACTGTTGCCAACAGCGGCATTGAGGGGCTAAAAATTGCCCGCAAGATCATTCCCGATATAGTGATTCTAGACGTCGTCATGCCGGGCATGGACGGCTACACGGTCTGCCGCGAGATGCGCGCCGATCCCGCCTTGCAAGATGTGCCCATCTTGTTCCTGACGGCCAAAATTAAGGACGAAGATAAAATCGCCGGTTTCAACGCCGGCGCTGATGACTACTTGAGCAAACCATTTAATATCGACGAGCTGATTTTACGCGTCCGAGCCATCCTTCGCCGTAGCCAACGCACCCGCGCTGCCCTTGCTCCCGATAACCAGGTCAAAAAGAGCGAGGTTCTCCCCCCTAGCGTTCAATTCATCCTCCAGAAGATCAGCGCTGAAAATAAAGCAATCGAAGCAGAACATTGCCTGATCGTTGGTGAATATGTTCTGGACACCCGTTCTTACGAAATCTACACGCCGCATAAAGGCAAGTTACGCCTGACCCCGGTTCAGTACGACTTACTCTACCATCTGATGAGCCACCCGGGTCAAATCTTTTCACCAGCCCGTTTACTCGATGAAGTGTGGGATTATCCTTCGGATGCCGGTAGTCCGGATTTAGTTCGCGTGCACATCAAGAACTTGCGCGAAAGAATTGAGGAAGACCCTTCCCAACCCAAATTTATCCGCACCGTGCCCGGTTACGGCTATACCATCAATCCAACCGACGAGAACTAGATGACTCTTCAACTTCAACGCCAGGCTACCCTCTTCAAGCTTCTTACCCATATTTTCGAGGAAAATATCGAAGTTGCTTCGTTACAGGAAGATTTTGTCGAAAGCCTTTGCCGGGCATTCCAGGCAGAAGGAGGGGCTTTACTGCTGATTCGTCCCAACGGTCTGGAACAAACGCTGAAAACCTCTCCTGAAGCTAAACCAACCTGGCAATTCTGGGCAGAGGCAAATTGGCAAACTCATCCCATTGCCAAACAGCTTCTGAGCCAGGAGGCTGGTTTTGCGCCCACTCAATCTCGACCTGCAAGCTGGTTTCAGGCAGACGAAATCCCCTTAGACACTATATACATCCAACCTTTAACCTGGGACGAGGAATTGATTGGAGCAATCGCCCTCTTTAATGTGCCCAGAGAGCAATTTACCGAACCCGATCAGGAACAGCTTAGCAAGCTGGCGATGATTCTCGCCAAGTCCATTTCCCAGCAGCGCCAGCTCAACCAGTTGAAAATCGACAACGCCACCCTAGAGCTCAACCAGTGGCAACTCTTGCGCTCGCGCAATATTTTGCGCGCCCTTTTTGATAGCATCCCCGTATCAATCTACATCGTTGACAAGAAGTACAACCTGATTGCCGTCAACATGGATCGCGCCAAACGCATTAACATGCCCCCCAACAAACTGGTAGGCAAACGTTGCTATGAAGCTTTGTATAACTATGACGACATCTGCCCCGATTGTAAGGTGATCGAATCGCTCTTTAGCGGCAAAACCACCACGCGCACCAAACGCGAATGGCAAAAGGATGATCAAGTACAGGAGTGGGAGATCAGCACCTACCCGATTTATGATGATGCCAATCAAGTCACCCAGGCGATCCTTTTCGAAGAGGACGTGACTGAGAAACGCCGCCTAGAGGCAAGCCTGGCGCAATCCGAAAAATTAGCCGCGGTGGGACAACTGGCAGCCGGTTTGGCACACGAGATCAACAACCCGCTAACCGCCATCATCGCCAACACCCAGTTGCTCCAACGCGAACTGAAAGATGATGCCGATAAGCTGGAACTGGTCGATCTGATCGGCCGAGCCGGCCAACGCGCAGCGCAGGTGGTGCGCAATTTGCTCGATCTCGCCCGCAAAGAGGAGTATCTTTTTGAACCCACCGACGTAAATCAAACCTTGAACCGCGCCATCTCGCTCATGCAACATGAACTTGTTTCGCGCTCCATCAAGCTGGTCTACGAACCTGCTGAAGATCTGCCTCAAATTATGGCTAGCCAAGACCGCCTGCAGGGCGTTTGGGTGAATTTGCTTGCTAACGCAATCGACTCGTTCGATGAAAGCGAAGAGCGTGAAATTCGCATTGCCACCTCTGCCACATCCACTGAAGTGCGGGTGATCGTGAGTGACACCGGCAAGGGCATTCCACCCGAAAAACTGAACCGAATTTTCGAGCCCTTCTACACCACCAAATCGCCGGGCAGAGGCACGGGCTTGGGTCTTTCGTTAGTCCATCGAATCATTAAGCAACACGGCGGTAGTATTCACGTAGACAGTCAGGTCGGTGTGGGGACAATTTTTACGGTGTCCTTGCCGATCAATCACCGGGAAACCAGCTCGTCATAAGAACTAACCCATTTTTTAGGCGTTCTTTACTCACCCTTCACGACCAATTTATGCACTTCCCCGCCACTCTATGCTAAATTCAAGCACAGAGTGATGAACACATTGACGATATTACGGAGTAGACACAGGCACAGACGATGATTCAAGTCACACGCCTTAATGGTGTAACCTATTTTCTGAATGCTGAGTTGATTCAATCCATAGAGGCAACGCCCGACACGGTGATTACCCTGGTTAACCATGAAAAGATCGTTGTCAAGGAGAGCGTTCCGCAAATCATTTCTGAGTTTATCCGCTATCAAAGATTAATCCACAATCCAACATTAGAGTTTCCATACAACGGAGAAGACTAAGATGGATCTTGCGACGATATTAGGTCTGGTATTGGCAATGGTCATCATCACCGTAGTGATGATCATGGACGGGGGTTCACCCGCTGAACTATTTCATCACCCTCAGGCCATTTTGTTAACCGTTGGTGGCGCCTTTGTGGCAACCTTGATTTCCTACCCGATGAAAGCCCTTGGAACGATCCCAATGTGGTTCAAAAACGCCTTTTTAGCAGGGAACAAGAGCAATCCGGTTGAAGCCATCGATCTGCTTGCCAAGATGGCAGACAAAGCCCGCCGCGAAGGCCTGCTGGCGTTGGAAGATGAAGCCAAGAAAATCAAGGATGATTTCTTGCGTAAAGGCGTTCAAATGGTGGTTGATGGCGTTGACCCCTCCCAGGTTCGGGCGATCATGGAGATCGAGATCCATCACATGCAGGAACGCCATGCGCAAGGGATTAATTTCTTCAGTGCGGCCGGAGGTTACGGTCCGACCATGGGCATCATCGGAACCGTAATGGGTTTGATTTCGGTGTTGCAGAAACTGGATGATCCCAGTTCCTTAGGAAAATCGATTGCAGCCGCTTTCCTGGCTACTCTGTGGGGTATTCTCTCGGCAAATGTCTTCTGGTTGCCGATCAGCGGCAAGCTGCGCGCCAACAGTGAAGAGGAAGTTGCCTATCGACATATGATCCTGGAAGGCATCTTATCCTTGCAGGCCGGCGAAAATCCCCGCATCGTCAGAGAAAAACTCAGCGCCTTCTTACCACCCAAAGAACGCGCCGGCGAAGGGCAAAAAGGCAAGGGCAAAGCCCCCGCGGGCGCCCAGCAACCGGCGGAGGCTGAAGCATGAGCGGACATGGCGGCGGTTCCGAGCGCTGGCTGGTGAGCTACGCCGACTTCATCACCCTCTTGATGGTGCTGTTTGTCGTCCTGTACTCCATGAGCCAGTTAGATATTATCCGCTATAAACAATTAGCCGAGAGCCTGAGCGTGGCATTTGGCGGTGGACCCAGTCGGATTGTTGACCCCGGCATCGACCGTACGGGTGGCGTGGACGAAAACAAGCAGTCGGCCCCCATTGTTATTCCCGGTATCCCCAAAGCCCCGGTTACCAACACCGAGGTTGCCGGTCAGTTAACTCAAATGTTATCCTCGGCTGATTTAGCAGGCGTGGTGAGCGTGCAAAACAACATCGAAGGGGTGCTGATCTCGCTCAGTGAGCAGCTCATCTTTGAACCCGGCACAGCCAACCTGAATCCAACCGCCTATCCTGTCTTGGACACGATCATCGACATGGTCAAAGGCATCGAAAACGAAATTCGCATCATCGGCCACACCGATAATACGCCACCAGTAGATCCCCGTTATCGAAACAACTGGGAACTTTCTTTGGGCCGGGCATTGGTCATTGCAGAGTACCTGCAGAAAGGCGGTATCAATCCGAAGCGGATACTGGTCGCCGGACGAGCGGATACTCAACCCATTTTCCCCAACGACACTCCCCAACATCGCGCTCTGAACAGTCGGGCTGAAATCATCGTGGTGTATTCGGTCAGTCAAGATGTGATCAATCTCAACCTGAGCATTGCTCCAGAACAACCCTAAGGGAGAAAACGTATGAAAAATATTCTCAGCTTATTACCTAAAATTTTACTCGGTCTGGCTTTGTTCATCCTTGTGGTCACAAACTTAGCAATTGCTTACATTTTCTTCGCTCCTGATACACTGCCAAAACCTTTCTACCCCCTTTACGCCGTCCCCAGCGGAGTGTCAGCCGCAACCGAAGAACCCGTAGAGGGTGAAGGCGAGCATGTTGACTTAGCTCATTTACCCCCAGGGCAGGGTTTAATGGTGGATACGGGAAGCAAGATCGTCAACCTGGTTGACCCTACCGGGCGAAAATATCTCCGCGTCGGCGTCGTTTTGGAATTCGCCCCGACTGATCCGAAGTATTTTGAGATGAACGAGGAAGAGAAAACAGCCTACGTCACCACCTTCAACAAAGAAATGGAAAGTCGTTTACCGGTTATCAACGATATTTTGATTACTCTCTTTGCCAATCAGACTTTTGAAAAAGTATATACTGCCGAGGGCAAAGAGCACCTGCGACAACAGATTAAAGAGCTGATCAATCAGCAAATACCGGAATATCATGTTATTTACGTGTATTTCACCGAGTTTGTGGTGCAATAAATCCTTTTTGATGACCAATCTGCAATCGTAGGGATTGAACAATGTTATCGCAAGCCGAAATAGACGCCTTACTTGCCGGAGCTATTGAAATCGAGCAATCCGCCTCCGAGGGCAGCGTTAACCTTGCGGAATTGATGGAACAGCAAACTGGCAAGGCAGAAAAAGCCGTCTCGGAAAAGCAGGTGCGCCCGTATAACTTCTGGTCTCCCGACCATTTCTCGAAAGACCAGATGCGGGCGGTGGAACTGGTGCATGAGGATTTAGCCGAGAGATTAACCAGTTCCCTGCCCACCTTTGTCCGCAGCAACATGCGCCCCCGGGTAGTACACACCGAACAAGGTCGCTTTCACGACTTTCTCAAAGATTTACCGGCTGGATCGTTGTTCCACATGATTACCTTAGCGCCTTTGCCAGGACAAATGGTGATGACCATCAGCCCGGAGATCAGTTACATCATCCTCGAACAACGCCTGGGTGGGCAAAGCTCCCGCGGTGGAAAAGTGCGCGTCCTGACCGAAATCGATCAGTTTCTCCTGCGTGCGCTGATAGAACACATGTTGAACGACATCAAAGCCGCCTGGAGTAAAGTGGTGGCGATTGAACCCAGTCTCGAAGATAGTACCACCAACCAACACTGGGTACAAATGGTGATGGGCAACGAACGCGTCATGCTGGTCGCTTTTGAGCTGAACTTAAACAACGTCAGCGGTTTGATGAACATTTACATCCCCTTCCCCATGCTCAAGCCAATTGCCAACATCCTCAAACCGCACATCTGGTTCACCGGACGCAAGGAAAAACAAATTGATCCCGAAGCCAGGCGCAAGAACATTGAAAATCTCACCGTTGTACACCTGACCACCCGGGTGTTTCTGGGGAACGCCAAGCGCACCTTTGGGGAACTGATGAAGCTCAAGGTTGGGGATGTTATCACCCTGGATACATCTATCAATCAGGATGTGGTGATTCAGATTTCGAACAAAAAATGTTTCCTGGGAAAGATCGGCAAATCCGGGAAATATTACGCCGTTCAAATTACCGAAAAGATTTTAAACAATGGCAACTACTAATGGCAAAGAAGAGGTGAACGATGAGCGATGAAACCATAGAAATCGAAATGGAACAAGAACCTACCTCTGGAGAGATTTTTCAGGAACCAGCACCGTCACAGGCAGTCATGCGTCCTCCTCAGCCATCGCCAAGCCCCAAAACTGGCGAAGCAGCCTCGCTGGACATGCTCATGGACGTCATCCTGCAGTTGACAGTTGAGCTGGGCAGAACTGAGCTAACCGTTCGTCAAGTCCTCGATCTGCAGAAAGGCTCAGTGGTCGAGCTAGACCGCATTGCCGGGGATGCGGTGGATGTGTTTGTCAATGATCATTTGATTGCCAAAGGTGAGGTGGTGGTAGTGGACGATAAATTTGGTGTGCGTATCACCGAACTGGTCTCACCGATGCGTGAAAGTGTCGAGGCAGCCTTATGAGCACTAATGAGGCCGTTTCTACCTCTGCCTTATTACTGAATGTATTCCTGAAATTGGGGCTGGTGCTGCTGTTAATCTACAGCGGGGCAATCTATCTACGCCGCAGGCAAAACAACGGACATCCGCTTTACAAAAAACAGATTCAAGTCCTGGAGACCACCCATCTTTCTCCGCATCGCGCCCTGCATCTGGTCAAGGTAGGCGACCAGACGTATCTGATTGGGGCGACGGATCACGCCATCCAATTGCTCAGTCAGTTGGAAACCCCGGTTGTACTGCCCGAGAAAAGCGAGGGTTTGCCCACCCCAGCTTTACCACTGCCCGATTTTGCAACTTTCTTTCTGCGAAGTTTGAACAAAATTAAAGCCAAGCCATGAACACGACCGCAAGCTCCAAGTCAAAAACCCTCTTCCTCTTGTTGATTGGTTTAGCCCTTGCCTCGATCTTGCTGGCGGGGTGTTCAGCCGAGTCGCAATGGTCAGCGCCTGGACTGACCCTGACGGTTGAGCCGGTCGGACAACCCAAACAGGTCAGTTCTGGGGTACAATTGCTCATCCTCATCACCATCTTATCCCTTGCACCGTCTCTACTGGTGATGACCACTTCCTTTGCCCGCATCATCATCGTGCTATCCCTCTTGCGAAACGCCATCGGCACACCCCAAATTCCACCGAACCAGGTTTTAGTTGGTTTAGCTCTGATTTTGACATTCTTTATTATGTCGCCGGTTTATGGACAAATCGATCAACAAGCCCTCAAACCTTATCTGGCCGGGCAAATCGATCAATCAACCGCTTTCAGCAATGCCATACAACCCCTGCGCGAATTCATGTTCAAGCAAACCCGCCAAAAGGACCTTGAGCTTTTCCTGGAAATGAATCATCAAGGGCGGCCAAATACGCTTGACGACATTCCGACAGTCGTTTTGTTGCCGGCCTTTGTCTTGAGCG
>Ga0197142_1001679_pt1 | contig 19999 bp, 18 predicted proteins | sample GBS60_MetaG_FD_148614 | JGI IMG/M metagenome (GOLD analysis project Ga0197142, IMG submission 148614) | Sediment microbial communities from Great Boiling Springs, Gerlach, Nevada, United States - GBS 60_MetaG | ecosystem: Environmental > Aquatic > Thermal springs > Hot (42-90C) > Sediment... | reverse complement strand
TGCGGGGAGCGTTAGGGACTTAAGTCCTAATTTGGGGGTTTTAGGGGGCAAATTCTTGGGGGTTTAGCCCGCACCACGCGCGCAGCACGGCGTCTGCGCCCTGCGTTTGTATCATTTGGCGCAGCTGTACCGATTCGGGGTCGTTGGGGTCGTAGTACGCCAGCGCGGCTAATATCGCCTTGCGGAAGGGGGTCGGATCTTCGCCCTGCTCCACAAGCAGTCGGTACGCGCCCACGAGTCGGTCGTCGGGGCGCAGCTTGCGCAGCGGCTCGCGGGCAACGCGGGCGATGGGGTCGTCTAAGTGCGGGTCTTGAATCCGCGCGAGGATGTCCTGCACGGCTGCATAATGCTCCGCAGGGTCGAACGGGTGCTTTTTGAGAAACGCTTGCGTGAGCGATTTCGCGCCCTGGACGAATAAAGCGTAGATTTCGGGGTCTTGGAGGGCTTGCTGGATCGTGCGGTAGCCATGCTGTGCGCCGAGATAGGCGATTAGCGCGTGCAAGCCGTTGTGCAGGTAGAGCTTGCGCTGCATGTAGAGTTCGAAGGGGCGCACGGGTTGGAGCCCCGCAATCGGCGGCGGCTCGCCGATGAGCGCGTCGGCGTCTACGGGGAGCGTGCTGTAGCGGTCGACGCGCACACCTGGCGGGTCGCCAGGCAGTTCCGCGACGGCTTGACGCCCGATGATGCAGCGCACCAAGCCGAGCGTCTCCAGCAGGGGGTGTTCGTCGGGCGCGAGGGTTTGCAGCAGCGCGTCGCGCAGGCGTGTGTGCGCGTCGAGCGCGTTCTCGCCCAGCAGCAGGTTGAGCGGTTTGGGGTTCTCGGCGGCGCGGCGGCGCAGTCCCGCAGCGATGAGCGGGGCTAACTGCGGCAGCGCGCTGACACCGACGGCGGTCGAGGCGACCTCGGCGCGTGCAAACGCTGCAGCGACCGCTTCGGCGTCTTGGGCGTCTATGGCGGAAACGGGGGCAATTGGCTCGCGTTCACCATCGGTCCACTCAATCCAACAAGCGCGATGGCGGTTGAGGCGCGCGACGAGGTCGGCGCGCGCCTCCACGAAGACCGTCTCGAAGCCAGAGCGGGCATAGAGTTGGGCGAAAAACCCGCGCCCAATCTTGCCCGCTCCGAACTGCAGCGCCTGCAACGCAACACCCCTTAGTTGTCGCCGACCGCCCCGAAGTTGAACAGCACAATCAGCAGGTCGGCGTCGTCGACAATCCCGTCGCCGTTCAGGTCGGTCGCGGCGTCGTTTGAGCCGAAGTTGAACAACACAATCAGCAGGTCGGCGTCGTCGATGACATTATCCGCGTTCAGGTCGCCGTTGACGAGGTTGAACACCAGCCCCGACACATCGCTGTTGAGCGAGACGCCGCGCACGATGCGCGTAAGGCTGGTCGGTGCGCGCACGGCGATATCGACCGTGCCGCTCATAATTGAAGTGTAGGTTGTGAAGTCGCCTACCGCGTTCGTGCGGAAGGTGCGTGCGTACTGCAGGTTCTGTGTACCCGCCTGATAAATCTTCATGTCGAAGGGCACGAGGCTCAGGTCAGAGCGGTCGAAGTTGATACGCCCCGAGATGAAGCGGCGCACAGGGGCGTAGTCGGTGATTAGCACATCGTACCAACCGCCTGCGCGACCGCCCAAGTAATTAAACCCTTCCACGCGAATGTAGTAGACGCCTGCAGGGAGGTTCGTCAGCGCCACGCGCGAGGTGTAGGGATTGAACGGGTCGTGGGGGTCGTCGTCGTTGTCCGCCAGAGGGTTGAACGCCGAGTCGTAGATCGTGACGACTGTGTCCGTCGCGCCGATAGTGCGCACGGTCAAGTCGCCTGCGCCAATCTCGATACGGTAGAAATCGATGTCGACCTGGCGGTAGCGTAAAAAGCCATTCGGAATGAGGGTGAAATCGTCTGCCAAGTTGCCGATGTTGGTCGCCGTGCCGAAGGTCTCATTTGTGCCACTGACTTCGTAGGGGTCGAAGTCGCGCGCAGTGCTGCCGTCAAAGACACGCAGCGTGTAGCGGAACCGCGCCAGCGTGCCCGCGGTAGCAATCGAACGCACCCGCACGAAGTAGACTCCAGCATTCAGCGCGATGGTGATGCCCGAATCGGCGTTCGTGAACGAAGTGTCGCGGTTACCACGATTAGTGTTGCCGATTTCGTCGTCGTCGTTTTCGGCGATGAGCGTCCCGCTGGCGTTATAGAGCGTCAGCACCGAGTCGAGCGTGCAGTCCACGCGGAACGAGTAAGTGCCGTTCTGCGCCAGGACAACGCGGAAGTAGTCGTTGTCGCCGTCGGGGTTAATGAGCCCCTGCACGACCTTCATGCGTCGTGTGTTCGTAGCGTCGATCCCGACCAAACCCAGATCGTTCGCGAGGGCGATGGTGTCGTTGACTTCGATCTCGTTAGAAAAATCGATAACCAGCGGTTGCGCGATGCTCAGCGCAAGCGTCGCGATGAGACACCCCAACAGGCTTGCTATCTTCCTCATCATCATAAGGCTCCTTTCCTGCGCCTCTATTATAGCACACTTGCGCCTTAAAGGTAGCCGCGTTCGCGCAAACTGGTATAGTTGCCGTCGCCGAGGATGAGGTGATCGAGCAGCGGGACGCCGAGCAGTTCGCCTGCTTCTTTGAGGCGTTGGGTGATGGCGATGTCTTCGGGGCTGGGGGTCGGGTCGCCGCTGGGGTGGTTGTGGACGGCAATCCAGCTGGCGGCGCCCTCGCGCACCACAATTCGATACACCTCGCGCGGATGCACCAAACTGCTATCCAGCGTGCCGATGGAGACGGTCTCGGTGCGCAGCACGCGGTTCTTGGTGTCCAGCAGCACGGCAAGGAAATGCTCGCGCTTTTCGGCGATAAACTGCAGGTGCATCAATTGGTAGACATCTTCGGGGGAACGGATTTGGGGGCGTTCGTGGAATTGGCTGAGCGCGACGCGCCTGCCAAGTTCCATCGCGGCAGCGATTTGGGTCGCTTTTGCCAGCCCCATGCCCTTGATATGCGCCAGCTCTTGCACGCTGGCGTGCATCACGCCGCGCACGCCGCCGAACCGTTCCAGCAGGTGTTGCGCCAGTTGCAGCGCAGACATCTGCGCTGTGCCTGTGCGCAGCAGGATTGCCAGCAGTTCGTACTCACGCAGGCTGGCGGCGCCCCAGTGCGCAAGTTTCTCGCGCGGTCGCTCTTCGGGGGGCAGTTCGCGAATGGTGGTGTAGCGTGTCGGTTCCATCATAGCCACCGTTTGAGGCGTGTGTGCGCGAAATCGAGCAGCGAATGCGTCGCGCCGCCCGCCACCAGCCCAATTACAAGTGCAATCACCTCGCGCTGATAGGTGAACACCCAGTCGGTGGCGTGCAGCAGCCAGCTCTGGGGGTCTACTTGCATCGCCAGCCCGATGCGCGCGGCGAGCCAGTTGAACGCCAGCATCGCCAGCGTCAGCACGCCCAGCAGGTACGCCACACGCAGGATTGGTCCTATGCCCAGCCCGTGGGAAATCCAGCTCCGATGCGGGACGAGCTTCTGGTACGGGTACCAAATCACGCGCAAGGGTCCCCAGCGTCGGTACGCGCTGGAGTTGACATCCAGGTCGCTGGAGAGCCAGATGCCCGAAAAGGCATAGCTGGCAATCGCCAGCCACGCCAGCGGGCGCGTTTCGGGCGGCAGGTACAGCCCCGTGAGCGGGATTGCCCCCAGTGCAGTGCCCAGCGTGACCCAGTCATGCACTTTGCCCGACGGCATGTTAGGCGCGCGCAGCCTCCTGCATCTTCTGAATAGCGCGGGATTCGAGTTGTCGCACGCGCTCTTTGCTCAGTCCCAGCCGCTTGCCGACCTCTTCGAGGGTCATGGGTGGCTCGCCGCCCAGCCCATAGCGCAGGCGGATGACCGCCTTCTCCCGCTCGTTTAGTCGCGCCATCAGGCTCTCCCAGTCGATGGCGCGTTCCCATTCGGCTTGGGTCTCGTCGGCGATGATGTCGCCCAGCACGGAGCCATCGCTATCGCTGATGGGCATTTCGAGCGAGATGGGCTTGGCGACAGCGTGCATCAGTTCGCGCACCTGCTCGGGATGCAGTTTCGTGCGTTGGGCGACCTCGTGGACGGTGGGTTCACGCCCCAACTCTTGTTGTAAAAGCGCGGACGCCTGACGCACCTGCTGGAGCGTCTTCACCATGTGCTGGGGGATACGAATCAGCGACGCCTGCTCTTGGAGCGCACGGGAGATAGTATGACGAATCCACCAAGTGGCGTAGGTGCTGAAGCGACTGCCGCGACTGGGATCGAAATGCCGTGCTGCGTGCAGCAGCCCCAAGTTGCCTTCTTGAATAAGGTCAATCATCGAGAGTCCTCGCCCCGCGTAGTGCTTCGCTACCGAGATGACCAGCCTGAGATTGGCTTGAATGAGCTGCTCCCGCGCGTACTCATCGCCTTGCGCGGCAAGAGACGCCAGTTCACGCTCCTGCTCAGCAGACAGCAACGGCGCACGCGCGGCTTGGTGCGCCCACCATTGCACGGCGTCGTCGATCTCTTCGCGCTCTACCGCCTCGATAAACCGATTGGCGTGTTCGGTCGCCTGGCGCAGCTCACGCTCCGAGGCCTCGACCTCGTCCAGCATGCGCACGCCTTGCGCTTCGAGATGCTCCAATACCGCCTCAATCATGTCAGGGTCCAACTCCGTCTCGGGCATCAACGCAAGCAGGTCTTCTGCGGTCACATAGCCACGCTGCCGCCCACTCTCAATCAAGGCTCGCAACTCCTCTGATGCCAGCCAATGCTCCATCGTGCAACCTCCGTTCATTCCTTAGATTCGACGCGCATACGCCAGTATTCCTGCAACTTTTCGGTGCTTTGCAGCGCCGTTTCGGGGGAGGCGTGTTGGACAAGTTCGGCGATGAGCGGCGCGCGCTTGCGACGCTGAGCGTACTCTTTTAGGCGGTGGACGCACCCCGACACCCACGCTTCGGTCATCGGGGGCGATTCTTGCATCAGCAGCGCGGTGAGCAGGTCTTGCAGAGACTCGTCAGGGACATGCTGGAGCAGCTCCGCTGGGTTCTCGTAGTGATAGGGCGGTCGGGGTAGCGCAAGGATTGCCGCTGCCAACTGCGCATGCAAGGGAACCTGCCATTCGATAGTGGGCAGGTGTTCCAGCGCGATGGCGGCGGATTCGGGGTGAAGCGTCGCGCGCAGCACTTCGCTCTCCGCTTGAAAGACGGCTTTGGGAATAGCAGGTCGCTCTGGGGGCGGGAGCGCTTCAGCGGGTTGGGGCGCGGCGGCGGCTTGGGCGCGTCGGCGGTTGCGCAGGCGGCGCTGCAGCTCGTGCTGGAGCGTTTGCAACGCGGCTTGCGGGCTGGTAAGGTAGGCAGGTGTCAGAGGCGCCAGCCGCTCTAAGCACGCCAGCCGATCGAGTGCGTTGGGTAGGCTCCGCGCCCATTCCAGCCCGCGCTCGACAATCTGCGCTTTGAGCGCAGGCTCCAGTTCCAACGGATTGCGTTCCCCTGCCAACTCGCGAATGATCTGCTCAATTCCAAAATGTGCGATAGGGACTGCTGCACCTAACGCTTGCTGGAGCGCCGCTGCGCCCTGCGTGCGCAACAGGCTATCGGGGTCGTCGCCCTGCGGCAGGCGTACAACCAGCACAGGGATGCCCGCTTGCGCCAGTACCTCGCCCGCGCGCAGTGTGGCGCGCACGCCCGCCGCATCCGAGTCGAACATCAGGTACACGCGCTCCACCAGCCGTTTCAGGCGCGCCGCATGCTCCTCTGTGAACGCGGTGCCCAGTGTGGCAAGGCTATGCTTGAAGCCGTGTTGGTGAAGCATAATCAGGTCTAAGTAGCCCTCTACAATCAGCGCGGCTTTCTGGCGCAGGATTTCGCCGCGCGCGAGGTGCCAGCCGTAGAAGGTGTGGCGCTTCTCGAACAGCGGCGTTTCGGGGCTGTTGAGGTACTTCGGCTCTTCATCGCCTAAGGTGCGCGCGCCGAAGGCGACCACGCGCCCCGAAGCATCGTGAATGGGGAAGGTGATACGGTCGCGAAATCGGTCGTAGTAGCCGCTGCCGTCGTCCCGCGCTCTCAGCAGTCCTGCCCGCTCCGCGTCCTCAAGGCTAAAGCCGTGGCGCTGCAGGAATCGCAGGAGGTAATCCCACCCGTCAGGTGCGTAGCCCAGTTCGAACGCCTCGATAGTTTCGGGGGTCAGCCCACGCTGGGCGAGGTACTGCTGCGCGTGGGGCGTGCGTTGCAGGCACTGGCGGTAGAAAAAGTTCGCAGCGTACACGAGCCGACGCAAACGGTCGCGTTCGTCAGGCGATTCTTGGGGGAGCGATTCCTCGCGCAGTTCGATGCCGGCACGCTGGGCTAATCGGCGCATTGCCTCGCGGAACGAGAGCCCCTCGATGCGCATCAGAAATTCAAACGCATCGCCCGACGCGCCGCACCCGAAGCAGTGGAACCGATTCAGCAAAGGGCTCACATGGAAAGAGGGCGTCCTTTCTGTGTGGAACGGGCAGAGCGCTTTGAAGTTTTTGCCTGCCCGTTCCAGTCGCACATATTGCGAGACCAGCTCCACGAGGTCGATACGGTCGCGGATAGCCTCGCGCAGGTCGCGCAAGACGGTTCGCCTCCTTAGAATGAGGGCACACTCGCGCTGGCAGGAGCGCCGCCACCGCCGCGTCCAGAGGAGCCACCCATTCCAGGAGCGCCTGGCGCTGGGGCACTTCCTACCTGCGGTCCGCCGCCGCCCAGCGCCGTGAAGCCTGCACCCATCGTCGGAATGCCTGCCGCAACGAAGATGCCTGTGACACGGTTCGTCTTGGCGTCAAACTGGAACGCGACGCCCAACTTGTTGTAGCGGATTGCGTAGATGTCGCCACTGAAGGCATGCTCGTCGGGATGCCCATAAGTGGAAACCACCTTGCTATACGGGTCGCTCAGCCCGATACCCCGACTGGTGCGCACGCGCGGGTCGGGGCGTCGCCCATACGCGCTAATCTGAACGACGCGCCCATCTTTGTTGAACTGGAACAGGTAGGTCGAGCCGCCCTTAACGCGGTACACATAGACGATTTCGGTTTCGATGCGGGTCTCTCCTGTGCCGCCAAAGTCGCCGCCGCGCGGGGGCTGACCAAAACCTGGCGGACCACCCGGAGAACCGCCCTGCTCGCCGCTCTGACCGAAGCCGCCTGTGCCGCGCGGTTGACCGCCACCCTGCTGAGAGTCGCCCCCAGGCTGGGTAACCGCAATCTCCGTGTTGGTAATCATCGTCGGGTTACCGAAGATGCGCAGCACCTGCTGTACCGTCGCAAAGACGCGCACGCCAAGTAGCGACACCTCTGGGCGTGGACGCGCCTGCGCGGTCAGCACAGCCACCAACGCTGCAACGCCCACCGTCGCCAAACCGATACGCCAGATTGTCTTCATCATCGCCTCCTCAACAATTCGGTATACTTCTCTTTGACGCCTGCCGTGCGACTCCTGCCGCGATAGGAGCGTCTCGCTCTATATTATAGACGATGGCAGACAAAAAAAGTGCTTGGGCGAAGGTGCTGCGGATGCTGGCGCTACTGGTTGCGCTGGCGCTCGTCCTCTACTGGTTTTGGTACCTCCCGCTACAGTCGCCGCCCAGTTTGCACATTGAGTTCACGCCATGAAAGTTGCTCTGCTTGGCTTTCCTCTCAGTGGGCGCACCACGCTGTTTGACGCGCTCTCAGGTGGGCACGCGCGTGAGGGGGTCGCCAGCATCCCGCTGCCTGACCCGCGTCTCGTCCAGTTGGCGCACCAAGCGGGCGCGAAAAAGATAACGCCTGCCGCTTTTGAGTGGCATAATGACCTGCCCGACTTCAATCCTGACAAGCCCGAAACAGTACGCCAGACGCTAAGCCTCGCCCGCCAGAGCGACGCGCTCGTGTGCGTGCTGCGCGCCTTCGATAGCCCCTATGCACCCTACCACGCGCCGATTAACCCCGCACGCGACCTGCGCTTCTGGCTGGACGAATTCGTGCTGTCCGACCTGCAAGTTATCGAGAATCGCTTAGAGCGGCTGACGAAACTGTTCCAGTCGCACAAGGAGTCCGCCGCCGACCGCGCCGAGCACGCGCTGCTGACCCAGATGCACCGTGCGCTGAGCGCGGGCAAGTTGTTGCAAGCGTTCGAGGTGCCGCACGAGATGGAAGCGCGCCTGCGTGGGTTCGGCTTTCTCACCCGCAAGCCGATGGTGGTCGTCGCGAATATTGGCGAGAGCATGCTGGGTAACGAAGCGTATTCAGAGGTGCTGGCGTCGCTGCGGGCAGTCTGCGACGCACACACCTTACCGATGATGAGCCTATGCGCGACCTTCGAGCGCGACCTGCGCCAGCTGCCCGAATCGGAGCAAGCCGAGTTCCTACAGATGATGGGCATTGATGAACCTGCCTTGCCCCGACTGATGCGGTTGGTCTACGAGCAGTTGCGCCTGCAGGTGTTTTACACCATCAGCGACGAAGTGAAGGCGTGGCTGCTTCCGAAGGGAGGCACGGCGCTGGACGCGGCGGCGACCATTCACTCCGATTTGGCGCGTGGGTTCATCCGCGCAGAGGTGTGCCATGTCGACGAGGTGTTGGCAGCTGGCGGCTGGAAAGCGGCGCACAAAGCAGGTAAAGTGCATCTGGTGGGCAAAGAGTATGTGATGCGCGACGGCGATGTGATTTATGTGCGATTTAATGTGTAAGCGGGCTACTCGCTCTGAGCCGTCGGGTTCTCTGTGTGAGCGCTGAGTTGACCGTTGTCCAGCCCTGCGAGGCGTCGGGCGCGTTGCAACTCGGCGCGGTCATAACTGTCTAACGCGCCCGCTTGCAAGTACGCTTGCTGCGCCTCGCACGCCCGATTGAGCAGCGTGTAGACATCGCCCAGTAGCGTGAGGTAAAGCGCGCGCTGCGGCTTAATCGCTAACGCCCGCTGGAAGCACTCCACTGCACGCTGGAGCATCTCGTTCTCGATGCAGAGCAAGCCGAAGCGGAAGTGGTAGTAGTCGTCTTCGGGGTTGAGCAGCGTGGCGATCTCCATCTCTTGCAACGCCTCGTCGATTTCGCCGATTTGCTCCAGGAGGTCAGCGAGCCAGAAGCGGTAGAAGCCGTTGCTGGGTTCATGGTTCACGGCGGCGCGTCCTGCCTCGACCGCCTTGGCGTACTGCTGGCTAAGTGCAAGCACTTCGGCGTACTTGAACTGCACGAAGGCGTTGTCCGCGCCGTATTCGATGGCGCGTTTGAAGTAGGCGATGGCGGCGTCGTAGCGTCCGTAGCGACGATAAATCTCGCCCAGCGCGAAGTAGGGTTCGGGGTCGCGCGGGTTCATCTTGCGGGCGCGCTGGTAATACGCCAGTGCGCGGGCAGGCTGGTCGGCAAAGGCGTAGGCGTCACCCAACTGCATATACCGTTCGCTATTGTTGCCGTCCATCTGGATGGCGAGTTTGTAGTAGCGGAACGCCTCTTCGTACTCGCCTTGACGCAGTGCAGCGTCCCCCCGCCGACGCGCCTCCTCCGCCGTCTTCGGCTGATAGGGCACCTCCGCACGCGACTCCTGCGGCTGTGAATCCCGAATGAACGAGAACGAATCGTCCATCGCCATTATGGGTATTATACCACAGGGTTGACCCACGCCCTGCTCCAAAGTCAAAAGGTCAGGAGGCTACCATGCCACGCACTGTAGAGCGAATTGTCTGGCACACCGCTGCGCACGGGCGCGACGGGCAAGCGTTCGACACCACCGCCGCGCAGATTGACCAGTGGCACCGCGAGCGCGGCTGGAGCGAAATCGGCTACAATGTGGTCATCCGCTTCAACGGCACCATCGAGAGGGGGCGCGACCCGCGCAAAATCCCCGCAGGCGTCGCAGGGCTGAACCGGACTACCTACCACATCTGCTTTTCGGGACACGGCGATATCGCCCCGCTGACGCCCCAGCAACTGGAAAGCGGCATCCAGCACACCATCGAGATGCTGCGCAAGTACGGCTTGGTGGAGCGGTTCCTGAACGAACCCGACGGGCTGATTGTGATGGGGCATCGGGAGGTGAACGAGTTGGTGCGTCGTGGGCTTGCGCCCACGCCCACCACCAAAACCTGCCCCGGTCGGCTGGTGGATATGGATGTGGTGCGTCTGCTGATTCGTCAGCGGCTGACCGAGCCGCCCGCGCCCGAATACACCTACGACGCGCAAGCCGCAGGCGAGCTGTATCGCGGGCTGCAGCAGGTCTACGCCGCCGCTGCCAAGCTCAACCTGCCCGACGCGGCGATGCAGTTCCTCAATCAGTTCCGCAAGCAGCCCGAAGTGGACGACGCGATTATGCGCTGGAAAGCCTCGCAACAGTGATTACGCCAATCGTGTTAGCAAAGTTGATAAAAGAGTGAAGCAGAAGCAGGTACATATACGGACGCCTGTAGGTTCCTGTGGTTTCTCGCGCCCGACGCTAACTGAGGTGCAGCGCACGCCCTGCCGATAATCGACTCCGTGCAACTCGGAATGCTCATCGGGGCAGCGGGATGTCTACTCGGTTTGGCAGCAGGCAGCGTACTGGTGCGAATCGCCACGCCGTATCACACGCAACGCGCGGAGACGCTCGACGCGCTGACCATCTACGATAAAAAAGCGCTGGCATCGGTGATGGGCGAGTTTCGCGGCAGCGTCGCCAGCTATCTGTGGGCGAAGACCGACGAGTACACGCATGGGGGCGTGCGCCTGCGCCCGATGACTGAACGCGAGAAACAACGCGGCACCGCACACGCCGCCAGCAGCGCGGACGGACTACACGACCACCGCGACGAAACGGGCGTCATCCCCGAACCCGAACGCGACCCGCGCTGGCTCTGGGGCGACATCGAGCGGAATGTGAAGCCCTACTTCGATGTGCGCCACCACTTCCACCGCCCCGTGCGCGAGGTGCTGCCCCTGTACCGCTTCATGACCTGGATTGACCCGACCTTCGTGCCGGGCTACCTCGTGGGCGCGCAGATGATCCTGTTCGACAACCCGAAAAACCTGCCGCAGGCGTTAGCGTTTCTGGAAGAGGGCGCACGCAACAACCCCAAAAGCATCGCCATCTTCACCGAGCTGGGGCGCTACCACCTGCTCTACACCGAGCGGTACGACCTGAGCGAGCGGTATCTGCTGCGGGCGGTGGAGAACGGCGCGGACTGGACGCCGAGCAATCCGTTCGAGCGGGAGGGGCTGCTGCACGCCTACCGCTGGCTCGCACTACGCGCCTACAAGTTGGGCGAGCTGGGCAGGATGCGCACTTGGGCGTGGCGCGGACTGCAACGCTTCCCCGATGACGGCGTGCTACAGATGATGATGGAGAAGCGCGAGTAAAGCAACCTTCAGTCTCCGCGATACACCAACGCGCCGCCGACGAAGGTATAGCGCGCCTTGCCCGTCAGTTCCCAGCCGTCGAACGGCGTGTTGCGACTGCGGGAACGGAACTGCGCTGCATCCACGCGCCAGCGCAGGTCGGGGTCGATGACCACCACATCGGCGGGCGCACCCACCTGCAGCGTGCCCGCAGGCAGCCCCATTACCCGCGCAGGCGCGGTACTCATCAGGTTCACGAGTTGCAGCGGCTCCAGCGGCTGGGGCAACTGGCGGTTCCAGTGCAGGATGCACCCCAGCGCGGTCTCCAGCCCCACAATCCCGAACGGCGCACTGGGGAACGGCTGCGCTTTCTCGAAGGGCGCGTGTGGGGCGTGGTCGGTCGCGATGCAGTCGATGACGCCTTCCAGCACGCCGTGCGTCAGTGCCTCGCGGTCAGCGTCCGTGCGCAGGGGCGGGTTCATCTTGGCGTGCGTGTCGAAGCCCGCGCATGCTGCGTCGGTCAGCAGCAGGTGGTGTGGGGCGACTTCGGTCGTCAGGCGCACGCCCAGCGACTTGAAGAACCGCACCAGCGCAACGCCTACTGCCGTCGAGAGGTGCTGCACATGCAGGTGGCAACCCGTTTCGTGCGCCAGCAGTGCGTTGCGAGCAATCTGCACCGTTTCGGCAGAGGCGGGCGCACCCTTCAGCCCCAGCCGCGCGCTGATTGCCCCCGCGTGCATGCTCGCGCCGTCGCTGAGCGACTTGTCCTCGCAGTGCGTCACCACAGGCAGCCCGTAGGCGGCGCAACCGAGCATCGCGCGGCGCATCACCTCCGCCGACTGCACGGGGAAGGCGTCGTCGGAGCATGCGACCGCGCCCGCCTGCGTGAGCGCGTGGTAGTCGGATGGAACCTCGCCGCGCATGCCCTGCGTGAGCGCGGCGACCACATAGACTCTGCAGGGCGACTCGCGTTCGGCGCGGGCGTAAATCTCGCGCACGAGCGTCGGGCTGTCCAGCGGCGGCTCGGTGTTCGGCATACAGCAGACGCTGGTGAACCCGCCCGCCACCGCCGCCGCGCCGCCCGTCTGCAGCGTCTCCTTGTGGCTCTGCCCCAAGTCGCGCAGATGCACATGGATGTCCACCAAGCCTGGCGCAACCCAGCAGCCCGTGCAGTCGATCACCGTCTCGCCCGCCTCGGGCGCGAGCGCGTCGCTCAGTTCGGCGATGCATCCCTCGCGCAGGCGCAGGTCGCCCCGCCTATCCAGCGCTTGCGACGGGTCGAGCAACCGCCCATTCCTCAACAGGTAGCGATCCATAGCCCCTACTTCCTGTCCATCGGCGTTGAATCGCGATTCATCGGGGATGAATCGCAATCCGACGGCGTTGAATCGCGATTCAACGGGAATGAATTGCCTGAATTGGGGCTGTGTCGCACGAGCGCGTCGGCGATGCGCACGGTGCGCACGGCAGCCTGCACATCATGCACGCGCACGATGTCCGCGCCCCACGCGACGGCAAGTGCGAGCGTCGCCAGCGTGCCCTCCAGACGCTCTTCAGGTGGCAGCCCGCCCAGCAGATGCCCGATAAACGACTTGCGCGAAGTGCCAATCAAGATGGGGTAGCCCAGCGACTTGAGCGTCGGCAGATGGCGCAAGAGCTGCAGGTTGTGTTCCACTGTCTTGCCGAAGCCGATGCCAGGGTCCAGCCAGATATTCTCGCGTGGGATGCCCGCTTGCTCGGCGCGTTGGGCGTGGGCGCGGAGCGTGTCGCGCACTTCGGCGACCACATCGGTGTAGTGGGGGTTCTGTTGCATCGTGCGGGGCGTGCCTTTGATGTGCATCAGCACGACCAGCGCACCCGCCTGTGCTGCTACCTCTGCCATGCGTGGGTCGAAGGTCATCCCGCTGATGTCGTTGACGATGCACGCGCCTGCGTGCAGGGCAAGTTCGGCGACGCGGCTCTTGGTCGTGTCGATGGAGATTGTCGCTTGGGGATAGCGTGTGGCGATGGCTTCGATTACGGGGATGGTTCGGCGCAGCTCCTCGTCTTCGGGCACAGGTTCCGCGCCAGGTCGGGTCGATTCGCCGCCGATGTCGAGGATGTCCGCGCCTTCGGCAAGCATCTGTTCGGCGCGTGCGAGGGCGCGCTCGAACGCCGCGTACCTGCCGCCGTCGTAGAAGCTGTCGGGCGTGGTATTCAGCACGCCCATCACCAGCGTGCGCGTGCCGATCGCATGGCGAATCGGCTGCAGTCGCTCAGTTATAGCCTGCATAGCGGCGCGGAGGGCGCGGCATCTCGCGCAGCAGCGCGTCGGGCAGTGTCTCCAACAGTGCCTCACCGACGCGACTGAAGGTGAAACCGCGTTCACGCGCGGCACCTTTCGGGTCGCGCATGAACTTCACCCAGAACACGGCGTCCTCGGTCAGCAGGCGCACCATCTGGTGCATCTGGAGTTGGTCGAGCCGTTCCAACTCAAGGCTTGCCCAGACCATAATCTCTATTGGTACGCCCGTTTCGAACGCGAGCCGCTCGTAGTCGCTGATTGCTTCGGCATGTCGTCCAAGGTTGTCCAGCAGGCGTGCGCGGCGTAGCCGGTAGTGCGCCGCATGGGGTTGCAACCGTACTAACTGGTTCGCTGCTTGAAGTGCGCGGGCGTAGTCCATCGCTTGCCAGTGGGCGTCCAGCAGGTGTTCCAGCGGGATGGGATGGTCAGGCGCCTCTTGGAGCCAGCGTTCGCATTCGGCGATGGCTTCCGCGAAGCGTCCGCTTTCGATAAGCAGCTCAATCAGTCGCTCGCGCACGGGCACAGCATCGGGTTGACGCTGAAGCGCGGCGCGAATCGCGTCGATGGCGCCGCGCCAGTTCTCTTGCAAGCGACACACCTCCGCAAGACACAGATAGCACTCCAGCGGTGCCTCACCAGATTGCACGGCGCGTCGAAGCATCCGCGCCGCTTGTTTTAACCGTCCGCGCCGGAGGTACTTCTCCGCTTGTTGCAGGGGCGTAGGTTTCATCACGCGCTCTCCACTTTCGCCCGACACATCGCCCTTATTATAATCCAGCGGCGCTGCGGGCGACTTCCGTATTTATGCGATATTTTCGTAGGCGGCTACCCGATTCCTGCCGCCCCGCTTGGCAATTTCGAGTGCTTCGTCGGCTTTTTCCAGCAGTTCAACAGGGTTCTGCGTGCTGTTGGGGTAAGCGGCGACGCCGATGCTCAGCGTAATTCGGAAGCGCGGCACACCCAGAGTGTCCAAAAAGTGCGTCTCGCGCACGGCGTGCAAGACCCGATTCGCGGCCGCGACGCCCCCTTGCAAATTCGTGGATGGCATCAGCACCACGAACTCGTCGCCCCCATAGCGAGCGATGAGTTCCGTGTTGCGCAGCGTGTTGCGCAGCACATCCGCCAACTGCACCAGCAGGTAGTCGCCCTCCAGGTGCCCGTAGGTATCGTTTATTTGCTTGAAGCCGTCTAAGTCGATGAGCATCACCGCCAGCGGGTGCTGATAGCGTCGGCACAGGTTCACCTCCTCCCGATACCGCTCTTGGAAGTGGCGGTAGTTATACAGCCCTGTCAGCCCGTCGGTGACGGCAAGCCGTTCCAAGTCGCTGAGCAGCAGGGCGCGCTCCAGCACGCTGGTCAGCTGGAACGCCAGCGTCTGGAGCAGTTCCAAGTCAAGCTCGTTGAAGGGGGGCAGTTCGGTGCGTCCGAGCGCGATTAGCCCGTGTACGCGCACGCCGCCGCGCAGCGGGGCTATCATCAAACTGGTGGCAGGCGCGAACGCCTCTGCCTGCGCGTGGTTGGCGTCGTAGAGGCACGCCTGCGTGGGCGGCTCGGACTGGCTCAGACTCGGCAGCGCCGTGTGCAGCGGGGGCATCGCGCCCTCGTGCGCCACGAGTTCTAAATTCTTATCGCTACACAGCAACAGCTGCGCATGCTCATACGGCAGCACTAACTTGAACACGGCAAGCGCGCGCTGGGGCAAGGCGCGCGGGCTTTCGACGCTAAACAGCAGGTTCTCCAAGTCGTACAGCGTCTGTGTTTCTGCCAGGCGGATGCTCATCAGGCGCATCTGGTCAATCAGCATCAGCAGGGCAGTAAGGTGCGGCGCAAGCGCGCGGACGCGGGCGCGCGTTTCGGGACTGAACCCGCTTGATGCACGCGCCGTGAGCGCGACCACGCCCAGAATACGCCCCTCGCCCATCAGGGGAACAACGATTGCGTCGGCGCGCTCGGCAGATTCGCGATGCGTCTCCGTCAATCGCTCGATTTCCAGAACCGCCGCGCGAATCTGGTTGACCAGCGGTTGGGTGTCGGGTTGTTTTTGGAACGGACGCACGGGCACAGTGAAGGCGGTCTTTTGAAGTTTCGCGAGCGCACCTGTGGCACACGCGGCTTGCAACACTGCGCCCGTTTCGTCGGTGAGGTAAATCGCGGCGCCCGACGCCCCGAACCGCGCCCGCAGCCGCTCCAGAAGTGTACGCATCAACGACTCGGAATCGCGCGCCTGTTGCAGCGCGTGCAGCAGTTCTGCGGCGTCTTGTAAGGCGGTGAGGTGTTCCTCGAGCCGACGGTAGTGATACGCCAGTTCGCGGTAGCTTTCGCGGATGCGCCGCTCCGCCGCTTCGCTTTGCTCCACAGCGCGCGCGGCTTCCTCCAGCAGAGCGCTTTGCTCAGACTGCGTGCGCTGGTGCCAGAGCCAGCCAAGCGCGCCGCCCAGCCCAACGACACCACCCACCCAACTGAGGGTCGCCGCGTCGACTGGCAGCGTGCCTGTGCGCAACCACTCGGTTAGGTATACCGCTGCGCCCCCCACTGCCCCACCCAGCCATGCACCCACCGCCCCCAAACGGGAGAGCGCGTACACCAAAGGCAACATGAACAGCCAGTAGCCAACCGTCGCGCCTTCCAGCGCCCACGCCAACGCCCCAACCAGTGCGTAGTCGGCAAACAGCGCAGCGATGGTCATTCCAACTGCACGCCAGCGACGCTCCAGCAGGCTAACTGTCACTGCGCCTAGCCCGAGCCCGCCGAGCCCCAGCCACACCGTGTCAGGAACTGCACGCGCCCAAAGCACGCTCCCCAGATACGCCAGCCCAATCGCCCGTAAGATCCACACGCGAGACCCCTGTGTATGACAACACAAGTATACCACTTGTGGCAAGACGCGCGAGGCAAGCTGGGGAGAACCTGATTAGGCAGTTCTTGATTCCTAATGGCTATACTTCGCCAGAAGGTTCCCTACAATTCCCGTATCTCGAGAGAAAGTTGCTGAGAATCTGCATTCCCGCCTCGCTGAGAATCGATTCGGGGTGGAACTGAACGCCTTCGATGGGGTAATGCTTGTGGCGCACGCCCATGATTTCGTGGTCATCCTCGCTTTCGGCGGTGATTTCAAGGCAGTCTGGGAGTGTAGTGCGTTCAATCACCAGCGAGTGGTAGCGGATGGCACGCAGCGGGTTAGGCGCGCCGCGAAAGACGCCTGTATTGGTGTGGCGCACGAGGGATTCTTTGCCGTGCATAGGGCGTTTCGCGCGAACGATGTTGCCCCCAAACGCCGCGCCGATTGCCTGATGTCCCAAGCATACGCCGAGGATTGGAACCTTGCCTGCCGCCGCTTGTATCAGCGGGACGCTAATACCCGCCTCGTTCGGCGTGCAAGGACCTGGTGAAATCACGATGTGGTCGGGCTGCAGCGCGAGCGCCTGCTCGACGGTCAGCTCGTCGTTGCGCACGACAGTTAGCTCCGCGCCCAGCTCGCCCAGATATTGCACCAAGTTGTAGGTGAAGCTGTCGTAGTTGTCGATGACCAAAACTTTCATGGCTCCGACTCATGAGTAGAGAGTGCGCGTGAGCAGGTCGCTCAGCGCGTTGGCGGCGTGTTGCACGGTAGGCAGCGCGTGGTCGTAGTCGATGCGTACGGGTCCCATCAGCCCAATCACGCCTGCGGGTCGTCCGCCGGCGTGATAGCGGGCATAAATCAGGGTGCAGCTGCGCAGCGCGTCGATGGGGTTCTCCTCCCCGATAGTGATGGTCAACTCGGCGTTGGCGTGCTGCTGTAGCAGGCGGTAGAGTGGTTTGCGCGCCTCCAGCACGCGCAGCACCGCCTCCAGCTGGCGCACTTCGCGCTGAAACTCGGGCAGGCGCAGCAGGTAGACCATCCCGTCGTAGAGCAGCTCGCCCTCGGCGATGTCCTGCACCTGCTGTTGGACGACGCGCAGTAGGCTAACCAGCGTCTCGCGTTCGGCGGGCGATTCGAGCGCGGGCGCGTGGGCGGGGTCAAGCGTCAGCACCGTGCGCACGGTCTGCCCCTCAATCATCGTCGCCAGCACGCTCTGGATGCGGTTCAAGGCGCGTTGCGAGGGCGCATACTGCAGGTCAACGAGGCGGTTGTCCACCTCGCCGTGTTCCATCACCACAACCGACAGCACGCGGCGCGGGGCGCAGGGCGTCAGCACGCAGCGCAGCACGCGCATCGTCTCGTCGCGCGCGGTGGCGGCAAACGCGACCGACTGCGCCGCGCGCGCGAGCAGTTGCAAGGTTGCTTGCAGCAGCTCGGTCAGGCTCTCGCCCGGTTCGGGCAGGCGTCGGAAGTAGCTCTCGATGCGCAGCGTCGTGGTCCCGCCCATCAGGTGTTCCACATAGTAGCGGTAGCCGCGCGTGGTGGGCACTCTGCCCGCGCTGGTGTGCGGCTGCGCGAGGTAGCCGTACTCGGTCATCGCCGCCATCTCGTTGCGCACCGTAGCGGGCTTGACCCCCAGCGCGTACCGCTGCACAATCGCCTGCGAGCCGACAGGTTCGCCCGTGCGGATGTGTTCACGCGCCACCGCCCGCAAAATGGCGGCTTTGCGCGTATCCAACATCTCCGTCTGCTCTGTGCGTCTGCGAGCCAAGCGCAATCACCGCTATAATTCTACCCGCAACGGAAACAGCGGTTATGACCCTCGCTGTCGCGCACAGTAAATGCAACTTAGGGCTACCCAATTGCGGCGCACCGCCCTGTAATCTCACCTGAATTATTGCTTCCTTTGGGAAAAAACCGTATTTTCGTCGTTGTGTTCTTGAGAACGGTTAGGTTATACTGAAGCCGAGCAAAGAGAAAATGTCCGCTTTTGGTCAGTTCGCGAGTCTTAAAGAAGTGCGTGCAGCGAAGTGCTTTGCACTTCACTACTCAATCTTGCGGAAACATCTTTTTGCTAGTGGTTTTGGGCAGAAGAAAAAGTTTCTGGGGGTTGGGACTAACGCGCAGGCAAGCATCAGTCCTTGCCAGTGAAGCGGATATCCTCAAGGATGCCGCAAACACATTCACAGGAGGTTAGAGTGATGAATCGCTACACACTTGGGCATAAGCGGAGCAGTACGGGAATTTCTCCGCTCGGTTTGGGTTTCGTCGCGAGTCGTCTACTTACTCTGCTGGTAGGATGCCTTAGCTTGGCGACATCGCTTTTGGCACAGACGACCTACTACGGCGTGCAAGGCTCTCTATGGGCACAACCAGGTGGCAACATGAAGTTGGACTACGACCATGTGCGCCAACGGTTCGTGGTGCAGTATAACTATCAGGGGCAAGGCGGTACGCCCCCCGTTTATGGTACCATTGACCTCAACACCAAAGCCTTCAGCCACTTCTTCAACGGCTGGGGAACTCCACAGTACGAGACCCTGCTTTACATCTTGCCTCAAAACTGGGGGAGTTACTCGCAAGGAACGATCTTCGTCCCCAGATCGTCAGGCGGCGAGATATACGCAGTTGACCCCTTCGGCAACGCCACCCAATTTGCCAGTGGACTGCCATCGGGTGGCACTGGACCGACCTACTACTCGACCGTGCGCTGGGACGAATTTGGGGTCGCCAACCACGATTTGTTTTATGCGAACGAGGGCACAGGACATGTCGTGCGATTGAACTCAAGCGGTAGCGTGGTCTGGCAAACCGTTCTGCGCGATAGCAACGGTCAACCCTTCCGACCAGAAGGGATGATTGTGCTGGGCAATAACCCGCGTTGGGGTCCCTACCAGAACAAGGTGGTTGTCGGCGAGAACACCCCCAACAACCCCATATTCTTGGTGGATCCAGCGACAGGCAGCTACACGATTGCCACTTCACCCATTCCTCGAACGCCTGAGTCGTTGCGCATCTTCCCCTACACGGGCAGCAACTGGGCGCTCTATGTCTCTATTTACGGTGGCGGCATCTATCAGCTGAAAAACTTGTCCGGAATCCCCAATCTGCAGCCTGGCGACCTGTTCATCGCTCAGGAGGAGCCGTCTGGCGGCAAGGTCTACCATGTCTACTGGGATAGCAATACCAACAGCTTCGTCACTCAGCTCGTTGCAGACTTTAGTGGGCTGGGCTATCTGGAGGATATGGTGTTTGCGCCTGTCCCCGAACCGAGTTCGCTGCTGATCCTGGTTAGTTTTGCTGGGCTGGGTCGTTTGGTGCGCCGTCGCCGTTAAACTCACTGGGAGGGAGGCTTTGCCCTTCCTCCCACCTCCCGAATCCGCCTGTCTTGGCTGCTGACCTCACAAAAGCACATCGCCAGCGGACATCGTGCTTGCATCGTCTTAGGGTACACTTCCCCCCGATGGGCGAGCAGGTACGGCGGGCGGTCTATCCAGGCAGTTTTGACCCGCCGACGATGGGGCATCTGGACATTATTCAGCGGGCGGCGCGGCTGTTCGACGAACTCATCGT
>Ga0197142_1001678_pt1 | contig 20003 bp, 19 predicted proteins | sample GBS60_MetaG_FD_148614 | JGI IMG/M metagenome (GOLD analysis project Ga0197142, IMG submission 148614) | Sediment microbial communities from Great Boiling Springs, Gerlach, Nevada, United States - GBS 60_MetaG | ecosystem: Environmental > Aquatic > Thermal springs > Hot (42-90C) > Sediment... | reverse complement strand
GCCCCATGCCCCGATTCCCCCAAAATGGTCAGGTCTAGTTCATCGGCGGCGGCGGTCAAGGCCCCGTAGCGAATGCCAATCGTGCCCCCCGGCAAGGCAGGCCAAACATGGACCCCCAGCACCGCCACCACCTGCTCCAACGCCCCATCCTCGATCATCCAGCGGGCCCCCTGGGCCGTTTCTTCCGCCGGTTGGAATAAAAACCGCACCCGCCCCGGCAACGACTCCGGTAGGGCTGCCAAGACCATCGCCGTCCCCAGGGCAATGGTGGTGTGGACATCGTGGCCGCAGGCGTGCATCACCCCCGGAATGCGGGAACGGTATTCCACCTCGGCGGCCTCCTGAATCGGCAGGGCATCCAAATCCGCCCGCACGGCCAAAAAGGGAGTATCTGCCGTGCCCCAATCCGCCACCACCCCCGTTTTGCCCACCGCTTCCCGCACCGTTAACCCACAGGAAGACAAAACCCCGGCCACATAGGCCGATGTCTGCCACTCCTGACCGCTCAATTCCGGGAAGGCGTGAATATGGCGACGAATCTCAATCAACCGGGGCGCCAAGGTGGTGGCGATGCCCCGGATGGTTTCGGCAACCGATTCAAGCGGCGGACTCACCGATGGGATAGACGCTGACTTTTTGGCGGGTTTTCCCCTTGCGTTCAAAGCGTACCACCCCATCCACCAGGGCAAACAGGGTGTAGTCTTTGCCTAAACCCACATTCACCCCCGGATGGAACTTCGTACCCCGCTGCCGCACCAAGATGTTGCCTGCCCGTACCACCTGGCCGCCGTAGCGTTTGACCCCCAGGCGCTGGGCATTGGAATCCCGACCGTTGCGGGTACTCCCACTTCCTTTTTTGTGTGCCATCGTTACACCTCTCCTACGCCCACGCTAAGCCCTAAACCTCTAGGCCGCCACTGCCTCCTCGCGCGCCGGCGCGGTAAATTCCTGGTCGCCGACAATGATTTTTTCCACCATCACCCGTGTCAATTCCTGGCGATGCCCGGTTTTTTTGCGGGTTTTTTTCTTGGGGCGCATTTTGTAAACGATGATTTTGGGCCCCCGCCGCGCGGCCAACACCCTTCCTTCAATGCGGGCCTCTGGCACCGTAGGCCGCCCGATGCGCACCTGCCCGCCGCAATGTACCAACAACACCTGCTCCCAGGTGACCGTCGCCCCCGCTTCTAACCCCAGGGAATTCACGTCGTAAAACCGCCCCGGTTCGACCCAAAACTGTTTGCCGCCGACGGCCACAATGGCATAGTTGGTGTCCATTTCTGCACGAATGTCGCTGGCATCTTAACAACGCAGATTTTAATTTTATCCTTTGGCTTGCCTACAGGTCAAGATGGAGGCAGTCAGGATTACCTTGCAGACCGATGGTGGAACCCCGTCCTGCCCGTGACCGGATTGTGCCTGTGTCCCTGGAGGGGGAATTGCGCCAATCCTACCTGGCCTATGCCCTGAGCGTGCTGGTGGGACGGGCGTTGCCGGATGCCCGCGATGGTCTCAAACCGGTGCAGCGGCGGATTCTCTACGCCCTGTGGCAGATGGGGTTGACGGCGCAGCGGCCCCACCGCAAAAGCGCCCGGGTGGTGGGCGAGGTGCTGGGGAAATACCATCCGCACGGGGACCAATCGGTGTATGGGGCGCTGGTGCGGTTGGCGCAGGATTTTCACTGCCGGTATCCCCTGGTGGAGGGGCAGGGGAATTTCGGTTCTATGGATCGCGACCCGCCGGCGGCCATGCGCTACACGGAAGCCCGCTTGTCCCCCTTGGCCACCCAGATTTTATTTGCGGATTTGCACCCGGCGGTGGTGGATTTTCAGCCCAATTTTGACGGCACCGAAGCGGAACCCCAGGTACTGCCGGCGCAGTTGCCCCTGCTGTTGCTCAATGGCTGTAGCGGCATTGCCGTGGGGATGGCCACCCAAATTCCCCCCCACCACGCCGGGGAAATTATCGAGGCGTTGATTCATCTGATTGACTACCCGCACCTGAGCGATGAACGGCTGTATCGCCTCGTGCCGGGGCCGGATTTTCCCACCGGCGGCGAACTGGTGCACCCCCACACCATTCCCCAGGTGTACCGCACGGGGCGGGGCGCGATGACCTTGCGGGGGGGCTGGCACCGGGAAACCCTGGGAACGGGCAAACGGGCCAAAGAAGCCATTGTGATTACGGAATTCCCCTACCCGGTGGTGAAGGCAGAATGGCTCAGCCGCACGGCGGAGTTGCTGCACCAGGGGCGCCTAGAAGGGATTGCCGATTTGCGCGACGAAAGCGACCGGGAGGGGATACGGGTGGTGGTGACGCTCAAACCAGGGCATGCGGTCACCGAAGTCATCCAGCAGTTGTATGAACAGACCCCCTTACAAACGCAATTCCATGTCAGTTTTTTGGCTCTGATTGACGGGCGACCCCAGCATTGCTCGTTGCGGCGGCTTTTACAGGAATTTTTGACCTTTCGGGAACAGACGCTCCAACGGGTTTATGCCCACCAATGGCAGGAGGTAACCCGGCAAATCCAGCATTTACAGGCGTTGCACCAGGCCATCACCCATTTGGACGTTGTCTTTACCATTCTCAGAGAATGTACGGCCATAGACCAGACAAAAACCGAGTTGATGCGCCGCCTTAATCTCACGGCAGACCAGGCGGAAACGGTTTTATCTACGCCTTTGCGGCGGTTGACCCGTTTGGAGGCAAAGGCGGTGACCGAGGAATTGGCCCATTTGCACCAGCGCCAAGCCCGGTTCGCGCAGTTGCAACAGGACCGGCAAGCACGCCTGCGGGAATTGAAAAAGCAATTGCGGCAATTACAAAAGCAGTATGGGGATGCCCGGCGCACGCGGATTTGCTGCGAAACTCTAGCGCCGGCAATGACCCCGATGCGGTTGGAATTGACCTTGGCCGGGCAATGGCGGGTCGGCAAGCAGCAGCCCGCAGAGCAATTGTGTCTGGATGTGCAGGCGGGTGTGTTGGGCGATGCGATTCTCTGGCAGGGGGAATGGCAGCCGGGAGCGCAGGTGGTGCTGTTTGGCCGCCGGGGGGGCGTGCAGACCTGGAGCGGGCAGGTAGGGGAGTTGGCGGCGTTGGTTTGGGATGGGGGGGTCTTGCCCCTGGTGGTGACCGCGCAAACGGCGGGGGTGTGGCTGGTGAGTCGGGGCGGCTATGGCACGGTGATGGATGTGCAGGACCTCTGGCAAGGGGCATGGGGTTTTCCGGCGGGGGATGAGGTGCTGGCGGCGGGGGTGTGGCAACCAGGGCAAAGGCTCCTTTGGGCGAGTAACCAGGGGCGGTTGGGGTGGTGGAAGCCTGCTCGCCGGAGCTATGGGAAAGCCCTGCTGGCTTTGGCAGACGGGGAATGCCTGGTGGGGGCAGTAGCCGATGCCGGGGCCGTACAGGTGGTGACGGCGGCGGGGACGTTGCAGGCATTGCCGACGGTGCTGGGGGCGGAGCCTTGGGTGGGGTTGGTGGCGGGGGCAGCCCCGGTGTATGGTTACACCAACCGGCAGCGGTGGGTACGGTTGGGAACCGCTTTGGCTGCAGGGGAACGGTGGGTGCGGGTGGTTCAGGCTAAAATGGGCGGGGAATAAAACCGTGGTTTTCCCTATGGGTTATCGTTCTGCCTGGTGGCGTCCCTGGCACGACATTGACGTGACTTTGTTGGGGGCGGTCGTGACCCTGACGGTGATGGGGGTGACGGCCATTCGCAGTGCAGGGTTGGCGCAAAATCGCTGGGATTGGTGGCACCAAACGTTGATTGCCCTGCTGGGTCTGGGGGTGGCGTTGGTGTTGGCGCGGTGTCCTTACCGGTGGTTGCGGCGGTGGCATTGGGCGGTGTATGGGTTGGCCAATGCCCTGTTGGTGGCGGTGATGTTGGTGGGGACGTCGGCGCTGGGGGCGGAACGGTGGATCAACATTGGGGGGTTCCATTTGCAGCCGTCGGAGTTTGCCAAGGTGGCGGTGATAGTGACTTTGGCAGCGGTGTTGGAGCAGGCCCGGGCGCCGGCACTGTGGACGATTGGGCAGGCGGTGTTGGTGATCGCTTTGCCTTGGGTGTTGGTGTTTGTGCAGCCGAATTTGGGCACGGCGTTGATTTTTGTGGCGATTACCCTGGGGATGCTCTACTGGGCAAATATTCCCCTGACGTGGATTGTGTTGTTGCTCTCGCCTTTGGTGTCGGCCATTTTGCTGTCTTTGTCGGTGCCGGTGTGGGGGGTCTGGGTGGGGGCGATGGCGCTGGTGGGTTGGGTTTCCTTGCCCTGGCCGCGGGTGGGGGGGTTGGCCGCCCTGGTGGTGAATTTGATTTCCGGGCAGTTGGGGCAGGTGTTTTGGGGGTTGCTCAAGGATTACCAACGGGAGCGGTTGATTTTATTTCTCGACCCGAATCAGGACCCGTTGGGGGGTGGCTACCACTTGATCCAGTCCCGCATTGCCATTGGTTCGGGGGGGTTGTGGGGGCAAGGGTTATTTCAGGGCAGTCAAACCCAATTGAGTTTTATCCCGGAACAAAATACGGATTTTATTTTTTCGGTGATCGGGGAAGAATTGGGCTTTATTGGCTCGATGATTGTGCTATTTCTCTTCTGGCTCATTTCTTTGCGGTTAATTTTGATTGCCCGCAGTGCCCGGGATGGGTTTGGCTCCCTGATAGCGATTGGGGTGTTGAGTATGTTGATTTTTCAGGCAGTGATTAATATCGGGATGACGGTGGGATTGGCTCCGATCACAGGGATTCCCTTGCCTTTTTTGAGCTATGGGCGTTCGGCCATGTTGGCAAATTTTATTGCCCTGGGGCTGGTTGAATCGGTGGCCAATCACCGGCGTCAGGCGTTTTATTGAGGCAATAGCGGGTTTTCTGACGCCAGCGGGTGCGGTAAAATCCAAAAGCTGATTTGGTCGTTTCCCAGGTGCATCCTATGGCGGCCCTGCAACAAGGATTGACGTTATTTTTCAGTTTGTTGGTGGAGGCGATGCCCTTTTTGGTGTTGGGGGTGTTGTTTTCCAGTATTTTGTGGCTGTGGGTAGAACCGGAGCAATTGCTCAAACGTTTGCCGCGTCATCCTTTGGGGGGGGCGGTGGCAGGGGCGGTGTTGGGCTGTCTGCTGCCGGTGTGTGAGTGCGGCAATGTGCCGGTGGCGCGGCGGTTGTTGACCCAGGGGATACCTGCTTCGGTGGCGGTGGGGTTTTTGTTGGGGGCGCCGACGATTAACCCGGTCGTGATTTGGTCCACTTGGGTGGCGTTTCGGGACCAGCCGCTGCTGGTGTGGGGGCGAGTGGGGTTGACCCTGCTGGTGGCGGTGATGGTGGGGTGGGTGTTTTCGGTGCAAAAGGATTTGCGGCCTTTTTTGCAACCGGCGGTGGCGCAGATGCTGCCTCTGCCCCGGAGTCAACCGTTGCGGGAACCGGCGCTGGCGGGGGTGCCGACGGGGAACTTTTTGGCGCTGGCGGGGGGAAAAACCCTGCCTTTGGAAACCTTGGGGTGGCATACGTCCCGGTTGCTGTCGCGGCGGGGGCGGTGGCAGATGGTGTGGGTGAATGTGCTGTCGGAATTGCGGGAACTAACAGGGGTGTTGATCCTGGGAACGGCGGTGGCAGCGGCAATTCAGGTGTTGACGCCGCGGGAGGTGATCCTGGGCTTGGGGCAGGGGCCGGTGACGTCGGTGGTGGCGATGCTGTTGCTGGGTGTGGTGGTGTCCATTTGCTCGACGGTGGATGCATTTTTTGCCCTGTCGTTTGCCGGGAGTTTTACAACGGGGGCGTTGCTGGCATTTTTGGTGTTTGGGCCGATGGTGGATTTGAAGGGGGTGAGTTTGCTGCTTACCGTATTTCGCCCCAGAGCCGTGTTGTATTTGTTTTTATTGGCAGGGTTATTCACCTTTGTTTTGACTTTAGCCATGAATTTATATCTATGAAAATCAGGAAATTCTCTCGCAAACATCTGGGAAATTTTATGTCGCTCACACACCCATTTGTCCCCCATCACATCCCATGAATGGTCTGGACTTGCTGGCGATTGGGGCCTGGGGCCTGTTGCTCCTCAAGTATTGGGTCACGGGGCAGTTGGCGGTGTTGGTCCATCCCAACTACTTCCCCTTGACGGTTGGGGCGGGTTTGTTGCTGGTGGGGTTAACGGCTTGGCAGGGGTGGGTACGCTGGCGAGAACCGGGACAGCCGCAGACGGTGGCAGGCGGGCAACTGTTACCGCGGGCTTGGGGGCGCTTGCTCCTGTTGAGTACGGCGGTGGTGGGGTTGGTGGTTGCCCCTCGCCCCTTCAACAGCCATCTGGCTTGGGAGAGTGGCGAATTGCTGAACATGACCCGCACGCTGCCCCAGCCATTTCGCCCCGCTAGTCGCCCGGAGGAACGTTCGTTGGTGGATTGGGTGCGTTTGTTGCATGCCTACCCCGAACCGGATGCCTACCAAGGGCAAAAGGCCAAGGTGCAAGGGTTTGTGGTGCATCCGCCCCAGAGTCCGGCCAATCGGTTTTTTATCGCCCGGTTTGTGGTCACCTGTTGTGCTGCCGACGCCTACCCGGTGGGGCTACCGGTGGTGTTGACGGCGGGAGAAGCCAAGACCTATCCGGCAGACACCTGGTTAGAAATTCAAGGGCGGATGATCACCGGGGAAATCCAAGGCCAGCGGCGGCTCATTCTCCAAGCAGAGAAAATCACGCCTATCCCACCCCCGGCCAATCCCTATCTATATTGATCGCTTACTGCTTAGTACAACTTAATGACTTCATCAATGGTGGTGCTACCGTACATCTGTAATTTTTTTTGATGTGCTAAAGTCATGCTCAATGTCATTGAAGTCTGGGGAATAAGTTGGCAAAAATAATATAGCTATGCATACAAAGGTTGACATGCTATGGGTCGCTGGGCGTAGCCCCACAATGGCGTAGCCATGAATCTTCAGGCGACAACCTTAACCTACCTAGCTATACGATATGCCCCGCCGCTTCTACTACAGCTAAGCGGCTGGTTTTGAGTCACTTAATTATTTTTGGGTTATTTATATGGGGCGGATATGTGTACACAGTATTGGTTGCAACCTTAACAGATTCTACTCCTCAATTTGCCAAGGTTCCGTGAGGTGTTGTGGGTCGAATAGGTGGGGGGGACGCAAAGCGAGAATTAATCGCCCCAGCAGGGGAATCGTCGGCGGTTCCGGCCACCATTGCAGTGTGATGTGCCCCTGTTCGGCGACCACAAAATAATGTTCGGCTTGCCAGGTGGTGTCCTGGCGGTCCACAACCAGCAGGATGGGTTCGTTCAGGTCCGCTTGGCCGGGCAATTGGCGCGTAAGGAGGGCTAAGGGGGCTTGCGCTGCCCGTACAATCGGCCACCCCGGTAAGGCCACCGCCTGCGCCAGGTTGCTCACAATCCCAAAAGGTGGTTGGGGCAGGGCCAAGGGGGTCTGGTGCCAGAGCGATTCGGGCAGGGGAAGGGTGCCTACCAGGGGGATAATGATGGGTTGCTCTAGGGCGGATTCCAACCGATACCAGGGCAAACGGGGGGGGGTGGGCAGGGGAGTCGCCTGGGCCGGGTCGAGGAGGTGTTCCAAAGCGGTGCGTGCGGCTTCGCTGTGGGCAAAACGCAACCCCCGGGACAATAAACGCACTCGCTCGGGACTGTTGGGGTTTTGGCGCAGGAGTCGCCAGCACTGAAAGGCAACGGCATCACCGGGATGGTCGCTAAATTCGGGCGGGACACGGTATTGGCTGAGTTCTTTGATGGCCTTGACCACATCCCGGGTGGCGCTGGCATCCAGGTTTTTGTCGCGGACAAATTGGGCGCAGGTGAGGCGCTGGTGTTGCGACAAAAGCCGGAGTTCGTACAGCACATCGCTGCCAGCGGTGCGAAAGTAGTTCTGCACTTGGGGGTCCCCCAGGGAGTCAAAGACCTGGCTGGCGACGATGAGTTGGTTTTGGGTGCTGGGTTCTAGGCCGGTTTCATCAAAAATTTGCTCGGACTGCCACCCGGCTTTGTGCAATTGCTGGCAGAGGTGTCCCCAGTCTACCCAGGTGCCTTCCCGTCGCCGCAGTTGTTGGAGCCATTCTTGGTAGGGGGCAGGGGATAGGTCACTCATCGGCAGGGGTCAGCTCCTCGTCAAAATCTTCGGCACTCGGCGGGCTGGTGGGGGCAACGATGGCGCCGGTTTCGAGTTGCTGCCGCACCTGTTGCTCAATTGCATCCCGCAGGCTGGGGTGTTCCTCAAGGTACTGGAGGGCATTTTCCCGGCCTTGGGCCAGATTTTCTCCCTGGTAGCTGTACCAGGCGCCCTTGCGCTTGACGATGCCTACCTGCTCGGCAATGTCAAGGATGCAGCCTGCTTGGGAAATGCCTTTGCCAAAAATAATGTCAAATTCCGCCAGGCGGAAGGGGGGCGCCACCTTGTTTTTGGCGACTTTGGCCTTGACCCGGATGCCGAATTCTTCCGTGCCGCGTTTGAGGGTCTGGGTGCGGCGCACGTCCAGGCGCACCGAAGCGTAGAATTTCAGGGCGTTGCCGCCGGTGGTGGTTTCCGGGTTGCCGTAGGTGACGCCGATTTTTTGCCGCAGTTGGTTGAGAAAGATCACAATACAGCCGGTTTTGCCGATATTGCCGGTGATTTTCCGCAGGGCTTGGCTCATCAGGCGGGCTTGCAACCCCAGGTGGGCATCGCCCATTTCCCCTTCAATTTCCGCTTTGGGAACGAGCGCCGCCACCGAGTCCACCACAATAATATCCACTGCTGCCGAGCGCACCAGGGAGTCCACAATTTCCAGGGCGGCTTCCCCGTAATCTGGCTGGGAGACCAACAGGTTTTGCACATCCACCCCCAAAGCGGCGGCATAGGCGGGGTCAAGGGCGTGTTCGGCATCCACAAACGCCGCAATCCCCCCCCGTTTTTGCACCTCGGCGATGGCATGCAAAGCGACGGTGGTTTTCCCGGAACTTTCGGGGCCGTAAATTTCCACCACCCGGCCCTTGGGCAGTCCGCCGCCTAGGGCCAAATCCAAGGTCAAAGCGCCGCTGGGCACGGTTTCGACTTTGATGCGGGAGCCGTCCCCCAAACGCATGATCGCCCCTTTACCAAAACTTTTTTCGATCTGTTGCAGGGCCAGGCTCAGGGCCTTTTGCTTGTCTTTTTGGCTATCTTCCGGGGGGGCTGCGGGCATAGGCGGTATTCCCAAAGCAACGTTCTTTTATTGTACGTCGGGGGTCAGGCGGCCTGGGGCACACAAATTTCGTTCGCCAGCGCCAGTTCTTGGGTGTACATGGTGTGAATGGCCTGTTGCAACACGGTGGGGATGTCCTGCCCGGCTTGGGTGGCGGCCAGCCAGCGTTGGGCTTCGTTGCCCTGGGCGAGGATGGTGTGCAGGGGGGAGAGAAAACAGCCAAACCCCTGTTGCTGGGCGGTGGGGGTGACCTGTTCGAGCAATTCGGCAATCCAGTCGCGGGCACGGATGGGTTGGCCGGTCGGCCAGTGGGTAAGCAGACTGTCCAAACTCTGCTGGGCGGCTTTTTGGGCGTTCTGGTCGCTTTCGACGCGCAGTTCCTCGCTCCGCAAACGGGGGTAGGGGTGGCCGTAGAGGGGGTCGAGGCGGGGGTTGCTCAGAAGTTGGTACAGCCGGGCTTCCAACAGGGCGGTAATCGCCAGCAGATGCAGCGGGTTGCTCACCAGGTCGCAAATTCGCAGTTCGAGGCGGTTGAGGTCATAGGGGCGGCGGTTGCCGTTGGGCCGGACGCTGGTCCACAAATGGCGCACGTTTTGCATGGTGCCCGCCTGTAGTTGGGTTTCGGTCCAGCGAATAAAGTGCCGGTGGCTCAAAAATAGGGGCACGTGGGGGGGGGTGTGGGGAAATTGGTGCCAGCGGGTGCTGTGCCAGCCCGTGCTGCGCCCGTCCAACCAGGGGGACGACGCACTCAATGCCAGGTATAAGGGGGCTTCTACCCGCACCAGCCGGCAGGCGCGCAGCAGCGTCTCCGGGTCGTCAATGCCGATGTTGATATGCACACTGGCGGTGACCACCCGCGTGCCGTAGGTGGCCTCAATGTAACTGTGGTAGGGGTTGCTGGGGTCGGAGCGGTAAAACACCGTACTATCCCCCAGCGCCAGGGTGCTGCCAGGGATCAGGGTGTAATCGCCCAGCGTGCGCAGGTATTGGCGCAACTGTTGCCGGGGTTGGAGCAGATCGCATAACAGCCGTTCGTAGCGTTGGCGGGGCGGGGTGGTGTATTCCACATTGCGCCGGTCCGGTTCCCACACAAACCCCGGCAGAGCGCGGACAATCCGGTCGGCCAGCCCCACCACTTCGCCCTGGGGGGTACCGGTGTAGAGTTCAATTTCAAAGCCTTTACACAACATCCCCAACCCAATTTGGTTGACCCCGGCGCAAACCTTTTAAGATCAAAACGCAGGTGGCATGGCCCCCAAGTCATCTTTTGATTATAGGAGGAAAGGGTGCATGGGCTGGGGTAAATTGGCCGGTGGCGGGTTGAGCGGCTGGGGCATTTACTCGGTTTGGCGGCGGCATGCCAAAGTTTATCAAAATACCTGGTTGGTGAATAGTTTGCCTCCCTTGTCGGAACCGTTGGTGTACCTGATGGCCTTCGGGTTTGGCCTGGGTCCTTTGATCCCCCACCTGAACTATCAGGGCCAGGAAGTAGGTTATTTGCCCTTTGTTGGCTCTGGGATGATGGCCGTGGGCGTGTTATTTCAGAGTTTTTTTGAGGGGGCGTATGGCAGTTTTGTCCGCCTGCACCTACAGAAAACCTGGCACGCCCTCCTGACGGCGCCGTTAACCTTTAACGAAGTCTTTTTGGGGGATTGGCTGTGGGCGGCTACCCGCGGGCTGCTGGCTGGAGTGACAACGGGGGTGGTGGTCGTAGGGCTGGGGTTGTATCCCCTTGGGGCGTTCCTGGCGTGCTTGCCGCTGTTGCTGTTGGGCGCGCTGTTGTTCGGGGGGATTGGCCTGTTGACTGCCGGGCTGGTTCGCACGGTGGATCAGATCAATGTCCCGATTTTCCTGGTGGTGATTCCCATGTTTGCCCTGTGCGGCGTGTATTTTCCCAGAGACCATCTGCCGCCCTTGCTGTGGGGGATTGCCCGCGTTTTGCCCCTATCGGCGCTGCTGGATTTGCTCCGTTGGCCGTTGGCCTGGCCGCCGGGTGCTCCCTTGCTGTTGGCGTGGCTGGTGCTGTGGGTGGTGGGGCTGGGGTGGCTGGCCTGGCGGGTCATTCACCCTCAAGTGTATCGCTAAGGGGTTTTTGCATCGCCACCTGCAACGCATAGGGAAACACCGGTTGTCCCGCCCGGTTGATGTACCCCCACTCCTTGGCAAACTTCACCGGCGCTTTTCCCTCACTAAAAGACTCGGCATTGTCAAACTGGCAGGGAATCACCAGGGCGCCCGTACTGTCAATGTATCCCCATTTGTTTCCCTGCCGCACCAAGGCCAATCCCTCGCGAAAATACCAGGCTTCCTCGTAGGTGTAGGGAATGACCAACACCCCCTGGCGGTTGATGTACCCCCAGCGGGATTGCCACATCACCGGTGCTAAACCTTCGGTAAACTTGAGGGCCTGGTGAAATTGGGCACCGATTTCCCACTGCCCGCTGGTGTTGATATAGCCCCAAAAGCCGTCTTTGCTGGCCGCGGCCAAACCCTCATGAAATGGCTGCGCCCAGGTGAAAAATTCCCCGATCTGCACCCGCCCTTTGTCATCAATAAAACTCCAGGAATTGCCCTGTTTTACCCGTGCCAAACCATCGGAAAAACTATAAACATTATCAAACTTGCAGGGAATCACCAGGCGACCGGCGCGATTCACATAGCCCCACTTACTCCCCCGCTTGACTGCCGCCAAACCCTCTTTGAAATTCAACACATGGTCAAACTGACAGGGAATCACCACCTGCCCCGCTTTGTTGATAAAGCCCCAACCCTGGCCGTTGTGAACCGCCGCCAACCCTTCGCTAAAATCCAGCGCCCGCGCAAACTGAAAGGGAATGACCGTCTTGCCCTGTTTATCTATATATCCCCATTTCTCCCCCCATTCCACCGCCGCCAACCCCTCACGAAAAGGGCGGGCATCCTGATATTTCAAAGGAATAACCAAATTCCCCGCATGGTCAATATACCCATGCCATGCCCCCTGTTTCACCCCGGCCCGCCCATTTGCAAAAGGCTGCGTGCCATCAAAGTGCAACGCCAAAGGTGGCCGACTCCGCTCCACATAGCCCCGCCCCGGCAACCACGCCCCCAACACCCACAGGCAGGCGAGCAACAGAACCAAGCAAAACCGACGGTAGGCACGACGGCTGAGCATGGGAGCAACGGTGACCCGCAAGCTGGCGGCTGCAGCATGGCCGTTCCTTAGGAGTTTTTTATTATTTCCCCAGACCACCCCAGCCGTCCAGTTTTATGACGAAGTTTTTACATTGGGCAGACAAGGGAGCAACGGCGCTTCCAGGATGGCTGCCGTCACCGCCAGACTTTCTTGAAAGAGGATGCTTTGCTGTCCCCACCGCTGGATTTGCTGTCCCAAGAGGGTTTCCGCCGGAATGTCCCGCAGGGTGCTGACCTGTTCAACCCGACAAAACTGGGCTTTGCCGCCCCCCTCCAGGCGCATACAGCCAGTGGTTTCTGCACAGAGCACCGTACAGCAATTGGCATGCGGTTGTGCCGAATCCAGCCGTAGGCCGACCAAATCCCCCACCACTGTCCCCACATCCGGCAGGGGTAACCCGGCCAATTCCGCTTTGATTTCCTGGCCTTCGGGGGAATGGCAGAGAATCCGGTGAATGTCGTAGTCGCCGTGTTCGATGGTATGGGCCTGGGGCACCCAACCCAACCGACTGGCCAACCAGCCAAAAAACAGCAGGGCCTGGGCGGGATTGCCCTTTTCGTAATCAATCACCACCTGGTCAATTTTGGGCAAATCGGCGCGCCGGTCCGGGGGGTCAAAAGCGGCCGCCGTCAGTTCCAGCCACACCCCCAAACGACCCCAGTTCAAATCCGCCAAGGGGACATCCATCTGAAGCAACCGCTGCAAATCCAGCAATCCCCGTTCCGGTTGGCGAAAGGTGGCCGAATCCACCAACACCCGCAACCCGCCCCGCTCCCGCAGGTGAATCAACCCCTGCAACAGCACATCCTCCGGGTCGGGGTGGGCTTGCCACCAGAGATAGGTGGGCAAATCGCCGATAAGCAGGGCGTTGATCAACCCCAAGGAACGTTCCAGGGCCGCCCGCGCACCCGTCAGGGTGATGTATTCACAGCAAATCAAATTACTCTGTCCCCGTTTTTGCATGGGGCAATAGGCCGCCACCTGGGCCGTCAAGGGCTGTTCCTCCAGGTCGTGGCGGGGACGCAGGTGGATCACACGGCAGGGATTTTGCACCGCCAGACCTTCTACAGAGGGGGCAATGTGCGCCGCCCCATCTGCCGCTTCGTACACCACCAGGGTAAAGGTGGTCGCCCGGACCGCGCGGGGGCCTGCCTCTCCATCTCCATCTACCCCCAGCCAAATCTGGCTCAAGGCAGATTCAATTTCCCCCAGGGACACATCCTTGGGGGCTTGGAGCGCTACCACTGCGTCGGTTGTCACCATAGCCATTCCCCTCCCAGGCGATGTGCTTCTATGGTAGAAAAGCCAGGGTGGTACCGGAAAAGAATTTAAGATCAGCTATAGATCAGCGATAGGTTCGCCCTAGCCAGTCGCTCCATCCGTCCCTGGGATTGCCGGGTAAGGATGGGAAATGAGCCAAAAGCAAGGCTTTGGGCAGTTAACACCTTTTTTGCCGACATTGCCACCCCAACCATTGCGCAAAGGGGCAGGCGGAAATTCGCAAACTTTTGCCCCAACCATTCCCCCGCTTCTGTGGCTTGCACACCCTAACCATGCACCTTTTACCCAGCCCGCTGGCTGCCTGGCCGGGGACGGCAACGCCGCCTGACCCCCGCTGGCAGGCCCTGTACACCGCCATATTGCAGGGCAACGCCCGGATGAATCTCACCCGCATCACCACCCCGGCAGACTTTTGGGAAAAGCACCTTTGGGACAGTGCCCAGGGGATTCGACCGTACCTGGGGCATCCTGAACCCTGGCGGGTGCTCGATGTGGGCACCGGGGCGGGGTTTCCGGGGTTGGTCGTCGGCATGCTGCACCCCCATTGGCAGGTGACGCTGTTGGATGCCCGCCAGAAAAAAACCCGCTTTTTGGCCCAGGTGATTGCGGATTTGGGTCTGGCCAATGTCACGACCTTGACAGGACGGGCAGAGGTTTTGGGTGTCACTGCGCCCTATCATCACGCCTACGATTTGGTGCTTTTGCGGGCGGTGGCTCCGGCGGCCCAGGCTTTGGCGTATGGGGCGCCCTTTCTCAAACCCGGCGGCGCTTTGGTGCTGTACCAGGGGCATTGGACACCGGCGCAAACGGCGGCGTTGCGGCCACACCTACAGGGGTTACACCTGCATCAGATTGATGCCCAAACGACACCCTTGACGCGCGCGGTACGCCATTATCTCCACTTCAGGCGGAACTTCCCGCCGTCGGCTGCTTCATAATAGGAGTACATACCGGGAGGTCACGATGCGTCCTTGGCTGTTGGGAATTGGGTTGCTGCTGGCGAGTGTGCCCGTCTTACCTACCTTGCCCACCCTGGCACAGGAAAACCGCTTCCAAACCATTGCCAACCTGAAGCGCGCCCAAAATCAGGCCCGTTTTGCGGGGGAACGGGTAAATGGGGGCATTGCCGTCTATCGCACGGAACCGGCCATGCACCAAACCGTAGGTACGAAGGGGGAAGCCCGTTACGAAGACGTGGGAGACGCCTGGATTTTTACCTTCCGGGGTGGTTCTCCTGAAGAAACCGCAGCCGGTCGTTACTCGATCCGCACGGTCGTCCGGGTGGAAAAAGGCACGTTCAAGACCACCGTACTCAGCAATGAACGGATTTAACGCGGTGGCAAGGGGTGCCAAGGGGGGGTTGGCGTTGTGGGCGGCGTTGACCCTCTGGCTGGCGCCGGTGCAGGCGGGTGACCCTTTTCGGCGTAAACCCCCCCGCCCCATTGACAGTCAGACCGAGCAACTGTTTGAGCAGGTGTTTGTCTATGGGAATTACCCGCAGGCGCGCGCCATTCTCGCGCAACTGTTGCCCCAAAACCCCACAGAACCCCTGGTGTATGCCCTGCAAGCAGCCATTGCCTACCTGGATGAGGACATGACGACGATGGCCCAGGCCGCCGCCCAGACGATGCAGGCCGCCCAAGCCCTCCAGGCCAGCGACCCCCTGCGCGGGCATCTGTACGTGGGGGTGGCGCATTTTCTGCAAGGGGGCGTCATCGCTACGGAACACCGCAAAAATTTGTGGCCGGTGGTGCCGCAGTTGTTGGACAAGGTGCGGCTGGCTTTTGCCGCCTTTGACCAAGCGGCCCTGGTCAACCCCAACGACCCGGAATTGAATGTGATTCGCGGGTTTGCGGACCTGCTGCTGGCGGTCAATCTCCCCTTTAGCAACCTGCAGGATGCGGTCGGTCGCCTGGAACGTTCGGGGGCGCCGCCTTACCTGGTGTATCGTGGTTTGGCCTTGGTCTACCGGGATTTGCAGCGGTTTCCTGAGGCCCTGGCCGCTGTGGACAGAGCCTTGAGCGCTGCCCCCAACCACCCGGAATTGCACTACCTTAAGGCGCAGATTTTGGCAGGGCAGCAAAACTACAGTGCCGCGGTGCAGTGGTTTGACCAGTCCCTGGCGATGGCCGCGCAATTGCCCCCAACCTTGGTGCAGCAAATTCGCCGCGAACGGGAACGGGCGCAACGACGGTTGGTGGCGACGCCCCCATGAAGATTCAATTTCGGGAAGTGGATGTGTTTAATTTGTGGGTGTGGGTGGAATTTCCCCAGCCGCCAACCCAGGAGCACAAGCATTATTTGGAAGAAATTTTCAGTTCCTGGTTTTTGTTGGGGAAATTGGGGGGATTTAATGCGGAAAATCTCCAGGTGCATGACCAGGGCTACGACCTCAATTTTTTCCCCTACGATGTGGAAAGGGGGGAAGCTGTGTTCTTGGCGGTGATGCACAATATGGGGGATGTGGAATATAAAGACTGTTGGGCGCGCTGTTGGTTTGATTTGGGCACCAGCGATGGCATTGCGCTGGATATTTTGCTCAATGCGTTGCGCCAATTTGCCCGGGAATACGTGCCCTTGAAAACGGTGATTATTGGTGGGGTCAATCCCGATTGGCCGGTGGAGCGTTTTGAGCCGGAATCTCCCCTAGGTGGTCATTTTTGAACCCCAAATGGCGCAACAAACGCACCAAGGGTTCCGGTAAGGGGGCCGTGACGGTGAGCCATGCCCCGGAGACCGGATGTTGGCAGCGCAACCGCCAGGCGTGCAGGGCTTGCCCCGGTAATTGGGTGACCCCCTTGCGACTGTACAGCGGGTCGCCGACCAAAGGATGTCCCAAATGGCTAAGATGCACCCGGATTTGGTGGGTACGTCCCGTTTCCAACCGCAAATACACCCAACTGTAGTTCCCCTGGGTTGCCAATACCTGCCAATGGGTCACCGCCGGTCGCCCGTTGGGAACCACGGCCATTTTCTGCCGCTGCTGGGGATGCCGTCCAATGGGCGCGTTGATCGTGCCGGTTGGCTGGGGCAATCGCCCGTGCACCAAACCCAGATATTCCCGCCCCAGACGCCGACTTTGGATTTGCTGTTGCAGATGCTGTTGCGCCAGCGCGGTTTTGGCCACCACCATTACCCCGGTGGTGTCCTTATCCAAACGATGCACAATGCCGGGCCGTTGTTTGTCCGCCATCGCCAACAAATTCGGGCAATGGGCCAACAGCGCATTCACCAACGTACCGTCCCAATGGCCGGGCGCCGGATGCACCACCAGCCCCGCCGGTTTGTTGAGCATCAGCAGGTGGTCATCTTCATAGAGAATGTCCAAGGCCATCGGTTGCGCGGGCGTGTCCAAAGGTTGCGGGTCGGGAATCGCAAGATGCACCCAATCCCCCGGACGCAGGGGATAATTTTTGTCCGTTTGTACCTGCTGGTTGACCCGCACATAGCCCTGCTGGATCAGCTTTTGCAGCCGACTGCGAGAAAATTCCGGCCACTGCTGCACCAACCCCTGGTCCAGGCGGGATACGGCCTGAACCACCTGAAATGCCCGCACTTCCATGGCCCTAGTGCCGATAACTCCAATCCGGGCGCAGCCGTTTGGCTCCCCGCAAATAGGGATGAACCAGCCGCTGGTGCGCCGGCAGATGGGCATGGGCCAACAGGCGAATGCAGCGGGGAACCTCCTGACTCACCCGCATATGCTGCACATCCAACATCGCCACCTCATCCCAATGGGGACGCTCGCGGGCAATCGTGGCCGGGTAAATCGCATCCAAATCCGCCGTCACACTAAACGTCACACTCAACAACTGCCGCGGGTCAAGCTGGTTTTCCCGCTCCAGGGCATCCAACAACTCCAACACCGCCTCCCGGATCGCCGGAATCGTATTGGCTTCCGCCGTCGTCGCCCCCCGCAGTGCCCGCCAGGTCCAGCCATCGCTCATATCAGGTTTGACTGGTGACCACCGGTGTCGGTTGCTGGTGCATGGCATTGTACAGCCGGTTGAGGGCGTTCATGTACGCCTGCGCCGCCGCCACGATAATGTCTGTATTGGCGGCATGACCGCTGTAGGTGCGCTGGTTATACTCCAGGCGAATCGTCACCTCCCCAATCGCATCAATCCCCTCCGTCACCGACTGCACGGAAAATTCCACCAACCGATTGGGCACCGCCACCACCCGGTTAATCGCCTTATAGACCGCATCCACCGGCCCGGTTCCCGTCGCCGCATCCGTCCGCTCCTCCCCATTGGGCAACCGCACCGTCACCGTCGCCGTAGGAATTTCGTGATCCCCACAAGACACCTGCACCCGCTCCAGACGGAAATTCACCACCAGCGGCGTTTGCATCTCATCGCTGGCGATTGCCTCCAAATCCCGGTCCGTAATCTCCTTTTTCTTATCCGCCAACTCCTTAAACCGCAAAAACGCCCGGTTCAACTCCTGCTCGTTCAGGTCAAACCCCAACTCCCGCAACCGCGTCCGAAACGCGTGGCGACCGGAATGTTTCCCCAACACAATCTGATTCGCCTGCCAGCCAATCGTGCGGGCATCCATAATTTCATAGGTCTGCCGATGCTTGAGCACCCCGTCCTGGTGAATCCCCGACTCATGGGCAAAAGCATTCGCCCCCACAATCGCCTTATTGGGCTGCACCACCATCCCCGTCAAGCTCGACACCAGGCGCGACGTCTTGTAAATCTGGGTCGTATCAATGCGGGTCAAAGGTTCGGTAGATTCCGGCGGTCGCCCCAAAAACGGGTTAAAATAACTGCGCCGCACATGCAACGCCATCACCACCTCTTCTAGCGCCGTATTCCCCGCCCGCTCCCCGATGCCATTAATCGTCACCTCCACCTGCCGAGCGCCCTGCTTAATTGCCTCCAAAAAATTCGCCGTTGCCACCCCCAAATCGTTGTGCCCATGCACCGAAATCACCGCCCGGTCAATGTTGGGCACATGTTCGCGGATGCCTTTAATCAACAACCCAAACTCCTCCGGCATCAGATAGCCCACCGTATCCGGGATATTGACCGTCGTCGCCCCCGCTTCGATGACCGCCGTCAGGACTTGGTACAGATATTCCGGGTCAGAGCGCGCCGCATCCATCGGCGAAAATTCCACATCATCCACATAACGTTTCGCCTTTTGCACCATCGCCACCGCAATATCCAACACCTCGTTGCGGCTTTTGCGCAATTGATGCTTCAGATGGATATCCGACGTGGAAATAAACGTATGAATGCGGGGACGGGCTGCCGGTTCCAGGGCCTTAGCCGCCGCCTCAATATCCGCCGGTACTGCCCGCGCCAACGAACAGATCACCGGTTCGCGCACCTCTCGCGCAATCGTCTGCACCGCCTCAAAATCCCCCGGACTGGCGTAGGCAAACCCCGCCTCAATAATATCCACCCCCAAACGCGCCAACTGGCGGGCAATCACCAACTTCTCTTCCGTATTCAAACTTGCACCGGGGCACTGCTCCCCATCCCGCAAGGTGGTGTCAAAAATCAAAATCCGGTCGCAGGTCATGGCAGACAGGGCAAAAATTCATCCTTTTATCATAAAACAACCGGCGGGGACCTGGGAATAGCAGCGAAGGCAAGCATGCCCAAGGCGACGAATGCCGGTAGGGCATCGCGGCCATAGAGGGCGGGTTTTGTCTCCAAAAGGAACAATCCCTTGACGCCCAAGGGAAAAAGAATTAATACAGGAATCAAAAGCAAACCCAAGATTAAGGAATCATTATGGCTAAACAGTGGGTACAAATCAGTCCTTATCAGGCTAAAGTCTTTGTGGAACGTAACATCACAATATCTACTCTTTACCTTGGTATTGTTGCCCTTCTTTCGTCTGCACTTGTGGGTCTTATTATTTTGTTTATAGCTCTGCGATTTTCTTTAGTTGACCCACTCATTCAAGTTATTGAATCCAAGTTATTGAACGGTGAGCCTATATCTGGAAAAGTAATAGTGAGTTTACAGATTGTATTCTTTTGCATTATTTACATTGCTATGTTTGTGTTGTGTTGCCAAACGAATGTAGTTGAGGATGTGTTATTTTTTGATTTAAGTCAAGGGAATTTAATCCATATCCAACGATCTCTTCTTGCCAAACTATTAAAACGCCCAGTCTCTATTAAAAAAAGATTGCATCTATCTAATTATTCTCAAATTTCTTTGCGAGTCGAATCCGACGTGGATAGTGATAATGATCGGTACTATTTCTATTCCCTGGTGATGGTTGGTAATTCACCAAATCATTGTTTCCAAATAGACTGCTCAGACTACCGTTATTATTCACTAGACAGACTAAACAACGGACCAGACAGGACTGAATTTGAACATTTAGGTCGCAATCTGGCAAGTTTTCTAG
>Ga0197142_1001677_pt1 | contig 20011 bp, 15 predicted proteins | sample GBS60_MetaG_FD_148614 | JGI IMG/M metagenome (GOLD analysis project Ga0197142, IMG submission 148614) | Sediment microbial communities from Great Boiling Springs, Gerlach, Nevada, United States - GBS 60_MetaG | ecosystem: Environmental > Aquatic > Thermal springs > Hot (42-90C) > Sediment... | reverse complement strand
CACTCGTTCCATCGTACGGTTCGCGCCAATCGCGGCGGTGAGTCGGGATTCGCACCTATAGCCATGGCCCTCCAAAAGGCCAACTGCTGAACAAGATGGGCGAAGAGAATCGGACGCAAGAGCTCGTTGACGTCGCTTCCGAGGACAAGTTGTGGGACAGGGCTCTCCAGCTCCTGAGAGCCGATGATCAAAAGGCGTGCTTTGGCCTCTTCAGCTTCCGCGATCACCCGAGGCACGTACGGACGTTCGGCCTCCGCCAGGAGGATCACCAAAAGTGTCTCCGGCGACAGCAGAAGATGTGGTCCGTGCCGGAACTCCAACGTGGGATAGAAATGGGCCGGTGTCTGTGCCATCTCGATCATCTTCAATGCGGCCTCGGCCGCGAGCGCGTAGAATGGGCCGGAGCCGAGGAAGATGAAACGGGCGAGCGCACGATCTTCGGCATGAGCGCGCACGAGTCGCTCGTTCCCCTGCAGACTACGCTCGATCGCAGAGGGGAGCGACGTCGCTTCGGTCCGCAGCGTCCCCTCGCCATACGCATCAGCCAGCAGCAGCAAGCCGAGCATCATGCAGGTGAGCGATCCCGTCGTGACCAGGCTTTGTTCCAGACATTCGGAGAAGGTCAGATGCACGTCGGCTCTGCGTCCCAGCACGCTTTCGGGATCGGTCGTTACAGCGACGACAGTCGCGTCGGCGATCGCTCCCATTCGCTCGGCAGCGAGAACAGTCTCATCCGTTCCCCCGCTGCGCGAGATGGCGAAAAGAAGCGGTCGCGTGCCCGGACGGACGTGGACTGCAGAAAAGTTGAGGAGTTCGGAAGCCGGCAGCGCGCGCGCACGTATCTTCAGGAACGTCCCCCATGCGTGAGCCGCATATAGGGCGATGTGATAGGAGGATCCGCAGCCGGTGAAGATCACATCGGTGAAGCGCGCCAGTGATCCGATTCGTGCCATGCGAGCGAAGCGAGATGACGTCTGCCGAAGCGTCTCGCGTACCGCCTCTGGCTGGTGATAGATCTCTTGATACGTGAACGTCCGTTCTGGTCCCTCGGCCACCTTACATCTCCCGCACCTCACCGGCGCTCACAAGGGAATTCTAGTACAATAGGCGAGGTGAAGGAAAACTGAGAGTTTTAATGAGATGCGCAAGGATTTTTAATGCGAGAGGGAAGCCATGGAATTGCGACATCTGCGCACCTTTCGAGCCGTCGCTGAGACGGGGAGCTTCACGCTCGCTGGGCGACGGGTGAATCTTTCGCAGGCGGCCGTCAGTCTGCACATCAAGGCTTTGGAGAAGGAATTAGGGACGGCGCTCTTTGCGCGCGTGCAAAAGCGCGCGACGCTCACGCCTGCAGGGCGGATTGTGTTCAAGCACGCGCAGGCTATATTGAACGCGTGCGATCGGGTGCGCGCTGAGATCGCAGCGCTGGCGCAGGAGCAGCGGAGCTCTTTGCGCGTGGGCACGGCCTCGACGATGATCGCCATTCATCCGCTTCCGGAGATTCTGAGCGAGTTGAAGAAGCGTTTCCCCCTTCTCGATCTCCTCGTCTTCGCCGGCACGAGCGAGGCCATCGTTCGGCGTCTTCTGGATCATCGGCTGGACATCGGGCTCATCTCTTTGCCCGTGGAAGCGCCGCTGCTTCAGACCGAGCCGTTATACGGCGATCGGCTTGTGGCCGTCGTCCCTCCGAGTCATCCCCTGGCGTTGGCGCGCGAAGTGAGCGTTCAGCAGTTGGCCTCCGAACCCTTAATCCTCGGAGAGCCAGGGGGGAATCGGCGGCGGATCATTGATCTCTTCTTTGAGCATGCTGGCGTTCGGCCGCATGTCGCCATGGAGCTGAACCGCGACGAGGCGATCAAGAAGATGGTGGAGGTTGGCCTAGGCGTCGGCATCCTCCCGTGGATCACGGTCCGGCGCGAAGTGCATGCGGGGGTATTGCGTGCGCTGCCCATTCGGGGCTTGAAGAGCCGGTGGGAGTTGGGACTGGCCTATCGGAGGGAGGAGACGCCATCGGAGGCGTTGCTCGCCTTCCGGGAGCTCTGTCACGCGTATTTGGGGAAGGGGCCAGAACGAAGACGCAGTGCTGCAGAACGCTCCTTAGGGGCACGTGCTTGAAGATCGCGTCAGCCCTGCGGTAAGATTGCCTCTCGCACGCGCGTGCGGGAATCACGATCGGTAAGGAGTCGCCGAGATGACTGAGCGGCATGCGCGTCCGTTGCGCGTCGTGGATCCGGAGATCGCGGAAGCTATTCTCCGAGAGACCGAGCGACAGGCGCGGGGCTTGGAGCTGATCGCGTCGGAGAATTTCGTCAGCGAGGCCGTTCTCGAAGCCATGGGGTCGGTCTTCACGAACAAATATGCCGAGGGATATCCGGGGAAACGGTACTATGGAGGCTGCGAGTTTGTGGACGTCGTGGAATCGCTGGCGATCCAACGAGCAAAGCAACTCTTCGGAGCTGAACACGTGAACGTGCAGCCGTATTCGGGATCGCAAGCGAATATGGCTGTCTACATCGCTCTGTTACAGCCGGGGGACACTATTCTCGGGATGAATCTCTCGCACGGAGGACATCTGACGCATGGCCATCCGTTGAACTTCTCGGGGAAATACTTCCGCGTGATCCCCTATGGGGTGGATCGGGAGACGGAGCAACTCGATTACGAAGAGCTGGAGCGATTGGCGCATGAGCATCGGCCGAAGATGATCGTCTGCGGAGCGAGCGCCTATCCGCGTCGCATTGACTTCGAGCGCATCGCGGCGATCGCTCACGAGGTCGGTGCCGTCGTGATGGCAGATATCGCGCATATCGCCGGACTTGTGGCGACCGGACTGCATCCGAGTCCCGTCCCATGCTGCGATGTCGTGACGACGACGACGCACAAGACATTGCGCGGCCCGCGCGCGGGCCTGATCATGTGCAAGGAGAAATATGCGCGGGAGATCGATCGCGCCGTCTTCCCGTGCGTGCAAGGAGGGCCGCACGTCCACATCATCGCGGCCAAGGCCGTTTGCTTCAAGGAGGCTATGCAGCCGGAGTTCCGGGCGTATCAGGAACAGGTGGTCAAAAATGCCCGGGTTCTGGCTGAGGAATTGGCGCGCGCCGGGTATCGAATTGTCTCCGGGGGGACGGACACCCATTTGGTGCTCGTGGATGTCTTCTCCCGAGGCTTGACGGGGAAGCAAGCCGAGAGCGCGTTGGAGAAGGCGGGGATCACGGTGAACAAGAATGCAATTCCCTTCGATACGCAGCCGCCGATGATCGCCAGCGGTATTCGTTTGGGAACCCCGGCGGTGACGACGCGCGGGATGAAAGAGCCCGAGATGCGACAGATCGCGCAGTGGATCGCCGAAGTCCTGGATCATCCCGAGAGCGAGGAAGTGCGCCGCTCGGTGCGACAACGGGTGCTGGAGCTGACCGAACGATTCCCGCTCTATTCGCATCGGCTGTGCCATCTCCGTGACCTGTGACGCGCGTTCTCCGGAAGTGGTCTTCGGTCCACCTTCTACGGGCGAGGAGTCGCCGATGAGCCGACGGAACGAAGCGATGATCTCCATGGAGGAGGTCTTTGGGGAGAGGGGGCTGCTTCGAACGCATCATCCCCAGTACGAGTATCGGCCGGGGCAGATCCGCATGGCCGAAGCCGTGTACCGCGCTATCGTCGAGGGAGGACATCTTCTCGTCGAGGCCGAGACGGGGACGGGAAAGACGCTCGCCTATCTCATCCCGGCTTTGGCGGCCACAGAGCGAATCGTCATCTCCACGGGGACGAAGAATCTTCAGGAACAGCTCCTGTTCAAGGACATCCCATTTCTGGAGAATGCCCTAGGACGAAAGCTGCGCGTCGCCTCCATGAAGGGGCGATCCAACTATGTCTGTCTGTACCGCTTGAAGAGGGCCGAGTGGCAGCCCATTCTGGCGGACCCTGAAGAAGTGCGCTATTTCGACGAGATTCGCCAGTGGGCATTTCGCTCGGAGACGGGGGATCGAGCAGAGCTTTCGGACCTGCCGGAGACGGTGAGCTTCTGGTCGTCCATTGACGCCCGCTCCGAGATCTGCTTAGGGCAGAGGTGTCCGGACTATGATGCCTGCTTCATCACCAAGATGCGCGAGCGGGCTCTGAAGGCCGATATCGTCATCGTCAATCATCACCTCTTCTTTGCCGATCTGGCGCTGCGCGGGAACGACTATGGCGCGGTGATTCCCGACTATGCCATTGTCATCTTCGATGAAGCGCATGAACTCGAGGAAGTAGCTTCGGAGTATTTCGGGGCGCAGGTGAGCACCTATCGTGTGACTGAGCTCCTCCGCGATGTGCAGAGTCTCTCGCTCACGGATTCGGTGTCGGCGGCGGAGCTCGCGCGCGTCAGCGGGCGCGTGCAGCAGCGGGCCGAAAGCTTTTGGGCGCACTTCCTGAGCGATGGGAAGCCCGACGGCCGATATCCGTTGGAGCCGGAGGCTTTCATACGCTCAGTATCCGCGGATCCGGAAGCGTGCGCAGAAGGAGGAGCGCAGGATACCGAGGGAGGAGAGGGGGAAGCGATCGAGTTGACGCGCGCGGGAGAGCGTCTGCTGGAGCTGATGAACGCGCTCTCGCTGCTTGAGGCAACGCTCGCGACCGTGAAAGATCCTCCGCCAGAGGTCGAAGCCCTCATCCGTCGAACGGCGCAGATGAAGGCGGATCTCGAATTCATTCTCCTGGACCAGGATCCACGATTCGTCCGGTGGTACGAGAAGCGGGGGCGAGGCGTTTTCCTTCAAGCGACGCCTATTGAGATCTCCGAAATCCTGGCGGAACGGCTCTTCGATCGCGTGCGCACGGCGATTCTCACCTCGGCGACTTTGACCAGCGGGGGGAGCTTTCGCTTCATCCGCTCTCGCTTGGGGATTCGCGAAGCGCGGGAGCTGATTGTCCCCTCGCCTTTCGACTACGCGGAGCAAGCAATCCTCTATCTCCCACCTCAGATGCCGGATCCACGAAGTCCGGATTTCCTGGAGGCCGCTGTCGAGGAGACCGTGAAACTCCTGAGAGTGACGCAGGGGCGCGCCTTCGTTCTCTGCACAGCGATTCAACAGATGACGGAGATGTACGAGCGGGTTCGACACCGCGTGCCATTCCCCTGCTTCGTCCAGGGGCAGGGATCGAAATCGGGACTTCTCGCCCGGTTTCGTACGACCCCACACTCGGTGCTCTTCGCCACATCGAGTTTCTGGCAGGGAGTGGACGTGCAGGGTGAGGCCTTGAGCTGCGTCATCATTGACCGATTGCCTTTTGCTGTCCCCACCGATCCCATCGTGGCCGCGCGCCAGCGATATATTGAGCAAACAGGGGGGGATCCTTTCTACGAGTACGCTGTTCCGCAGGCCGTCATCATGCTCAAGCAAGGCTTGGGACGATTGATCCGAAGTCGGAGCGATGTCGGCGTGCTCTCGATCCTCGACCCTCGGATTCGCACCAAGAGCTACGGCACCGTCTTCCTGCAGAGTCTTCCCTCCTGTCCGATCACGACGCGGATCGAGGACGTGGAGCGCTTCTTCGAGCGCCACGCGTCCCGATGAGCGCTGGAAGAAGCGAGCGAGCGGACGTTGACTGCCGTCCGCAGGGCAATACTGAGGGTGCCTCGTGCAGTCCCGACGAGGTTCCCATCACTGCACGGGCTTCGGAGGAAGAATATGGGAATCGTCACTCGGTTGAAACAATACCTCGATGAGCACAATATCCCTTATGTCGTCTGCACCCATTCGCCGGCGTTCACGGCGCAGGAGATCGCCCATGCGCTTCATGTGCGGGGCCGCGAGATGGCGAAGGCTGTGATCCTCAAAGCCGACGACCGATTTGTCATGGCCGTTCTGCCCGCGCATCACAAGGTGGATCTCGGGCGATTCGCTGAGGTCGTCGGAGCGACCTCGGTGCGACTCGCGACGGAGGCCGAGTTCAAGGACCTCTTCCCAGACTGCGAGATCGGCGCGATGCCGATCTTCGGTCACCTCTATGGGATCCCCGTCTACGTGGCTGAGCCTCTGACGCGGGATGAGGAGATCGTCTTCAACGCGGGAACGCACACGGATTCGATCCGGATGCGGATGGCTGATTTCCTCCGGCTGAGCACACCGACCATTGCAGCGTTCTCCGAGGTGGCGTAGGGGGATGCCGGTCTTTCTGTGCGGCCTCACGCCGAGAGCGGAGGACGTTGTCGGTGCCACTCGGTCTCTCGCTGATAGGCGTTAGCCAGCGCGATGAGCGTGGCTTCGCTGAAGGCACGTCCCATCAGTTGGAATGCCGTCGGCAATCCGGCTTGTCCGAATCCGTTCGGGACAGAGAGAGCCGGAACGCCCGCCGCATTACCGGCAGGGATGAGGGGGGGACCGCCGCCGACGCCGGGATATGCGCGCTCGAATTCGACACCGATCGGATAGGCGACGGTCGCGCGCGTGGGAGCGATCAACGCATCGTATTGGGAGAGCAGCTCGTCGAGCGCGCGGCGAATCCGGGTGCGGACGCGTTGGGCGTGTAGGTAGTCCACAGCCAGAACGGTCATCCCCACATACCCTCCAATTCGGTCGCGCGGATTCTGCAACTCGGCGAGACGGCCGCTCTCAATCAGATCGCGGAAGGCGCTCGCGCCTTCTGCGTTGACGATAATTCCGATGACCGGTCCGTAAGGGAGGTCGGGTAGAGCAACGTCGGATTCGACGTCGGCGTATCTTTTGAGGACCTTGACTGCTTCCTCGAAATTCTTCCGCACTTCGGGCTGCGCGCCTTCGAGAGCACCTTTGACTATGCCCACGCGCAAGCGTCGTGTGGGGAAGAGGGGAGCCGCGTAAGTGAATTTCCGGGCGACGCTCGACGGATCTTTCGGGTCCTTCCCGGAGATCGCCGCGAGCACAATCCCGCAATCATCGGCCGTTCGACACATAGGGCCGAGTTTATCGAGCGTCCAGCAGAGCGCCATGGCGCCGTAGCGGCTTACTAATCCATAGGTCGGCCGTAGGCCCGAGACCCCGCAAAACGCTGCGGGCGTCAGGATCGAACCCGAGGTTTCCGAGCCGATAGCGAAGGCGACCAATCCTGCAGCGACAGCTGCTCCGGACCCTGAGGATGACCCCCCACTCCAGTACTCGAGATTCCAGGGCGTGCGCCCTGGCCCGGTGAACGAGGCATCGGCGGTGTTATAACCCATGCCTCCGGCTAGTTCCACCATGGCGAGCTTCGCCACCAGGATGGCTCCCGCCCGCTGCAAGCGCTGCACCACCGTCGCATCGTAATCGAAGACCTGATGCCGATATGGAGCGGCGCCCCAGGTAGTGGGAAGGCCTCGAGTGGCCAACAGGTCTTTCACCCCGTATGGAATACCATGCAATAGGCCGCGATACCGACCGCGCATGATCTCCCGTTCCGCTCGGCGCGCTTGTTCCAAGGCGCGCTCATGCGCGATCGTCACGACCGCCCCCAGCTTCGGTCCCAGACGCTCTAGCCGATCGAGGTAGAGTTTCGTGAGCTCGACCGGAGACAGACGCCGGGATCGAATCAGGCCGGCTAATTCGCGAATCGAGAGAAATGCGATTTCGTGATCAGACATCGCCTGACCTCCTGCATACATAGTGGAGCGAACGTTCACAACGTCGCGCGAAAGATCACATCGGGTTCATCGGCGTTGGTGAGCGCGACGTGGCGCAGCCGCTCGGCCGAGCGAAGGTTTCGTTCGATCTGTCGCGTGACCTCGGCGAGTTGCTCCGCCGTCAAGAACTGTCCGTAGCGCACTCGGACCAACTCGCCCAAGGCTTCGGCAGCCGCCGATGGCGTGAGCGGCTGTGAGGGCTGTTGCCACGGAGTAGCCTCGTGAGCTTCCCCCTCCTTGGCCTCGCCCCGAGTGGGGAGCATCGAGGGGGCGAGGGCCGTCGCCGCAAGGGTCTTGAGAAACTCCCGTCGCGTCGCGGGTATCTTCTTGTTCATCGTCGCACCTCCTCGAGGGAACGCCGGATTATTATTCTCGAACAGCTTCAGAAACGCAAGATTCAGGGCATCTCCGACGAACGCCCGATTGCCGGGAGTGGGCCTTTAGTTTATTATTGGGACGAAGCTCGATGCAGTGGTCAGCGTGAGGTGATGCACATGGACGTCGGGCGCAGCGGGGATCGAAACGAGCACGGCGAATCGCTGTCGCGAAGGGGATGGGAAGGAAACATGCGACATTTGCCACCGGGAACCACTCTCTCCCATTACCGAGTCCAAGCCTGGATCGCTCGCGGAGGGATGGCTGATGTCTATCGGGCTGTGGACATGCGGTTGGGGAGAACGGTCGCTCTCAAGGTGCTCGCGCCCTCGCTCGTCGCCGATCGGAAAGCGCGGCGCCGTTTCTTTCGAGAAGCGCGTGCGGCCTCCGCGCTACAACACCCCAATATTTGCGCGGTCTACGAGGTCGGGGAGGTCGAGGACTTCGTCTTCATCGCCATGCCCTATATTGCGGGGAAGACATTGAGGGAACTGCTCGAGCACGGACCCTTACCGGTCGAGCGGGTCTTGGGATATGCCTTGGATATCGCGGAAGCTTTGGAGGAGGCGCATCGGCAGGGGGTCATCCACCGCGACATCAAGCCCTCGAATGTCATCGTGGATGAACGCGATCGGGCCATCGTCCTCGACTTCGGATTGGCCAAGCGCGTGCGCTGGGAGGAACGGAGCGCGGAGGAGGCGCTCACGCTCTCGCAGATCACGACGACATCGGCGCTCATCGGGACGACTCCCTACATGTCGCCCGAGCAGGTGCGGGGCGAGCCTTTGGATGCGCGCAGCGACATCTTCGCCTTCGGCACGTTGCTCTATGAGCTGCTCACGGGGCAGAGGCCGTTTCGCGGAGCTACGGACATCGAGATTCTTCACGCCATTCTCTATGATGAGCCGGAGCCGATGAGCGCGCTTGTGCCGAATGTAGATTTCGAACTGGAGCGCATCGTTCGGAAAGCGCTGCGGAAGGATCCGGCCGATCGGTACCAAACGATCTCGGAGATGAAGGAGGACTTGGTAGCGTTCGGGCGCGAGAAGGGGTATACCATGAGCGGTCTTCGGGTCGTCTCCCTCTCTCGGGAGATTTCGGAGAGGCGGCCTAGGGCGTGGCGCGTGCGGTGGCGAGTTCCCTTGATTCCCGCAACCACTGTCTCACTGATCGGTGCGGGAATAGCGCTCGCCCTCTGGCTCTCCCTTCGCTCCGAGGATCCCCCGGGAGCAGAATGGATCGCATCGTTGCACCATACGCAGCTCATAAATTGGAAGAATGAACCCGGTGAAAGCCCGCCCCGCGCGCGCTTCTCTCCTGACGGGAAGATGATCGTCTTCGCCTCCCGAAAGGGAGGGCATCCCGATCTGTGGGTCCAGCAGACGCTCGGCGGGGCGTCGGTTCAGGTCACGCGGGACGAATGGGGAGATCGCTCTCCCATCTGGTCGCCTGATGGTCAACAGATTGCATTCCTCTCCGATCGGGGAGGAGAGTTGGGCATCTGGGTGATTCCCGCATTGGGAGGGGTGCCGACACTGCTTCATGTCGTCTCTCACGCGGCATCGGCGCGCCTGAGTCCGGTGAATATGATCGCATGGTCGGCCGCGCGAAATACCATCTACTACGAAGCGCACCGAAACCTCTATGCTCTCGACGTCGCCTCTCGGCGAATCACAGCGCTCACCGACTTCGATCCGCAGACGTCGCGCGTTGTGGATTTCAGCCTCTCGCCGGATGAGCGTCGGATCGCCTATGTGGACGTTCAGGGGGGACAGGCCGACGTGTGGGTGCTTTCTCTTGAGGGGGGGAGACCGATGCGCGTAACCGAAAGCCCCGAGGAGGAGCGGTTCCCGGTCTGGCATCCCGATGGGCGGCGCCTTTTCTATGCGTGCAAGCATGGCGAGGTCTATCAGATTTGCCTCAACGATCTGGATCGGCGGACGCCGCTGCGTCTGACGTCGAGCGATGCGGATCTGTTCGTCTCGGACGTCTCCGCCGATGGACGGCGCGTGTTGTACTCGCTCTCGAAGGATGATGCGGACATCTGGGGAGTGAATCTGCAGACGGGGGAGGAATTCCCAGTCACGACGGAGATCGGTCTGGAGTTGTGGCCAGAGGTATCTCCCGATGGGCGCGCGATTGCGTTTCAAGCAAAGCCGGAATCAAGTGCCGGTGGAGACTTGTTTCGCTCCCAGATCGTGGTGAGAACCCTCGGCGGAGAGGAGCCGGTGATTTGGTTCACCACTTCGGGATTTGATCCTGCGTGGTCGCCCGACGGTCGGCATCTGGCTCTCTTGCGCCGCGACTCGGGCGGCCAGCTCGATCTCTGGGTCGTTCCAGCGTCCGGAGGGGGGGAGCGTCGGGTGACGTCGGCGGGGGTGTCTCATGGAGGGTATGGGCTTCTGCCCTTCAATCGGCTGCAGACGCGAGACTTCAGTTGGTCCCCCGATGGCCGTCGCCTCGCTTATGCGTCACTGCGGACAGGCGCCTCGAACATCTGGATCACTGTGCTTGATCGTTCGGAAGAGATCCGGGTGACGGACAATACGGATCGCGCGCTTTCATTCTTCTGTCCGCTCTGGGCTCCCGATGGCCGACGCCTCGCTTTCATCTCGGAATCGAGGACGGCTGTTGAGGCTCGATGGAAGGTATGGGTGAGCGAAGTGGACCGGCGGCGTACGATCTTGCTTCTGCAAAGCCAAGACGTGGTTCGGCTCGTGGGGTGGATGTCCGATGAGGCTCTTCTTATTGCGAGTGCGAGAGGGCTTCGCCTCTCCCCCCACGTGGTGCCGGAGGTGCACCTCATGCGCGTCGCCGTCTCCAATGGGGCGAAGCGCCACCTCGGTACACTTTCGGCGGCCAGTCTGGTGACCCTCTCCCTCCTCTCCCATGGCCGTATGATCGCCTATGTCTCGCGCGCCGATGACTGCGATAATCTGTGGACTCTTTCGATGGAGGGAGGGCGGGCGACGCGGCGAACGAGGAATAAGGATCCTCGCGTTTATCTCTCCACCCTCGCATGGGCTCCGGATGGACGGACTCTCTACTACGGGAGGCAAGCGAGCTGGAGTGTGATCAGGGTGATCGAAAACCTTCCATGAAAGGAGAGCTTGTGATGAAGACGACGAACGCAAGAAGGAGAGCTGTTGTGAAGGTTCGTGTTCCGGTACGGAAAGTCGGAAGGCGTCGAACGCGCGAGGAGGCTGTTCGCGAGCTGTCTCCGATCTTTCAGGAGTTAGCGGTGAAGAATCAATGGGATCGGTGGGGGATTCAGACGCGCGAACTGATGGGAGAGGACTTGGCCCCATATATGCGGTTGCGAGAAGTACTTGCCACCTTTGAGCGGTTCGCCGTCTATTACTTCCTGGCGGGCCGAACGGCCTCGCAGCGGGCGAAGCGAGCCGCGAAAGTCGAGCGGCACGTGCGCGCGCTTCTGAGCGAGACGCTCGGCGTGGACGGAATCTGTCCCATCGGCTATTGCGAATGCGATGGGATGTGCCTGCCCTGTGGTCTTTGCGTGGAGGGGCCATGAGATATGGGCACAGAGTTGGAGAGAGCGGCCGGTCTCCTTCGTGAACTCCGATGGGCCCTCGAACGCCTGGAGCAATATGCCGGTCGCGCATTGGAGGAGCGCCTCTCGGCATCGGAGGCTCAGCACCTGTTGACGACAATCGCAAGAGCGCTCGGACAGATTCGCGGCGATGAGCTGGAGAAGCTCGACCGCGTGTTCGTCGAGCTTCCGTCGCTTGTGTTGCAGAGTCGCCTCGGACGCCTCGCCGGACAGTTGGCCGACCTGTACTTCCACAGCGCGTCATCGGAGGAATTCCTGGAGAAGACGGCTGATCTTCTGCTCGCCGAGACGCAATCGGAGCGCGTTCTGCTGGTGCTTTATCCGGGAGGCCTTCGGATCGGAAGCGAGGTGGGGGCAGATCCGGAGCGCGTGCTGCTGGCGTGCGCTCGAAATTTCCGTTCCGGAGACCTGATGTCGGAGGAGTATACGTTCAGTCGAACGCTCCTGTGGCGCGCGCTCACCTCCGGTGAAACTCTGCTCGTTCGCGATGCGCTCTCAGACCCCACGTATTCGCAGGAGACGAGCGTCGTGCGGCGGGGCGTGCGCTCGGTGCTCGTGGCGCCGTTTGCCATCGGAGGAGTGAGCTTCGGTGCGATCTATTTGGAGAACAATTCCGTCGCCGCCATGTATACGGAGGCAGATCGGGAGTTTCTCACGCACGTCGTCCGGCTCATTGCCGTGTACCTGGAGGCCGCCGATCGGTTGCAGATGGCCTTTGCAGCTCGCGATGTGCTCTCGCGCGAGCCGCCGGACGAGATCTTGCACGACCTCGTGGGGATCAACGCCGAATGGCGGCGGGTTGTACAAACGATTGTCCAAGTGGCTCCTTCTTCGGCGACTATCTTGCTCGAAGGGGAGTCTGGGACAGGGAAGGAAATGCTCGCGCGTGCGCTCCACGCTCTGAGTCCGCGAGCCAGCGGTCCCTTCATCGTCGTCAATTGTGCGACCTTGCCGGAGATGTTGGCCGAGTCAGAGCTGTTCGGCCATGAGCGAGGGGCCTTCACCGGAGCCGTCGAACGTCGTCTCGGACGCGTGGAATTGGCGCATCGCGGGACGATCTTCCTGGATGAGGTGGGCGAGCTGCCGCTCTCGGTGCAAGCGAAGCTGCTGCGCTTCCTGCAATTTCACGAGTTCGAGCGCTTGGGCGGAGGGAAGCCCATTCGCGTGGATGTTCGCGTGGTCGCCGCCACAAGTCGCATGCTGCAGCAGATGGTTGCCGAGGGGAAGTTCCTGGAGGCGCTCTACTATCGGTTGAGCGTCATTCCGCTGCGCATCCCGCCGCTTCGGAAACGCCCGGAGGACATTCCGCTGCTCGCTCTGCATTTCCTGAAGAAGTACGCTCCGGCCGCTGGGCGTCCAACGCTTCGCTTTCATCCTGAGGCCTTGGCGGTCCTTCAGGAGTATGTCTTCCCTGGTAACGTGCGAGAATTGGAGAATCTCGTGCAACGGCTCGTATGGCTCGCTCCGACCGATGAGATTCGCATCCAGGATCTGCCCGAACCTTTCCTGACGCTGCCGCGTCCCCTCGATGTGGAGAAGAATCCCTTTCGCACTTTCTTGCGCACGCCGCCTGTGGATCGAGAGGACTTGGAGCGGCGCCGTCGCGCGATCCTGAGAATCGCGCGGACGTATATTGGCCAGTTGGAGGACGCCTTGATCCGACATGCGCTCGAGAGAACGGGAGGGAATATTGCTGAGGCTGCTCGACTCTCGGGACTGCATCGTTCGACCTTCTATCGGAAGAAGGAGCGTCGCTTGTCCCGCGCGGCTCCTTCATCGGATTCTGAGCGCGCGTCGTCAGAATCGGCATGAGCGCGAACGGACGTCGCGAGCCCTTCCTCCCCCTTCCCATAAAATCCTCTTGCCGCACGTCGCGCTCCTTCTTATAATTCCCGGCGGAGGACGGGGATAAAACGGTGGGTGGAGAAGCGTGAGCCTCCTCGCGGAAGGGGATCACCCCGAGCGTAAAGGCGAAGCGTTTCTTCCTCCCCTGAAGTGCAGCGGAGGAAGATATGGGGTGGGTGTCTCGGTCTATTGCTCGATGGAGGGCCGGATGCGTGGGCCTTGTGATGATCTTGGGGAATTCTCTGGGGATTGTGGGGCTCGGTGCTGATTCGTCCGCTTGGAGGAAGACAGCCTCGACGGCCCGCATTTCTCGGGACGAGTACGGACGACCGAGCATCGAGGCCGAGAACGAATACGATCTCTTCGAAGCGTACGGCTACGCCGTCGCTCAGGATCGGCTCTGGCAATTAGAAGTCTTCCGACGGGCCGCGCGCGGGCGCTTGGCTGAAGTGCTGGGCAATCTCGTGGTCAGCGTTGAAGTGCGAGGTCCAATCGAAATCGTGGAGCTGGATATAGAACAGCGCCAGCACGGATATACGGAGTCGGAATATCAGGCCATGTACGACGCGATGCCCGATTTCGCGCGGCGTGCTATCGCCGCTTATCGCGATGGGATCAACCGGTATCTGGCGGAAGCGCGTGAGGATCCACAGCGGAAGCTCCCCTGGGAATTCCATGTCCTCGGATATTTCCCGGAGCCATGGACGATCACGGATTCGATCGCCATCTGTCGTTTGGCGACGCGCATCTTCGGAGAGCGGGGAGGGCGGGAATTGCGGAACCTCGTCCTCTATCAACAGCTTGTGAAGCGGCATGGAGCGGACGTCGGGGAAGAGATTTTCAACGATCTGCGGTGGATGAACGATCCAGAGGCTCCCGTGACTGTGCCTCCGGAGGAACAATGGGCCAAAGAATGGAAGGTCTCGGGGCTCGCAGCGCGCGCTCGCTCACCGCGGCAGACCTCTCGCTTTTCGCTCCCTCACTGGTTCCCCGATCTCCGGCCTTTCCTCGCAGCGTATGAGCAATGGAAGAAGCGGCGTCGAGTGCTCTTTCAGCTCCTGGGGCTACCCGTCACGTTCGGGAGTTTTGGGCTCGTCATTGATGGGACGAAGTCTCGAACAGGGCATCCGCTTTTGCTCGGTGGACCGCAAATGGGATTTCTCTATCCGGACATCGGGCACGAGGTCCATCTGAAAGCCCCGGGATGGCACGTGACGGGAATGGCCTTCGCGGGCGGGCCGGCTGTCCTCATCGGTCACAACGAGCGGATCGCATGGACGACGACCAGTGGGCCCGGTGATAACACCGATCTCTACATCGAGCGCTTGAACCCCGCGGATCACGACGAGTATCTCTATCAAGGGGCGTATCGGCGCATGGAGGTACGTGAAGAAGTCATCGCCATCCGAACATCACCTTTGGGATTTCCTCTGCGCGCGACGGCGACGCGGACGGTGCTCGTGAAGCGAACGGTTCATGGACCAGTGCTCTACGTGGATGAGACGAATCATGTCGCAGTCACGCTCAAGCGGGCTCATTGGTTGAAAGAGACGGAGACGTGGGTGGGATTTCTGGAGATCAATCGAGCGCAGGACATGGACGATTTCGAACGAGCGGTCCGTCGGATCCCGACGTCGCACCACTTCCTCTACGCCGATGTAGAAGGGAATATCGCCTATTGGCTCGCTGGGTGGATTCCCATCCGGCCGGACGGATATGATCCGCGTCTCCCTTTACCGGGAACGGGCGAGGCGGAATGGAGCGCCGCGATGCGCCCTCTGCCGCACGTGCGGAATCCGCGGCAGGGATGGCTCGCCAATTGGAACAACAAGCCGACGGTTGACTTCGAGAATCCGGACGATGTGCTCTTCGGGAAGCAGCATCGGGTGTTGAGGATCATGAACCTGTTGACTGAGCCGGTGCAGCTCCTTCGGCGAAATGGAAAAGATAGAGACGGCGCTCGGCTCGGGATCGAAGACCTGCTGGCTTTGGAGGAAGATATCGCACGGTTCGACGATGCGGGGCCAAAGGTGGAATTCCTGAGGGACTATCTCGTGCGGGCGCTTGACGAAGCGAGCTCCAGCGATCCGCGAGTGGGAGTGATCGCGCAGCTGCTGCGGAATTGGGATGGTGCGCTCTATGCCGATGCTCGCACTTCGCCTCATGTGAATCCGGCGAACGTGATCTTCGAGGCTGTCCTGCGACGCTTCATCTGGAACACCTTCGCCGATGAGTTAGGGAGCGACGCGCTCTCGGAAGTTACGCTCAACACAGTGCTTCACGTCTTGGAAGGGGAGGATTCCGGTGTCCCGCCGACGCGCGATTATTTCAACGGCGCGGACTGGCGTGATGTCCTCGCGGCGAGCGCGCGTCAGGCGGTGGATGATCTTGTGAGCACCTATGGACCGACGTGGTTGTGGCCGTGGGTCGCGCGCGAGATGATCCAGTTTCGGCATCTTTTCGGATTCGTTGTGGGACCTCCGGTGCCGCAGGCGAATCGAGCGACGTATACGCAGATTGTGGAACTGTCGAACCCGCCGCGTGGATGGAATCGCCTTCCCTCCGGGCAGAGCGCGTTCATTCGGCCAAACCGCTTCTTCCGACGGCTTCCGGTCTTTGGATCCGCGCTTTCTGATCAACGCGCCCTCTTTCTCACGTTCGATGTGAAGCCGATGCCTTTCTAGGGAACCGGAGGAGCCTCTTTCGCTTCGACCTCTTGGAACGGGCAGGTTGACGCAATGGAGAAGATGTGGTATTTCATGTGGTGTCGCGCGATGAGCGAGAGCGAGCGAAAAAGAATGGGTGGTGAGATGAGCGGAGCAGCGCTCGGGCACTTCGGTTGGGATCCAGTCGCTCGGGAGCGCGGTCATTCCCGTCGTTTCGAATACAAGCGGGTCAAGCGCATGGGGCTCGGTCCTCCCCGGCCCGAGGAGCTGATGTAGCTCTGCGTGGGCCGGCGTGGATCGAGCCCCTCGAAACCCTCGGTTTCGAGGGGTTTTTTATTCTCGGAGGATGCCATGCGAATCGCGTTGATCGGATACGGCCAGATGGGGCGCGAGGTGGAGCAAGCAGCTCGTGAGGCCGGCTTCGAGGTCGGTCCGATCTTCACCTCGCGCACGAATCCGGAGGGGCGGGGATTGACCGAGGACGCTTTGCGCGATGTGGACGTCTGTGTGGATTTCTCCACGCCGCAGGCGGTCGTCACGAACATTCGGCGCGTCGCCGCCGCGCGCAAGCCGATGGTCGTCGGCACGACGGGATGGTATGATCGGTTGGAAGATGTGCGGCCGGTGATCGAACGCGCGGGGATCGGATTCGTTTACGGACCGAACTTCTGCCTCGGAGTCAATCTGCTCTTTCGTCTCGTGGCGTATGGGGCGCGCCTTTTTCGGAGTCTCCCCGATTTCGACCCTTATATTGTCGAGTGGCATCATCGGCGGAAAGCCGATCATCCGAGCGGCACAGCATGGCGCTTGGGGCAGATTCTGCTCGAGCACCTGGAGTGGAAGACGCATCTGGTCACGCGGCTTGAGGGGCGAATTCCGCCGGAGGGGATCAGCGTCGCCGTGATCCGCGCCGGCGCGCATCCGGGGACACATCTGGTGGGATTCGATGCTCCCTTTGAGACCGTGGAAATCATGCACACGGTTCGCCACCGGCGAGCTTTCGCCGTTGGGGCGCTCGCGGCAGCCCGATTCGCGAGAGATCGCCGGGGCATCTTTTCGTTCGAAGAGGTCGTAGATCATCTCTTGCACGGAGGAGATCTATGAACGGGACAGGCCGATTTCGAGGATGTTTCGTCGCTTTAGTCACGCCATTTCAGCGCGATGGACGGGTGGATGATGAGCGGCTAGACGCGCTCGTGGATTTCCAGCTCGCCGCCGGGACCGATGGAATCGTCCCCTGCGGAACGACGGGCGAGAGCGCCACGTTGCGTCCCGAGGAGCAGCGCGAGATCATTCGTCGCGTCGTCGAGCGCGTTCGCGGGCGCGTGCCGGTGATCGCCGGCGCGGGGACGAATGCGACGGAGGAAGCCATCGAGTTGGCGCAACAGGCCGAGCAAGCGGGAGCCGATGCTGTGCTTTCGGTCACCCCTTATTACAATCGGCCGACGCCGGAGGGTCTCTATCAGCATTTCCGAGCTCTCGCGGAGTCGGTACGCATCCCGGTGATCCTTTACAACGTGCCGAGCCGAACCGGATGCAATCTCGATGTGGAGACCGTCCTTCGTCTGGCGGAGATCCCGAACATCATCGGCATCAAAGAGGCATCGGGGAACTTGGAGCAGATCATGGAACTTTTGCGGCGGCGGCCGCAGGGGTTCCTCGTCCTCTCCGGGGACGATGCGTGGACACTGCCGATTCTCGCGCTCGGAGGAGATGGTGTGATCTCGGTCGTCGCCAATGAGGCTCCGGCTGAGATGCGGGAGTTGGTCAGGGCGGCACTGGCCGGGGACCTGGAGCGCGCGCGTGCGCTCCATTATCGGTTGCTGCCGCTCATGCGGGGGAATTTCTTTGAGACGAACCCGATCCCGGTCAAAGCAGCTCTGGCCATGATGGGGTTGATCGAGGAGAATTATCGTCTGCCCCTTGTCCCGCCTCGCGCGGAGACGCGTGAGCGGCTGGGGCGCATTCTCGCGGATCTGAATCTGATACCGGCGGAGGCCGGATATGGAATGCGCGCGACTCAAAGCTGAGATCGAACGGCTCTTCGACATGCCTGCGGAGGAAGCGCGACGGGAGGGTCGCCCGGTCTTTGAGGAGTTCAAACGGCAGCTCAATGAGGGGCGGATTCGGGCGGCCGAACCCGTCCAAGGGCGCTGGATCGTGAACGCTTGGGTGAAGAAAGGGATTCTGCTCGGCTTCCGGATCGGCGCGCTCACCGACTATTCGATCAACGACCGGTTTCGGTTCTTCGACAAGGACACGTATCCTCTGAAAGCGCTTGATGGAGTGCGCGCGGGAGTTCGCCTCGTGCCCGGAGGCACGACGATCCGCGATGGAGCGTACATCGCTCCGGGCGTCGTCATCATGCCGCCCTCGTATATCAACGTGGGGGCGTATGTGGATGAGGGCACGATGGTGGATTCTCATGTCCTGATCGGATCGTGCGCGCAAATCGGCAAGCGCGTGCATGTGAGTGCAGGGGCGCAGATCGGGGGAGTGCTCGAACCTCCGGGGGCGTGGCCGGTCATCATCGAGGATGACGTGCTTGTGGGGAGCCAATGCGGCGTCTTCGAGGGGACGATCGTCAAGCGGCGGGCCGTTCTCGGAGCGGGCGTCATCCTGACCGGTTCGACTCCGGTCTACGATCTCGTACACGCATGCCTCTATCGAGGTACGCGCGACGAGCCCTTGGTGATCCCGGAGGGAGCGGTCGTCATTCCGGGAGCGCGGCCAGCTCCCGGAGAATTCGCGCGCAAGCACGGGCTTTCGATCCTGACGCCGGTCATCGTGAAATATCGCGACGAGCGGACCGAGGCGCGAGTTGCGTTGGAAGAGCTCTTGCGCGTGAGTTGAGGCGCGAACGCGCATTCGTCTGAGGAGAGGCATGGTCCGAGAGGGCGAAGAAGCAGCTCTCAATGCCTTCGCGCGCGCTTTCGAAAAGCAATTAGGGTCAGGACGACTCCGGCATGGAGAACCCTTGGCCCCTTATGTCAATTGGCGCGTGGGAGGGCCAGCCGAATGGTTCTTCATCGCCCGCACGCGGGCGGAGCTGATCGCCGCCATCGGTGTGGCACGAGACATGGCAGTGCCCGTGACGATCCTCGGACATGGTGCTAATGTCCTCGTCTCCGATGCCGGTGTCCCCGGACTCGTCATCGTGAATCGCGCGGATCGTATGGAGATTCGGGGAGAGGAGATTTGGGCCGAATCGGGCACAAATCTTGTGGTATTGGCGCGTCGAGCGTACGAGGCGGGAATCGGTGGGTTCGAGTTCCTCGTGGGCATTCCTGGGACGCTCGGCGGAGCGATCGTCGGAAATGCCGGGACGCGAGAGGAATGGATCAGCGCGCGCGTGTGCGAAGTGGAGGGGCTGGATGAGCAGGGGAACGCCGTTGTATGGTTGCCCGCGCAGATGGATTTCGGGTATCGGCGCAGTCGGTTCCAACGGACGGGGGACATTGTGCTCGCGGCTCGACTGCGAGGGTATCGGGCGCCGCGCCCCGACATCGAAGCGAAGATGCATCGAATGCTCGAAGCGCGGCGGCATCAGCCCTCGGGACCGAGTACGGGCTCCGTCTTCAAGAATCCTCCGGGAGACTATGCCGGTCGCCTGATCGAAGCGTGCGGATTGAAAGGGCATCGGATCGGCGGGGCGCAGATCTCCGATAAGCACGCGAACTTCATCCTCAATGTCGGGGGGGCGACAGCGCGCGAGATTCGTGCGCTCATCGAAATGGCGAAGGCAGCCGTGCGCGAACGATTCGGGATCCTTCTGGAGGAGGAGATCCGATACGTGGGGATATGGGACTCGTGAGATGGCGAATTCGAGGCGGACGACCTCTTGGCGGACGCGTTCGCGTAAGCGGGGCGAAGAATACGGCCTTCAAGGCCATGATCGCTGCGCTCTTGGCTGATGGTCCGAGCGTCCTGGAGAAC
>Ga0197142_1001676_pt1 | contig 20015 bp, 18 predicted proteins | sample GBS60_MetaG_FD_148614 | JGI IMG/M metagenome (GOLD analysis project Ga0197142, IMG submission 148614) | Sediment microbial communities from Great Boiling Springs, Gerlach, Nevada, United States - GBS 60_MetaG | ecosystem: Environmental > Aquatic > Thermal springs > Hot (42-90C) > Sediment... | reverse complement strand
GCGCCGCGCTAGGAAGGGGCGGTCACCGCAGCGCTGGGCGCTCCGTACGAACATCTTCCAGAGATTGCCACCGAGATCGGGTGCCGCCACGTCCGCTCTCCCCGGCGGGCGACCCGCCGCCTGGATTGGAGCCGCCGCCGGGATATATGAGCGGCAGCTGGAAGGTTGGAGTCCGTCGATGACCGCCAGGGCCGCCATGCTCGCGCCCACCACCGAGGAGCTCCGGTACGAAGCCCCCCGCTGGAACCTTTCCGACCTTTTCGCGGGTCCTGAGGATCCGCGTACGAAAGAGGTCTTGGACGAAGCAGCGGCAGAGGCTGCCCGCCTCGAAGAAAACTACCGAGGAAAGCTGGCGGGTCTCTCGGGTGACGAGCTCGCGTATGTGGTACGAGCTTACGAGGCGATCGAGGAGAAGCTCGGGCGCGTTTCGAGTTACGCTTCGCTCCTGTTCGCCGCGCACCGGGACGATCTCGAGGTTGGCCGGTTCTATCAAAACGTCGAAGAGCGGGTGAACGAGATCGAGACCCACCTGTTGTTCGTGAGCCTCGAGCTCAACAAACTCGATGATCAGGCGCTCGATGCGAAGCTCGAAGAGAGCGCCGCGATCTCCCGATATCGCCCTTGGATCCGTAACGTACGGGCTTTCCGTCCGCATCAGCTCGCTGACGACATCGAAAGGATCCTCCACGAAAAAAACATCACCGCTCGAGGCTCTTGGATTCGCTTGTTCGACGAGACACTCGCAGCACTACGCTTCCCGCTCGACGGACGTGACCTTACCGCGCAGCAGGCCTTCGATCTTTTGTCGGCGAAAGACCGTGGATTGCGTGAGGCGGCCGCCACCTCGATCGGCAAAGTGCTCGGAACCAACATCCGGCTGTTTTCTCGCATCATGAATACACTCGTCAAAGACAAACATATCGAGGATGCGTGGCGTCGGTTTCCGCGCCCCATCAGTTCGCGCAATCTCTCCAACCAAGTAGAGGACGAGATTGTCGACGCTCTTATCGCGGCCGTGCGAGGTGCGTATCCGACGACCTCTCACCGTTACTACGCGCTGAAGGCGCGCTGGCTGGGGTTCGAAAAGTTGCAGTACTGGGACCGGAATGCCCCACTTCCCGAGGCCGACGACCGACGCCGTCCATGGCGGGATGCCGAAGTGGTCGTGCTCGATGCGTACCGTCGTTTTTCACCGAGGCTCGCGTCGATCGTCGAACGATTCTTTTGCGAAGCCTGGATCGACGCGGAGGTCCGGCCAGGTAAAGACAGTGGCGCGTTCTGCCATCCGACCGTACCCTCGGTACACCCCTTCGTGCTCATGAACTATCAAGGGAAAACGCGCGACATCATGACCCTCGCGCACGAATTGGGCCACGCGGTCCACCAGACGTTGGCTGCCGAGCAAGGCCTTTTAATGGCGGGGACGCCACTCACGCTCGCGGAAACCGCCTCGGTCTTCGGCGAGCAGCTCACTTTCGAGGCCCTGCTCGAACGCGAACACGATCCCGCCCGTCGGCGCGTGCTCTTGGCCGAGAAGATCGAGGACAAGATCAACACGGTGGTTCGGCAGATCGCGTTGTGCGAGTTCGAACGGCGGGTTCATGATCGTCGTCGGCAAGGCGAGCTCACGCCCGACGAACTCGGCGACCTCTGGCTTGCGGTGCAAACCGAGAGTCTGGGCCCCGCATTCGAGTTTCGGGACGATTATCGTGTCTATTGGTCCTATATCCCACACTTCGTTCACGCTCCTTTTTACGTCTACGCATACGCATTCGGGGATTGCTTGGCGAGCGCGCTTTATGCGGTTTACGAACAAGAACCCGTAGGCTTCGAAGAGAAATATGTCGCCTTGCTGCGTGCAGGAGGAACCCTGCGCCACCGTGAGTTGCTGGCGCCGTTCGGCCTCGACGCGACGGATCCCGCCTTTTGGACCAAGGGTCTCGGTCTGTTGGAGCGGTTGATCGACCGCCTCGAGGCCGAGCTTTCGAGACCCGTGTGAGACGTCCGATGGCGGCAACCGTAACCCGCAGCGAGAACCGGCTCGCAGGCCGCTTGCGCCGTTACGCACAGGTTGGAACCACGGTCGCCGGTCAGGCGGCCAAGCTCGCCGGTGCACGGCTCGCCGGCGGCTTCGACCGCGGCGTGCACGCAGCCGAACTCAAAGCGGCGCTCGGTGGTCTGAAGGGACCTTTGATGAAGGTCGCCCAAATGATGGCGACGATCCCCGACGCCCTTCCCGCGGAATACGCTGCCGAGCTCGCACAGCTTCAGGCGAACGCCCCACCCATGGGCAAACCCTTCGTCCGTCGGCGTATGGCGGCGGAGCTCGGTCCGGATTGGCAGCGCCATTTCGCCGAATTCCCATTGGAGCCCGCGGCGGCGGCGTCCTTGGGTCAAGTTCATCGTGCGCGGCTCCACGACGGCCGGATCGTCGCCTGCAAGCTACAATACCCGGAGATCGAATCGGCAGTCGAGGCCGATCTCTCGCAGCTCGGTATCATCCTCTCGATCTGGCGTCGCTTCGACAATGCGATCGACACGAGCCGAATCTACGAGGAGATTTCAGCACGTTTACGTGAGGAGCTCGACTACACACTCGAAGCGAAGCACATGCGGCTTTACGGTTACATGCTCGCCGGCGAGCCCCGCGTGCACGTACCCGAACCTATTTCGGAGCTGTCGACCCGACGGCTCCTCACCATGAGTTGGCTCGAAGGGCAGCCGCTCATGGCGTTCAAGACGGCGGATCAGCGGACCCGGAACGAGCTCGCACTCGGCATGTTCCGGGCGTGGTACGTGCCGTTCTACGAGCACGGCGTGATCCACGGCGATCCTCATCTCGGCAACTACACGGTTCGGCGCGATTTGTCGATCAACCTCCTCGATTTCGGATGCGTGCGGATTTTTCCCCCGAGCTTCGTCAAAGGTGTGATCGACCTTTACTGGGCGCTCGTGCACGACGACCGTGACCTGGCGGTGGCAGCCTACGAGAGCTGGGGCTTCTCCGGCCTGACCCGCGAGCTCATCGAGGTACTGAACGAATGGGCCAGGTTCCTCTACCGACCACTCATGGAAAATCGGATACGAAGAATCAACGAAACCCACAGTGGTGAACTCGGACGGAAAGTGGTAGAGCACGTTCATCGAAGATTGCGCGAGGTGGGAGGTGTGACGGTTCCTCGCGAATTCGTTTTCATGGACCGAGCGGCCATCGGTTTAGGATCGGTGTTTATTCACCTCGCTGCCGAGATAAATTGGTACGAGCTGTTCATGAACCTGATCGAAGGCTTCGACGTCGAGGCGGTAGCGGCTCGACAAGCACGTGCACTCGAGGCCGCGGGGCTGACGGGCCACGCCTGAACGTCTGCGACCGAGCCGGGATTCGATCAGCCGAGCCAGTCGCGAAACGGCCGGATCGAAACGCCCGCCCGCTCGAGCTCGAGACGAAGCGTGCGTGCCATGGCCACCGCTGCCGGATTGTCGCTGTGCACGCAGATCGAATCGATCCGAACCGGAATCTTCTTTCCCGATCGGCTCGTGATGGCCTGCTCGTCGAGCATTACCATGATCCGACGAACAGCCTCTTCCGGATCGTGCAGTACCGCTCCCGGAAGTTTGCGGCTCACGAGCATCCCGCGATCGTCGTAAGCACGATCGGCGAAGACTTCGCGCGCGACCCGCAGACCCTTGCGTTCGCCGGCGCGCTCCAGAGCACTCCCCGGCATCGCCACGAGGATGAGTTCACGCCCGCAGGCCCAAGTCGCCTCCGCGATCGCAGTGGCAAGCTCTTCGTCTTCCGCCGCCATGTTGGCGAGCGCCCCGTGCGGCTTCACGTGGGTCACCCGATGGCCGACCGCCGCCGCTACCGCCTGTAGAGCCCCGATCTGGTAGACGCACTGCCGCTTGACGTCCTCCGGTCGCTCGCCCTGGATCGGCCGGCGCCCGAACCCCCAAAGGTCGTGGAACGAGGGATGCGCACCTATCGCGACACAGTTGGCCTTGGCGAGCTCACAGGTCCGCCACATCACGAGCGGATCGCCTGCGTGAAATCCGCACGCGACGTTGGCCGAGCTCACGATGTGCAGCATGGCTTCGTCGTCGCCCATCCGCCACGCTCCGAAGCTTTCTCCGAGATCACTGTTGAGGTCGACGGTCGCTTGCATCCGACGCGCTCCCATCCAGCTTTTCCGAAGGGTAGCCTTTGGATCCGCTCGCGCAAACCGGACCGACGCTGACGTCGATCTTCGAACATACCAACTCTCCGCCCGTGCACGAGCCGTTAAACGAAACCCATCTCCCTCGGATCGTCCCGGTTGGTGATATGGCGATCCTTATCGAGCTCGGTGAGACGATCGATCCGCGGATCAACGCTGCTGTCATCGCTCTCGATCGGCGAATACGAGCCATGGCCATCGAAGGGGTCGTGGACCTCGTGCCGACCTACCGATCCCTTCTCGTCCATTACGATCCGGACCGGATCGACGGCCATGCTCTCCTCGCACGTCTGAGCAAGCTCCGAATCGATTTCGAAGAACCGCCGACGGAGGGACGGCTTTGGACGGTCCCCGTCGCCTACGGCGGGGAGTTCGGGATGGACCTCGAAGCGGTCGCCCGTCGCCACGGCATTTCCCCGGAAGAGGTCATTCGACTTCATACAGGACCGACCTACCGCGTTTACATGGTGGGTTTCGTTCCGGGTTTCACGTATCTGGGTGGTCTCGATCCGCGTCTGCATACGCCCCGCTTGGAGGAGCCGCGGCCGCGAACGCCGGCCGGAAGCGTCTCGATCGGCGGTATCCAAACCGGGATCGCCTCGGTCGAGATACCCTCGGGTTGGCATCTCCTCGGCCGCACCCCGGTGCGGACTTTCGATCCCGAGCGCACGCCGCCGCTCTTGTTGGAGCCGGGCGATCGCGTCCGATTCGTACCGATCGACCCGGCGAGGTTCGTCGAGCTCGATCGTCGCGCCGCGATGCACGACCCTCTCATCGCGCCGGAACAAGGATGAACCTCGATGAGCGAGACCGCACCTGCGCTGATCGTCGAGCGCTGCGGAGTGCTGACGACCATCCAAGATGGCGGTCGGTACGGGTATCAGCGTTTCGGCGTGACGCCGGCCGGGCCCATGGATCCGTGGGCTTTCCGGCTCGCCAACCGGATGCTCATCCAGAACGACGACGAGGCCGGACTCGAGGTCGGCCCGGGAAGCCTCGTTCTCCGTGTGGAGGCGGAGCGTGTCAGAATCGCCCTTGCCGGCGCCGAGCGACCGGTCGCGGTCGATGGCCGAGCGGTCCCGTGGTGGTCGGTGCTCAACGCGGGTGGCGGCCAGCGGATCGAGCTCGGCCCGGCCGCTCGCGGTGTCTGGTCGTACCTTGCGGTCGCCGGAGGGCTCGCCGTTCGGCCGGTCATGGGCAGTCGCGCAACGCACACCTTGACCAGGCTCGGTGGCCTTGAGGGTCGCCCGTTGCGGCAGGGAGACCGCCTACCACTCGCAGATTCTGCGATCGCGCCGGATGCTCCAGATTTCGCCCTGGTCGAGCCTCCGGTCGAGCCCCAGGGGCCGATCCGCATTCTGTTGGGACCTCAAGAGGCGTGGTTTACCGAAACGGGCGTCGCCGCGCTGCTCGGCACCCCCTGGCGGGTTTCGTCCCGAAGCGACCGCATGGGCTATCGCCTCGAAGGTCCGCCGATCGAACATGCACGGTCACCCAACATCGTATCCGACGGGATCGTCACGGGAGCCATCCAAGTGCCGGGTTCCGGCCAGCCGATCGTTCTGATGGCCGATCGTCAGAGCACTGGCGGCTATCCGAAGATCGGGACCGTGATCAGTGCGGATATCGGCCGCCTCGCGCAGACTCCCGCCGGCGGGATCGTCCGGTTCCGCGCCGTGAGCTTCGAAGAGGCCCTTCGCGCGCGGGCCGAAAGGCGATCTGCAATCGAGAAAGCCCGGGCTTCGCTCGCGCCTCTCCCCCGCGGCGGCCGCACGGATCCGACCTTCCTGCTGTCCGTCAATCTCGTGAGCGGGGTGACGGCTGGAGAGCCCTGAATCCGGCCGGAAGGAGCCCTATGTGCCTTTTGCGTCGGCATCCCGCGCTTGCCGAGCCTCGAACCGGCGAGCAAAGCTCACGCGCCGGGGCCGGAGGAAGGATATGAAGGTCGTCCTGCAGACCACTTGGAACACGACGGCGGCCTGGCGCGCCGAGCTACTTCGCCAAGCTCCCGACCTGGACGTTCGGATCTGGCCGGAGATCGGCGATCCCGCCGAAATCGACGTCGTGTTGTGTTGGCAGCCGCCGCCGGACCTCTTCACCGGGATGCGTAATTTACGCCTGATCCAAGTTCTGGGAGCTGGTGTCGACGGTCTTTTACGGTCCCATCCGCAACTGCCCCCGGTACCTGTGGCACGTCTCGTCGATCCCGTCATGTCACGGCGGATGGCCGAATATTGCCTATACGCCACCCTCCGTTTCCATCGCCAGTTCGATATCTACGAGCGCCAGCTGGCGCAAGCTCGCTGGGAACGACACCAACACGCCGATGCCGGGGAGATCGCGGTCGGCGTGATGGGCCTCGGCGCGATCGGCAGCGCCACTGTCCAGTTGCTCCGCCAGCTGGGATACAACGTAGCAGCCTGGGCCCGATCGCCCCATCCGGAGGCCGGCGTGCCCGTCTTCGTGGGCGAAGAGGGTCTTCCCGCTTTTTTGGCCCGAACGCGGATCTTGATCTGCCTTCTCCCGCTCACTGCCCAAACCGCGAGCATCCTCGATAGACGGCTCTTCGAGCAACTTCCGCACGGTAGCTACCTGGTGAATGCCGCTCGCGGTGAACACCTCGTGGTACCCCACCTTTTGGCTGCACTGGAAAGTGGTCGGCTGGAAGGGGCCATGCTCGACGTGTTCGCCCACGAGCCCTTGCCCAGGAGCTCGCCTCTCTGGCGGCACCCGAAGATTTTCGTGACACCGCATACGGCTGGAATCACGAACCCACGAACCGCAACCGGCGTCATCGTCGAGCAATTGCGGCGTTTGGAGCGGGGCGAACCACTTCTTCACCTGGTCGATCCCTCCCGGGGCTATTGACGGAGCGCGAGGTGCCCGCGCCGAGCAACACGGACCGGCGGTCCGGCTGGAGCGCGGGGCGATCAGCTATCAACTCGCGGACGGGAGCCGTTATCCTGCCGTGGCCCCGGTCGATTTGCGCGTCGCCGCGGGTGAGTTCGTAGCTCTGGTCGGTCCGACCGGCTGCGGGAAATCGACCCTGCTCAACGTCGTGACCGTCTCGTCTCACCCTCGAGGGGACAGGCTCGGATCGAAGCCCTCGTCCTTCCGCGCATCAATTTCCATATCGATGACCTCTTTCAACAGGAAGCCTTGTTCCTTCGGAAGACAACTCTCGAGAAGGTGAGCGTCGGCCTCGAAGTCCGCGGGTTTCCGAAAACCGAGGCCCGGAGACGGGGGCGGTTCCGCCTCGAACGGGTCGATCCCGGTGGTTTCGCCGACCGCTCTCCACACCAGCTTTCCGGCGGTCAAAAAAGCGGGTGGCTCTGGCTCAAGTCCTGCGCCGCGATCCGGTCTTCTTCCTCGTGAACGAGCCGTTGGAACCCCTCGACGCCTCACACGCGCGATCATGGACGACCTTTTGCTCGAGCTCGGGGGAGCCGAGCGAAAGGCCGCCCTTTTTCTCAAGCACGACCTCGAAGAAGCGATCGCATTGGCCGACCGGATCGTAATGATGTCCGCCGGACCCGAGGCTCGCATCATCGGTGATCATCCGGTGCCGATCCCGCGGCCGCGCGACATCCACGAAGTGCGCTTGACGGCAACCTTCCTGGACATCCATCGAAGCCTTTGGCACAAACTGCGGTCTGCGATGGTCGAAGGCTAATCGAGAGAGGAGAAGATCGGACCCTGGTCTTTTTCATCGTCTTTTTCCTAGGGCGTCAAGGAAATGAGCCCCGTGCTCGTGGCCGAGGCGCGTATGCAGAAAATGACCCAACGGCAGATGCTCCGCTACCTCGATTTTCCAGCGGCTCTTCCTTCGATGTTCACGAGCCTCCCCACGGCCGTGGGCTTCAGCCGTTTGCTGCCCTGGTCGGCAAATATCTCGTTCCCCCTGCCGGGGTCGGCTATAGGGCCCAAAAAGCCGACGGGAGCTTCGACGCGACCGGTGTGTTTTCCGACATGCTGGTCTTGTCGATCTTCGTGTCGCTGGCCGAACGGCCCCGTTACACTGCTCCAACGGCAGTCGCTGGTTTGACGTCCGCGAGGCGCTTCGACCGGCATCCAGAGCTGAGACGGTGCGGCTCGGGCTTGCCGTCCGACGTCCGAAATGCCAACCTCCGCGGGGGATGCGAGGAGGGTCGCATGCGACGGCGAAGCTTCTGGTCTCGACGTTCGCGGACGGGGTTCGGATGGCCCTGAGCGGTTCGGTAGCCGCATCCGGCGAACTTGAGAACAGCAGGGTCATCTTCGGCGTCGGCCGCGAGCCGATCCTCCACCATCTGCCGCTCACGAGCGCGGAGCGCAAAGGTTTCTTCGAGGAGCAAGGCCTTCAAGCCGAGATCAACGATTTCGGCGGAGGAGCCGAGCCGCGCGAGGCGCTCGCGGGCAGCTCGGTCGACCTGGTGACCGGCGCCTCCGAGATTCGAATGCAAGCCGCGGGGCAAGACGTCCGCGCGGTCGTCGAGCTCGGGCGCTTCCGCCGAATGTTCTCGCCGTCAAGAAATCCCTCGCCGACAAGGTGAGGTCGGCGGCCGATCTGAAGGGCATCACGGTCGGTGTGACGGCACCCGACAGCTTGAGGAACGTCTTCATCAATCATCTTCTTGCCAAAAAAGGTGTAGCACCGGAAGAGTTCGTTTTCGTCGGAGTCGCCGTGGGGCCTACGGCGGTGGCGGCGATGAATAAGGGCGAGATCGACGCGATCGCCAAACTCGACCCCGTCGTCGCCAAGTTGGAACACGACGAGGACGTGGTCGTGCTCGCCCACAGCCGGATCGAGGCGCGGATGCGGGCGATCTTCGGTGGCTCGAACCCTGCGGCCGTCTTCTCAACGAAAGCGGATTTCATCGAGAACAACCTGAAGACCCTTCAGGCTCTCGTCTAAGCATTTTTGGCCGCGCTCCCATGGATCGCCGACGCCAGCCCGGAGGAGATCGCTGCGGCGGTTCTGGAAGACTATCAACTGGGCGACCGAGCTCGCTATTTGGCAGGGGTCGCGAAGTCAAAACCGACCTCTTCGCGAACTGATATTGTCCCTGCCGAGGGCATTCGCGATGGTCTCGACATGCTCCCGCCTCGAAGATCGAGCTCGCGAGAACCTTCGATCCACGCTTCGTCGAACGTAACGGATCATCTCGACCGAGAGCGTCAACGTCCGACGAGGCCCGGCATCGAAAAGGAGGACCTTCATGGGTGAATTCGACCTGATCCTGCGCGGTGGTCGCATCCTCGATCCGGGTACCGGACGGGACGAAGTGACCGACATCGCGTTCCGGGACGGAAAGATCGCGGCGCTCGGAGCCGAGGCAGTCGCCGGCACGGGGCGCGTCGAGCGTCGGGTCGATGGTTGCATCGTCACGGCTGGCCAGATCGACTTCCACGCGCACGTCTATTGGGGTGGGACCTCGCTCGGCGTCGATGCCGACGAGGTCGCGCGACGCTCCGGGACGACGACCTGGCTCGACGTCGGTTCAACCGGACCGGGAAATTTCCTCGGCTTTCGAAAGCACGTTATCGAACGGTCGGAGACGCGGATACTGGCCTACCTGCATCTCTCTTTTGCCGGCATTTTCGGGTTCTCGAGCGAGGTAATGGTCGGCGAAGCCGAAGATCTCCGCCTCTTGGATCCTATCGCCTGCGCCCGGGTCGCAAAGGAGCACTCCGACCTGATCAAAGGGATCAAAGTTCGGATCGGAGCGAACACCAGCGGCGCGAACGGTTTGGCACCCCTCCATCTCGCGATCGAGGCGGCCGACCGCGCGGGATTACCGGTCATGTGCCACATCGATCGCCCTCCACCTCGCTATGTCGATGTCCTCGAAGTTTTGCGGCCCGGAGACATCCTGACCCATTGCTTCAAACCCTTTCCGAATGCGCCTTGTCATGCAGACGGCAGGGTCCGCGAACAGGTATGGCGAGCTAGAGAAAAAGGCGTGATTTTCGACATCGCGCACGGTAAGGGCTCTTTTTCTTTTCGCACAGCGAGGGCGATGCTCGCGGCCGGCTTCATGCCCGACGTGATCAGCTCCGACGTGCACAAGCTCTCCGTCGACGGGCCAGCCTACGACAACCTCGTCACGATGTCGAAGTTTCTCTGCCTCGGAATGCCCCTCGAGGAAATCGTGCGGGCCGTCACAGTGACGCCGGCCCGCGTCCTCGGGCGGCCCGACCTCGCGGATCTTTCGATCGGCTCGACGGGTGACTGTACCGTCATGCGGCTCGTCGAAGGCTGTTTTCTTTACGAGGACGTCCTCGGCGAAAAGATGGAAGGCGATCGCAAGCTCGAACTGGACAGCGTCGTGCTCGCTGGCCGGCTCTGGCACGTCGTCCCGTCGTGAAAAATCGGCCTATCGCGCGACTTCACCCGTCCCAGCGCCGACCGACCGCTCAACGAACCGTCGTGCTTCGCCCGCCCTTGGTCGACCGTCCGTCGATCCTTCGGTACAGGTTCTGCGGTGGTTCAGTTTGAAGCCCCATGAGCCGGTTCCGGGTCACACGGAAATTCCGCTCGGGATCGTAACGTTCGACTTTCAGACCGAGTCCCTCCGTGGTCAACTCGCCGATCGCGGCTTTGAGTTGGAAGCTCGCGAGGATTTCTTCGCGTTCTGCACGGACGAGGTTGACGCGTGAACTGAAGAGTTCTTGCTCCGCATCGAGCACGTCGAGTACGGTCCGTGCTCCTACGAGGTTCTCTTCCTGAACACCTTTGAGCGCGATGTCGTTGGCACGCACTTCCGCTCGGAGCGCGACGATCGCAGCCGTGGCAGCGAGAAGGCGGTCCCAAGCGGATGCTACCGATTGCTGGACGGAGCGATAGGCAGCGTCGAGGTCGTTCCGCCTCGCCTCCACCGTCTGGCGAGCCGCGCGGACGCGTGCATATTCGGCGCCACCCTGGTAGAGTGGGACTGTAACGGAGAGACCGATCGAAGCGCCCCGCTGCCAGCTCAAGGTCGCTTGCGGCTCCTCCACCCGCTCGGCACGGAGAACGAGGTCGACGCTGGGCAACAGCGAAGCGAAGGAAACGTCGACGTCGTCCTGGGCTGCGGCGAGGCTGAACGTCGATGCGATCACCTGTGGATTCTGCGCCGCGATCGTTCGCGCTTCCGCGAGCGTTTTGGGCAAGTCTTTGAGCGGCGACGGCTTGGCGAGGCGACCAGGGGGCTTGCCGACGACACGCTCGTAAAATGCAGTCGAGCCGGCGAGATTCGCTTTCGCTGCTTCGACGTCGGCGCGGGCACGGGAGAGCCTGGCCTCGGCCTGCGCGACGTCGGTGCGGGCCACTTCGCCGACCGCGAAGCGATCTCGCGTCGCTTGCAGTTGGCGCCGCAAGCGCTGCTCGTTGTTCAAGGCGAGGTCGAGAACTGCCCGATCGCGCCAAACAGCCGTGTACGCATCGATCGCGTCGAGCAACACCCGCTGCTCCAGCGCCAACAAATTCGCGCGCTCCGCCCGGACCAGATTTTCGGCACGGCGGGCCGCCGCGGTCGTTGCGCCGCCGGCGTAGAGGTTCTGCCGAACCTGCGCGCCGATCCGCCGTGTCGTGCGATCGATGTCGAGCTGTTGCCCGGTCATCGAGGAGCGCGATTGGCCCGTGACACCTTCGATCCCGGCATCGGCCGTGATCGTCGGCCGCCAACCTGCGTACGCCTGTGGAACGAGCTCGTCGGTTGCTCGCAGCCTGGCACGACCCGCGGCCAGCTCGGGATTACCGATGTAGACGTCGATCAGCGCTTCTTCGAGGGTCTCGGCGTGAAGCATGCACGACGTGGCGAGCAGCCAGGTCAGCGCAGCTGCACCGCACAGTGTTCGCAGAAAGCTCACCCCTTCCTCCCGATCGGGTGTGTTCCGTGCCCAGTTCGCGAAGGAAGCCTGCCGCGTGCAGCGTAAGCTCTTGGGGTTATCGGGTACAAGTACCAGGTGCCCTCCGCCGGACCAAATCGAAAGGTCTCCGGGCGCCCGTGCGTCTGTCGCCACATGCCGCGCGAACCGCCTTCGTCAAGGAAAGTCGCAGACCTCGAGCGCGAGCTCGATGGTACCGCGACGTTCACCGGCTCGTGCGGTGAACCGATACTCGCGTCGGTCGATGACGAGGGATTCCGTATAGGGGAGCACGCCGGAGAGATTTCGCGGTTCTTCACCGTTGGGGCGGATGACGAGTTGCACGGGTTGCGCCGGATCGAATTGCGTTTCGGTACGGCCGGTCGGGCTCTTCTCCGGAGCGCCGCGCGCTACCACGGTGAACCTTCCGCTACCGAAACGTCGGCCACCCGACTCACGGGTCGGAGTAACGGCGACGGGCACGGGGTGTACCTCGATTTCCCGATCGCATACCGGCTGGCTCGGTAAGCTCGTGATCGCTCTCGCCAAACGTTCACGCGAGACACCGTGGGCGAGGCGAGCGGCCAACAACGGAAGGAGTGCCTCGATGTCGGGTGAGTGAATGGACCGCGGCGTGTCGAAGATCGTTTCACCTCGTTCGAGCAAGCGTGCCGCTCGTTCTTCGGCGGCGGCGGCCCGTGCGGTGGCTTCGCGCGCCGTAGCCCGAGCCGCTTCGAGATCGACCACCAAACGTTTGATCTCCCTTTCTCTTTGCGCGACGCCCGCCGAATACGCCGCGCCCAGAGCGAGCATCAGGCCGACGATCCCCCCGAGAGCCGTCAACGAGGTGACGACGAGTCTCCTGCGTCGCCGGCGGGCCGTCGTCCCGAGGGCGCCGATGGTCCCCGAGCCGTTCATGTTCACGAGATCACACGTCGACTGGAGCAGGCGCCTCGATGGACCCCACGAGCGCCTGCACTTCGGGGCGTTTGCGGGCCTGGAGCATTTGGTAGACGGTCGCGGCTGTCTCCTCCACGGAGCGCTTGGTCACGTCGATTTCGGGCCAGCCCATGCGCGCGTAAAGTCGGCGCGCCGCCACGAGCTCGGCTCGGACCCTCGGCAGTTCGGCGTAGTCGCCGCCGTAACGGCCACGGTCGCCAGCGCGCACGCCCAGCAGCTTCTGTCGGTTCGCTCGAATTTCCGCGAGCAACTCCGGATTGACGGTGAGACCGACGACGAGCGGTCGCCGCAGCGTCTCGAGCACCGGCGGATGTGGCACGTCGGCAACGAGGGGCACGTTTCCCGCCTTGATGCCACGGTGAGCCAGGTAAACGCAGGTCGGTGTCTTCGAGGTTCGCGAGGGTCCGACCAGAACGACATCGGCCTCCTCCAGCTCCTCCGCAAGCTGGCCGTCATCGTGCCGCATGGCGAATTCCATCGCCTCGATCCGCGAGAAGTAGCCCTCGTCCATCACGTGCTGTCGCCCGATCTGCGGTTTACCGGCCGAACCCAACAGTCCCGCCAACGCATTCATCACCGGATCGAGCACAGAAACGCAAGGGATACCTAAAATCTTGCATCGTTCCTGCAAAATATACTTCAACTCGGGTGAGACGAGAGTGTACAGTACCAGCCCAGGTAATGCTTCTATCAATGGAAGAATTTTTTCGAGTTGATTTCTAGTTCGTACGAAGAACCACACATGCTCAACGGGAACCACATCCTCGAACTGAGAAACGACCGCACGGGCGACCGTGCTGACCGTCTCACCGGTCGAGTCCGAAATCAGGTGGAGATGAAGACGCACGGGACACTCCCGGGGAAAGATCGGGGACGAGGTGGGGACGATCGCTGTCTCCGAGAGCGCGGCGAGCACCGGCCGATCTCGGGACGGCCGCGCTCACCGGCCGTCCACAGCGCTGTCCGTCCGAGGAAAGCTTTCGACCGCATCATGTGAAAAACGCTGGCGGTTGCGATTATCCCCATGATCCCCGATGTCGACAAGTTTCCCGATCCGTCAGCCAGCTCAACGGTTTGACGGCCGTGTGACGGCTCTTGTCCGGGCTCTGGCGACGTGCCAACCGAGGGGTGGAAAACGGTGGGATTCGTGCGGGACGAGTCTGCGGGAGGGTCTTCCCGGCACCACCATCGTCAACCACCTCCAGCTTTACCTTCCGAGCGTGCAGAGGGCGGAAGCCGAACGTGGGATACGACAAAAAGCCTCTTCTCACCGTACTCTCGGGCCACCGGGTGAACCCACCGCCCGTCTGGTTCATGCGGCAAGCCGGACGCTACCTTCCGGAATATCGTGCAGTTCGAGCTCGTGCGAGAAGCTTTCTCGACCTGTGCTATACGCCCGAGCTGGCCGTCGAGGTTACGCTGCAGCCGATCCGACGGTTCGCCCTCGATGCGGCCATCTTGTTTTCCGACATCCTCCTGGTCCCGCATGCGCTCGGTGCCGACGTGAGGTTCGACGAAAGTGCGGGGCCGCGGTTGGACCCCGTCGTCGATAGTGCCGGTCTCGCCCGTCTCGACCCGACGCGTATGCACGAGCGACTAGCGCCGGTGTACGAAACGGTTCGCCGCCTCCGCTCCGCCCTCCCCGAACATGTGACTTTGATCGGCTTCGCGGGTGCGCCTTGGACTTTGGCCGCGTATCTCGTCGAAGGACGGGGCTCCAAGGAGTTCCTCCAACCGCGCCTCCTGGCGCGCCGTGACCCACCCTTGTTCGGCGCCATGGTGGAGCTTCTCACGGATGCCGTGATCGAGTTCCTGTCGGCCCAGATCGCGGCGGGTGCAGAAGCGCTGCAGCTCTTCGACAGCTGGGCCGGTGTGCTACCCGAGTCCGAGCTCCGTCGATGGTGCCTCGCACCGGCTCGGCGCATCGTGGCGGCTCTGCGCGAGCGGCACCCCGAGGTGCCGGTCATCCTTTTTCCCCGCGGCGTCGGGGCGTCCCTGACACTCTTCGCGAGTGAAACCGGGGCTCGAGCCCTTTCCCTCGATACGGGCGTCCCGATGCCTTGGGCCGCCGCGCACCTCGACCGGGAAGGGGGCTTGGCTCTTCAGGGAAATCTCGATCCGGTAGCGCTTTTGGGGCCAGAGGCCGACCTTTTGGGGGAAGTTGGGGCGATCTTGCGCGCCGCGTCTTCCCGGCCACATATCTTCAATCTCGGCCACGGCATCCTCCCCGGAACGCCGCCGGAACGTGTGGAAGCGTTGGTGCGCTACTTGAAATCCGGCGGAGAATGAGCGATTGAAAAAGGGGCGAGGTCGTGGCCGATCCGCTGACCCGCTCTCGGGAATCCTCTCGAGCCCGCGCCCCGGGTCGCCGGGGGCTACGGTCCAACGTCGCGGCGGCTTCCGCAAACCCGAGATGACGAGCTCGGTGCTCTGGCTCAAAGCTTTTCACATCATGGCATTCGCCGCGTGGATGGCAGGCATGTGGTACTTGCCGCGTCTGATGGTCTACCACGCGGACACTCCGACGGGCTCGCCCGGTTCGGAAACTTTCAAAGTCATGGAGCGACGACTTCTTCGGGCGATCACCACGCCGGCCATGGTGGTGACGGTAATCTTGGGCATATGGTTGGCAACCGCTCAAGCACAGTGGCGGGAAGGCTGGCTCCACGGTAAGATCTTGTTGGTGCTGGTGATGGTATCCGTTCATGGCCTTTTGGCACGTCACGTGCGCGAGTTCGCAGATGACGAGCGAAAACGATCAGGACGTTACTTCCGCGTGCTCAACGAAGTGCCGACGGTGTTGTTCATCGCCATCGTGCTCTTGGCAGTTCTCAAGCCGTTTTGACGTCGAGGGCAGGAACCCTGCCGGTTTTTAGGGAAAGCGACCTTGGCAGACACGGACACCACTGACGGCAAGCTGCCGTCTCCGCAAACCCCTGAAGATTCGAGCGAGCCGGCGCCGAGCTCCAGGCGTCGGCGAGGGCGGCTACGAGCGGAACGCGCCGACCGTACGGCCGAGCCGGCGGCGACGCAGCCGTCGATGGATCACATCCCCGCGTTCTTACAACCAGCGCCCGAAGCGAAGGCCGAACCGCAGCCGGAGCTCCGGACGTCGACCGCTTCCGGCGAAACCACGAGAGAGGACAGCGTGCTGACCGATCTCCGGTTCGAGACGATTACGGAGCCTCGGCAGCCGGAGAGTTCGACGGCTCGGGAAGCACGTGCGGAACGCGGTTTTCCGGAACGGCGGGAATCCCGCCTGCCATCGCGCCCACCGCTCAGCCGTGAGGGCAGCCGAGAAGAGCGGCGGTACGGATCGCAGCGGTTCGAAGCGCGGGTTGTGGAAGAACGCGGCGAGCCTTCCGAACCGCCTCCTCTCGGCCCCGACGTACCTGCCATAAATCTGACGGAGCTGAAGAGGAAATCGCCAACCGAGCTTTTGAAATACGCCGAGGAGCTCGGCATCGAAGGAGCAGCTACGCTAAAGAAAGGCGACCTGGTCTTCGCGATCTTGAAGCAATTGGCTGCATCAGATGTGCCGATACGCGGTGAGGGTGTACTCGAAATTCTCCAGGACGGGTTCGGATTCCTCAGGTCTCCGGACGCGAATTATGTGGCTGGTCCAGACGACATCTATGTTTCCCCTTCGCAAATTCGCCGGTTCGGGCTTAGAACCGGTGACACAGTCCAGGGTCTTGTGCGCGCGCCCAAGGAAGGTGAGCGGTATTTCGCCCTTTTGCGCGCGGATTCCATCAATTTCGATCCGCCGGAGGTCGCTCGTCATCGGGTTCATTTCGACAACTTGACTCCCTACTATCCGACCAGGAAACTGAATCTCGAAATACCGGGTCAAAAGGATCTCTCGACTCGGGTGATCGAGATCGTTGCGCCGCTCGGGAAAGGCCAGCGCGCGCTCATCGTCGCTCAGCCTCGGACTGGCAAGACGATGTTGTTGCAGAACATTGCCCACGCGATCATGCATAATCACAAGGAGGTTTTCTTGATCGTGCTGTTGATCGACGAGCGGCCCGAAGAAGTAACCGACATGCAGCGGACCGTAAGGGGTGAGGTGGTCTCGTCGACGTTCGACGAACCTGCAACCCGCCACGTACAGGTCGCGGAGATGGTCATCGAAAAGGCGAAGCGTCTGGTCGAGCACGGGCGCGACGTGGTCATTCTGCTGGATTCGATCACCCGGCTTGCACGCGCTTACAATACGGTGGTACCGTCTTCGGGAAAGGTATTGACAGGCGGCGTCGACGCGAACGCGCTCCAACGCCCGAAGCGATTTTTCGGCGCGGCACGGAACATCGAGGATGGCGGGTCCTTGACGATCATCGCGACGGCACTGATCGATACGGGCTCCCGAATGGACGAGGTGATCTTCGAGGAATTCAAAGGCACCGGAAATGCCGAGATCGTTCTGGACAGGCGGGTCGCCGACAAGCGCGTTTTTCCGGCGATCGATATCAACAAATCAGGAACCCGAAAAGAAGAACTTCTTGTCGACCGCGCCATCCTGGCACGCATGTGGGTCCTCAGGCGAATTCTCAGTCCGATGGGTACCGTCGATGCGATCGAGTTTCTTCTGGACAAGATGAAATACTCGAAAACGAACGAAGAGTTCTGGAATTCGATGAATCAGTGATCCGTGCCTTCCCCTTTTCCTACGATATTCGGTAGAAAGGTCGGCCTATCGGCGCTTCGCGGCTTGCGATAAAGTCGCGCAGGTTCTGTCGCGGGCTCGGGAAGGGGGGGGCTGTGCTTCGTTCGCTCTCGGCCGTTCTCGTCGTTCTTCTCGTCGGCGGAGGAGGGGCGGCGTACTGGCAGCTCGTCGTGTTACCGACGCAGCAACAGCAGCGCCAGCAGGCCGGCGCAGGAGTGCGCGGGCCCGGCGGCCCCGTTGCCGTGGAGGTCATGCGGGTAAAGGTGGCGCCGGCGGAACGCACGGTCGAAGCTGTCGGGACCCTTCTCTCGAACGAGCGAGTGACGATCCGCCCCGAAGTGGCGGGACGAATCGTTTCGCTGGAATTCGTGGAGGGCGGCCGCGTCCGTAAGGACCAAGTGCTCGTCCAGCTCGACGCTTCGGTCGAACGCGCGGCCCTGGCTGACGCGGAAGCGCGGCGGTTGCTCGCGCTCAACAATCTTGAGCGGGCGCGCGAGCTCCGGCGCAGCAACGTCGGAACGCAGCGCGCCTTGGACGAGGCCGAAGCGAGCTTTCGCATCGCCGAGGCCGCCGTCGAGCTCGCTCGGGCCCAGCTGGCAAAACGGACGATCCGCGCCCCCTTCGACGCGAAAGCGAGTTTGCGGGGAATCAGCGTGGGCGAGTTCGTCACCGCTGGAACGCCCCTCTTCAGCCTCGAACAAATCGATCCTCTCAAGGTCGATTTCCGGATTCCGGAACTCTTTCTCCCGGCGGTTCGTGTCGGTAACGAGATCCGCGTTTCCATCGACGCCTTTCCGGATCGGAGCTTCACGGGCCGGGTGACGGCGATCGATCCGTTGGTCGACGAGCGCGGGCGTTCGCTTTTGGTGCGGGCGTCGATCCAGAACCCGGACGAAGCACTCCGGCCCGGCCTCTTCGCGCGCATCTCGTTGACCCTCTCCGTGAAGCCCGAGGCGCTCTGGGTGGCGGAAGAAGCACTGGTTCCCTCGGCCGGAAAACAATACGTGTTCCGGGTCGTCGACCAGGGCGAGGCTCGGCCGAAAACGGTCGAGCGGGTCGAGGTCACGACAGGCCTCCGGCGGCCCGGCGAAGTCGAGCTCACGAGTGGGGTTGCGGCAGGCGATCTCGTCGTCGTGGCCGGAGTGACCAAGCTTAGGGAGGGCGCGGCGGTGACCTTCCTTCCCGGCCCGGACGGCACGAAGCCGGGGACACCTGCGGGTGCCACGTTACCGACGGCACGCACTGTCGATGGCCCGCCGCCTCGAGGTTGAAAAGGCGGGCGGTGGAAGCGCACATGACGCTTTGGGAGCTCTCGATCCGGCGCCCCGTTCTCGCGAGCGTGATGAGCCTCATCCTGTTGCTGGTGGGGCTCATGGCCTGGAGTCGGGTATCCGTCCGCGAATATCCGAAAATCGAAGAGCCTGTCGTTTCCGTATCGACGATTTACAAGGGCGCGTCGGCGGAAATCGTCGAAAGTCGGATAACACAGCCGCTCGAAGAAGCCCTTTCCGGTATCGAGGGGCTCGACGTCATCACCTCATCGAGCCGGCCGGAGCGCAGCCAAATCAATCTGCGCTTCCGCGTAGATCGTAATCCGGAGGAAGCCGCAGCCGACGTACGCGACCGGGTTGCGCAAGCTCGTGCTCGGCTTCCCGACGATGCCGACGAGCCCGTCATCCGCAAGGTCGAGGCCGACTCGCAGCCGATCATCTACCTGGCACTGGCGTCGGATCGGCACAGCGCGATGGAGGTGAGCGAGATCGCCGATCGTCTCGTCAAAGATCGGCTCCAAAACCTTCCTGGTGTCGCCGAGATTCGGATCTTCGGAGAACGCCAGCCGGCAATGCGGATCTGGCTCGACCGCCTCCGCCTGGCTGGATTCGGTCTCACACCGCAAGATGTCGAGGACGCGCTACGACGGCAAAACATTGAGTTGCCGGCGGGTCGGATCGAGAGTGATCGACGCGAGTTCGAAATTTTGGCCGAAACCGATCTACGGACAGTCGAGGAGTTCAATCGGCTCATCATTCGCGAGGTGGACGGTTATCTTGTTCGACTTTCGGATGTCGGCGAGGCGCAGATCGCGCCCTTGAGCGAGCGCGTGACTTCACGCTTCAACGGCAATCCGTCGGTAGCCGTCGGCGTCGTGAAACAGGCGACCGCCAATCCGCTCGACGTGGCACGGGCGGTTCGCGAGGTGATGCCCCGGCTCTCGGAGATCCTTCCCGAGGGCGTGCGGATGGAGGTCGGCTACGACAGCACGATCTTCATCGATCGTGCCATCCGTAACGTCCGCAACGCAGTCGTCGAAGCGATCGTCCTAGTCGTTTGCGTGATCTTCCTGTTTT
>Ga0197142_1001675_pt1 | contig 20019 bp, 19 predicted proteins | sample GBS60_MetaG_FD_148614 | JGI IMG/M metagenome (GOLD analysis project Ga0197142, IMG submission 148614) | Sediment microbial communities from Great Boiling Springs, Gerlach, Nevada, United States - GBS 60_MetaG | ecosystem: Environmental > Aquatic > Thermal springs > Hot (42-90C) > Sediment... | reverse complement strand
CCGTCCGGCCGACCGCGTCGTGCCGGTCGGCGGCCTGCGAGCCGACAAGAGCAACACACTGGAGGGTTGGGTATGGAGCCCCCGCGGCAACCTGCGTGTCGCTCTGAACGAATCCTGGACGGTGCGGTTGGGCGTTGCCACCGGTTTTCGCCCGCCGGTGATCTTCGAGGAGGACCTGCACGTTACTCAGGTGGGCGGCCAGGGCCTGCTGCTCGAGAATGCCCCCGGACTCCGCGAGGAACGATCGCTCAGCCGGACTCTCGCGGTAGATTATGTGGCGAGCGCCGGGGGGTGGTTCTGGCAGGTGGGGGCAAACCTGTTCTGGACCTCACTCTCCGGAGTTCATCTTTTTCAGGAGTTGAAGGCCCCCGGCTTGGGCAGCGGCTACCGGCGCCTCCAGCGGGTCAACGGCGCCGGCTCGCGGGTCCGCGGCGTCGAGTTCGATGCGGGCTGCCGATTCGGCGCGCGGTTCGGCGCCCGCGGCGGCCTAACCGTGCAACAGGCGCGATATGATGAGCCGGAGCCGGACTTCGGCAGCCTCCGCTACTTCCGCGCTCCGAACCGTTACGGTTATCTCGCGGCCGATGCCGATTTGCCGGGCCGGGTCGCACTGACCATCACCAGCGACTTTACGGGCTCGATGCTGGTTCCTCACTACCGAGGCTTCATCGCCGAAGACCGTCTGGAGCGGACACGCTCGTTCACGGTCTGGAGCGCGATTGTGTCGCGAACCTGGCGGCCTGCTTCCTGGCCGGGCGTGCGCCTGCGCCTGTACTGTCGGCTGGTGAATCTCTCCGACAGCTTTCAGCCCGATTTGGACCGGGGACCCCTGCGCGATTCCGGCTACTTTTACGGTCCCACCGCGATGCGCGGCGCCGTGCTGGGGCTTTCGGCTATTTTCTGACGGGTGCCGGCTTGCCCGTCGAAGCTCCGGCTCGCCCCCGGAGCGGCTTGCTACACTGTTCGAGTGCGTGCGTTGGCGGCGTTGACGATCCTGCTCGCCGCCCCGGCTCTGGAGGCGCGGATCGGCCGCGTCGTGGCCGTGCCGTTGCGTGACGCCGGCGAGCTGCCGAATGCGGAATGGATCGGCGAGAGCCTCGCCGAAGCCGTTCGCGAGGCGCTCGTGGCCGAAAGGATCGATTGCGTCAGCCGGGAGGAGCGGGAGGAGGCGGCGCGGGCTCTGGGACTCGCCGGCAGCGGCCGGCAGAGTCTGGCCGCGATTCTCAAGCTCGCCGGAAAGCTGGAGGCTCGCTACGCCGTCTTCGGGGATTTCGAGGTCTCTGCGCCGGAAGACGGGTCTTCGCCGGCGCGGGCCACGCTGCGAATCCGCGCCCGCGTGGTGGACCTGGACCGGCTCGCCGGCGCGGCGGAGTTCGACGAGCAGGGCGTGCTCGGCGATCTCGGATTGATCCAGGCGCGGCTGGCCTCGAAGATTGCGGATCAACTTCTCGAGAGAAAGCGACCTGCCGAGCAACAACCCCCGGGCGGACCGGTGCGCCTGGACGCCCTGGAGAGCTATATCCGCGGCCTTGTCAGCCCCTCCGCCGAGCAAAAGCATCGGCTTCTGGCCCAGGCGGCGCTGCTCGGCCCGGACTTCTCCGCACCCCGACTGGAGTTGGCGCGGATGCAGATGGCGGAAGGCGGCTACCGGGCGGCCATCCGCTGGCTCGAGCAGATTGCGCCGGCCGACTCGCGCTACCGCGAGGCAGCCTTCCTGCTCGGCATCGCGCGCTACCAGACCGGGGATTATCGAGGCGCCGTCGAGGTCTTCTCCTCACTGGCGCAGCGGGCGCCTTCAGCCGCCCTCTGGAACAATCTCGGCCTGGCCCTTCACCGACTCGGGGATGAGGCGGCGCTCGAAGCCATCGAACAGGCAGCCGCCGCCGATCCGACCGACCCCGATTATCAGTTCAACGCCGGCTACCTGCTCTGGCGTCGGGGCGATCTGGCCGGCGCCTGCCGGCGACTCCAAGCGGCTTTGGCGCTGGATCCCAACGACGCCGTCGCCCAGCAACTGCTCGAACGTGCGCTCGAGCAACAAGGGCCCCGCCGGGGCGACTTGAGCATGGAAAACCTTGAGCGCCTCAAGCCCGCCTCGGCCGACTCACCCGGCACGGTGTTCGGCAAGCGCAGGAGGGAAGGCGGTTCGCCGGGCTCTTGATGGGCCCGACGGGAGGGCCGGCTTCCGATCACGGTCTATAATCAAAGGGCAGATGCTCGAGGCGTTCGGCATGACCGACCGGGGATGCGTTCGGACCAACAATGAGGACTACTTCCTCATCGAGCCCGAGCTCGGTCTCTACCTCGTCGCCGACGGAATGGGAGGAGCTCAAGCCGGCGAGCACGCCTCAAAGCTGGCGGCCGAAACTGTCCGCGAAGTGGTCGGCCGGGGCGGACCTCCCTGTGCGGACCTGCTGCGCAAAGCCTTCGAGGAAGCCAACCGGCGCGTCTTTGATGCCGCCTCGCGCGACCCTCGTCTGGAGGGGATGGGAACGACGCTCGTCGCTTTGCTGGAATGTGACGGGCGCCTGGAAATCGCCAGCGTCGGCGACAGCCGCTGCTATGAGTTCGAGCGCGGCGTGCTTTCCTTGATCACCGTCGACCAGACCTTGCTCCAGGAGGTTGCCGCGCACTTCCAAATCGATCCGGATCTGCTGCGGAGCCATCCGCTGGGGCATGTCCTCACCATGGCGGTCGGCATCCAGCCTACAGTCCAGATCCAGACCTACAGCCGCCTGCGCCGCCCCGGCCTGCAGTTGCTTCTCTCGAGCGACGGCCTCCATGGGGTCATCGACGAGGACCGGATCGTCGAGGCGTTAGCCAGTGAGCGAACTTTGGAGGCCAAATGCCACTATTTGATCGAAGCCGCGCGCCAGGCCGGCGGTCCGGATAACATCACCGCCGTGATTATGAAGGCCTGATCCGGCGTTTGCCGGGCGCAGGGCGCCGGCCTCAACAAGATCCGACCATGCCGAGGAGTCCGTGTGCGATCCTGGCGGCGTCGCTCGTTGCGGCTGCGCTCGCCAGGGGGCAGGCGCAGCCCCCACCCGGCTATCCCGAGCTGGCCATCCTGCACCTGAAGGTCATCGAGGGCGAGGGGGCCGTTCATGTGGCCGGTTCCCGCTCCGCGACGCCATTGACGGTGCAGGTGACCGATGAGGTGGGCCGTCCGGTCGAGGGCGCGACGGTCAGCTTTCGCCTCCCCGTTTCCGGTCCGAGCGGTGTCTTTGCCAGCGGCTTGCCGACCGAGGTGCTGGTGACCGGTCCGGACGGCAGAGCCGGGGTCTCCGGCATTCGCTGGGGCTCCGAGGCCGGCCCGGTTCGCATCCGGATCACCGCCGTGCGCGGCCAGGCGCGGGCGGGAGTCATCTCGGAGCAGTTTCTCGTCGAGCCGACGGCGGTGGCCAGGCCCGCTCCAGGTCCACGCCGGCCCTCGGTCTCCAGGGGCCAGGGACGCTGGTTGACGGTAGCCCTCGTCGCGGCCGGGGCGGCCGCCGGCGGCCTGGCGCTCGGGCTGGCCGGCAAGAGTCAGGGCGCAGCGAGTCTCCCCGGCGCCACCACGGCTCAGAACCCTGGCGTGCAGATCGGCGCTCCGACGATCCAGGTGGGCAAACCATGAGGACGATGTGGGTGCGGCGGTTCGTCCATGTCTTCGTGCCGGCGGCCTTCGTCGCCGCGGGCCAGTTGCAGGTTCCCTTCATCGGCTACCTGACCGATTCCTCCGGGGAGCTCCGCGCTGTCACGGGAGTTGGGGGAAATCTTCTGCTCAGCGATCCGGTCGCCAAGTCGGTTCGCGCAGCGGCCTTCGCGGGCCCTTTCGGGCTCATGCATGTTGGAGACCGGCTGCTGCTCGTCGGGCCGGGCTTGGAGCTCATCGCCTCGATGCCCGGCGTCTCCTCCGAGGCCCTGGTGGCCGTCTCCCCGGCCTTGCCCCTCGCCGTGGCCTGGCTGCAAGCCTCCGGCGAGATCTGCGCTCTTCGGCCGGAGCAGGGCGGCGGTTCGGATTGCTTCCCGGTTTCGCTCGAGGGGACGGTGCAGGCGATCGGGGTGACCTCCGAAGCTTCGGCAATGCTGGCCGTCGAGCGCAACCGGGCGTTGTGGCTCGCGCTGGTGGATTTAGAAAAACGACACACCGTGCGCCAGATGCGCCTCGTCGGCGTCGCTCCTCCCGTGGCGTTGCTCGGCGAGGAGATCCTCTACTGTCGGGAAGGGGAGCTCGTTGTTCGCCGTGCCGACGGCGCCGAAATCCGCACGCCGTCGCCCGTTGAAGCACCGGAGTTTGACCTGGTGGGGCGGGGCTGGGTGAGTCTGCGCGACTCCGCCGGCGCCCGGTGGATATTGCGGGTGTCCGGAGAGCGCCTGGAAGTCTTCCGTTTGCCGGGAGGTGCGCCGTGATCGGCCGCCTGGCTTTGCTTGCCGCACTCAGCGGCGCCGCCGCCACAGGGCAACTTCAACTGTTTGTACGAGACGGCCCGGGAAGCGAGAGGCCGGCCGGACACACGCTCGACTTCGGAAGTGTTCCGAGCGGGGATGTGCGCGAAATCCCGCTGCGCATCCGGAATCTGGGCGACGCCGCGGTGACGCTCGAGCGCTTCCGGATTCGGCCGCCCGGATCGCCTTTTACCCTCGACGGGCACCCTTCGATTCCCCATGTGGTGGCTCCGGGCTGGAACGTCGATTTCCGGGTGCGCTTCCGCCCGCCCGGCTCGGGCGACTGGAGCGCGGTCCTCGAGATCAACGAGCTCTCGTTCCTTCTGGCGGGCCAGTCACCTCCGACGGCGATTCTGGCCGTGGAGGACCGCGGCCAGTTTCAGGCACTTTCGGCGGGGGAGACCGTTGTTTTCGGCCGGATCGAAAGGGCCGGCCGGCTGAGTCGAAGGTTCCGGCTGACAAGCCCGCCTGAGGCCACGGTGACCGTGGCGGCGCTTTCGCTCGATGCCGGGCCGTTTGAATCCTCCGATCTGCCTGGAACTCCCCTCACCCTGCGGCCCGGTGCGGCCGTCGAGTTCACCATCACCTATGCGCCGGTGCGGGCCGGCATCCACCGAAGCGTGCTCCGCCTGGAGCAACGGAGCTTCATCCTGGAGGGAGTGGCCTATGATCCGCCCCTGCCCAAGCCCGCCATTCTGCTCGAGCCGGAGACGCTCGAGAGCGCGCGCCAGGCCAAGGTTCGGATCACGCTTCCCGCTCCGGCGCCGGCCTCAGGCTCAGGAGAACTCTCCATCGAGTTCCAGCCGTCCGTGCAGCCGGCGGGCGAGGATGCCGCGATCATCTTCGTCAACGGCCAAGGCCGCTCGATCGCCTTCACCGTTCGCGAGGGAGATTCTGCCGCGCGGTTCGGCGCCGAAGAGGCCGCAGTCTTCCAGACGGGCACGACGGCCGGCTCGCTGGTGCTGGTGGCGCGGCTCGGCGCACACACGGTACGGCACACCGTCCAGATCCCGGCCACCGCCGTCGTCATCGACTCGGCCGCCGGACGGCGCTCCGCGCGGGAGATCGAGGTCGAGATCCGGGGTTTTGACAACAGCCGGTCGGCCCGCGAGCTGACCTTCACGTTTTATGACACCCAAGGCAGACCGCTGGCCGGGCAGCCCATCCGGGCCGACGTCGCCGAGGCCTTCCGGCGCTATTTCGAGAGCACGACGGTCGGCGGCATGTTCGCGCTCACGGCGCGCTTCCCCGTAAGCGGCGATCCCTCGCTCGTCGGCGCCGTCGAGGTGCAGTTCACCAGCGCGCCCGGGCCCTCGGCCAAACGGCGCATCGCCTTTTAGAGCTCGCCTGCCCCGGCGCCTGCTCTAATGGTCAGATATGAAGCCGGTGGCTTTGACGATCGCGGGCTCGGACCCGAGCGGCGGCGCGGGCATTCAGGCGGACCTGAAGACGTTCCACCAGTTCGGCGTCTACGGGGAGGCGGTCATCACGCTCCTGACGGTGCAGAACACGGTGCGCGTGGACCGGGTGGAGTGCCTGCCGGCGCGGCTTGTGATCGAGCAACTGGAGGCCGTGCTCGGGGATATTCCGCCTCAGGCGGCCAAGACCGGGGCTTTGGGCAATGCCGAGATCGTTCGCGCCGTCGCCGAGGCGGCCGCCCGCTTCTCCTTCCCCCTGGTCGTCGATCCGGTGATGATCAGCAAGCACGGTGCCGCGCTCGTCAGTGAAGAGGCGCGCGCCGAGATCCGAGACCGGCTGCTTGCGCAAGCGGCGCTCGTAACGCCGAACTTCGCCGAGGCCGAGGCCCTGGCGGGCGTGCCGATTTCCGATCTCGAGAGTATGGAGCGCGCCGCGCGGCGAATCATGGACCGGGGCGCGCGCGCCGTGTTGGTCAAAGGGGGCCATGGCGCCGAGAGTGCGACCGACCTGCTGGTGACGCCGCAAGGGGTGCTCGAATTGCCCGCGCCGCGCATCGCCACGCCTCATACCCACGGCACCGGCTGCACCTACTCGGCGGCCATCGCCGCTTCCCTGGCGCAGGGTCTTCCGTTGGTGGAAGCCGTGCGGCGAGCCAAGGCCTTCATCCATCGGGCGATCGAGACGAACCCGGGCCTCGGCCGCGGCTCCGGGCCGGTCAACCACCATGCTCCGATTGCAACGGAGTTTTAATAGCGCGGCAGCGTCGGGTCGACCTTCTGCGCCCAGAGGTTGGTCCCGCCGCGCATGTTCCTCACCTTGCGGAAACCGGCTTGGCGGAGGAAGCTGGCCGCCCGCGCGCTGCGCTGCCCCATTTTGCACACAGTAATGATTTCGTCAGCAGTGTCCAGCTCATGCACGCGGCGCGGAAGCTCGCCGAGCGGGATGGAGGTCGCCCCGGGCAGGCGGCAAATCTGCAACTCGTGCGGCTCGCGCACATCGAGCAGCACGAAGCGGTCACCCCGGTCCATCTTGGCCTTCACCTCCAGCGGGTCGATCTCCGAGTCCCCGGGGCCGGTCTCGCCCTCCTGGCGCGGCACGCCGCAGAACTCGTGATAGTCAATCAACGACCGGATGGTCGGATTTGGGCCGCAAACGGGGCAATCGGGATTCTTGCGCAGTTTCAGTTCCCGGAAGCGCATGGCGAGCGCGTCATAAAGCAGAAGTCGGCCGACCAGCGGCTCTCCCACGCCGAGAATCAGTTTGACCGTCTCGGTGGCTTGTATGGCCCCGATGGTGCCCGGCAACACGCCCAATACCCCGCCCTCGGCGCAGCTCGGCACGAGGCCGGGCGGCGGGGGTTCAGGATACAGACACCGGTAGCAGGGTCCGCCGTTGTAAGCGAAGACCGTCGCCTGACCTTCGAAGCGGAAAATCGAACCGTAGACGTTCGGCTTGCCCAGCAGCACGCAGGCGTCGTTGACCAGATAACGCGTCGGGAAGTTGTCCGTTCCGTCGACCACGATGTCGTAGTCGCGGAGGATCTCGAGGGCGTTTTCGCTGGTGAGCGCGGTCTCGTGCTTGTCGATGTGCAGAAACGGGTTGATGTCGAGCATCCGCTCGGCCGCCGAGTCCAGCTTCTTGCGCCCGATGTCCTTGGTGCCGTGGATCACCTGGCGCTGGAGGTTCGTGGCGTCCACGACGTCGAAATCCACCAAGCCGATGCGCCCCACCCCCGCAGCCGCCAGGTACATGCCGAGCGGCGCTCCCAGACCGCCGGCGCCGATGAGCAGCACCCTGGCGCGCTTGAGCTTGAGCTGGCCCTCCATGGCCACTTCCGGCATGATCAAGTGCCGGCTGTAGCGGAGGATCTCCTCGTTGGTAAGCGAGGCCGGCGGGGACAGCACCTCAGAAGCCATCGCGTCCTCCGGCTATGCTCGGCACAATCGACAACGTGTCGCCGGCCTCGACAGGCGTCGCTTCTTTCGCCAGGTAGCGGATGTCTTCGTCGTTGACGTAGATGTTGACGAAGTTGCGCAGCTTGCCCTCGTCATTGAACAGGTGCCGCCGGAGCTCGGCGTATTGCGAGGTGAGCGCCTCCAGAACCTCGCCGACCGTGCGGCCTTCGATCTCGACGCTGTCGCGCTTGTCGGCATACTGTCTCAAGGGCGTGGGAATCAAAACCTTAGCCATCGTTACGCTCCCTTATCGGGGATAGATCAACTCCTCCTCGACCGCGCCCGTTTGCTCGGCGTTCGGCAGGAACGAGCGGGCATGGTCCACTTCGCCCCCCTTGACCGAGAGCACGACGAAGGAGTACCAGGGGCAGGAGTTCTTCAAATCCGTCTCGGAGAAATAGGCGTCGGCGTCCGGGTGGGAGTGGAAGATCCCCACCAGCTCCAGGCCCTCGCGCCGCGCCCTCCGTTCGGCGACCAGCAGATCCTCGGGCCGAACCTCATAGCGATTGCGTTGCTCGCCCTCGTAAGCATTCTCCAGCCGTAAGGCGAGCTGGACGATCTTGTCGCCGTTGTCCACCCGGCCCAGCATCGCTCCGCAGCACTCGTTGGGGTAAGTTGCCCGCGCATGGGCGACCATCTCTTCCCAGGCCTGCGGCTCAATCCGGATCATTCCAAAACTCTTCACTCAGGTATTTCTCGGCGCCGTCGCAGAGGATGGTCACAAACACGCCGCGCTCGCCCCGCTCAAGCAGCCGCGCGGCGGCCTGGCGCACGGCGACGACGTTCGCCCCAGAGGACAGGCCCACCAGCAGCCCCTCCTCGCGGGCCAGACGCCGCACCATCCGGTAGGCATCCTCCGTTTCAATCCATTCGTTACCGTCGGCGAGCGTGGGATCGTAGATGGCGGGCACCAGCGCCGTCGGCATGTGCTTTAAACCCTCCAGGCCGTGAAAGCCGGAGGAGGGTTGAGCGGAAATGCACTTGACGTGGGGCATGTCCCGCTTCAGGCGCCGGCTGACGCCGACAAACGTGCCGCTGGTGCCAAGCGATGCCACAAAATGCGTGATCCGGCCGCGCGTTTGCTTCATGATCTCAACGGCGGTCGTCGCATAATGCGCTCGCCAGTTGGCCGGATTGCTGTACTGGTCGGGATAGAAATAGCGGTCCGGGTCCGCCTGGTAGATCCGACGGCACTCCCGGATGGCGCCGTCGGAGCCCTCGGCCGGATCCGTGAAAACAAGTTCCGCCCCATAGGCCCGCAGCACCCGCTTGCGCTCTTCGGAGGCGTTTTTCGGGATGCACAGCTTCACTTTGAAGCCCATCACCGCCCCGATCATCGCGTAGGCGATGCCGGTGTTGCCGCTCGTGGCATCCAACAGGATCCGGTCGCGAGAAAACTTGCCCGTCCGCATCCCGTCCAGAATCATGTTGAGGGCGGGGCGGTCTTTGACCGAGCCGGCGGGATTGAAGTACTCGGCCTTGGCGTAGACTTCGATGCCGTCCAGGTCTGCCGTGACTTTCTCCAAGCGCACCAAAGGCGTGTTGCCGATCCGCGCAAGAATCGAGGTCTCGGGGCGATGGAGGAGGATTGGTGCGGCGACGGCCATCTCTTGATTGGATGATTCGGGTGCGGCGAAGATGCCCCGCAAATCCATCCTAGCAATCCGATCAATCCCTGTCAAGATTACCGGGATTGGCCCCGCGCACAGCGACCGCGTGACTGCGGGTTGGGGCTTTAGCGTGCCGCAAGCAGGGCGCGCAGGTACCGGGCGCGTTCCGGGGAGCGAAGCTGACGCAGCGCTTTGGCTTCAATCTGGCGGATGCGCTCCCGTGTGACGTCAAACTGCTGGCCGATCTCCTCCAGCGTGTGCTCGCGCTCGCAGCCGATGCCGAAACGCAGGCGGATGACCTTCTCCTCCTTGGGCGACAACGTCTTGAGAATGTTGGCCGTCTCGTCGCGGACGTTGATGTCGATGACCGCGTCCACGGGAGAGCCCACCCAACGGTCCTCAATCAGGTCGCCAAGCGCCGATTCGCCGTCGCGGCCGACCGGCGTCTCAAGCGAGACCGGATCGCGCGAGATGGTCTTCAGCCGCTGAACCTTCTCCACGCTGATGTCCATTCGGCGGCTGATATCCTCGTTGGTCGGCGCACGGCCCAGCTCCTTTTCCAGCTCCCGCGTCGCGCGGAGAAACTTGTTCATGCTCTCGTTCATGTGCACGGGGATCCGGATGGTGCGGGACTGATCAGCAATGGCTCGCGTGATGGCCTGCCGGATCCACCAGGTGGCATACGTCGAGAATTTGTAGCCGCGGCGATACTCGAACTTGTCGGCCGCCCGCATCAGGCCGATGTTGCCCTCCTGAATCAGGTCCAGCAGGTGCAGGCCGCGGTTGACGTACTTTTTGGCGACGGAGACCACCAGCCGCAGATTGGCCTCGACGAGGTCCTTCTTGGCCCGCTCGGCTTGCGCTTCGCCTTCCCGGATCCGGGCGAGCGTCCGGTTCAGCTCGTCGAAGCTCGCTCCGGCCGCCGACTCGCGCTTGCGAATTTCGCGCTTAAGCTCACGCACCCGGGCTTCAGCGGCTTCCCCTCGCTCCTCGACGCGGCGAAGTTCGGCTTCCAGATGCGACAGCTCTTCACAAGCCCGTTCGATCTCTCCGGCGAACAGCTTCCAATACTGCGGCCGGAAGGGGATAGCCCGTATGGCTCGCGCGATTTCGATGCGGCATCGTCCCAGGCGCCATCCCCAGCGCCGCCGCAGGCGCTGATTGGAGGGCGAAACCTTCTGGAGCCTCTCGGCAAGCTGGCGGTGCTTTTTCTCGAGCGTCAGGACATTCAGGTACAGCTTCCGGATCTCTTCGCGGCGGTGCTCGCCACCGGGGCCGGTGCTCTCCAACTCGCCGCCGATCTCCACGAAGGTCTCCAACTGCTCGGCTCCGCTGCGGATCAGCTCGGCCTGCTCGGCCACCAGCCGCTGCACGGCCGGCGAGCGGCTGATCGCCTTGAGCATGCGCAGCTTGCCCTGTTCCATCTTTCGCGCCAGGCTCACCTCACCCTGCCGCGTCAGCAAGGGGACGGCCCCCATTTCGCGCAAGTAGACCCGCACCGGGTCGTCGGTATAGATCGACTCCTCGACCTGTTGCTGGACGTGGAACTCCTCGCCATCCCGAATCTCCTCGGGATGGAAGAAGCCCGGCTCTTCGTCGAAGGGAAGACTCAGCGGTTCGCTCGCGTCAGTAAAATATTGATCTTCAAAATGATCCACGGGTCGTCACCTGATGCGGCCCGGCCGGTGCACACAGATTCCGACAGGGCCGCTGCTCCTAGAAGACTCGGGGTTGACTTTCTCCGCGCCGGTGCGCCACAGGCGTCAGGGTGTTGCGCTGGCCGCATCCGCCAAGGCTGGGTTGGGCCCAACTTCGTCAAAATCAAGCTCCTGCGCCCGCCCGGGAGTCAGGCACACCAGACCGTTTCCACCGGGAATTATATCACCGCTTTGCAAGCTTGTTGACGGAAAAATGGCCTCCCCCGACGGGAATCCGCTTGAGAAGCAAGGTACTACAATAGAGAGGATCGCCCGGATTTGCCCGGCGCTCGCCCATGGCCGACGACTCACAACCATACGCCAGGTTCCGGGATCGTGTCGAGCTGCTCGACTTCCTGCTCGAGGTCTCCCAGCTCACCTCCGAAACGCTCGACCTGGACAAGCTGATGGAGCGGGTCGCCGCCATTATCCAGGAGGTGGTGCCCTACGACCTGTTCGCCATCCTGCTCTACAGCGACAAGCAAGGCGGTTTGCGCGTGCGTTATGCGATCGGCCACCGGGCGGCGATCGTCGACAAGCTGGTGATTCCCCTCCAGGAGGGGATCACAGGCGCGGCCGCGACCACGCTTCAGCCGGTGCTGGTCGGTGACGTGCGCAGCGACCCGCGCTACATCCCCACCGTCGACGCCGTCCGAACCGAGCTGGCCGTGCCGATGGTGGCCCGGAATCGTCTGGTCGGGGTCATCGACCTGCAATCGACCCGGCCTGACGCCTACACCCATGCCGACAGCGCCCTGGTGCAGCTCATCGCCTCGCGGGTGGCGGCCTCGATCGACAATGCGCGCCTGCACCGCCGGGTGGTTCGCCAGAACCATTCTCTGCGCACGCTGGCGGCTCTGGCTCACAGCTTTTCCTCAACGCTCGATCTGGACGAGCTGCTCAACCGGATCGCCGTCACGGTGCGCCGCATCATCAGCTACGACGCCTTTCACATTCTGCTGCTCGATCCGGACCGAGCCCTGCTGCGCTCCCGCTTCAGTTTGCGGGACGGCGAGCGGATCGAACTGGACAACCTTCCGCTGGGCGCGGGGGTCACCGGTGCGGCGGTGGCCTCCAAGCAGGTCATCCGCGTCGACGACACCCGTGCGGAGCCGCGCTACATCGAGGCGACGCCGGGCATCCGCTCGGAGGTGGCCATCCCGCTGATGGTTCGCGACCGGGTGCTGGGCGTGATGGATCTGGAGAGCCGGCGCGTGGCTCACTTCACCGAGGATCACGTGCAGATGCTGACGCTGCTTGCGCCTCTGGTGTCCAACTCGATCGAGAATGCGCGGCTGTACGAGGAGATCGCCCTGCGCGAGCGCCGCTCGGCGGAGAACCTGCGTGCGGCACGACATCTTCAGGAGGCCCTTCTGCTCCGCCCGCCGCCGGCGATCGACGGCTTGGAAATCGTCGTGCGTTCCCGTCCCGCCGAGGAGATTACCGGCGACATCTGGGACTTCTTCGAACAGGACGACAAGCGCTGGGTCCTCACCTTCGGCGACGTCAGCGGCAAAGGAGCGGCCGCCGCTCTCTACGGCGCCCTGTTGAACGGCCTGCTGCGCATCCTGGCGCCGCGTCACCGCACCCCTTCGGCGTTGCTGCGCAAGCTCAACGAGGCGCTCTGCGAGCGCAAGGTGGAGGCCACCTACGTCACCCTGCTGGTGCTGTTCTGGGAGCCCGCGCAGCGCCTGCTCCGGATGACCAATGCCGGGGTCTTCCCACCCGTCGCCTGCCGGGACGGCAGGATCCTCAAGCAGCGGGTCGAGGGGGTGCCTCTGGGGCTGCTCAACGATGCCGAATATGACGAGGTGGTCTTTGAAGCCCGGCCGGGCGACTTGATCCTGCTTTACTCCGACGGCGTGCACGATCAGGAGAGCCCCTCGGGCGAAGTCTACGGCCGGGGACGCCTCTACTCGGTGCTGCAGCGGTGCTCCGGCGAGCCCGTTTCGGCCGTCGTCGATGCGGTCTTCGCCGACTTGGAGGCGTTCATGGCGGGCGCGCCGGTCGAGGACGACCAGACCGTCATCGCCATTCGCCTCCAGTGACGAGATCGATGCAGCCGGCCTACGAGTATCGCGACGGGAGTTTGTTTTGCGAGAAGGTGGCCCTCTCGGAGATCGCCTCGAAGGTCGGCACGCCCTGCTACGTCTACTCGGCCGCCTCGATTTTGGAAAAGTTCCGGACTTACCGGGAGGCGTTCGGAGATACGCCGCACCGCATCTGCTACGCCGTCAAAGCCAATTTTAATCTCTCCGTGCTGGCGCTTCTGGCCCGGGCGGGTGCGGGCTTCGACATCGTCTCGGGCGGCGAACTCTATCGCGTGCTTCGCGCCGGCGGGGACCCGGCAAGCGTCGTCTTCTCGGGCGTGGGCAAGACCGCCGAGGAGATCGATTACGCACTGGAGGCAGGCATCCACAGCTTCAATTGCGAGTCCGAGGCCGAGCTGGCGCTCGTCGACGCGCTGGCCGCCCGGCGCGGACAGACGGCCCGCGTGGCGGTTCGGGTGAATCCCGACGTCGATCCGGCCACCCATCCCTACATCGCCACCGGCCTGAAGGAGCACAAGTTCGGCATCGACATGAGCGAGGCCGAAGGGGTCTATGAGCGGGCGGCCGCTCTGGCTCACATCCGTCTGGAGGGCCTCAGTTGCCACATCGGCTCGCAACTGCTCGACACCGACCCGCTGGTGGAGGCCGTGGACCGGATGCTCGAGCTTGCCTTGCGGCTCCGGGCGCGCGGCGTCGCGCTTGCCCACATCGACTTCGGCGGCGGCCTGGGCATCCCCTACCGGCCCGGAGAGCGGGCGCCGGACGTACGCGCCTTCATCGCCTTGCTGCGCGAAAAGGTGACGGGGACCGGCTTGGAGGTCATCATCGAGCCGGGCCGCTCCATTGTCGGCGAGGCAGGCGTGCTGCTGACGCGCGTGCTCTACCGCAAGCGGACCGGCCGCAAGGAGTTCGTCATCGTCGACGCCTCGATGAGCGACCTGATCCGGCCTGCGCTCTATCAGTCGCACCACGAGATCATCCCGGTACGCCGCCTGCCCTCGCTCGGCACGGTGGTGGCCGACGTCGTGGGTCCAGTGTGCGAGACCGGCGACTTCCTGGCGCGCGACCGCGAAATCGCCAATGTGATGCCCGGGGACCTGCTGGCCGTCTGCTCGGCCGGCGCCTACGGTTTTGTGCTGGCCTCCAACTACAACGCGCGGCCCCGCCCGGCCGAGGTGCTGGTCGAGGGGGAGCGCTGGCGCGTCGTGCGCGACCGGGAAAGCTATGAGGATCTGATTCGCGGCGAAGTCTGACGCGGCGGCCTTACGCCTTTCGGCCGGCCTGGGCCTTCTGCTTTTCGGCCGCCGCCAGCCGCTCTTGCGCCTTGCGGAGCTGATTCAGCGCCCGAGCGATGTCGCTGCCCGGAGGCGCCAGCAGCAACTCCTTTTCCGCCTGCCGCAGGGCCTCGCGCGCCCGCTCGGCGTCGATCTCCTCGGGCCGCTCGGCGGTCTCCGCCAGCACGCGCACGTGGTCGGGCTCCACCTCGACGAACCCGCCGGAGATGACGATGCTGCTGCGCCTGCCGCCGACCGTATAGCTGAGCAGGCCGGTGCCGAGCTCGGCCAGCAGGGGAGCGTGCTCGGGAAGCACGCCGATGTAACCCTCGGCGGTGGGAATCTGCGCTTCCCTCGCCTGCTCCCGTACCAGCAGGCGCTCGGGCGTGGCTACCTCGAGGAGAAACGTCTCGGCCATCAGACCATCGCCTTCTTCAGCCGCTCGGCCTCCTCGAGCACATCGTCGATGGTGCCCTGCATGTAGAAGGCCTGCTCGGGGATCTCGTCGTGTTTGCCTTCGACGATCTCGCGGAAGCCGCGAATGGTGTCTTTGAGAACGACGTATTTGCCCTCGCGGCCGGTGAACTGCGAGGCCACGTGGAAGGGTTGCGAGAGAAAGCGCTGGATCTTGCGCGCCCGGGCCACGATCAGCTTGTCCTCGTCGGAGAGCTCATCGATGCCCAGAATGGCGATGATGTCCTGAAGGTCTTTATAACGCTGGAGGATCTGCTTGACGCGGATAGCCGTATCGTAGTGTTCCTGGCCGACCACGCGCGGGTCGAGAATGCGCGAGGTCGATGCCAGCGGATCGACCGCCGGATAGATGCCCAGCTCGACGATGGCGCGCGACAATTGCGTGGTGGCGTCCAGGTGGGCGAAGGTGGTGGCCGGGGCCGGATCAGTGTAGTCGTCGGCGGGCACGTAGATGGCCTGCACGGAGGTGATCGAGCCGGTCTTGGTCGAGGTGATCCGCTCCTGAAGCTCGCCCATCTCGGTGGCCAGGTTGGGCTGGTAGCCCACGGCCGAGGGCATGCGCCCCAGCAAGGCCGAAACCTCGGAGCCGGCTTGGGTGAAGCGGAAGATGTTGTCGATGAACAGGAGCACGTCCTGTTTCTCCTCGTCGCGGAAGTACTCGGCGGCGGTCAGGCCGGTGAGGCCCACGCGCAGGCGCGCTCCCGGCGGCTCGGTCATCTGCCCGTAGATGAGCGCCACTTTCGACTTGCGCCAGTCGCGCGGGTCCACGATGCCGGACTCCTGCATCTCCAGCCACAGGTCGTTGCCCTCGCGCGTGCGCTCGCCGACGCCGGCAAACACCGACACGCCGCCGTGCTTGAGGGCGATGTTGTGGATCAGCTCCATGATGATGACCGTCTTGCCGACGCCCGCGCCGCCGAACAGGCCGATCTTGCCGCCGCGCAGGTACGGCTCGAGCAGGTCGATCACCTTGATGCCGGTCTCGAACATCTCCAGTTCGGTGGACTGCTCCTCGAGACTGGGCGCCGGGCGGTGGATGGGGTAGCGCTTCTCGGTGACGACCGGGCCCATGTGGTCGACCGGCTCGCCGAGCACATTCAGCACCCGGCCGAGGATCTGTTTGCCCACCGGAACCGTGATCGGCCCTCCGGTGCTCACGGCGCGCATGCCGCGAACCAGCCCTTCGGTGGGCTTGAGCGCGATCGTGCGGACGCGCCCGCCGCCCAGATGCTGGGCCACCTCGACGATGATGTCGATGGGATGAGGAACGTTAAAGCCGTCGGAGGTGATGCGCACGGCGGTGTTGATGATGGGGACCTGGCCTTCGGGGAACTGGATGTCAACGGCCGGTCCGGCCACCTGGATCACCCTTCCGACAGGCAACGATGAAGCCTCCATAGCACTCCTTTCACCTCAAGCCAGCGCCGCGGCGCCGCTGACCACCTCGATGATCTCGCGTGTGATGCTGGCCTGGCGCACCCGGTTCAAGTGCAGCGTCAGTTTTTCGATGAGTTCGGCGGCGTTGGACGTGGCCGCGTCCATGGCCGTCATGCGGGCGGCGTGTTCGGCCGCGGTCGACTCGAGCAGGGCGTGGTAAAACGCCACCCGCACGTACTGCGGCAGGAGCTTTTCGAGCAGCTCTCGCGGGGGCTGCTCGTAGATATACTCGGTGAGCCGGCGGCCTTGGGGCAGCTCGACCGGCAGAACGCGCTCGACGGCGAGCTTTTGCGAGAGGATGCTCTTGAACTCGTTGTACAGCAGATAGACGGCGTCAATCTCGCCCTGGCGATATCGCTCCATGATTCGGTCGGCCACGGGAACGATGTCGGCATAGAGGGCCCGGTTGCCAAGTCCGAGATGTTCGCCGCTGAGCGCCGCCTTCCTCTTGCGGAAGAAGTCGCGGCCCTTGCGCCCGATGGCTTCGATCTCCACCCGAACGCCTTCGCGCTCGCGCAGGAACTGCTGGGCGGCCTTGATCAGGTTCGAGTTGAAGGCGCCCGCCAGTCCGCGGTCGGCGGTGTAGAAGACGAGCTGGACACGCTCCTCCGGTCGGCGCACCAACAGCGGATGGGCCGCCAGCTCCTGCTCGGATTGCGCGGCGGAGGCGACGTTGGCCACCAGCTCGGTCAGAATCCGCGCGTAGGGTCGCGCCAGCAGCACGCGCTCCTGCGCCCGCCTCAGGCGCGCCGTCGACACCATCTTCATGGCCTTGGTGATCTGCTGCGTGTTGCGGACCGAGCGGATCCGGCGCCGGATGTCGATGAGGCTGGGCATCGGACTTTAATCTTTCAAGCCGCGCTCGGCGACGAAGCGCTCCTTGAACTCTTTGATCAGATGGTGCATCCGGGCCCGGAGCTCGTCGTCAAGAGCCTTCTTGTCGCGGAGCTCGGCCAGCACATCGGCGTGGTAGGTGTCGGCGTAGCGGTACAGTTCTTTCTCGAAGGCGCGGCAGACCTCCACCGGCAGGTCGTCCAGATAGCCGCTGGTGCCGGCGAAGATCACGAGCACCTGCTTTTCCACCGGCAGCGGTTCGAACTGACCTTGCTTGAGGATTTCCGTGAGGCGCTGACCTCGGTTGAGCAGCGCCTGAGAGGCCTTGTCCAGGTCGGAGCCGAACTGGGCGAACGCCGCCAGCTCGCGATACTGCGCCAGATCCAGCCGCAGCGAGCCGGCCACCTGGCGCATGGCCTTCACCTGCGCGTTGCCGCCCACACGGCTCACCGACAGGCCGACGTTGATCGCCGGCCGGATGTTGGCGTTGAACAGGTCCGCCTCCAGATAGATCTGGCCGTCGGTGATCGAGATGACGTTGGTCGGGATGTAGGCCGAGACGTCGCCGGCCTGCGTTTCAATGAACGGCAGCGCGGTGAGTGAGCCGCCGCCGTTCTGCTCGTTCAGCTTGGCGGCGCGCTCGAGCAGACGGCTGTGCAGGTAAAAGACGTCGCCCGGGTAGGCTTCGCGCCCCGGCGGCCGCCGCAACAGCAGCGAGATCTCGCGATAGGCGGCGGCGTGTTTGGACAGGTCGTCGTAAATGCACAGGGCATGGCGGCCGGTGTCGCGGAAGTACTCGCCCATGGCGCAACCGGCATATGGAGCGATGTACTGCATCGGCGCCGGATCGGAGGCCGAGGCCGACACCACGATGGTGTAGTCCATGGCGCCGTAGTCCTCCAGCGTCTTGATCACCTGGGCGATGGTGGACCGCTTCTGGCCGATGGCGACATAGATGCAAATGACGTCGCCGCCTTTCTGGTTGATGATCGTATCCAGCGCAATGGCCGTCTTGCCGGTCTGGCGATCGCCGATGATCAGCTCCCGCTGGCCGCGGCCGATCGGAATCATCGCGTCGATCGCCTTGATGCCCGTCTGCAGCGGCTCCTTCACCGGCAGGCGCTCGACCACGCCCGGCGCCAGCCGCTCCACCGGATTGTACTTGTCGGTTTCGATCGGGCCCTTGCCGTCGAGCGGTTCGCCCAGAGCGTTCACCACCCGGCCGATGAGCGCTTCGCCCACCGGGACCGACATGATGCGACCGGTCCGTTTGACGATGTCGCCCTCGCGAATCTCTTCGTAGTTGCCGAGCAGGACGGCGCCCACCTGGTCCTCTTCCAGATTGAGCGCCAGGCCGGAGACGCCGTGGGGGAACTCCAGCAGCTCGCCCGCCATGGCGTTTTCCAGGCCGTAGATGCGGGCGATGCCGTCGCCGACGGAGATGACCGAGCCGATCTCGGCGACATCGATAACCGTTTCGTAGTTCTGGATCTCCTCGCGCAACACGCGCGCGATTTCGTCCGCAAGCAGTTGAGCCATAGTTGAACCCTATTCCGCCAGGCGCCGCCCGAGCGCTTCCAGCCGGCCGCGCAGCGATCCGTCATAGACGGTCGAACCGAGCCGGAGCACCAGGCCGCCGAGCAGCTCCTCATCCAGCACGTACTCGCTTCGCACTTGCTTGCCCGTCAGGCGCTCGAGCGCCTCCTCGAGCTTGGCCCGGTGCTCGGGGCGCAACTCCCAGGCGGTGCGGACCTGGGCCCGCACGATCCCCTCCCGCTCGTCGACCAGCCGCTCGAAGGCCTCCCGGATGGCTCCGAGCAGCGGGATGCGGCGGCGGTCGATGACGACGAACAGGAAATTCCGCACCAGTCGCGACAGGCCGAGCGGCTCGGTCAGCCGCGCCATGACCGAGCGTTTCCGCGCCGGCGGCACGGCCGGGCTCAGCAGGATGGTGCGCAACTCGGCCGAAGCCTGGCTGATCTGTTCGACGGCGCGGAGTTGGCTTGCCACCTGCGCGGCGGTGATGGTCGAGCCGGGGGCAAACGCCAGGTCGGCCAGCGCCTGCGCGTACTGTTTTGCCACGGCGAGCGACATGGAGCTAGTCGGGCCTCCTGGGATGCCGGTCCAGGTTGTGGACGAAGCTGTCCACCAGCGCGTGCGCCATCTCCGGGCTCATTCGCGCCCGAATCTTCTCGCGAGCCATCCGGAGGGCCAGCTCGGCCGCATAGGCCTTCAGCTCCTGGCGGGCCCGCTTGGTCATGGAGGCGATCTCGAGCTCCGCGCCGGTTTGCAAGCGGGCAATCGCCCGTTCACTTTCCGCCTTGAGCCGTCTTTCCTCCTCGTCGAATTCGCGCCGCGCCTCGGCGCGCAGCTTCTCGATCTCCGCGTTCAGGTTTGCCAGCCGGCGGTCGGTTTCCGCCAGCCGCGCTTCGGCCTCCTCCCGCAGGCGGGCCGCTTCGGCGATCTCCTGCCGGATCGCAGCGGTCCGCGAGGCCAAGTACGGCCGAACCGCCTTGCGCACCAGATACCCGAAGCCCGCCGCCAGCACCAGGAAGTTCAACGTCTTCCACAGGGTCGGGTTGCCGTGGTGCTCGCCCGCGGCGCCGGCCGCCCAAAGCCAGCCGGTCGCCCAAAGCCAGCCGGCCCCGAGCACGGCGAGCCGCTTCAAGTCATCCTCCTCGAAAGCAGCGTCTGGACAATCTCCTCGGCCAGCGCGTCGCTGTCGGCCTCGAGGGCACGGCGCGCCGCCGCCGCCTCCTGCGCCACCTGGGCCCGGACATCTCGGACCAGCGCCTCCATGGCCCGGCGAGTTCTGGCCAACGCCTCAGCCTGCTCTT
>Ga0197142_1001674_pt1 | contig 20026 bp, 16 predicted proteins | sample GBS60_MetaG_FD_148614 | JGI IMG/M metagenome (GOLD analysis project Ga0197142, IMG submission 148614) | Sediment microbial communities from Great Boiling Springs, Gerlach, Nevada, United States - GBS 60_MetaG | ecosystem: Environmental > Aquatic > Thermal springs > Hot (42-90C) > Sediment... | reverse complement strand
ACGACGAGTGGCCCCGCTACCCTTGCCGTTGACATACTCGAAACCGTCGCATGTCCAGGTGCTTTCCCAGCCCCAGGACTGGCAGAGCGCACCGCCGGTATCAGGCCGGCTGCCGTACACCTCGTTACCCACCTCCCAGAAGTGAATGCCGATGGGTTCGGGATAGCCGGCGGCGGCGCGCAGGGAAGCCCAATGGCCTACCGTTTGCCAGTCGGTGCCGCGCACGTCCACACCCAGAGGACGGGTGTCATCAACAGAGCCGTTGAAGTAGGCCACCACGGCGGCGGCTTCCTTGGACGTCCCATTGGGGCTGACTACCCACATCCCCTCCAGCCCCGTTGCCTTGAGGAAGGCGATAAAATCGCGCGGTTTGGCCGGCCAGGATAGCCAGGCGCCATTGGGGCCACAACTCAAACGACCCGGGTCGTCCTGACCGAGTTCGCAGCTCAACCACCCGTAGTCGTTGCTCCAACTCCCGCCGGGCATGCGCAACAGCGTCAGGCCGGAAGCCCGGGTGCGGGCGCGAAACGTCGGGTCGTTGAAACGAGTCGGCCCCAGCCAGGCAGGCAGGTTGCTGGCGCGCAGGTAGGGGCTGATCGGAGTCAGCGGACCGTTGGCCTGGATGGTCACGGTGGCGGTCAACCCAGGGGGTGGTGTTCCGCCGCCGCTGCTTCCCACCAGGCGGATGTCATCCAGATAAAACGTCGGCTGAGCGCTGCCCGTGCCCTCCTGCCAGTTCAATCGCCTGATCGTGGCCGGGTTTCCCAACGCGCTGAGCGGAACGGTGAACTGCGTCCAGGTGCCGGCAGGGATGGTCAGTTGCTGTTTGGGCGTTTCATTGCCGCTATCCGTCTGCTGGATGTAGAAATACACCGTCCGCTCGCCTGTGGCGCCGCCATGGGCCCAAAACGTGACGGCGCTGTAGTCGGCGCCGTTCAGAGGCGAATCGTAACGCAGCGAAAGGCCTGCCCATCCTCCGTTATAGGTCACGGCGATGGAGCGCGTGCCGCGCGCAGGCTGGGAATTGGCAAAGTTTACCGTGCTATTCCATGACCAGTTCTGCCAGCCCCCGGCCAGCGCATCGTCGTAGACGATGGTATCCGTCTGCGGGCTCAGCGGGGTAGAAGGGACACCTCTCACCATGCCCGGTGCCAGCAGAAGCATTATCAAAAGGTTGATGAGAAGAACGCGTCTTTTCATGCTTCCTCCTTGAGTGCATGTAAAATGGCGCAATTTTTCAGCATAATCCCTTTTTCGTCAAATTATCGGCACGGGTTTTTCGGGCAGAAGCAGGGAATACGGGGCGACCCATGCGGCCAGCCGATACCTCGCCGCGCCTCCACGGGCAAGGGGGATAAATGGCCGCCATCTGAAGGATAAGCGCCTGGCGCTTTGGAAGCGCCAGGCGCCTGACCAGGTCCATTTATAAGAAGATGCTCCGGCGACCGGATCGACCTTGCCGCTGTTACCGACGGATCAGCGGCAGATAGGCGCCAAAGGCCGGCCCACGGACTGCGTAGATGCTGGTCGTGTTGCTGACCTCGTTCGTCACCACCAACAGCGGCATGCCGTTGGGGCTTTCCGCAGCCGGGATGAAGAGGAGGCCTTCGGGTGCGATATCGCCGTCGGTGCGGAAGTAGCCGATGAAGTGTGGCCGGCGCGGGTGGCTGATGTCGTAGACCAGCACGCCGCCGCCCGCGCGTTCCAGACCGATGAAGGCGTAGAGACGATCGGCGATGGCGCCGACGGTGAGGCCCTCCGGTTCGGGGCCTTTGTCGTCGGAACGCTCGTCCCATCTGGCCGGGGCGCCGTCGTTGGCGTTGAACAGCGCAGGCGTCTGCGCAGCGGTGATCTGTTCGAACGCATCGCCACTATCGAAGACCAGGTTGCCGGCCGCGTCCCAGATGCTGAAGGAGCGGGCGCCGTAGGCGTACAGGCGATCGTAATCGCCGTCGCCATCCACATCGCCGTCGAGGGTGGAAACGTAGAGACGGCCCAGAGCGGCATGGTTTTGCCATTCCGCCGGATTGGGGAAGGCGGTGGCATCCAGGGTCAGACTGCCGACACGGGCGGCTTCGTCGCGCGCATCGCCTTCGTTGGCCGTGACATAGAACGTCTCGCTGCCGGCCGTGAAGGCGGCGATGCCGTCGGGCATGTACATGCCGAACACGGGCCACGGCCGGATGTTGATCTTCTTGCCGCCGCCGTCGCCGTCCCTATCGCTGGCATCGAGGCCGGCGGGCACGTCGAAGTGGACGAGCCCCAACAGCACCGGCTCAGGGTCCGGATTCATGAGCAGCGTGCCGTCGCCGGGAATGGGTTCGGCCAGGATGCCGAAGTCGTTGTCGTTGATTACGGCGAGGGTGTGCGCATCCACCAGGGCCAGACCTTCGGGCTTGGACACGCCGACATAACCGAGCGCGGCCAGATTGGTCACCAGCCGCTTGAAAACCGGCTTGATGCCGGCAGCAGCCAGCTCGGCTTCCGTGAGCTGCTCAACCGTCTTGCCCGCAGGCACAGCGCTCAAATTGGCCGGGTTGTGGATATCGGTGGCGCCTTTGAGGTCAATCTCATAGATCAACTTGTTGGCATCGAAGCCCAGGCGATCGTCGCGCTCGATGACCAGGAAGCGGCCATTACCCAGCGCCACGGCATCGCCGATTTTGTCGGTGCGAGCGGCGCCAGAGCCGCTGATGTCGCGCAGGATGTAGAGATATTCAGCCGTCACCGTCGCGTTAGTCGTGTCGAACTCAAGGATGCGCAGATTGCGGGATGCTCGCGATGTGGCATCATCGGCCCTGTCCGGATTGTCGAGTGCGCTTTGGATAAACGCGTAGACCTTGTTCCCTTCCAGGGCGATGGCCTCGAAGCCGCGATTGACGCGACGCTGGGCATAGACCGCCGGCAGCACCTCAATCCCAAAGGTACCCGCGGGTGCGCCGACGGAGGCCGCCGTGCCTTCGGGGATATAGCGTGCCAGCAGCCTGCCGGTCGCATCGAAGTGCAGGATGGAAGGACGGTATTCGTCTACCATCCAGAACGAACCATCCGGGGCAACGACGATGCCTTCAGGATCGATGCCCAGCGGCCGGTTAGCCAGTTGGTTGCCGAAGAGGTCAACCGGGACCTCGTCGGTATAGGCCGTGCCCTGGGCGCCTGCCTGCAGGTTGGGCAGGCCGGTCATCTTGACGCCGTCGGGCTGTGTCAGGCCAATGCGCTGGGTGATGGAGATGGCTCCGGTGGCAGGATCCAGCTCGAAACGCACCAGCTCGGGTTGGAACTTCGGCATGGGGAAGGGTCGCTCACGGCCGGGGATGTGGCTGATCAGGTCGGTCGGCTCGCCGTTCGGCCCGCGGTCGGTATGGGTGATGAACCTCAGTGTACCCGCTGCCGTCCTGCCCTCGAAGAAGAGGCCGGAGAAGCCACCGAGGTTGATCGTCACGCCGGCGGGGGCGTCGGGCAAGGCCCCGGACGCGGCATCCTCTGCGCCGGCCAGCGCCGACGGCGCCTGCCCCAGGACCGGCAGGTCCTGCCATGGGTAGATGGTCAGCCGGGGCAGGCCACGGTGATCCTTCAGACCCAGGGGCAAGATTTGCTTGATGGTGGCGGAGGCGATGTCGAGCACGGCGACGGCGTTGGCTTCCTGTAACGTCACGTATGCCGTGCGGCCATCGGGCGCAACCGCAATGTATTCCGGCTCCAGGTCCTGGGCTACACTGGCCGCCGTCGGAAAGATGCGGACGCCGCGGTTCACGAGCTCCTGGCGCCTGTTGTTGAACGGCGCGAAAGAGGCCGTGGTGACCGAAGCCGAGGTCACCCCCGCCGAGATGTCGATCACGCTCACCGAGCCTTCCGGGTCCGTTGCGCCGGGTTCGCCCTCGTTGGCCACCAGCACCTTCTGGCCGTCAGGCGTGAAGGTCAGCATGTCGGGCAGAGCGCCGACGGTAACGGTCATCACGCTCGTGCCGACAGGCGTGAGGAAAACGACCTGCCCTGGATCCTGCGCAGGTGTCGCCGGCACCGCCGCAGCGATGATGCCGTTTTTAACCGCCACGCTGGTGGCATCGATAGGCACCGTGCTGACCAGGGTAGGGCTGACGGGGTTCGAGATATCCAGGATCTGCAGCTGCGGCCCGGTGATAAAGAGGCGCCGTGTGGCGGGGTCATAAGCCGCGATCTCGGCGCCGACCCCTGTGTGGCGACCGAGGAGGCTGAGCGAGAGGGTGCTGACGCGATCGGCCGCGGCCGCCGGTGAGGATCCCGGCGTGCTCGCCCGTCCCTGAGGGGCTTGCCCCAGCGCGGCGACGGGCAACAGGCCGGCCAACAGCACCAAGGCCAGCACAATCGACAAAAGCGCACTCCGATTGCGTTGTGACATATGATTCAACTCCTTGAAAGTAAATTGAGTGTTTGCCTTGTTGGTAAAAGATTTCGTTTTTATAGTAGAATTAGAGCGAAAATAGTGATATTTTAATTATAAGAGAAGTTATCATAGTATTTGTCGTATATACAGACAGTAGACTAACAACGATCATTTAAGGCAATTTTAACTACTTGTTAAGCTCGAATCAACTTTAGGTCAATTATTCTTAATGCGCTTATGTCGAGCAGATTTGCGAGCCGGGTGGGCGTTCAGCGCGCATGAGTTCACGCGCCTTTGCTGCGCTTTGCGCGGCAGTGATAATCCTGGAGTTGTTCACAGTCGGGGACTCGCTCCTGCTCCGCAACCGGTCAAGCGCTTCAGGAATCCCGGTTCGGACATAGCCGATACCAGGACAAGCCTCGACATGGCCTCTTCGCCTCCGCCTGGGGCCTGTCTGCGGCGCCGTCTCCCGCCGCCTTTTGCCGATCGCCCGGCAGCTACCCCACGGACCCATCGGGTTCTACCCCACAACCTCGTCGGTTTTGACAGACCCTGAGGACGGTGGTATTATTGTTATAACGTTATACCATTTAGTCCGATCGGTGCCCATGTCTACCAACAACACCCATACCCTGGATCGTACCTCGCCGGTACCCTTGCATCACCAGCTCAAACAGTACCTCTACGAGCAGATCATCGGCGGTTTCTGGAAGCCCAACGAGCTGATCCCCTCTGAGCAGGAGCTGCAACAGCAGTTCGGACTGAGCCGGATCACCGTGCGCCGCGCGCTGAGCGATCTGGTCAACGAGGGTCTGCTGGTGCGCGAACGAGGTCGCGGGACCTTCGTGGCGCCGCCCAAGATGACCCACAGCCCCCAGGGCCGGCGCAGCCTCACCGATTACATGCTGGAGCAGGGCATCAAGCCGGGCTGGCGTGTGCTGGAGCGCGGCTTTGTCCAGGCCGGCAAGGACGTCGCCGACCACCTGGGTCTCCCACCCGGCAGTCAGGTCTACTGCCTGCGCCGTCTGCGTCTGGCCGACGAACAGCCCATCGGCGTGCATGCCGCCTATCTGCCCGCGAGCCTGGCCGACCAGATCGATGAGGAGGCGCTGCTGGAGGGCGGCTCGCTCCATTACCTCGACCACCTGCCGGCCATGCGCAACGCTCGCGCTACCCGCATGATCGAGGCCATCGCCGCCACCGAGGTCGAGGCCCGCCTGCTCCATGTCATGCCCGGCAGCCCCATGCTCCAGATCACCCGCGTGGTGACCGATGCCCAGGGTCGGCCTCTCGAATACCTGCAAGCCCGCTACCGCGGCGATCGTTTCAAGTATCAAATCGGTGACTGAGCATAGCGCAAGCCACCCCCGTTTTTTCATGCCGGCGTCGCAAGCCCGTCATCGCATCCCTTCCTCCGTAGAAGGAGCAGGTGCCCCATCCACCCAACCGGAGATCGGCAATGGCAACTCGTAAAAACTACGGCGATCCTTGTTCGACCATCCCCTTTCAATGCTTTATGGGCCGCTGGGAAGGTCTGTGCAAGACCTTCAGCCCTCGCGGGGAGTTTATCGAGGCCGCAGCCGTGCATATGGACGTGTACTGGAACGAAGTCGGCCGTTCGTGGCACCTGATGGAGGACTTCGAGAACCTCTACGAGGTGGGTAGAACCGTCTTCCATTCCGACATCCAGGTCGAAGGCAAGTACTGCTGGGCCGTCAGCGACCAACTCAGCCTGTACGGCACCGAGCTCACGCCCTACAACTACGTGTTCGTTATCGACAGCAAGGTCTCCAACACCGTCGTTTTCAACAACCACTACTTCCTCGACCCCAACACCCGCCGCATCATCACCCACAAACTGCGCAACGGCCAGACCCATATCTTCCAGATCCAGGATTTTGTCCGCGTTGTGCAGCCCTAGCCGTTGGAGAGGTGCCATGATCGTCCAGACCGCTGCGCCCGGCCATCCCCATTTTGTCATCGAACAGCCCGACCACGCCGCTACCTGCGGGCAATTCGCCGCCGCCTTCGGCAACGATGCCTTTGCCCCACCCGTCCCGCGTGAACTGGTCCTTTTCACCGTGACCCATCACGACGAGGGCTGGGTGCCGGTGGACGCCCTGGCCGAGGCCTCGCCGACCACCGGCCTGCCCCACCATCTGACCCAGACGCCCCTGCCCTATCTGCTGCGCACCGGCAAAGGCTCGCCCGATTTCAACGAAGCCCATCACCCCTTCTGCGGCCTCCTCTCCTCCATGCACACCGTCGGCCTTTTCAACGGCCGCTACGGTCTCTCCGACTTCATCTTCATCGACCGGGTACCGGCCGAGTACAAACCCGCCGCCGATGCCTTGCTCGCGGCCGAGATGGCCCGTCAGGAGCGGCTCAAAGCGGTGCTGCGGACCGATGCGAACACGGCCCCCTGGGTCGAGGACGAGGCCCTCTTTGCCAACTACAAACGGCTCCAGTTCTTCGACACCCTGGGCCTCTATTTCCAGCTCACCCATGCCGAAGCACGCCGGGAAGCCCGCTTTTTGCACGTGCCCGACGGACGCGGAACCGACCACACCATCACGATCACGCCGCGGCCCGATGGCACCTATGCCCTCAGCCCCTGGTGCTTTGCCGGCGATAGCCTGGAGGTCTTCACGCTGGGGCGCTACCTGAGCCCGCAGCCAGGCCTGGCCGACTTCCGGGCCATCTTCGCCGTCACGCCCAAGGAACCGCAGTACTACCGTCTGGTGCCCGGCCCGGAGGTGCGACCATGAGCACGCGAACGGTGCAGTTCGAGCAGGGCCTGGGGCGTTGGGCCGGCAATGCCGAGGTCTTCGATGGTTATGGCCACTTCCTCGGCAACGGAGCGGACTATCGGCATGTGCAGGCGCTGGGTGACGGTCGGGTGCGTATTGAGGTCTCCTTTGTCGGCCCCTTCAAACACAGCGGCTACTACCTCATCCGCGAAGGCCCGGATCATCGTCTGTACGAAGGGCCTGCCAACATCGGCTACGCCGAGACCCTGAGCGAGAACCTGATAGATGCCAACGCCTACTGGCCGGCGCTGGGGCTGAGCCAGCGCTTCTTCCTGATGGTGGTGGACGAGGATCTGCAACTTTCCCTGGCCTTGATGAGCCGCGGGGAGTATGTGATGTACGTGGTGGTGGGTCAGAATGAACGGGTACCGAGCGCAGCGCCCAATCCCCACCCCACCCTGGTCAGCGGCACCCATTACGACCTGAGCCATGATCCCACCGCCGGCCGCGGGGTCCTTCTGCTCCATCGGCCCGGCCGCTGGCAAGGCGAACTGCTGGGCCTGGACGATACCGGCGCCACGTTGGGGAGTACCCCCTACACCGAAACGGTCACCGCGGCCGGAGCAGAGCTGAGTATCGTCCGGGAGGGTGGGCATTTCGATCCCACCGCGCGACGGGTGCCTCTGCTCAGTAACGGCTGGCAGGCCTGGACCACGACCGCAGCCGAGGTCGTGGGCAGTTACAGCCTTAGCGGCGGTCGCGCCGCCTCCGGCCAGTTCTACCATCGTGCGGTCCATCTGCGCTGCTGGCAGCGCAGCGTAGTCACTCTGGACGGCAGCCGCAAGGCCGTAGTCCAGCACTGGTATCGCGGCGGCTGTCGCGTCGGTGTGCAGTTCGGCGTACTTCATTTCCATTCGGAACCCTAAGCACCTGTGGCCGACTTTATCGGTGATTGGCTGGTAAGCGAGTACGTCTACACGCCGACAGGCGAATACGTCGGTCGGGTGCGCCAGCGTCGTCGGCTGGAACCGGACAACGGTCGCATCCGCGTGATCCAGGTGTGCGAGCCGCTCGAGCCAGGCGGGAAGCTCTCGGCCCTGGGCCGGGAGACGGCGGCCGTGATGGACCGTCGTGTGGGCGAGTTCGTCTTCGACCTGGAGGTGGTGGGACGGGCGCGACGCTATCTGGGGCCGGATGTCCGCGGCGGCGGCCTGGTCTGGACCGCAGGCGTGCTGACGGCCCGGGGGTTGTGGCCTCGCTTCGGCTACAACTTCACTTCCTTCTCCATCCTCCTGACTCCCCGCCGCCAGGTCACGGGCGGGCGTTTCTTCCTGGCGCATCGCGAGGTGGCGGTCATCGTCGGGGTGGCCGGCCCCGCCGCAGCGGGTTATCCGGACCTGGAACCGCCATCGCCGCAGGTCTACACGGGTCCGCGCATCACGGTCACCGCACAGGGCGAGCCGGTGGACGAAACGCCGGTCGTTGTCGCCGACCTGTTGGGCGACCTGCAACGCCAGGCGCCGACCTGGCAGGGCTGCTGCCAAACCTACGGCCCCCTTCTCGAGGCCGAAGGCGTTGCCGGGCCGGGTGAAACCGTCTCCTTGCTGGCCGTGACCGATGTCGTCGGCGGTGCATTGGTCGGTTTGATCCGCTGGCACCGGGACGAACTCCTGCACCGGATACAGGTCTATCGCTTGCACGTTGCGGCGGAGGCCAGACCATGATCCGTTGCCTGTTTCGCGCCGCCCGCGTGCCCGGTGCTCCCGCACCTTATGACACGCTCCATGCCCGGGTTTACTATCCGGCCCTGGCCCCAGATAGCGAGGCCGAGCGCCTGAGCGGTGAGCTGCCGGTAGACCGCAGCAGGGCGCCCCTGCCGGTGGTCCTCTTTTGCAGCGGCATCAACATCCCCTGCGCCGGTTACGGCTGGCTGGCCATGCGCCTGGCCCGGACCGGCCTGGTCACGGTGCTCTACGACTACGTGGCCGAGACGTTGCCCGGGGTGATCGGGCTTACCCCCGGCCTCGACCTGGCGCGGGTACGGCCGCCCACCTACGGCTCCGGCCCCACCTGTCCGGCTCTCCGGCCTCTTTTCGAGCTGTTGAGGGAACTGAACGACCGACCTGACAGTCCCCTGCACGCCGCCCTTGACCTGAACGCCGTGGCTCTGGGCGGTCACTCGGCAGGCGGCACCGTTGCCCTCCACAACGGCGGCTACTTCGCGGCCGTGCTCGCCGTTTTCGCCTATGCCGGCCACACCGTGGCTTCCACCCTGCTGGGCTTTCCCCCCGATACCGTGCTGCCCATCGCCGACAAGCCCACCCTGCTCATGCGCGGGGATCGGGACGGGGTCATCGCGGCCAGCCGTGGGCGCTATGGCCACGGCGCTGCCGAAGACCCGGTGGCCCGCACCTTCGCCGAGGCCCTGCCCGCAACTGCCCGTGGTCCTCTCTACGAAGCCGTGATCGTCGGCGCCAACCATCTCGCCATCGTCCATCCTCAGGACGAGACCACGGGACGGGCTTTTCTCGACGGCGATCCGGGTCGGCCGACCGAGGCCCTTCGCCAGACCATCGCCGATCTGATCACGGCTTTTCTGAATCGACATGTATGTCGCCGACCCGTCACCATCGGCGCCGACCATGTGTTTCTTCGTTTTCGCTGAAAGGAGGTAGTGATGTTGAAAAATTTCTGGTGGCCACTGGAGTTCTCCCATGTGGTCAAAGACAAACCCATGCGGGTGACCGCGCTGGAGCAGGAGTTTGTGATCTACCGCACACCGGATGGCGCCGCCCACGTGCTCAGCGACCTGTGCGTCCACCGCGGGGGCGCACTCTCCCAGGGCTGGATTAGCGGCGATTGTATCGTGTGTCCGTATCACGGCTGGGAGTACAAACCCGACGGCGCCTGCGCCAAAATCCCGGCCCATCCCGACCTGCCTGTGCCCAAAAAGGCGCGGGTGGATGCCTATCCCACGGTGGAGAAGTACGGCTACATCTGGGCCTTTTTGGGCGACCTGCCCGAAGCCGAACGCCCTCCCCTGCCCGAGCTACCCCACTTCGGCGATCCCCGCTTCAAAGTCATCCGCGGGACCTTCGAGTGGGATGTGTACTACGAGCGGGCGCTGGAGAACAGCCTGGACATTGCCCACGCGCCTTTCGTCCACGGCGGTGCCTTTGGCAATCGCGAGGAGCCGGAGGTCCCCGACTACGAGTTAGAAGAGTTCCCCTACGGCGCCTCCACGACCGTCACCCTCAAGCCCCCGCGGCGCAATATCCCCGGCCTGTGGAAACGGCTCTACAAAGAGGAAAAGCCCGGCGTGCGGACCCGTGCGGCCTTCTGGATGCCCTGCATCACCCTGCTGGAGGTCAACCTGCCCATGGGCCTGATGGTGCTCTACAACTTCCACCTGCCCGTGGACGAGTACAAGACCATCACCAAGTGGACGCAGATGCGCACCTTCTTCAAGGGCAACTGGGCCGACGGGGATGCCCTCAAGCGGGTGCTCAAGATTTTCAACCAGGACTACCCTGTAGTGCTCTCGCAACGGCCGGAGCTGCTCCCCTACGATATCGGCGCCGAGCTGTCGGTGAAGTCGGATGGCATCCAGATCGCCTATCGCCGCATGCGTCAGAAGTACATCGACATGGGCTGGCAGATCGACGTGCACCGCATCAAGCAAGAGTACGGTCGTCAGCGGGCGGTGGTGATCCCCTCACCGGCGCGACGGGAGGTACCGGAACTGGCCAGGGCCTGGGTTTTGAAAGAAGTCCCCACCGTCCAGGTCAAAAAAGCCCCTGCGCGTGAGGCCGAAGCATGAGCCTGCCCCAGGAACTGTCTCACACCACCCTGACGCGCATGGTCGAGCGCCTTGACCTGGCCGAAGTCGGCGCGCCCTATCTCACCCTGACCGGTCTTGCGGGGTCGGCGCCTGTGGGCGAGTTACGCCTGTTCCGCGGGGAGGCCGTGAGCAAGGTGGTCTACATCGGCCTGGTGGTGCCGGCCATCGGCCTGGATTCGCACATGCTTTTTGCCTTCACCCCGCCCGACAGCGCCATCCCCCACTTTACCCTGGACTCGGTGGCGGCCGGCCCCTCCTTCGCTTTTCATCTGGACCTCATCCCGCGCGCCGACCTGGGCGCCAACCTGGCCTACATGAACGCCGTCTACGACCCGCTGACGCCCCTCTTCGAAGCAGCACGGCAGATCCCCGGTCTCAGCCCGGCGCAGATCGGCCCCAAGCAATATGCCTTGATGTCCCCGTGGATGCTGGCCTATCGCGCCGACGCCGAGGCCTTCCGGCAGATCGAGGGACCGGTGCAGGGTTATCTGGAGCACTGGTTCCATCTGGTGGAGCAAGGCATTCCGGCCGAGGCCATGCCCACAGGCGATCTGGCCGGCCGCGACCGGCTCAACCGCGCCGCCATCTTCGATCCGACAATAGACAAAGTGTGGGCGCAGGTGGCCCGCCTGGTGGGAGAGCCGACGGCCGCCCGCCTGCGGGCCGTGCTGCGCAACCAAACCGTGGAGGAGATGCCATGAGTCAGCCCCAACCCTCCCAATGGCAGCGCCAGATCGAGGGCGAATGGCACGGCCTGCCCTCCATCTTCGACGCTGCCGGCAACCATTGCGGCTACAACAAGGTCTACCGGGCCTCGATTTTCCAGGATGGCCGGACCACCTACGTCATGCACACCCGCATCCAGGACGGCCTGGGGCCGCTGCTGCCCCGCCTGGAGGTGGTGGATAGCTTTGCCTTCGGCGTGCGCGACGGCAACCGCGACCGCGTCTACCTGGGGCCGGATTTCATCGGCGCCGGCCATCCCTACGGGGCCCTGGTGGACGCGCATTACTACTCCCCCGGCTGGACGGCCGATCTGCGCACCATGGTCCACATCCTGCCCGACGGCCAGACCCAGGTCTATTCGTCGCTGCTCTACGATGGGCCGACCCTTTTCGCCGTGTTCAACGGTCTGTACAAGGTGGCTTTTGACTACCACACCAACCCGGAAACGCGCGCCCGCATCGACGCCTTTTGTGAGCAGGAACGACGCGACGGCCGCAAGCCGCATATCTTGCCGCAAAAGCGCACCGGCGTCTGGCAGGGCGAGATGGCGGTCTACAGCAGCGAGCAAGAGCTGCTGGGCGTGAACCACGTGCATATGGCCTATCGTCCCCTGGACCTGCTGCGGGCCGAGATGCGGGTCACCATCGAGGGCGTTTTTACCCGGCAGTACACCTTCCGCCGCTATCGCAACGGCCCCCGCCACCTCTTCGAGGGACCGGACCTCTTCGGCAACAGCATGGGCTACGGCCGCGCCCTCTATACCTCCCAACACATCTACGGCGAACCGCTCACGATCAAAGGCCGTGAGTTCCTGATCGACGATGACTTCACCCTGAGCGTCGTGTGGCAATTCTACCGCTCCGATCGAATGGCCTACACCACCTTCGGCGTATTGCGCTGGCGCGAGCAGGGAGCAGACGATGAGAGATCATGAACCTGACTCAGGGTTCGACTGCACATCCCAAGGGTCGCGAGGACTCTGCCCATGACCGTCCATCCGGATGATTTCAAACGCGCCATGGCCCAGTTCGCCTCCGGCGTCACCGTCGTCACTACCCGCTACGGCGGCGTCCCGCTGGGCGTCACGGCCAGTTCCTTCACCAGTCTGAGCCTGGACCCACCGCTGGTGCTGGTGTCCCTGGCCAAGCGGCTGTTCACCCACAAGGCCATCGCCGAAAGCGGTGTCTTCGCCGTCAACGTCCTCGGTGCCCATCAGGTGGAGTTGGGCATGCGTTTTGCCGGTATGCGGCCGGAGATCAAGGACCGCTTCGCCGGTCTGCACACCACCACGGCCGTCACCGGCAGCCCTCTCCTGCCCGATACCCTGGCCTGGGTCGATTGCACCGTCTGGGCCATGTACGACGGCGGCGATCACACCATCTTCGTCGGCGAAGTGCAGGATCTGGCGGTCTCGGACCTGGATAGGCCTTTGCTTTACCACAACCGGCTATGGCGGCGCACCGAGGCTTTAGAGATACCGACCGTGCCCCTGGAGGTCACGCTGGTCGAGGTGGGGCTGCGGGACGGCATTCAACGCGAGGAGCGTCTGATCCCGACCGACATGAAGGTGGAACTGGCCCTGGCCCTGGCCGACGCCGGCCTGCGTCAGATTCAGGTGGCGTCTTTCGTCCATCCCCGCCTGGTGCCGCAGATGGCCGACGCCGAGGCCGTGTTTGCCCGGCTGCCCCGCCGTTCGGGCGTCACCTTCAGCGCGCTGGTGCTGAACATGAAAGGGCTGGAGCGGGCCATCGCCGCCGGCGTGACCCAGGTGGAGATGGGCGTGCCCGCCAGCGAGACCCTGGCCCGTAAGAACGCCAACACCACCATCGAGGAGGGGATGCAGGAAGTCGAGGCCATGGTGCGCAAAGCCCACGAGCACGGCATCCGGGTGCGCGCCGGGGTGCAGGCCGCCTTTGGCTGTGCCTACGAGGGCAAGGTCGAGCAGAGCAAGGTGGTGGCCATGGCCCGGCGCTTCCTGGCCATGGGCATAGACGAGCTGTCGCTGGCCGACTCGGCCGGCCTGGGTAATCCACAAGCGGTCCGGCGCATGGTGCAAGAAATCTTACCTCTGGCCGGCAGCGTGCCTGTGGTGTTGCACCTGCACGACACGCGGGGTCAGGGGATGGCCAACCTGCTCTCGGCCCTCAAGTCGGGGGTGACCGCGTTCGATACTTCCTTCGGCGGGCTGGGCGGCTGTCCCTTCATTCCCACGGCGCGGGGCAATGTCGCCACCGAGGACGCGGCCTACATGCTGCACGAGATGGGCATCCAGACCGGCATTGACGTGGCCAGGGTGGCGGCCCTCTCGCGACGGATGGAAGCCTTCCTGGGCAAGGAATTGCCCGCGCGCATGCACAGGCTGCTGGAGTAGGTCATGGCCCAGACCATTGCCGAGAAGATCCTCTCCCGTCATGCCGGCAAAGCCGTGCGCGCCGGCGAGATCGTCATCGTGCGCGTGGACGGTGTCATGGCCACCGATGCCACGGCGCCTCTGGCCATCCAGGCCTTTCGGGCCATGGGCGGTGTCAGGTTGTGGGACCCGGCGCGCGTGTTTCTGGTCATCGACCATGCGGCGCCGGCGCCCAACGAGACCGTGGCCAACCTGCATCGGCTTATGCGCGACTTCGCCCGCGAGATGGGCTGCCGGCTTTATGACATCGGCGAGGGCATCTGCCATCAGCTCATGATCGAAAACGAGCATGTCCGGCCGGGCGACCTCTTCCTGGGCGCCGACTCGCACTCACCCACGTATGGTGCCGTCAATGCCTTCGGCGTCGGCGTCGGTTCCACCGATCTGGCCGGGGCCATGCTCACCGGCAAGACCTGGTTGAAGGTGCCCAAGACCATCCAGATCACCCTGCACGGCGCGCTGCGGCCCGGCGTGACGGCCAAAGATGTGATCCTGCGGCTGCTCCAGGAGTTGGGTGCAGATGGCGCCAACTACCAGGCCGTCGAGTTCACCGGCGAGACGGTGCAGGCCATGAGCCTGTCCGCTCGCATCACCCTGGCCAACATGACTGCCGAGATGGGCGCCAAGACAGGCCTGGTGGACCCCACGGGGTTGAACCTGGACTATCCCTTTGCGCCGGTGTACCCCGACCCGGACGCCGAATACAGCCGGCGGCTGGTGCTGGATGTCTCGGCCCTGGAGCCGCAGGTGGCGCGGCCTCACGCGCCCGACAACGTGGTGCCTATCACCAGCGTCAAGGGCACGCCGGTGCATTATGCCTTCATCGGCTCCTGCACCAACACCCGGCTGGAGGATCTGGCGGCGGCGGCGGCGGTGCTCCGGGGTCGCCGGGTGGCGCCGGGGGTGCGGCTGGTGATTGCCCCCGCGTCCCGGCGCGTTTTCGAGGCGGCGCTGCAGCAGGGAATCGTGCAGACCCTCTCCGCCGCCGGCGCCGTTTTCATCCCGGCAGGCTGTGGCCCCTGCGTCGGCTCCCATCTGGGTGTGCCCGGCGATGGCGAAGTGGTCATCAGCTCCACCAATCGTAACTTTCGCGGACGCATGGGCAACCCGCGCGCCGAAATCTACCTGGCCTCTCCGGCCGTCGTTGCTGCTTCGGCCCTGGTCGGCCATATCGCCGACCCGGCCGAGGTGGGATGAAGCGCCCAACAGGCAACCTGCCCTTATGAACATCGAACCGATCGGCGGCATCGCCCACGTGTACGGCGATAACATCGACACCGACCGTATCATCCCGGGCAAGTATACCAAGACCCTGGATACGGCAATCCTGGCTGCCCACGTGCTGGAAGACCTGGATCCGGCCTTTGCCCGCACGGTACGTCCCGGCGACCTGCTGGTGGCGGGCTACAACTTCGGCTGCGGTTCTTCACGCGAACAGGCGCCCCTTGCCATCAAGGCTGCCGGCGTAGCTGCCGTTATCGCCCGCAGCTTTGCCCGTATCTTCTACCGCAATGCCATCAACATCGGTCTGCCCGTGGTGGAAGTAGAGGACCATGCCATCCAGCCCGGTGACCGCGTGTCGGTGGACCTGGCGGCCGGCATTGTTATCAACCACACCCGCGATGAAACCTACCACGCCGCGGCCATGCCGCCGCAGATGGTGGCCATCCTGGCGGCGGGCGGGTTGGTCCATTACCTGCTCCGGTACGGTGACTATGTCTGATTTTCATGTCTTGCGCGGGTTGAGGGTGTTGGAGTTCAGCCATGCCGTGCTGGGACCGGCCTGCGGGTTGGTGTTGGCCGACTTCGGCGCCGAGGTGATCCGGATCGAACCGCCTGCGGGCGATCCCACCCGCACCCTCAGGGGCTTCGGTAGCGGGTACTATCCCTTCTTCAACCGCAACAAGAAAAGCCTGGCTCTGGACATCAAGACCGAGGCAGGGCGGGAGATCGTCTACCGCCTGCTGGAGACGACCGACGTGCTGATCGAAAACTTTGCCCCCGGCACCATGGACCGGCTGGGTTTGGGGTACGAAACCCTGGCCCCTCGCTACCCCCGGCTCATCTACTGCTCGCTCAAGGGCTTCTTCCCCGGTCCTTACGAACGGCGCCTGGCCCTGGATGAGGTGGTGCAGATGATGAGCGGTCTGGCCTACATGACCGGCCCGGTAGGACAACCCCTGCGTGCCGGCGCCTCGGTGGTGGACATCATGACCGGTCTCTGCGGGGCGATGGCGGTGATGGCGGCGCTGTGGGAGCGGGAACGCACGGGCCAGGGCCGACTTGTGCGTTCGGCGCTTTTCGAGACGGCCGCTTTTATCATGGGCCACCACATGGCCTATGCTGCCCTGACCCAGGAGCCGGTACCCCCCATGCCTGCCCGTGTCAGCGCCTGGGCGATCTACCGGACCTTTGTCACGGCCGACGGCGAGCCGGTCTTCATCGGCGTCACCAGCGACAAACAGTGGGTGCGGTTCTGCCAGGCCTTCGAGCAGAGCGAATGGCTGGCCGACCCGCGGCTGAGCACCAACAACGGCCGCATCGAGCAGCGGGAATGGCTGCTGCCTGCCATCGAGGCCCTCATCGCCCGCTATACGCGCGACGAGGTGTTGCGTCGTTGTGAGGCCGCCGACCTGCCCGTCTCGCCTGTGGCCCGGCCCGAAGACCTCTTCGCCGACCCGCAGCTCCAGGCCGGCGGCAGCCTGTTGCCCACGCCTCTGCCCAACGGCCACTGCGCACCGCTACCCCGCCTGCCTGTGCTGTTGGACGGTCTGGGCGCTACCCTGGAAAGCCCTCCGCCCGCCCTGGGTCAACACTCGCGTGCGCTGCTGGCCGCATTGGGCCTGGATGAGACCACCATCGAGGCGTTGATCCGACAGGGTGTGGTGGCCGGCTGATGGTTTCTTTCCTCGTTCCTGCCGGCATCCTCCCCACCCTTTGCCCTTGAAAACGGCCATGTACGATCTCCTGATCCAAAACGTCCAACTGGTTCGCCCTCGCCGTTCCGGCGTCGAGGCCGTAGACATCGCCGTTAGCGACGGTCGGGTGGCCCTGGTCGGTCCCGGTCTACCGGCCGAGCAGGCGCGCCGTGTGTACGACGGTCGCGGGCTATTGGCCTTCCCCGGCCTGGTGGACGCGCACATGCACATAGGCATCTACGCGCCTCTGCCCCAGGATGCAGACACCGAGTCGCGAGCGGCGGCCATGGGTGGCGTCACGACGGCGATCACCTATTTCCGCACCGGCGAGTACTACCTGAATCGAGGGGGTCCCTATCGGGATTTCTTCCCCGAGGTGCTGCGCCTGTCGGCGGGCCGCTATTGGGTGGACTACGCCTACCATCTGGCACCCATCAACCGGGTGCACATCGAGGAGATGCCCATGCTCCTCACCGAGTTCGGCGTGGCCTCCTTCAAGATTTTCATGTTCTACGGCGGCCATGGTCTGCACGGCCCTTCGGAGCGGCAGCATAACTTCCTGTGTCTGGAGCCGGGCGAGCGCTACGACTTCGCCCATTTCGAGTTCATCATGCGCCGGCTGACCGCGATGATGGAAGCTTACCCTGACCTGGCGCCCTATCTGAGCCTGAGTCTGCACTGCGAGGTGGCCGACATCCTCAACGCCTACACCGAGATCGTGCAACGCGAAGGCCGTCTGCGCGGTCTGCCTGCCTACCACGCCGCCCGGCCACCCCACAGCGAGGGCCTGGCCGTGTTCATCGCCTCCTATCTGGCCCACGAAACCCGCTGCGCCAACATCAACCTGCTTCACCTCTCCTCGCGCAAGGCCCTGGAGGCGGCGCTGATGATGCGGGACCTTTTTCCGCATATTGACTTCCGCCGTGAGGTCACCATCGGACACCTGCTCCTGGACGTAGACGAGCCGAACGGCGTGCTGGCCAAGGTCAATCCACCCATCCGCCCGCGGGCCGATGTGGAATATCTCTGGGAGCGGCTGCTGGCCGGCGATGTGGACTGGGTGGTCAGCGACCACGCCTGCTGTGCGGCCGAGTTGAAATACAACGCCGAGCACCCCGACGACATCTGGATGGCCAAATCGGGCTTCGGCGGCACCGAGTATCTGCTCAGCGGACTGCACAGCGAGGGCCGCAAGCGCGGGCTCAGTCTGAACCGCATGGCCGAGCTGACCTCCTGGAACCCGGCGCAGCGCTACGGCCTGCTGAGCAAAGGCGATATCGCGCCCGGCTACGACGCCGACATCGTTCTCTTCGACCCCGATGAGACCTTCATCGTGCGTGCCGCCGACTCCCCCTCCGGCCAGGGCTACACGCCCTTTGAGGGCCACGAACTGACCGGCCGTGTGCGCGCCACCTTTGTCCGCGGCCATCTCGTGTACGAAAACGGCCGCATCCTCGGCGAACCCATCGGTCGCTACCTGCCCCGTCCCGGCCGCTAAACGGCCAACCTGCCACCTTCTAACCTTCCCCATGACCCTCTCCCTGACCGCTGAGTACCTGTTCGACGATCTGACCCCGGCCGAGCGCGCCCGTGCCCAACGCGTCGAGGCCATCCTCCCGGAACTGCGCCGCCATGCCGAAGAGGTCGACGCCACAGGTCGGTTCTATGCACCCCATCGCGAGACGCTGGCCAGCGCCGGCCTGCTGGGTCTGGTCGTCCCCGAAGCCTACGGCGGACTGGGCGGCGGCCTGCGCGACCTGGCTGCGGCCACCTTTGCCATGGGCACGGCCTGCCCCTCGACGGCGCTGGCCTATTTCTTCCACTGCTCCACTTCCTCGCGTGGACTGCTGGCCCTGGAGGCCATTGCCGAGGGCAAATTCGATGCTGCCGAGATACCCATCGTGCGCCGTTTCGCCGAGAACGTCCTCCGGCGCATGGGCACACAACGCCAGTTTCTGGGCAACTTTGCCAGTGAGACGGCCAAGTCCTCGCAGAGCGCCGTGTTCATCGCCACGGAGGCAGAACGGACCGACGGCGGCTGGCTGCTCAACGGGGTCAAGTCCTTCGGTTGCAACACGGGCGTGGCCGATGCCTACCTGGTGGCGGCCAAGCTCAAAGGCTACGAGACGGCCGAAGGGCTGGCCCTGTTCTTCGTGCCTCGAGATGCCCCCGGCGTGCAGGAACGACCTGCCTGGGATGCCCTGGGCATGCGCGGCAGCGCCTCTCATGGCATCCTTCTGGAAAACGTCTTCGTGCCCGACGAGGAGGCCCTGACCCTGCCCGGCGCCTTTGTCAAACTGATGCAGACCAGCCGCGGCTCGTTGATGGGCAACCAGCCTGCCATTGCCGCCATCTACCTGGGCGCCGCCAAAGCCGCATTCGATTATGCGCTGGACAGCACGATGCGCATGCGCTTCCAGGACACAGGCCGGCCTATCGCCACCAGTCCCTTTCACCAGGAACTGATCGGTAAGGCGGTGGCCGCCCTGGAGACGGCACGGTTGTGGTTGCGTCGCCAGATCGACCTGGAAACCAGCGAGCCACCCATCGCCACCAAGGACGAGGTGGTGCAGCACTGGCGGCTGGCCAAGGGCGTCATCTCGGAGAGCGCGTTTCTGGTAGCCCAACTGGCCCTGAAGATGACCGGCACCAGCGGCACGGCCAACCGGGGCGTGGTGGCGCGCATGTTCCGCGACATCGCCATGAGCCTGGTGATGGCCTTCCCGGCCGAACGCGGCCGCCTGGAGGCCGCCAAGATGATCACCGACGGCGCCGAGACCCGCACCTTCACCGTCAAGACCGATTGAGGAGGCCCCATGAATCCGCCCTTGAGCATCCCACCTCTGGCTGTCATCGAGAGTCACCTGCAGCCCCTGGCGTTCATCGACGGCGAACCCCAGGCGCCGGCCCTGCGACTGCCCACGCCCATCCACAATCCCAGCACCGGTCGCGTCATCGGTTATCAGACGGCCTGCGACCCGGCCCAAATCGAGGCGGCGCTGGCCGCCGCCCAGCGGT
>Ga0197142_1001672_pt1 | contig 20041 bp, 18 predicted proteins | sample GBS60_MetaG_FD_148614 | JGI IMG/M metagenome (GOLD analysis project Ga0197142, IMG submission 148614) | Sediment microbial communities from Great Boiling Springs, Gerlach, Nevada, United States - GBS 60_MetaG | ecosystem: Environmental > Aquatic > Thermal springs > Hot (42-90C) > Sediment... | reverse complement strand
GTAGGAAAGCGCGTAACTGATGCCCTCGGCCCAGCCGCCATCGCGGTCGCCCCAGTGCGGATAAAAGGTAGTCAGCGCGCGAAGCGAGTAATCGAGCCACTCGACCGCGTCGGGAGCTTCGTCTTTCAGCGTGACCGCGTACTCGCTCAGGTAGGCGATCAGGCGGCCGTTGTGACTTTCGCCGGGCGTGGCCAGATAATCGGCGCGCTTGAGCCGCGTGAGCACCTGACGAGCGCGGCCGATGGTCATTTCGCGCACGCGTTGGCGTTCACTCTCGTCGAACAGATCGTAGAGCCAGTCGTAGGCGCGGTGACCGTGTTTGGCCATGGAAAGGCCGGGTTCATCGCCCCACGGCGCCATGACGGACATCGGTCCCTCGATTCCCCAGCTCTCGACCTCGAGCAGGATGCGCTTGGCCGCCAGTCCATACCGCTCGTCGCCGGAGAGCACGTAGGCCAGGGCCAGCGTGCTCATGGCGTTGTCAATCACGCGGCGGAATTCGCGGAAGTAGGTGACGTAGCCCATGCGCTGGCGTGCGGGATCGGTGTAGGTGTGATACTCGGGCGGCCGGGGCGGCGCCGTGGTCAGATAGCGTTCCGCGCTCGAGCGAATCGAATTCCACGCCTGCCTGCGCCCGGCCTGCAAGGAGCGGCGGATCTCGGGAAGTTCATCGCGCAGGAACATGTAGCGCGGGTGAGTGTCGGGCACGCGCGCCAGGATTTGTTCGGGCGCGATCCAAGGAAACTCGGTCAGGCCTTCGGGGACCGTGAAGTACCAGACGCCGCGCCTGGCCAGCACGCGGTCATCGCGATCGCAGGCTTCGACATCCCAGCAATACTCGCCGGCGGGCAACGGCGTGGTCGGCAGGTGGACAGGGTCCGTCAGGTACGGCGCCTGGTAAACCTCGCGTCCCTGGTCGTCCCAGATCAGCAGGCGGTACATGGCGGCGCCGGGCGCTCTCCACCAGGCAAACCCCGGCGGGTTGATGGCGACGCTCTCGCCGTCGCGGGGCTGAGGGAACAGCGCGCGGTCGCTGGGCGGCGTCGAGGGGAAAGCGACGGCGGGCGCCGGACGCACGCGCGGCGCCAGGCAAGCCAGTTGCAACAGGACTCTCCGGCTGACGCGCATCGCTTCCATGATAGCCGCACGAGGGCCATGTTACGCTGACTGTGATGCAGTTGAGCGAGGTCTTCCGCACGCTGGGAGAAAACGGGCTGGCCGAGTTACTTCGGCACGTTTCCATCGGACGCTTGCGCGCCTACCAGCTTTACGAAAACCTCAAAGTTCGCGCGCACGTCCGCAAGCTGAACACGGAGACGCTGCGCAAAAGCGGGCCGCGGTTCTGGGCGCGGCTGGCGGAGGGCGATGAGGAACTGGCGCGCGATCTGGCGCAAGGCGTGCTGGTCTCGAATCTGGAGATGGTGCAAGCGGTGCTCGATTTTCTGGGGATTCCGAACCGGGACGGCTTTTTCGAGAAGGATCTGGACGCCACCCAGTACCTTACCGAGGGTTGGCAGCACCGCGTATGGGAGCGCTTCCGCGGCCAGTTTCCCGAAGCGCTCCTGGTCTTTTATATCAACCATCTGGGCTGGGAGCTGAACAAGGCCGAAGAGGTGTTCGTCCCCGCAGCGGCTTGACGGGCGGCTCGCTCTGATCTCACGCTAGAATAAGCGGTTAAGCCCTCATGCCGGAACCTGCCCTGTCGCTGGAGTCGTTGTTGTCGGATCTGGAGGCTCGCGCCCGTGAGCGCATCGAGGCGGCGTCCACCCGTGAAGAGCTGGAGGCGGTGCGCATCGAAGCCTTGGGGCGGAAAGGAACCTTGGCGCAGGTTTCCCGGCAGTTGGGCAGCCTGCCGCCCGAGGAGCGGGCGCGCGTCGGGCGCTTGTTGAACGCGGTCAAGCAGGATCTGGAAGAGCGCCTGGCGGCGCGTCTGGCCGAGTTCGAGCGGCGCGAGCTCGAGGTGCGGCTGGAAGCCGAGTGGCTGGATCTGACCCGCCCGGCGCCGGGTCCGCGGCCCGGCAACCTTCATCCCATCACCCAGCTCCAATACGAGATCGAGGATCTGTTTACGTCGTTGGGCTTCACGGTGCTGGATGGTCCGGAGGTCGAGACGGAATACCACAATTTCGACGCGCTCAACATCCCGCCCGATCATCCGGCGCGCGACGTGCAGGATACTTTCTGGCTCGTGGACGGCCACCTGCTGCGCACCCATACGTCGCCAGTGCAGGTGCGCGGCATGGAAAAATTCCGGCCGCCGCTGCGCATGATTGCGCCGGGTCGCGTGTTCCGCAACGAGGAAGTGGATGCCTCGCACGAGCACACCTTCTATCAGGTGGAAGGCATGATGATTGACCGCGAGGTGTCGGTCGCCCACCTGATTTACTTCATGAAGTTGCTCGTCAACCACATTTTCCGGCGCGAGACCGAAGTGCGGCTGCGTCCGGGTTACTTCCCCTTCGTCGAGCCCGGTTTCGAGCTGGATCTGGCCTGCCTGGTCTGCAACGGGCGCGGCTGCCCGGTGTGCAAACACACGGGCTGGGTGGAAATGCTGGGCTGCGGCCTCGTGCATCCGAACGTGCTCCGGATGAGCGGCATTGATCCGGAAGAGTGGATGGGCTGGGCATTCGGATTGGGCTTGACCCGGCTCGCGATGATGCGCTACGGGCTGGACGACATCCGCTGGTTCCAAAGCGGCGATCTGAGATTCCTGAGGCAGTTCTGAGCGGGCAGGCGCCAGGAACTGCCGCCGGCTTGCGTTATGAAGTTTTCCTACAACTGGCTGCGAGAGTTGGTCGAGGGCTTGGACACAGACGCGCACGCCCTGGGCCTCGAAATCACGATGAAGACCGCCGAGTGCGAAGGGGTGGAGACCTACGGCCGGCACCTGACCGACGTGGTGGCGGCGCGCGTGCTCTCGGCGGAACCGATGCCGGGGAGCCACAACCAGAAGGTGGTCGTGGACACCGGGCGTTACGGCATCAAAACTGTGGTCTGCGGGGCGCCCAACTGCCGTCCCGGCATGATCTCGGCGTATGTTCCGGCGGGCACGGAACTGCCCGGAGGCCGCATTGACAAACGCACCATTCACGGCGTGGAAAGCGACGGCATGCTGGCCAGCGGGGCCGAGCTGGGGATCAACCGCGACGCTGCGGGGATCCTCGAGCTCGAGGCCGAACCGGGCGAACCGTTGCCCGGCTGCGAACCGGACGAAATCCTGGAGATAGACAACAAGTCGCTGACGCACCGGCCCGATTTGTGGGGACATTTGGGGCTGGCGCGGGAGGTGGCCGCGATTCTGCGGAAACGTTTGCACGACCCGGTCCCCGCCGACCGCTGGCCCGAGGGTCCTGCCGCCATCCGTGTGGCGATCGAAGACTTCGGCCTGTGCCCCCGCTACAGTGCGCTGGTCTTCGGGAACGTCACTGTCAAGCCCTCGCCGCTTTGGTTGCAGTACCGGCTACAAGCCGTGGGGCTTAACCCCATCAACAACATTGTGGATGTGACCAACTTCGTGATGGCGGAGCTGGCGCAGCCGCTGCACGCCTTCGATCAGGACCTGCTGCATGGGGATACGATTTACGTGCGGCCGGCGCGGGAAGGCGAGTGGCTGACGGCGTTGAACGAACAGACGTACCGGCTCGATCCTTCCAACCTCGTGATCGCGGACGCCAAAGGGCCGGTCGCCCTGGCGGGCGTCATCGGCGGACTGGACAGCGCGATCCATCCCGGCACGCGCAGGATCGTGCTGGAAAGCGCGTGTTTCCAGGCTTCCTCCATCCGCAAGACTTCGGCGCGCCTGAAACTCCGCACCGACGCCTCCATGCGCTTCGAAAAAGCGCAGGACCCGGAGAACACGGTGCGCGGTCTGGTGCGGGCCTGGCAGCTCTTCGAGGAGGTCTCGCCGGGGATCCGGTTGGTCGGGGGACTTGCCGACTGCCGCGGTCCATTTTCGCCTCCGGCGCCGATCGAGCTGCCGCTGGATTGGCTGACGCGCAAGCTGGGCCGCGAAGTGCCGGAGGAAGAGGTCCGCGACATTCTCGAGCGGCTTTGTTTCCGTGTGGAGGCCGGCAGGCCGAAGGTCTTCCTGGTCACGCCGCCGAGCTGGCGCGCTACTCGGGACGTTTCGATCAAGGACGACCTGGTGGAAGAAGTCGGGCGCATGATCGGCTATCAGACGATCGCGCCGCAGCCGCCGCAGGTGGCGTGCACGGTTCCGCCACAGGATCCGCTGCGCACATTCCTGCGGGGCGTGCGCCAGGCGTTGGCGGCCCAGGGCTTCACCGAGGTCCACAATTACTCCTTCTACAGCGAGGAGCTGGCGCGCCTGTTCGATCTGGACCCCGCAGCGCACCTGGCCGTCGCCAATCCGATTTCGCCCGATCAGAAGCTGATGCGGCGCAGCCTCGTGCCGCTGGTGTACCGCAACCTGACCGAAAACAGCAAACACCTGGAGTCTTTCCGCCTGTTCGAGATCGGGCGCGAGATTCATCCCCGGGACGGCGGGCTGCCGCAGGAACTGCACCACGTGGTGGCGGCCATTTACTCGCGACAGGACTCGGGCGAGGGCCTGTACGAGCTGGTGCGGGTGGCGCAGTGCCTGCTGGAAGGCGCCCAGGTCCGTCCGGTTGCTGCGCGCCGTTTCGAGCACCCGGCGCGCTCAGGCGAAATCGTCTGGCGCGACGCGGTCGTGGGGCGGCTCTTCGAGATGCATCCCTCGCTGCTTGCGGGCAGGGCGGCGCTGCTCGACCTGGATCTGGAGCAGATCCACCGGATGGGGCCGATCGAGAAGCGCTATCGTCCGATTCGCCGGTTCCCCACGAGCGCGTTCGACCTTTCTATCATTGCGCCGCAGCGAGCCTTGATCGGGGAGATGGAAAAACATCTGGTGCGGCTCGCCGGCGAGTGGCTGGACTCGATCGAGTTTTTGCGCACCTATAGCGGGCCGCCCATCCCCGAGGGTTTCCAGAGCGTCTCCTTCCGACTTCGCGTGGGCGCCTGGGATCATACCTTGTCACTCGACGAGGTTGGTCAGATCCGGGCGCGCATCATCGAGGGCCTGCGCGCGGCGGGCTACGACCTGCGTTTGTAGCGGGACGGTTCCATCGCGAGCTGCACACTTGGGCGACTGCGTCACTGATTGGGCGGCCGCTACAGGGAGCCTACGGCGCGAATGACACGCTGCGCGACGTGAGGGTGGCCACCGGGTGGCCGAACCTCAGGGCTCCAGCCGGTAGTTGGGCGCTTCCTTGGTGATGATGACGTCGTGGACGTGGCTTTCGCGCAGGCCCGCGGGCGTGATGCGCACGAAGCGCGCTTTCTCTTGCAGTTCGCGGATGGTGGCGCAGCCGCAGTAGCCCATTCCTGCTTTCAGGCCGCCGACTAACTGGTAGACCAGCTCGGCCAGCGGACCCTTGCTGGGCACCCGTCCCTCGATGCCCTCGGGAACGAGCTTGCCGCTGGAATCCTGGCCGTAGCGGTCGGCGCCGCTGCCCACCATGGCGCCCAGCGAACCCATGCCGCGGTAGCTCTTGAAGGTTCGCCCCTGGTACAGGATGAGCTCGCCGGGACTTTCATCCGTGCCGGCGAAGAGGCTGCCGATCATCACCGTATCGGCGCCTGCGGCGATGGCTTTGGTGATATCGCCGGAATACTTGATGCCGCCGTCGGCGATAATCGGGATGCCCGCGGGACGGGCCGCGCGGGCGCACTCGGCGATGGCCGTGAGCTGGGGTACGCCGGCGCCGGTCACGACGCGGGTGGTGCAAATCGAGCCCGGGCCGATGCCGACCTTGATGGCGTCCACATCCAGGGCAATGAGGTCGGCCGCGCCCTCGTAGGTGGCCACATTGCCCGCGATCAGTTCCACGTCCGGCAGCTTGCGCCGGATCGTCCGTATGGCGTTCATGACGCGCTCGCTGTGGGCGTGGGCGCTGTCAATGACGAGCACGTCCACCTTCTTGCGAACCAGCTCCTGCGCGCGCTCCAGATAGTCCCCGGTGACGCCGATGGCCGCGCCGACGCGCAGGCGGCCGTGCGAATCCTTGGCCGCGTTGGGGTACTTGAGCCGTTTCTGGATGTCCTTGACCGTGATGAGGCCTTTGAGGTTGTACTCTTCGTCCACCACGAGCAGCTTTTCGATGCGGTGGCGATGGAGAATGCGCTCGGCCTCCTCGAGCGTGGTGCCCACCGGCACGGTGATCAGGTTCTCGCGCGTCATCACGTTGCCGATGGGCTGATCGAGTTCCGTTTCGAAGCGCAGATCGCGGTTGGTGAGGATGCCGACGAGCTTGCCGTTGCGCGTCACCGGGACGCCGGAGATGCGGTAGCGCTTCATGACCTCCAGCGCCTCGCGGATCGGCTGCTCGGGAGACATGGTGACGGGATCCACGATCATGCCGGCTTCGCTGCGCTTGACCCGGTCCACTTCCTCGGCCTGGCGTTCGATGGACTGGTTGCGGTGGATGATGCCGATGCCGCCTTCCCGGGCCAGGGCGATGGCGAGCTGGGCCTCGGTGACAGTGTCCATGGCGGCGCTGACGATCGGGATGTTGAGCTCGATGTCGCGACTGAGCCGGGTGCGCGTCTCCGCCTCCGCCGGCAGAACGGCGCTGCGAGCGGGCAGCAGCAACACGTCGTCAAAGGTGAGTCCCTCGGGAATTTGCTCCGGAATCATGGGATGGAATACCAATCATACGAGAGGGCCGCAGAGAGGCGCAAGGCAGCGGAAGGAGACGGCGGCGGAGCGCTGGGGAGGCAGCGGCCCGACAACGCTACGCGAGCTCAAGCGCCGGCAACGGCGGCTGATCGCTGGCTGCCCTGAGTGCGGAACTCGTACCGCTCGATGGAAATGGCAGCCTTTCCCGGCTGTGCGCGAATCACGCGGCCGGTCGCCACCAGCTTGAGCGGGCAGTGGTTATCCAAGCGAACCGGCCAGTTGACGGAAATCTCCAGGCGGTCGCCAGGCGCCAGTTCAAGATCGGTTTGGATGAGAATGCCCCGCGAGCTGATATTGACGGTTCGGCCTAACCCGATTTGGACCCCATTGCGATGGAAGAGCTTGAAACGAACTTCCTGTTCGAAGGGAAACCGTGTGGCTCCGCGCCGCTCCAGCCGCCTCCGGGTTGCGTTTGCTGCTTGCTCCATGGTCCGGGATGCTCCTCCGTACGACGTCCCAATCTTCATGATGACCCAGCCTGTGCCCCGCCGACCATAGCCCAAAGGATTCAATTTGCGGGGGAACCCGGGTACTGGATCCTCTGCAACTGGACTAGTACTTGAGTTATTATGACGCCATGCGCAAGCACAAGTCCAGGGTTTTTGCATTACTGATTAGTCTCTTTCTGGCCGCCGGGGCCCAGGCCGACAAGCGCGTGATTCATCCGCCCGAGTTCCCCGCGGGGCGGCCCTTCAGCGTCGGCCTGCTCGTGGACGATACCCTCTACATCTCCGGGCAGGTCGGGGCGGATCTGAAGACAGGCCAGATTCCCGAGGATTTCGAGGCTGAGGTGCGCCAGTGCCTGGATAACATTGGCCTGGTGCTCAAGGCGGCGGGCATGAGCTTCGCCGATGCGGTGTCGGTTCAGGTGTACCTGACCGACATGAGTTTGTTCCCGCGCATGAACGCCGTGTACGTCAAGTATTTTCCCGAACCGAGGCCGACGCGGACCACCGTGGGTGTGGCTTCCCTGGTGGGCAAGGCCCGCATCGAGATTACGGTTACGGCGCGCAAAGCGCAAACCGTCGGCAAGGCGATGCGCTGAGGCCGGTGCTAACTAACCCCGGCATTGGATTCCAGCTAAGGTTCGACTTTCGATCCTGCCGCGGCGGGTAGTACTACGATAGCCAACCTCCTAGTACTTTAGTTATCCCCAAAATGAGTCTTTTGTCCCACTAACTCGCGGGCGGTCTTTGGCATCTCATAGTTTGGATTCCAAATGCCGATCTATCAAGAAATGCGGCTATTACTCAAACGGCCGGCCTGGTTCATTTCCCTGCTGGCTGCCGTGTTTGTCAGCCAGGCGGGCGCCTCCGCTTGGTCGCCCAAGAAAGGTCATGGCCTCATTGTGTGGCAGACGTATTCTTATCGGGCCACCGAGCGATTTGACAGCGACGGGCGCCGGGAGGCGCTCGGTCCTGAAGCGAGTTTCCGAAGTACGATTCTGCAAGGCTGGCTGGAGGCCGGCATCACGGACCGCTGGACGTTGCTGACGGTGGTCCCTGTCGGTCGGCTTCGCTACAGCGATCGGTGGGGTGCGGAGGAGAGTTTCGCGCTGGGCGACGTGCAAGCGGGCCTGCGGTATCAGCTTCGCCGAACCGAACAGGGCTGGCAGGTGGCCCTGCAAACGTTGGGCAAGGCGCCGGGCTACAGCGCGCGGATCCGGCCCCGGCCGGGCAACGGGCAAGCCGACTGGGAAGGCAGCCTGCTGCTGGGACGAAGCTTCCCGGTTGGTTCGCGCTGGGGGTATCTGGCGACGGAATCCGGCTTTCGGAAGCGGTGGGGCAGGCCGGCGGACCAGTTTCGCGCCGAAATCGCTGCGGGACTGCATTTGACGAATTGGATCACGGTTTCCGGCCAGTACTTCGCCATTCGGGGCCTGGGCAGCTTGCTTCCGCCTGAGCGCAGCACGAACCCCCTGGTCGAGCCCCGTTTCGATCTGCATAAGGTCCAAGCCTCCGGGACGCTGCGTGTGACCTCTTCGATACGCGTGCAGGTGGGCTGGTCCTGGGATGTGAGCGGCAGGAACGTCGGCGCGGGCCGCGCGCTGGTGGTGGGTCTATGGCAGGCATTCTAGAGTCCGACCGGTCGCTGACCAAACGCTGCGCTTCGCGCGTGGAGGTTGCGGCTCGCAACGGGCGAGCCGGCGACACGCCCAGAATCGGCCAGATGCTGGTGGAGCGCGGCCTGCTGACGCCGGCCCAACTGGAAGAGGCCCTGACGGAACAACAGCGTACCGGGGATGCCTTGGGGCAAATCCTGCTGGCGCGCGGATGGATTCGGGCCCTGGATTTTTACCGCGTCCTGGCCGAGCATTTCCGGCTGCCATTCGTCAACTTGGCGGAGAAGCCGCCGGATGCCGATTTGTTTGATCCGACCCGGGTTGAGGAATACGCGCGCTGTCAATATTTGCCGTGGCGGCGCCATGAAGGTTCGCTGCGGATCGCAGTGGCTGAGCCTTCCGAAGCCCTGTTCCGGGCGCTGCGCGAACAGTACGGTGAGAACACGCAGTTCGTCGTCACCTCCCGCTTCGACATTCTCTGGACGATCCAGAAACTTGCCGGCGAGCAACTGAAGCACCAGGCAACTCTGGCTCTTTGGGAGCAGGCCCCGGAGTTTTCCGCGCGCATCATCCTGACTTGGGGACAGTGGATCGCTTTTTATCTGGCCCTGAGCGCTTGGGCTTTGGCGGTCTGGCAGTGGACGAGGGATACCCTGCTGGCAACCAACGCGGTCCTGACGCTCTATTTGACAGCCGCCTTCCTGCTTCGCTCCATGCTGGTGTGGCGGACCTGGCGCGTGCAGCAGCGACAGCAATCCGGTCCGCGACCCGGTACGAGGCTGCCCGAGGCCGAGCTTCCCGTTTATTCGATCCTGGTGCCGCTGTACCGGGATGCGGCGGTAGTTCCGGTGCTGGCCAGCGCCTTGCGGAAGCTGGATTACCCGCGCGCCAAGCTCGACATCAAGCTGGTGCTGGAAGACGACGACCAGGAAACGATCGAAGCCTGCAAACAGGCCGGGCTGGAAGCCAACGTCGAGCTGGTGCGCGTTCCGCCGGGACACCCGCGCACCAAGCCCAAGGCGCTTAATTATGCGCTGAGCTTCGCGCGGGGCGAGTTCGTGACGATCTACGACGCCGAAGACGTTCCCGAGCCTTCACAACTTCGGCGCGCGGTGGAAGCCTTTCGGCGGATGCCCACGGAGGTGGCCTGTCTTCAGGCACGCCTGAATTATTTCAACTGGGACGAGAACTGGCTGACCCGCTTGTTCACGCTCGAGTATTCGCTTTGGTTCGACTGGTACTTGCCCGGACTGGAATCCCTCGACATTCCCATCCCGCTGGGCGGGACGTCGAATCATTTCCGCACGGAAGTGTTGCGGTCGCTCGGGGGCTGGGATCCCTTCAACGTGACCGAAGACGCGGATCTCGGTCTGCGTTTCACCCAGCAGGGCTGGCGCGTGGCGACGCTGGACTCCACCACCTACGAAGAGGCCAATTCCCGCGTCGGCAACTGGATTCGCCAGCGCTCGCGGTGGATCAAGGGTTACATACAGACTTATCTGGTGCACATGCGCCATCCCGTCCGCCTGGCCCGCAGGCTCGGAGCGAAGGGATTCCTCGGTTTCCAATTCTTCATCGGCGGGGCGTTCGTGGCGCCGCTGAGTTTCCTGCCTTTGGCGACGCTGTTCGCGTTGTGGCAACTCAGCCCGGCGCCGTGGATCGAGGCGCTGTTCCCACCCTGGCTGTGGTGGTTTGCGGCCGGGAATCTCATCCTGGCAAGCATCGCCTTGTGCCTGTTCCACATGATGGCCGCTTGGAACCGCGGCCGCCGCGCCCTGGCCTGGTGGGCGTTGCTGCTGCCGTTGTATTACTTGCTGATGTCTTTGGCGGCCTACAAGGCGCTCTGGCAACTGGTGCGGCGCCCGCATTATTGGGAGAAGACCGAGCACGGGCTGACCCGGCATGACGCCATTCGGCTGCTCTCGCTGTGAAACCGCGCTGACGGCGTGCGGAGGGGTCTTTCACGTACGGGGGGAATCCCCGGACTTTCTGCTGCGCGCCCGCAGGATCTCACCCAGGCGTTCGGCGATCTTTTTCTCCAGGCCTCGATCGGTCGGGAAATAATAGCGTCGCCCTTCCAGCGACGGCGGCAGGCAAGGCATGTCCGGCAAAGCGTCGGGCAGATCGTGCGCGTGCTGATAGCCTTCGCCGTAGCCCCACTGGCGCATGGCCGCGGTCACCGGATTGCGGAGGTGCAGCGGGACAGGCTCGGCGACGGTGTGTTGGACGTCGCTGCGGGCACGGTTCAGAGCCTGGTAGGCGGCGTCGGACTTGGGCGCCAGGGCCAGGTAAATGGCGGCTTGAGCCAGCGCCTGATCGCCCTCGGGGATTCCGAGAAAGTGCACGGCCTGCATGGCGGCGACGGCTTGTTCCAGAGCGCGGGGGTCGGCCAGGCCGATGTCCTCGATCGCCATGCGGACCAGGCGCCGCGCGATATAAAGCCGGTCCTCGCCGGCCTCCAGCATCCGCGCCAGCCAGTACAAAGCGGCGTCCACGTCGCTGGATCGCACGGATTTGTGCAAGGCGGAGATCAGGTTGTAGTGTTCTTCGCCCGCCTTGTCGTAGAGCAGCACCTTGCGTTCGATGGCGGCCTCCACGGCTTCAGCCGTGAGGCGTCCCCGTGGTGAAGCGGCCACCGCGGCCTCCAGGGTGTTATATGCCACGCGCGCGTCGCCGTTGGCATAGAGGGCGATCTGGCGGAGCAATTCCTCGGGCGCTTCGATTTCCAGCTCGCCCAGACCACGCTCTCGGTCCTGCAAGGCCCGCTTGAGCAGCGTCATGATCTCATCCGTGGCGAGCGGGCGCAGCATGTACACCTTGGAGCGGGACAGCAGAGCGGAAATGACCTCGAAAGAGGGGTTTTCGGTGGTGGCCCCGATCAAGGTGATGTCGCCGCGTTCGACGTAGGGCAGGAAAGCGTCCTGTTGCGCCTTGTTGAAGCGATGAATTTCGTCCACAAAGACCAGGGTGCGACGGCCGAGCTTGCGGTTGCGCTCGGCTTCGGCCATCACCGCCTTGACTTCCTTGATGCCGCTGAGCACGGCGCTGAAGGGCACGAAGTCGGAACGGGTCATGCGCGCGATGATGCGCGCCAGGGTGGTCTTGCCCGAGCCGGGGGGACCCCACAGAATGATCGAGCCGAGCTGATCACGCTCCAGTTGAACGCGCAAGGGCTTGCCCGGACCGAGGATGTGTTCCTGGCCGACGAACTCATCGAGAGTTTCGGGGCGCATGCGATCGGCGAGCGGGCGGTCCTTGTCGGGCAAAGGCTTCGGGTGCGGCGGACCGGTTTCGAACAGGCTCATGGCAGGCTCCTTTGCCGGCGTGCTTCGTACAGCAGGATGGCGGCGGCCACGGCCGCGTTGAGGGACTCGACACCGGAAGTAGGGATGCGGAGTTCTGTCGAAGCGGCCCGCAGCGTGCGACTGACGCCCCGGCCCTCGCTGCCGATGATGAAGGCGCAACCGCGGCGGAGGTCGGCTTCGCCGAGCAGGCGCCGGGCGGCGGGCTCGGCGGCGTAGAGATCGAGCCGCTGTTGCCGGAGTGCGGCCAGGGCCGCGCTTTCATCGAGTCCCCAGACCAGCGGCACGCGGAACACCGATCCCGCCGAAGCGCGCACGGCCTTGGGATTGTACGGATTGACAGTGCCCTTCAGTCCCAGCACGCCTGTGGCGCCGAACGCCTCTGCCGTGCGCAGGATGGCCCCGGCGTTGCCGGGATCTTGCAGGCCGTCGAGCACGAGCACCAGCGAAGGCTCACGAAACAACTGGTCGAGGGTCCATGAGCGCGGGCGCACCAGCACCAGAACCCCCTGAGTGGATTCGGTGCTTGCGATCGTGTCGAACAGGGAATCGCGCAGGACGATCAGGCGCAGACGGGAGGCGCCGCGGAGCTGGCTCTCCACGGCGCTGCGGGCCGACTCGGAGGCGAGAACGGCTTCGATCCGGCAGTCGCTGCGCAGGACTTCGTCCAGCAGGTGAAAGGACTCGGCCACGCAACAGCCGTTGCGGGTCAAGGACCCGCGCTCCACGGCGCGACGCACTTCCTTGAGGAGCGGATTCGCCGGGCTGCGAAGGACCTCTGCCTTGATCATGCCTGCGCGCGGCGGGCCTGGCTCTGCCGCCCGGTTGTAGACTAGCTGGAAGGGACGGCAGGCGGATGCGGCCCAGTGCGGTTTCGACAGCATCATACCGCAAACGGGGCAAGATTCTCGGGCTGGCGCTGCTGGCGGCGCCGGCCGTGGTGTTGGTTCAGTGGTGGGATTTGGCGCTTGAAATTCGCAACCAGGCGAGGGTGGACGAGGCGCGCCCGGCGGACGTGATCGTAATTCTGGGCGCTGCTGCCTACCGCGGTCGGCCTTCCCCGGTGCTCAAAGCCCGGCTCGATCACGGGCTGGCGTTGTACCGGCGCGGACTGGCGCCGCGGATCCTGACTACGGGCGGCTCGGGCGGGGATCCGGTCCACACCGAAGGCGAGGTGGGGAGGGCCTATCTTGTGCAACACAAAGTGCCTTCGGAAGCCATCCTCGTGGAGCCCGAAGGTGAAAGCACCGTCCATTCGCTGGCCGCCGCGGCCGAGATCATGCAGCGCCTCAACCTGCGCTCCTGCATCGTGGTCAGCGACGATTATCACGTCTACCGGGCGAAGCGAATTCTGGAGGCGCGGGGATTCCGCGTCTTCGGCTCGCCGCGCCCGGCCCCGCCGCGCGACGCGCTCACGGAGTGGTGGCTGTGCGTGCGCCAGGCCATCGCCTACTGGCTGTGGACGATGGGGATCGCCATCTGAGACGCCGCGGCGCGGGACTTACAGCCGCAGCAGGGCGCGCAAGCGCCTGGTCTGCGACCGGCTGACGGGAATTTCCGTCTGCTTCTTGTCGTCCATGCGCAGCAAGTAAGTGGACTTGAACCAGGGAATAACTTCCTTGATGCGGTTGATGTTGACCAGATACGACCGATGAACCCGCCAAAATACTTCCGGATCCAGGTTGGAATGTAACTCTTCGATGGTGCGGTAATTGGAATGGCCTTCCAGGCTGGTCGTGACCACCGTGATCAGCCCGTCCTCGATGGTGGCGTAGACGACCTCGCTGGCGTCCACGATGAAATTGCGGCTGCCGCTCTTGACCAGCAATTTGGTGCGCGGGCCGGGGCGGGGCAGGGCGGCGGATTCGCCGGCCTTGATCTTCTGTTCCAGCGCCTGCCGGGCTCGCTCCAGCGTCAGGGCCAGCCGCTCTCGCTGGATGGGCTTCAACAGGTAATCGAGCGCCTGAACCCGGAAGCCTTCCACCGCGTACTGGTCATAGGCCGTCGCCAGCACGAATTTGGGCAAGGGGAGCTTCTTCTCCTGCAACTGCCGTATGACGCCGAAGCCGTCCAGGCCGGGCATCTGCACGTCGAGGAAGACCACGTCCGGGTCCGTCTGCTCGATCAGGCGCACGGCCTCCACACCGTTGGTGGCCGCCCCCAGCACCTCGATGCCGGGAAAGCTTTTCAGCAGGTAGACCAGCTCGTCGCAGGCAGGCTTCTCGTCGTCCACCACCAGCGCGGTAATCGTTTCGGCTGCCCGCTGGACCATCAATATGTTAGTATAACACCTTGCATTGCAGAAAAGCGATACCGTAACGACAAGGAGGATTCCAGATTGGGTGAGAAGGGTAACGTTGTGATCCGACCGGCGGAAGGGCGCCTGGGGGTTCTCACGCCCGGCATCGGGGCCGTGACGACCACCTTTGTGGCCGGCGTGGAGGCCATCAAACGCGGTCTGGGCCGCCCGTTCGGATCGCTAACGCAAATGGCCACGATCCGGTTGGGCAAGCGCACCGAAGGTCGCTGTCCCCGGATCCGCGATTTTGTTCCTCTGGCCGATTTGAACGACCTCGTCTTCGGGGGTTGGGACATCTTCGAAGACAATGCCTACGAAGCGGCGCTGAAGGCCGGGGTGCTGGAACCCAGCCTATTGGAGCAAGTGCGAGAGCCGTTGGAGGCTCTCCGTCCCATGAAGGCGGTTTTCGACCCCGACTATGTTCGACGGCTGAACGGCCCCAACGTCAAGCAGGGCCGCTCCAAGATGGAGCTGGCGGAAATGCTCATGGACGACATCGAGCAGTTTCGCCGCTCGACCGGCGCCACGCGGCTGGTGATGATCTGGTGCGCTTCGACCGAAGTGTACCAGCAACCGCAGGAGGTGCATCAGACTTTGGCCGGCTTCGAACGAGGACTGGTTCACAACGACCCGGCCATTGCCCCCAGCCAGATTTACGCCTACGCCTCGCTGAAGTGCGGGGTGCCCTTCGCCAACGGGGCGCCCAACCTGACGGTCGAGATCCCGGCTCTGGTGGAGCTGGCCCGCGAACGCCATGTGCCGATCGCAGGCAAGGATTTCAAGACCGGCCAGACCTTCATGAAGACCCTGGTCGCGCCCGGTCTAAAGGCGCGCATGCTGGGGCTGACCGGCTGGTTCTCCACCAACATCCTGGGCAACCGGGACGGCGAGGTCCTGGACGATCCCGGCTCCTTCAAGACTAAGGAAGAAAGCAAGCTCTCCGTCTTGCACACCATACTTCAACCCGAGCTGTACCCGGAGTTATACGGCAACTTTTACCACACGGTCCGAATCAATTACTATCCTCCGCGAGGAGACGCCAAAGAGGGTTGGGATAACATAGACATCTTCGGATGGCTGGGTTATCCCATGCAAATCAAGATTGACTTCCTGTGCCGGGATTCCATTCTGGCCGCTCCGATCGTGCTCGACCTGGCTTTGTTCCTGGACCTGGCCCAGCGCGCGGGCATGCGCGGGATCCAGGAGTGGCTCTCGTTCTACTTCAAATCGCCCATGACCGCTCCCGGTCTTTACCCCGAACACGACATCTTCATTCAGCTCATGAAACTCAAGAATACGCTGCGCTGGATGCGCGGCGAGGACCTCATTACGCACCTGGGCCTGGAATACTACGACTGAAACGACGCGGCTATGGAACGGGATCAAAATGAGGAGCGACGTTCGAGAAAGGTCCTGGTCATAGGCGGCACGCTCTTCATCGGCCGCCTGCTCGTGCACGAACTGCTGAAGGCCGGCCACGAAGTCTGGATCCTGCACCGCAAGCCGGAACACGATCTGGGCAGGCGCGTGGGCAACCTCACGGCGGATCGAAACGATGTGGAAAGCGTTCGCCGCATCCTGTCGGAACACAAGTTCGAGGTGGTCTTCGACAACGTCTACGACTGGGAGCGGGGCACCACGGCGGCCCACGTGGAGACCGCAGCCCGCGCCGCCGCCCACTCCGGACTGCATCGCTATGTCTTCATGTCGAGCGTCGCCGCCTATGGCGACGGATTGAACCACCACGAAGGCGACGCCCTGGCGCCGGACGACCACCCGGATCCTTATGTCCGCAACAAGGCCATGTCCGAGCGGGTTCTGTTTCGCCTTCACCAGCGCAGCGGGATTCCCGTAGTCACGTTGCGGCCGCCCTTCGTGTACGGTCCGGGCAATCCGTTTTACCGGGAGGCGTTCTTTTGGGATCGGTTGCGGGACAACCGGCCTCTGATTCTGCCGGGCGACGGCCGCCGGCTCATGCAGTTCGTCTACGTGAAAGACCTGGTGTGGGCGTGCTTGCGAGTGATGGAGGTTCCCGCCGCGGCCGGGCACGCCTTCAACATTGCCAACCCGCGCCCGATCACCCAGGCCGAACTGATCCAGGCCCTGGCCGAAGCGGCGGGCAAGAAGCCGAATGTCGTCCGCATCCCGCGCGACCGTATTTATCAGGCAGGCGGAAGGGTCATGAGCCCGCCTTATTACTTCGGGGCCTATTTCGATCTGCCTCCCATCACCATGCTCATCGCCAAGGCGCAACGGATGCTGGGATTCAAACCCACGGACTTTGCCGAGGGCCTCAAACAAACCTATCGCTGGTGGGCGCGGCACTGTCCCCGGCAGCCGATTGACTACAGCTTCGAGGACCGGTTACTCGCCGGCGCGGCGGTCACGGCCGGCACGACACAGTGAGCCCCGGCTCAGGGCTTGTTCCGTCGCGTGGGCCAAAACTTGTAGCAATATATTGCGCCAAGAAGCAGGAGCAAGGCGCCCCACCAGACTGCGGCATGCAGGTGCGCCAGGGCTTGCGGCAACCCGGAAGGGTAGTAGACATTCCAGACGCCGGCCCCGGTGATCAGCAGGCCGTAGACCGACAGCAGAGCCCCGATGAAAAACCAGATTGAGATCCGATGATCGTCGCCCGACACGGCTCCCCTACCAGAAAATGATATTCAATATCACAAACAGCGCGCCCACCACGGCCGCCCAGAATCCGGGTCTCTGGAAGAGCGGCCAGTGGCCGTGGGAAGGAATCTCGGTCAGGCCGTAAACCAGACCGACCAGTTCTTTCTCCGGCTTGGGTCTGGTAACCAGAGTCACCAGCACCGTCACCACCACGTTGGCGATCAGCGTCCACATGGCCCGATAGATGTTGTCCGCCATGTCCTTGGCCTCGGGCGAAAAGGCCACGTACTTTACGGCCGAGGGATCCAGCTTGACCCACAGGAAGAGCAGGAAAGAAACGATCATGCCCGCCAACAGGCCCCAGAAACCGGCGGCGGGCGTCGTTCTTTTCCATAACATGCCCAGCAACACCGTGCCGAACATGGGCACCACGAAGATCACGAAGATCACCTGGGCATAGACGATGATGCTGGAGAAATGCATCACCAGATAGGCGGTGGCGATGCTGACGAAGACCCCGAGGATCGTGCACCAGCGGCCCATGAGGACGTAATGCGCGTCGGAGGCGCTCTTGCGAATCAAGGGACGATAGATGTCGTAAGTCCACACGGTGGCGAAGGCGCTGACGTTGCCGGCCATGCCCGACATGAAGCCGGCGATCAGAGCCGTCACGCCCAGCCCCAGAAGCCCCGGCCCGCAATAGCGGGCCATCATCAGCGGGAGGACTTCGTTGTAGCTGTGGGCGCCCGTGGCCAGAGCCTCCGGTTCGCTGACCAGCGTGAAGGGCAACACGGCGCGACCGAGCAGCCCCGGCAGAATGACGATCAGAGGCACCATCATCTTGAAGAAGCCGCCGATCACCGTGCCGAGCTGGGCAGACCGCAGATCGCGCGCCGCCATCACACGCTGGATGATCAGGAAATCCGTGCACCAGTACCCGAACGAGATGGCCAGGCCCCAGCCGAACACGATCCCCGTCCAATGAATGCCCATCGGGTTGTCGGCGAAGGATCCCGTAGTGCGCCACATGTGCGTGAAGTCCTGGCCCGGGAAGTTGCGAGCGATGCGCTCGACCATCCCGTTCCAGCCGCCGGCCTCGATGAGGCCCAGGATGGGCACGATCAGGCTTCCCAGCCAGATCAGAAAGAACTGGAGAACTTCGTTGAAAATGGCCGAACGCAAGCCGCCGGCCATGACGTAAAGCGCCACCGTGAGCGAGGAGACCCAAATGGAGAAGTGAATATCCCAGCCCAGGATGACCTTCATGATGACCGCCATCGAGTACATGTTGATGCCGCTCATCAGAATGGTCATCACGGCGAAGGAGATGGCCGACAGGGCGCGAGCCTCCTCGCCGTAACGCAACTTGAGGTACCCGGGAACCGAATGGGTGCGGCAGATGTAATAAAAGGGCAGCATCACCAGGGCCAGAAAGAGAATGGCCGGGATGGCCGCGATCCAGTAGGCGTGCCCGACCAGGATGCCGTACTGGTACGTGGCAGCCGCATACCCCATGGTTTCCAACGAGCCGAGGTTGGCCGAGATGAAACTCAGCCCCGCGACCCAGGCCGTCATCTCGCGGCCGGCCATGAAAAAGTCCTCGCCCGTAGTGGAAAACCTTTTCAAATAGAAACCGATTCCGAGCACCAAGCCGAAATAGATCACGACGATGACGAGGTCTACGGGCGCCATCGTCAACACGTGGGCGCCGGCGGCAGCCAACAGGCAGATGGGAGACGTCATGTCTGTTTCGCGCGCAAATGTCTCATTGTACACTGGCGCGTCGGCGGATTACAGGCGGCGGAGTCGCGAGCTCTTACTCGCCGCCGAACTTGACCAGCAGCGAGTGCACTCGCGAGAAGATGAGGTCGAGCGTGGGCGCTACCGGAGTGAGGATGGCGCCTGCGGCCACGGCGACGAAGCCGGCCATAAGGGCATACTCGATGAGGTCCTGGCCGCCTTCATCCCGCCAAAGGCGGCGCCATGGCTCGCCGGGTTTCATGAGAGTGGCTCCAGCAGTTATCGTGCCCCAGAATCCGGACCGTCTCAAGCCGGTGAAAACCCCAAGATTGGCCTCAGAAGCGACTGATCCGCTCCCCGGTCACCCCCGGAGCGCGGTCCGACCCGCGGAAAAAATCCCGCATCAAAACCGTCGGTGGCACGTTACATTTCATTGGGAGGCAATGCGGTGCGCACCCTCTACCGGGAGTTCCGAGAGTTGCTCCGGGGACCTGAATTGGTCGCCCTGACCGTGATTTACCTGCTGCTCGGGGCAGACGACGGCGGGTTCGTGCAGCTTGCCGGCAATCCTGGTCAACTGGCGGACCGGGTCTGGCAAATTCTTGCGCCGGCGCCGCTGGAAGAGCTGCTGGAGCAACTCCACTGGGCCATGCCGTGGCTGCGCTGAAGGCGAGCGCCGCGCGCCGCGCGCCGCCCTCGCTACACTATCAGACGATGTCTCTGCGCAAGCTGACCGCGCACGTCAAGGCAGCCGGCTGAGCATCCAAACTGGGTCCAGGGGTCCTGGACCGGGTGCTGGCCGCGCTGCCGCGCGTTACCGATGAGAACGTGCTTGTAGGCTTCGATACGGCGGACGACGCCGGCGTCTACAGGCTGACGCCGGAGTGTGCCCTTGTGCAGACCGTGGATTTCTTTACACCCATCGTGGACGACCCGTACAGGTTCGGGGCCATCGCGGCCGCCAACGCCCTGAGCGACATTTATGCCATGGGGGCGCGGCCGCTGTGCGCGCTCTCGATCGTGGCTTTCCCGGCCGGCGGTGAACCCGAGTTGCTGCGCGAGATTCTGCGCGGCGGCGCGGAAAAAATGCGGGAAGCCGGCTGCGTCATCCTCGGGGGACACAGCGTGGCGGACGACGAGATCAAGTTCGGCTATGCGGTGACGGGTACGGCGCATCCCTCGCGTGTCATCGCCAATGCAGGAGCCCAACCGGGCGACGCGCTGGTGTTGACCAAGCCGCTGGGCACGGGCGTCATCGCCACGGCTTTGAAGCGCGGCATCGCGAATCCGCAACACGTGGA